>Ga0157369_10000847_pt1 | contig 39121 bp, 35 predicted proteins | sample C25metaG_FD_113461 | JGI IMG/M metagenome (GOLD analysis project Ga0157369, IMG submission 113461) | Corn rhizosphere microbial communities from Kellogg Biological Station, Michigan, USA - C2-5 metaG | ecosystem: Host-associated > Plants > Roots > Rhizosphere > Soil | place: USA: Michigan... | reverse complement strand
GAGCAGGGGCAGCGAGCAGGCGTCGGTGATGCGGCGCGCGTCGATCAGCACGTCTTCCATCGTGCTGATGCCCAGATCGGGAATGCCGAGCGAATTGGCGGCCACGCCGCCGCCGGAGAGGTACACGGCTTTGAAGCCGGTGGCCTGCGCCATCTTGGCCGCGTAAGCGGTGATCGCGCCGACGACTTGCAAGGGCTGCTCTTGGGCAACGGCGGCGCGAAACGCCGCGCCGGCCGAACCGGTAGCTGAGGGTTGTGCAGTCATGTTGTCCCCGGGTGGCTAGCGTGAGTGTTGAAAAGGGGCGCCGTCTCGGGGGGCAGCGGCCGGCCCGTTGCACGCGCTCGACGCAGCACCGACCAATAGAAACGGTAGCTCGCACGGTCATGCAGTGTATCGCCGTGGCGTGTGGGGCCCCATTGCGCGGCTTGAGCCGCCAGCAGAATTTCCGCGGCGGCGGCGATCGCCTCGTCACGCGGCGCGAACGCGCCGACGATGACCGGAACTTGCGCGGGATGGATGCTCCACATGCGCGTGTAGCCGAACTCGTCGCGCGCGCGTGCGGCATCGGCGGCGACGACCGACATGTCGCGGATTTCCGTGCTGACGTTGTGCGAGGGAACTCGCCGATGCGCGTGGCAGGCTGCGGCGATTTCGAGCTTGGCGCGCCGCACGAGCGGATGGTCGAATTGCCCCGGCGAGCGCATCGCCGAATCGGGAATGGCGCCATCGTGCGCCGATACGAAATCCATCAAGCCGAACGAAAGCGCTTCGACGGTCGGCAGCGACGCGAGCCGGAAAACATCGGCGAGCGCACCGTGGGTTTCGATCAGAAGTTGGGTCGGAACCGGTTTCTCGATCCCGAACTCGCGGCGCGTCGCTTCGATGAAGGCGCACATCTCGGCGGCATCGGCCACGTTGCGCACCTTCGGAAGCACCATATACGCGGGCGGGCGCTTGGCCGCGCGCAGGATGAGCCGAACGTCGTCGCGCCAGTGCGAATGGGTGAAATCGTGAATGCGCACGCCCACCCGCCCGAAGCGATCGTGTTCGCCGCCGATCAGCGAGGCAACGAGTTCGGCGTGCTCGGCTTCATGGCCGACCGCTGCGCCGTCTTCGCAATCGAGCGTCACATCGAAAACAGGCCCGAGCTGCATCTGCAGCGCAAGCGACTTGCGCATCAGCTTTTCGCTTCCCGCATAGTGGTCGCATACGGGCAAGGGCGCGGGCGGCGCTTCGCCATCGAACAGCACTTCCGCGGGTGTGAGGGCGCGCATCGTCGGCGTCGGCAGCTTCAATCGTTACGAGAAAACGGATTCGAACGGGCTCTGCGTCGTACCGCATGCGGAGCGGCTAATTGCCGCAAAGCGCGTGCGAATCCGGACGAAAGGCCGGCCCGGCTGCCTGCGTGAAATTGACGCAGGGGCGGCGTCGGCCTCTCGAGCGGCACGCCCGCTTGCGCGGGCGATGCCGGGCGCGGCGATCAGTCGAGCAGATGTTGCACGCCGTCGCGCTCTTCGAGGAGTTCCTTCAGCGTGAAATCCATCTTCTCGCGCGAGAAGGCGTCGATCTCGAGCCCTTCGACACGCTTGTATTCGCCGTTTTCACACGTGACGGGCACGCCGTAGACGATGTCTTCGGGGATGCCGTAGGAGCCGTCCGAGGGGATGCCCATCGTGACCCACTTGCCGTTCGTGCCGAGCACCCAGTCACGCACGTGGTCGATTGCCGCATTGGCAGCCGACGCGGCCGACGACAGGCCACGGGCTTCGATGATCGCCGCGCCGCGCTTGCCGACGGTCGGAATGAACACGTTGTGGTTCCATTCGTCGTCGCTGATGAGCTTGGCGAGCGATTGACCTTCGACCGTCGCGAAACGGAAATCGGGGTACATCGTCGGCGAGTGATTGCCCCAAACGGCGAGCTTTTCGATCGACGCGACGGGCTTGCCCGACTTCGCGGCGAGTTGCGACAGCGCGCGGTTGTGGTCCAGGCGCAGCATGGCCGTGAAGTTTTTCTTCGGCAGATCCGGCGCCGACTTCATGGCGATGTAGGCATTCGTGTTCGCCGGATTGCCAACGACGAGCACCTTCACGTCGCGGCTCGCGACTTCATTGAGCGCACGCCCTTGAACCGTGAAGATTTCGGCGTTGGCGGAAAGCAGATCCTTGCGCTCCATGCCCTTCGAGCGCGGACGCGCGCCTACCAGCAGCGCGACGTCGGCATCCTTGAATGCGACCTTCGGATCGTCCGTCACGACCACGCCCGCGAGCAGCGGGAATGCGCAGTCTTCGAGCTCCATGACGACGCCCTTGACCGCGCCTTGCGCTTGCGGGAGGTCGAGCAGTTGCAGAATGACGGGCTGGTCCTTGCCGAGCAGATCGCCGTTGGCGATACGAAACAGCAGCGAGTAACCGATTTGACCTGCGGCGCCGGTGACGGCAACGCGCTTTGCGGACTTAGCCATTGAACTCTCCAGGGATGCGTTGGTGCGTGTTGGTGCGACTACGCTAGGGAAAAGCGCTATTTTATGCGCGTTAAGCAAAGCGTGTAGGCGTAGTGTCCCAAGACACTCGGCCCGTGCCCGCGACGGAGTGTAGGAGCGAGACAGGGCAAAGTCAACCGTATCTTATGTCTTATATAAGACATAAGAATTTGTAATGAAGACCTGGACGGGCGCGCGCCCTTTGTGTTGAAATGCGCGGATGAATCCGAACCAGGCAAGTCCTAGCAACCCGAACGGCCAGAGCGGCGACGGCCCGGCCGCGGGCGGGGCTTCGCCTACGTTCAGCCCGCTGTATCAGCAAATCAAGGGACTGATCACGCAAAGCCTGGAATCGGGCGAATGGAAGCCGGGCGAAATCATTCCCAGCGAAGTCGAGCTGGCCGTGCGCTACAAGGTCAGCCAGGGCACCGTGAGAAAGGCGATCGACGAACTGGCCGCCGAAAACCTGCTCGTGCGCCGCCAGGGCAAGGGCACGTTCGTTGCGACGCACAACGAGGACCGCGCCCAGTTTCGCTTCTTGCGGCTACTGGCCGAGGACGGCGCGGAACATCCTCACATCAGCAAGCTGCTCGAATGCCGACGCTTGCGAGCGCCGGCCGAGATCGCGCGTCAGCTGGATTTGAAGCCGGCCGACCCGGTCGTCCTGATCAAACGGTTGTTGCAGTTCGACGGCGTGACGACGGTGCTCGACGAAATCTGGTTGCCTGGCGTCGTGTTCCGCGGCCTGACGCTCGAACGCCTGAACGAATACAAAGGGCCGCTGTATGCGATGTTCGAAGCGGAGTTCGGCACGCGCATGATTCGGGCGTCCGAGAAGATCCGCGCGGTGGCGGCCGAGCCGGCGGTCGCCGAGTTGCTCGGCGTGCCCGCTGCATTTCCGCTGTTATCCGTGGAGCGCGTGTCCTATACCTACGGGGATCGGCCCGTCGAAGTGCGCCGTGGTTGGTATGTCACAACCGGGTACTACTATCAAAACGACTTGAGCTGATGCGGGTTTGCGCGCCGCGCAGACGGCGCCGAATCGAGTGGAAATGGACGCGTTCGTTGCACCCAATGCAACGGTCTTCTCCGGTTTTCGCTGCGCCGCGGAATAAAAAGGCGCTAAAATCGCGGGTTAGTGTGACTACATAGTAGGGGTCTAGCATGGCAGAAGCCGTAAAAAAACCGAGACCGGAGTACCGGAACATCGGGCTGGGGCAAATCTTGACGGCGTACCGTCTACCGTTAGCGGGGCGAGTGTCGATCCTGCATCGGGTCAGCGGTGCGCTTCTCTTCTTGTTTCTGCCGTTTCTGCTTTATCTCTTCAGTCAGAGCCTCACCTCCGAACTCAGCTTCGAAGTCTTCAAAGATTTTCTCTCCAACATCGTCGTCAAGCTCATCACGCTCGTGCTGGCGTGGGCGTTCCTGTTCCACTTCTGCGCCGGTATCCGTCACCTGGTGATGGACACCAATCATGACGCCGTGTCCAAGGAAGGCGGCAAGCGCACTTCCGTGATAGTCTTGGTGGTGTCGTCGGTCCTGACGATCGCCTTCGCGCTCAAACTATTCGGAGCTTTCTAAGAAAAATGGCAGCCAACAACCGAATCGGCTCGAAGCGCCTCGTCGTCGGCGCGCACTACGGCTTGCGCGACTGGCTCGCGCAACGTCTCACGGCCGCGATCATGGCCATCTACACCGTCATCCTGCTCGTCTGGTTCTTCGGCGCGCAAGATTTTTCCTACGACGGTTGGGCCTCGATTTTCGCCACTCAATGGATGAAGCTCGCGACGTTCGTCACGTTGCTCTCGCTCTTCTACCACGCGTGGGTGGGTGTGCGAGACATCTGGATGGACTATGTGAAGCCCGTCGGCACCCGGTTGGTGCTGCAAGCGCTGACGATCGTCTGGCTGCTCGCGTGCGCGGGCTATGCTGCGCAGATTCTCTGGAGAGTGTAAAGAATGGTTGCAATCAAGAATTCTCTACCGCGTCGCCGCTTCGACGTGGTCATCGTCGGCGCGGGTGGTTCGGGGATGCGCGCATCGCTGCAGCTCGCACGGGCCGGGTTGTCCGTGTGCGTGCTTTCGAAGGTGTTCCCCACGCGGTCGCACACGGTGGCCGCGCAAGGCGGCATCGGCGCATCGCTCGGCAACATGAGCGAAGACAACTGGCACTACCACTTCTACGACACCATCAAGGGCTCTGACTGGCTCGGCGATCAAGACGCGATCGAATTCATGTGCCGCGAGGCGCCCAACGCCGTTTACGAGCTCGAGCACTTCGGCATGCCGTTCGACCGCAACGCCGACGGCACGATCTACCAGCGTCCGTTCGGCGGACATACGGCCAATTACGGCGAGAAGCCGGTCCAGCGCGCTTGCGCGGCGGCAGACCGCACCGGCCACGCGCTATTGCACACGCTTTATCAGCAAAACGTCGCGGCGAAGACGCAATTTTTCGTCGAATGGATGGCGCTCGATCTGATTCGCGATGCGGACGGCGACGTGCTCGGCGTGACGGCGCTCGAAATGGAAACGGGCGACGTCTACATCCTCGAAGGCAAATGCACGCTGTTCGCCACGGGCGGCGCGGGCCGGATCTTCGCGGCGTCGACCAACGCGTTCATCAACACGGGCGACGGTCTGGGCATGGCTGCCCGTTCGGGCATCGCGCTGCAGGACATGGAATTCTGGCAATTCCACCCCACGGGCGTGGCCGGCGCGGGCGTGCTGATCACGGAAGGCGTGCGCGGCGAAGGCGGCATCTTGCGCAATTCGAACGGCGAGCGCTTCATGGAGCGCTACGCGCCCACGCTGAAGGACTTGGCCCCGCGCGATTTCGTTTCGCGTTCGATGGATCAGGAAATCAAGGAAGGCCGTGGCGTGGGTCCGAACAAGGATCACGTGTTGCTCGACCTGTCGCATATCGGCGCCGAGACGATCATGAAGCGTCCGCCGTCGATTCGCGAAATCGCGCTGAAGTTCGCGAACGTCGATTGCATCAAGGAGCCGATCCCCGTCGTGCCGACGATCCATTACCAAATGGGCGGCATTCCGACCAACATCCACGGCCAAGTGGTGGGCACGCCGCGCGGCCATGAGGAAGTCGTCAATGGCTTCTATGCCGTGGGCGAATGCTCGTGCGTCTCGGTGCATGGCGCGAACCGCTTGGGGACGAACTCGCTGTTGGACTTGGTGGTCTTCGGCCGCGCCGCGGGCAATCACATCGTCAAGCACGTCAAGGAAATCAAGGAGCACAAGCCATTGCCGGCCGACGCCGCCGATTTCGCGCTGTCGCGCTTGGACAAGCTCGACAAATCCACTTCGGGCGAATACACGCAAGCCATCGCGGGCGATATTCGTTCGACGATGCAGTCGCACGCCGGCGTGTTCCGCACGTCGAAGCTGCTTACCGAAGGCGTCGAGAAGATCAAGGAAGTCGCCGAGCGCGTGGATCACGTGCATTTGAAGGACAAGTCGAAGGTGTTCAACACGGCCCGCGTCGAAGCGCTGGAACTCGCGAACTTGATCGAAGTTGCCCGTGCGACGATGGTTTCGGCCGAAGCGCGCAAGGAAAGCCGCGGCGCGCATGCTCAGAGCGATTACGAGGAACGCGACGACGTCAATTGGCTGAGCCACACGCTGTGGTTCAGCGAAGGCGATCGCCTCGATTACAAGCCGGTGCATATGAACCCGTTGACGGTCGAATCCGTGCCGCCGAAGGCTCGTACCTTCTAAGCCGGCGCAATCAAAGGACACACGCGAAATGGCAATACGTACTTTCGAAATCTACCGCTACGACCCGGACAAGGACGCCGCGCCGCGCATGCAAACGTACGAGCTCGAAATCGGGCTCGGCGACCGCATGCTGCTCGATGCGCTCGTCAAGCTGAAGGCGTTGGACGAGACGCTGTCGTTCCGCCGCTCGTGCCGCGAGGGCGTATGCGGCTCCGATGCGATGAACATCAACGGCAAGAACGGCCTCGCATGCCTGACGAACCTGAACGATCTGCCGCAAAAGATCGTGCTGCGTCCGCTGCCGGGGCTGCCCGTGGTGCGCGATCTGATTTGCGATTTCACGCAATTCTTCAATCAGTACCATTCGATCAAGCCGTACCTGATCAACGACACGCCGCCGCCCGAAAAGGAACGTCTGCAGTCGCCCCAAGAGCGCGACGAGCTGGACGGCCTTTACGAGTGTATTCTTTGCGCGAGCTGCTCGACGTCGTGCCCGAGCTTTTGGTGGAATCCGGACAAGTTCGTCGGTCCGGCAGGGTTGCTGCAGGCGTACCGGTTCATTGCCGACAGCCGCGACCAAGCCACTGGCGAGCGCTTGGACAATCTTGAAGACCCGTACCGTCTGTTCCGTTGCCATACGATCATGAACTGCGTCGATGTGTGCCCGAAGGGCCTCAATCCGACGAAGGCGATCGGCAAGATCAAGGAATTGATGGTTCGTCGCGCGGTCTGAGATGAGATTGGACCTTCCGCGCTCGCTGTACGCGCCGGCTCCCGACGATTCGATTGGCGCGCCAGGGAGCGGCGCGGCGCATACTGATGCCTCGCATCAGTCCGACCCGCTTCGCCGTGCGCGCCTTCGTTGGCGTTCGCGGCGGGGGCTGCTGGAAAACGACCTGATTTTCGAGCGTTTTTTCAGCCGATACGAGGATAGCCTCAGCGATGACGACGTGGGCGCGCTTACGCGTCTGTTCGAGCTGGGCGACAACGACCTGATGGACTTGCTTCTCGCTCGCAAGGAACCGGAAGGCGACCTTTCCGACCCGGACGTCGTCCGGGTGCTGGGGCTGTTGCGCGCCGTTTGAGCGTCGCATTGCTGGACGCGCCGCGCGCGCATGATCGGAAACCCGTTCCAACTTCGATTGAGGATGCTATGACTCCGTCAGATGTTAAAGCCACGCTCTCGTTCAGCGACAATTCGCCGAGCGTCGAACTGCCGATCTACAAGGGCACGATGGGCCCGGACGTAATCGACATCCGCAAGCTGTACGGCCAAACCGGCAAGTTCACGTACGACCCCGGCTTCATGTCGACGGCCTCGTGCAACTCCGCCATCACGTATATCGATGGGGATAAGGGCGAGCTGCTCTACCGCGGCTACCCGATCGACAATCTCGCGCAAAACGCGGACTTCCTCGAGACGTGCTACCTGCTGCTGAAGGGCGATCTACCCAACGCCAAGCAACAAGAAGAATTCGTGAGCACGGTCACGCGCCATACGATGGTGCATGAGCAAATGCAGTTCTTCTTCCGCGGTTTCCGTCGCGATTCGCACCCGATGGCGATTCTGGTGGCGTCGGTCGGCGCGCTGTCGGCGTTCTATCATGATTCGCTGAACATCAACGATCCGCATCACCGCGATGTCTCGGCCATTCGCATGATCGCGAAGCTGCCGACGCTCGTCGCGATGGCGTACAAGTACAGTATCGGCCAGCCGTTCGTCTATCCGAAGAACGATCTGTCGTATAGCGCGAATTTCATGCGCATGATGTTCTCGAATCCGTGCGAAGAGTACAAGATCAACGACGTGCTCGTGCGCGCGCTCGATCGCATCCTGATTTTGCATGCCGACCACGAGCAAAACGCTTCGACCTCGACGGTTCGTCTGGCCGGGTCCTCGGGCGCCAATCCGTTCGCCTGTATCGCCGCGGGCATCGCTTGCTTGTGGGGACCGGCGCATGGCGGTGCGAACGAGGCCGCGCTGAACATGCTCGAGCAAATTGGTTCGCCCGACAACATCTCCGAGTTCATCAAGCAAGTGAAGGACAAGAACTCGGGCGTGAAGCTGATGGGCTTCGGCCACCGCGTGTATAAGAACTACGATCCGCGTGCGAAGCTCATGCGCGAAACGTGCCATGAAGTGCTCGAAGAACTCGGCTTGCACGACGATCCGCTGTTCAAGCTCGCGATGCAGCTCGAAAAGATCGCCCTCGAAGACGAATACTTCGTGTCGCGCAAGCTCTATCCGAACGTCGACTTCTACTCGGGCATCGTGCAACGCGCGCTCGGAATCCCGACGTCGATGTTCACCTGCATTTTCGCGATGGCGCGTACCGTTGGCTGGATCGCTCAATGGAACGAGATGATTTCGGAAGCCGAGCAGAAGATCGGCCGTCCGCGTCAGTTGTTCATTGGCGAGACGCCTCGCGAAGCCAAGCCTATCGGTCAGCGCGCGTAACCGCGCGGACGCGACTGCGCCGGCTGGACGAGCCGGCATGCATCGATAAAGCCCCGACGGGTCGCCTCGTCGGGGCTTTATCTTTTTGACGCGCTATGCGTGTGCGAGGCCCTAGCCCATTTGGCGGACTCACGTCCGGTTCGCTTAGCCGGTACGCTTCATTCGTCGGTCAATCGAAGGTTGTCGATTGACAACTTAACCAGTGAGCGGTATTCTTGCCGCGTTGACGAATGCAAAGACCACATCCGAAGAAGGAAATCGAAGCGGCACTCGTGTATGCCGAAGCCCGTGGCTGGCGCGTCCAGCCTAAGAGGGGAAACGGGCATGCATGGGGAAAAATGCTTTGCCCGTACAACGATGCCGACTGTCGCTGCGGAGAATTCCGCATCACCAGTGTGTGGAGTACCCCGCGCTGTGCAGCCCATCACGCGAAGGACTTGAAGCGGGTCGTCGATCACTGCGCTGTGGCCCGATGGATCGGCACTTTGACATCGCGTCAAGCTTCAAACACTTAGGAGTACGAATGAAATACCGTTTTACACTTAAATATCAGTTGGCGGACGACGACTCGGATCACGAACAAATCGTCGAACGTCTTTTTGAAGCGGGTTGCGACGACGCTACGATCGGCGTCGGCCAGCCGGGGCGAATCGCACTGGCTTTTACCCGTGAAAGCAAGGACGCATGGTCGGCGATTTATACGGCGCTGCGCGATGTAAAACGAGCGATCGCATCGGCCCGCCTCGTCGAGGCCGGCCCCGACTTCGTCGGTCTGACCGATGTTGCCGATGTCGCCGGTGTCACTCGCCAAAACATGCGCAAGTTGATGCTCACGCACGCATCGCAGTTTCCGCTTCCGGTGCATGAAGGCAATCCGTCGGTGTGGCACCTGTCGGACGTACTCGCTTGGCTCATGAGCCGTGGCGGCTATGCCGTCAGCGTTGACCTCATCGAGGTCGCGAAGTCGACAAAGCAAGTCAATCTGGCCAAGGAGGCGCGCGAGCTCGAGCCGCGCGTCACACGTCAATTGTCGGCACTCGTCGCGTGAGCGCGAGCCAGCGCACGCGTGGGATCAGGAGGGCAACGAACACCACGGCAACCCGATCCGATGCGCGATAGTAGTCGCTGGCAACGCTGCTTCTGGTCGTGCCGGTCAACCCGAACGACAGCGTGCCGATTGTCCGCGATTGTCCGCGATTGTCCGCGATTGTCCGCGATTGTCCGCGATTGTCCGGCGCAGTAGGCCGGCCTACTCATTCGACATCGCAAGTCGGCTTACCGGGCAATGCATAATGCATTTCGTAGAACAGCAGGTCGCCTCTCGAAGGCAGTGTAAAAGGGGGCGACGAAGCGGTGAAGCCGAGCGCCTCGTAGAACCCGCGGGCTGATTCGCGCGCGGTGCACCAAACGAGCCTGCCGCCGTGCCGGCGGGCATGGTCAAAGCACAGCTTGATCAACGTACGGCCGAATCCGAACCCTCTCGTCTTGGGCTCGATGGCCATACCGCGCAAGCGCCAAGCCGAGTCGCTTTGCGATCCGGGCGACGCTTCGGCGCACACGGTTGCGACGCCGATCACGCGTTCCGGGTCATAGACGGCAATGTGCAACGTGGTCGGTTCGTCGTCGCCTCGGAAGCGGCACGGGTCGGCTGGGTTGTCGAGAAGGATCGCGCGTCGTAGCGGGATAACGTGCTCCACCGAAACGGCGTGTATGGAGAAGAGCGCTGGGCTATCGGGCATAGTGAATTTACATTGTCGGTTATATGCGAATCTTTCTCATGTTTTACATATAGATTCGAGCGTGTAAGGCTGCTTTGTCTATCATACAGTCGCCGAATGCGCTGGGGATAGTGCAATATTGTGCGTACGGTTACCGGAATTGGCAGTCCGTTTATACTCCCGGATATGTCAGGTCCATTTCGTTGTGCGAGCGGGCACCTTCTCGACCGACGGAATAACTTCCCGGAAATAACGAACCAATTGAGATATCAGATGGCGGCAGACCGTCAATCCCATACGCAAACGGCCTATACGCAGATCCGTTCTCGAATTCTCGACGGGCGTCTCGCGCCGGGGCATCCCGTTTCACCGCGCAATATGGCTGACGAGTTGATGCTTGGCCATATGCCAGTGCGCTCGGCGATCCAGCGCCTCGTGGTGGAAGGGCTGGTCGAGGTCATTCCTCGCAAAGGCACTTATGTGACTGCCCCGACCAAAATCGATTTACGTGAAATATTTGAAGTCCGGCTGGCATTGGAGAGCACGGCGGCCTATTTGGCGGCGGTGAGCGGAGCGACCGACGGCTTGGCGGCCGCAGCGCAGCAGTTACGCCGCGTTGTCGATGAGGGGTCGTCCGATCTGATGACAGAACAGCGAATCGGGTGGGTCTTTCATCAGGAGTTGTTCGCCGCGGCGAAAAACGATCGGCTTTACACCTCCTACAGAATGTTGCGCGCCCAAACGGGGCTCGCCCTCAACGAGTTGCATCGGGATGATGCCGCGACGGTCCGGCGAGGCACGTTGGAGCACCTGAACATCTACACATCGATTCAAGCAAGAGAGCCGGAAGCGGCGCGTCGGCACATGTGGAATCACATCCTGGACGGCACCGACGCCAGAATCAAACTCATCCGAGGGCAACATGGCAAACCAGCGTAAAGGGATTTTTTCCGTTCCCGTGCAGATGGTCGCGGGGCTCGTGCTCGGGGCATTGTTCGGCGTCTTCGTGCCGGCTATTGCGACGAAGCTGTCGTTCCTATCAGCCATGTTTGCCCACGCGATAAAAATGGTCGTTATGCCGTTGATCCTGCTATCGGTGACCGTCGGCACATTCCGCGCCGGTGTGCAGCGTGGCCGCCTGGGGCGTACCGCGGTGCTCAGCATCGCATTTTTCGTCGTGGCGACGTTCATCGCGGCCGCACTCGGCCTCGGGCTCAATTTTCTGTTTCATCCGGGCGTAGGCGCGAGCGTGACCGAGACAGCCTCGATGCCTAAGAACCTGGCCCGTGGCGTCGATTGGATGCAGTTCGCGGTCGATCTCATACCGGCTAACGTCGTATCGGCGCTGGCCGCCGGCAATTCGGTCCCCGTGCTGGTGTTCGGCGCTTTGCTGGGCGCTGCGTTGGCAGCCGTGCAAGACAAGGCAGGCCCGCTCGTGGCGGTGCTCGATTCGATGCTGGCCGCACTGTTCAAATTGACTGAGTGGGTGGTCGCATTTTCGCCGATCGCCATTTTTGCGACGCTTGCCGGCTTGCTTGCGTCCAAGGGCATGTCCGCGTTGACGCCGCTGCTCAAGTTGCTCGCCGTCGCTTACCTTGGCATGGCGATTCTTGCGGTCTTATTGACGCTGATCGTCAAGGCGACGGGTCTTTCGGCGCGAGCGGTGGTGAGACACGTGAGCGAACCGCTGATTCTCGCCTTCACGACGCGCTCGTCGGAAATCACGTTTCCGTTGCATTTGAAGAAATTGACCGAAATGGGCGTGCCGCCGCCTATTGCATCGACCATCCTGCCGCTTTCGTACATTTTCAATCGCGACGGCGCGGTGCTTTACACCACGTTGGCCGTCGGTTATCTGGCCGACGTCTATCACTTGACGTGGAATTGGCCTCTCGTGTTCACGATTGTCGTACTCGCGACCATCATGATCGATGGCGCCGCCAACGTGCCGTCGGGGGCCGTCGTGGCGATCACCGTTATTCTGGCGGCCATCGGTCTGCCTGCGGAAGCCGTCTTGCTGATTCTCGGCATCGATGCATTTTTCGATATGGGCCGCACGGCATTGAATGTCTATGCGAGCACCGTCGCAACGGCATTTGCGCTTCGGGTTTCGGGCGAATCGTTGCGGCCGTCCGAGCCGCGCGAACGCTCGCAAGTGCTGACGTCGTTACGCGGCAACGCTTGAGGGGGCAACGGGGAAAACGTTTGCTGCTCGAAAATGCCGTGTATTGCTCGAATTTCGTTAAGAGCGTGAAAATTACCGCTACGGAATAGACTCTCGTGAACGCATGTATTGCTTCGCGTGGGGCATGCCGCCCGCTATTTTTTACCATTTGCCGTTGCCCGCAATGAGCGCTTGGCGTAATCTTTTTCGCGGCATGAAACGGTCCGCGTTTCATGCCGAGTCTGGAAGACTCGATCGACGGTGATGGTATTGAATCCCGGGCGATCGGTGAACCCAACGGCTCATCTTTCAAGTATTTAAAATAAATTTCGAATCCCTTTCATGGGATCGCATCCAACGAGGAAATAAATTGAAGAACAAGCTCAGTTCGGGGTTTCTGAAGCTCACTCTTTGCGCCACGATGGCCGCTGTTTTATCCGCCTGCGGGGGCGGCGGGTCCAGTTCGGCCGGGACCGGGTCGGCGGTTGCAAACGCGAGCACGATGTCAGGTACGGTCGCGGTGGGCAACGCCCTTTCCGGCGCCACTCTCACCGTCATCGACGCCAACGGCAACACCGCAAGCGCGACGTCGAACGCCAATGGCAGCTACTCCGTTTCACTCGCGGGGCTCGCCGCACCGTTCGTCGTTACGGCCACTGTTCCGTCGGGCGTATCCACCACGCTCTATTCGGTGGTCGCGAACGCTTCCACGGGTAACGGCGCGGGATTGACCGTCAATGTGACGCCGTTGACGACGGCTGTCGCCGCGCTGCTCGCTGCGGACGGCAATCCGCTCTCGTTGATTCAGTCTGGCGTTTCCTCCACCGTGACGTCGTCTGCGGTGACCGCGGCAATCGCCAAGCTCGATTCCGCGTTGTCCACGATCCTCGCCGCCAACGGCCTTTCGCCATCGTCGTTCGATCCGATCGGCGTTACGTTTACGCCGGATCAGACCGGCGTGGATGCGGTCATCGATTCGATTTCGGTCTCGCCTTCGGCGGCAGGACCCGGCTTGCAACTTGCCAGCATCGCCGATCCGAACGCCCCGATTCAGTTGAACTCCAACACGGCGGTGTCGTCTCCGCTTTCGGCGCCTTCGTTGCCTGCGAACTATCTTGCGTCGCTCGTGACTTCAATGGCGCAATGCATGGCCGACGTGCAAGGCGGTTCCACCACTGGTGCGAGCACCGCATGCGCCAGCGCGCTCGACGCGAACTATCTCAACAACGGCATGGACTTCGCGCACCGGCACTCGCTGTTCTCCAAGGGCACGACGCTGCAGGGGGTAAAGACGGTAGCCTTCTTGCCGAAAGGGACGCTGCCGGCCATCACGAATCCGGCCGCACTCGTGTACTTCCTCATTACGCAGCCCAACGGAAAGCAGAACTTCGCGAGCGACATCGTTCAGCAGCTGCCTAGCGGTAGTTGGGATGTCATCGGCAATCAAGCGCAGTACGCCGCTTACATCGCTTCGTTCGTGGGCCGCATGCAATATGTCGATAGCGCGGATGCGAACAATGGCCGCTACGAGGCCGGCTTGGCGATTCAGATCCCGACATTCGTGACGGTCGGCAATACGTCGACAGGCGTTGGGTCGGCACTGATCCAGGGCCCCGGTTTACCGGCTAACGGCACATACATGGTGGGGCCGCTGGCAGGCTTCGGGCCTTATCTCACGTTCCCGCTCAAGGCGGTTTCCGCGCCGCCCAGCGTGCAGTTGGGCTTATCCCCGGCATGGGTGGATGCTGGTATGAGCGATCAATACAAATGGTCCTGGCAAGCGCTGTCCGCGGGGCAGACCGTGTCCGCGCCGACGACGCCCGACTATGCTCCGGCCGCCGTCGACGTCTCCGCCATCACGCAGTTCGGCGTCTACACGGTTACGCTGTTCGACTATGCGGGCAACCCAATCGGCACACCTCAGAAGGTGCTCAACATCGCGCAGAATGCGAGCGCTGCAAGCGGCGCAGCGGCGCCCTGGCCGACGCTGGGCAGCGACGTCATCGCCAATTTGTTGACCCCGGGCGGTGCGGGCGCGATGACCGCGGCGTCGACGGCGCGGTCATCGGCCACGATCGATTGGTCGGTACCCTCGGCAAACTTGTCGTATCCGAACACGTGGGTGCAGGTCAATTCCCAAGGTGCGGGCATCTTCGTCAACGGTCTGCAGACATACCAGAAGCAACCTTACGGCATGATGAATACGGCTGCGCCGAGTATTAACGGAACGGCGTATTCGTCGACGATCGCGGGATATGTGGATCAGTTGACGTCTACCACGAATGCTGCGGCCGAATCGGCCGCACAAGTGCAAGTCGGCTGGCAAGTCGACGGGCGCTATTACACGAGCACATGGCAATACAACAACTGAGGTTGATGCGAACGGCCTAGGTACGATCGCCCAGCGTCGTACCGGCTGTTCGAGCGGGAGTAAGGGGGCGCGATCAACCGCGCCTCTTTTCCATTTGCGCGGTGCGCCACCGGGAACAACCGGGAAGTGCAGCCCAACCTGACGCGCGTCTTGACAACTCATTCGCTGCATACGATCATCTGCTCATTGATAGAGCAAATGATCGATAAGATTTTGGCCGCTCTAACTAGACGAATGTCTGGAGGCTGCGTAAGCCGTGCGGTCATTCGGCCGGCATCGCCGCGAGCTGCGGAAAAGGCGGCGATGCCGCCGAATGAACCGCAATCCGAGGTGTGTCGCATGCGAGCGTCGTTTTCTCATTCGTCATTGCGGCTGTCTATCCCACCACCGCTGCTCGATCGAGGCGGCGACGACGACCAACCAAAAAAGGACGGAGACGATGTCAGGAGAACTGCAGGGAAAAGTCGCTGTCGTAACGGGCGCAGCGTCGGGAATCGGGCGGGCGAGCGCCGATGCGATGTTGTCGGCCGGCGCGCGCGTCGTGCTGGCCGATCGCGATCGAGGCGCGTTGGCCGCGCTATGCGGTGAACGTGGCGAGGCCGCCATGCCGCTCGTAATCGATCTGCTCGATCCGAAAGCGTGTGCTGCGCTCGTGCCCCGCGCCCTCGAAATGGCGGGGCAGATCGATATCTTGCATGCCAACGCGGGAACTTATGTCGGCGGTGATTTGGTCGATGCCGAGAGCGAGGCGATCGACCGAATGCTGCACCTGAATATCAACGTCGTGATGAAGAACGTCCATGACGTCCTGCCGCATATGATCGAGCGGCGGACCGGCGACATCATCGTGACGAGTTCACTGGCCGCGCATTTCCCGACGCCGTGGGAGCCCGTCTACGCTTCGTCGAAATGGGCGATCAATTGTTTCGTGCAAACGGTGCGCCGTCAGGTCTTCAAACATGGCATACGCGTCGGCGCGGTTTCGCCCGGCCCCGTCATCAGCGCATTGCTCGCCGATTGGCCCGAGGAAAAACTCAAAGAGGCGAAAGACTCGGGCAGCCTGATCGAAGCCGAGGAGGTCGCGTCGGCCATCCTCTTCATGCTCACGCGGCGGCGCGGCGTGACGATCCGCGACATCGTGTTGATGCCCACTAACTTCGATCTGTAACGCCTAAACGCTGCGGCATCCACGGCGTGTCATGCGTGGACTCGCTCGCTCATGCGGCGAGCAGGCTATGCGGATCATCGACCGCCTATGCCCGAGGCCGCCGCGTATGCGATCGCCGATGCGGCCTCGAATCTGGCGAAGTACGCCGGAATCTCTGCGGCGGGCAGCGGCTTGGCGAAATAGTAGCCCTGCATCAGATGGCAGCCGCTTTTCCTGAGGAACGCCAGTTGATCCGCGCTTTCGACGCCTTCGGCCACGATGTCGAAATCCAGGTTGCGCCCGAGCGCCAGGACGGCGCGGATGATCGCCTCGTCCGTGCGATTGACGCCGATCCCGCGGACGAACGACATATCGATCTTGAGCCTATCGGCGTGGAATGTGCGCAGATACGACAAGCTCGAATAGCCGATGCCGAAGTCGTCGATTGCGATCGATAGACCCATTTGGTTGAGCGTGTGCAGCGCGGGAAGTGCTCCGGGCACCACCAATGCGCTTTCGGTAATCTCGAGCTCGAGATGATGGCTGGCGAGTTGCGAGGCCGCGAGCGCACGTTGCACGACGTCGCAAAAATCTGCGCGCGCGAGTTGGTTGGGCGAAACGTTGACGGACACTCGCAATTGCGGATAGACGTGCGCCCACTGTTTGGCTTGCGCACAGGCGGTATGGAGAACCCATTCGCCCATTTGCTCGATCATCCCGTTTTCTTCGGCAAGCGGAATGAAGGTGGCCGGACTCACCGCGCCGATCACCGGATCCCGCCACCGGATCAGCGCCTCGACGCCGCACAGACGCTGCTCGCGCACGTCGATCTGCGGTTGATAGACGAGCTCGAAAGCGTTGCGCTCGACGGCATCGCGCAACCGGCGCAACAGCGCGATTCGCTGATCCGCGGCGTCGGCCAGATTCCGTTTGAAGCGCTCGATGCCGTTTCGGCCTTTCCCTTTGACCTCGTACATCGCTAGGTCGGCATACTTGAGAAGCGTCTCGGCGTCTGCGCCGTCCGCGGGGTAGCACGCTACGCCGATGCTCATCTGCACGCGCAACTGAGTATCGTCGATGGAGACGGGCGCTTCGAAGGCATGCGTGACGCGCTCGAGCAGCGCGGCCAGCCTGCCTTCCTCGTGCGGCCGTCCGAGCATCGCCACGAACTCGTCGCCGCCATAGCGGGTAACGACGCTATCCGAGCCGAGGCAAGCTGACAGGCGTTCCGCGACCTTGCGCAATAACCGGTCGCCGGCGCCGTGACCGAGGCTGTCATTGACATCCTTGAAGCGATCTAGGTCCATGAAGAGCAAAGCGAACTCGCGTTCCTCTTTGATCGCTTGGTCGGCCAGCTCTCGCAACGTCAGCCGGTTCGGCAGGTCGGTCAGCGCGTCTCGGCGCGCTTGCATGACGACCCGGTCCCGAGACTCGATCAGCTCGGTCAGATCGCTGACCACCGCGATGTGATACGCGAGCGCGCCGCGCTCGTCGGATACCGATGCCAGGTCCATCTGATTCCAGAACGGCGTGCCGTTTGCGCGCCGGCTCTGCAGCAACACCGTCGAGTCGCTTCGTTTCGCTATCGCGGCGCGAACCTGCGGCAGCAATTCCCGTTCGCTGCGCCCTCTGCACAACGATGCGTAGTCGTGGCCGATCATTTCAGACAGTGCGTAGCCCGTTATTCTCTCGAAGGCGGGGTTGGCGTATTCGATCACCTCGCCGTCCTCCGCGGCTCGGCTGATCAGCACGCCATTGCCGATGGCGTCCAGCGCACGGCTACGCAGCCGCAATGCGAGTTCGGCGCGCTTGCGCTCGGTGACGTCGATGGCGGTGATGAAGCACGCCTCACGTTTGGCGTAAGTGAGGAAGTGAAAGGAGAGATCGACGTAGACCGGCGTTCCATCCGCTCGCCGGTGACGGCATATACCGGCCGCTCCGCTCGAGGTGCGCGCCGAATGGATCTTGCCCAGATCGCGACGAAACGCCGATATGTCGGCTTGGGCATAGAGCGACGCCATATTGCGAGTGCAAAGTTCGTCCCGGGTCGTGCCGTATTGTGTTGCCGCCGCGCGGTTTACGGTGATGATCTGCAGTGTTTCGACGTCGAAGATCACCATCGGCAGCGGATGATGCTCGAAGTATTCGCGGAAACGCCGTTCGTGTTCCTCGGCGATGACGCGCGCGCGTTGCCGTGCGAGGCCTTCGCGATAGTGGGCGATGAACGCATAGCCGAGCAGCGAGCAGGCCACGAGCGCGCTGAGCGCGAGCACGATCCCCTCGATTTCCATGTGCTGGGTGGTGCTTTCGGAACTGGCGTGCAATATCGCAGTTTGCGCCTCTCTCAAGCGCGTGAGCTGTCCGACGATCTGATCGAGCAACCGGTTCGCATCGAGCAACCGCCCGCTGTCCACGGACGCGCGTCCGCCTGCCAGGCGAGCGTTGACGGAAATTTCGGCCAGTTGCCATGCCCAGCGCGCGGTTTCCTGGCGCAAGAGGCGAACGGTCGCCGCATCTCGCGGGCTGTTCGCATAGCCTTGCTCCAATCGCTGGAAGGAACCGACGGCGGCGCCTACGCGTGCGATCGGCCACGCGAAGGACGCCTGGCGGGCGGTGCCGAATCCTTCTAGAAAATCCGCATTGGCGCGCAGATAGATGGTTTGGAGCGCATCGATCTCGTTGCGCATGCGCGCTGCGTGAATTCTGACTTGATCGACATGCCCTCTCCACAACAGCGCGTATCCCGTGCCGACTGCGAACATGCCGATGCCCGCCAGCACGAGTGCAACGGTGAGCGGAAGTCGGCTGGCCGCATGCGTATGACGCTGCCACCACCTCATCGCGAGGCCGGTGAGATCGAAAAAAGAGGCGAATTTCATCGGATCGAACTAAGGGCGCGTAAGAGCATGGAGCGTGGCAAAGACGCGCAAAGGGAGGCACCGGCGCCAGGGTCGCACTGTGGTTCCTTACCCGTATATCGGTCATCGGCACGAAGAACTTCAGTGAGCGATCACCCTAATCGCTGCGCCGGCCAACCCGGGAAGACACGAACCTGGTACTGGAACTACCAGCCAACCCACTGTTTTTTATCACTTTTTTCGGTTGCGCCGGTGTCGCGGCGGCGGTCGGCGTGGCATAATCGACCGCACCGGGATTGCCCGTTGCCACGATTACCGCGCATACCATGTCCAAGACTCTCTACGACAAGTTGTGGGACTCGCACGTCGTCCATACCGAAGAAGACGGCACGACGTTGCTCTACATCGATCGTCATTTGCTGCACGAAGTCACGAGCCCGCAAGCGTTCGAAGGGCTCAAGCTCGCCGAACGTCCGCTGTGGCGCGTGAGCGCGAACCTGGCGGTGTCGGACCATAACGTGCCGACGACGGATCGCAGCCACGGGATCGCCGATCCCGTATCGAAGCTGCAGGTCGATACGCTCGATGCCAACTGCGACTCCTACGGCATCACGCAATTCAAAATGAACGACATGCGCCAAGGCATCGTTCATATCATCGGTCCCGAGCAAGGCGCCACGCTGCCCGGCATGACGATCGTGTGCGGCGATTCGCATACCTCGACCCACGGCGCGTTCGGTGCGCTCGCGCACGGCATCGGCACGTCGGAGGTCGAGCACGTGCTCGCCACGCAAACGCTCTTGCAAAAGAAGAGCAAGAACATGCTCGTCAAGGTCGAGGGTCCGTTGCCGCGCGGCTGCACGGCCAAGGACATCGTGCTCGCGGTGATCGGCAAGATCGGCACGGCCGGCGGCACGGGCTACGCCATCGAATTCGGCGGCTCGACCATTCGCTCGCTGTAGATGGAAGGCCGCATGACCGTCTGCAACATGGCGATCGAAGCCGGCGCGCGCGCGGGCATGGTCGCCGTCGACGACACGACGATCGACTACCTGTTGGGGCGGCCGTATTCGCCGCAGGGCGTCGAATGGGATCACGCCGTCGAATACTGGCGCACGTTCGTCTCCGATCTTGGCGCGCATTTCGACCGGGTGGTCGAGATCGACGCGGCACAGATCGTGCCCCAAGTGACCTGGGGCACATCGCCCGAGATGGTGACGGCGATAGATAGCCGGGTACCCGATCCCGAGCGCGAAAAAGATCCGGTCAAGCGCGACGCGATGGAGCGTGCGCTGCGGTACATGGCGCTCGAGCCGAATTTGCCGATGGAGTCGATCCAGCTCGACAAGGTGTTTATCGGCTCGTGCACGAATGCACGCATCGAGGACATCCGCGCCGCTGCGTACGTGGTGAAGAAGCTCGGCCGTCGTGTCGCGGCGAATATCCGGCTGGCGATGGTGGTGCCGGGCTCGGGGCTCGTCAAGGCCCAAGCCGAACGCGAAGGGCTCGACAAGATTTTCGTCGACGCCGGCTTCGAATGGCGCGAACCCGGTTGTTCGATGTGCCTCGCGATGAATGCCGATCGGCTCGATCCGGGCGAGCGTTGCGCCTCGACATCGAATCGCAATTTCGAAGGGCGTCAAGGTGCGGGCGGGCGTACGCACCTCGTGAGCCCGGCGATGGCGGCGGCTGCCGCGATCGAAGGTCATTTCGTCGATATTCGCGAGTTGGGGTGAGGCGATGAAAGCTTGGACGTTCTGGCGGCGCGCCGCATCGATCGCGCTTGCCGGTGCCTTGCTGGGCCTCGCGGGCTGCAATACGGTTGCCGGGTTCGGTCAAGATATGACCGATGCGGGCCACGCCATCAAGAAGGCTGCGGAGTAAAGAACATGGATAAATTCATCGTACATACGGGGCTCGTCGCGCCTCTCGATCGAGAAAACGTCGATACCGACGCGATCATCCCGAAGCAGTTCCTGAAGTCAATCAAACGTACCGGCTTCGGGCCGAACCTGTTCGACGAGTGGCGTTACCTCGATCATGGAGAACCCGGCCAGGACAATTCACGCCGGCCGCTGAACCCCGACTTCGTGCTCAATCAGCCGCGTTATCAGGGCGCATCGGTGTTGCTCGCCCGCAAGAACTTCGGGTGCGGCAGCTCGCGCGAGCACGCGCCGTGGGCGTTGCAGCAGTACGGGTTTCGCGCGCTGATCGCACCGAGCTTCGCCGATATCTTCTTCAACAATTGTTTCAAGAACGGCGTGCTGCCGATCGTGCTCTCGGAGCAGCAGGTCGATCATCTGTTCAACGAGACCTACGCGTTCAACGGCTATCAATTGACGATCGATCTCGAGGCTCAGCGTGTGCGCACGCCCGATGGCCGCGAGTACGCATTCGAAGTCGACGGCTTTCGCAAATATTGCCTGTTGAACGGCTTCGACGACATCGGCCTGACGCTGCGTCACGCCGACAAGATTCGCGCGTTCGAAGCCGAGCGGATCGCGAAGCAGCCTTGGCTCGGCCACCGAATCATCGGCTAAAGCGCGCTGCGCACTGGCAAACCGACAACCCGATAGGACTCCTAATGAAAATTGCTGTGCTCCCCGGTGACGGCATCGGCCCGGAAATCGTCAAGGAAGCGATCAAGGTGCTCGATACGCTCGGCGAAAAATTCGAGATGGAAGAGGCGCCGGTCGGCGGCGCCGGCTACGAGGCGAAAGGGCATCCGCTGCCCGAGTCGACGCTCGCGCTCGCGAAAGAGGCCGACGCCATCTTGTTCGGCGCCGTGGGCGATTGGAAGTACGATTCGCTGGAACGCGCGCTGCGTCCCGAGCAGGCAATCCTCGGATTGCGCAAGCATCTCGAACTGTTCGCCAACTTTCGCCCGGCGATCTGCTATCCGCAACTGACGGGCGCTTCGTCGCTCAAGCCCGAAATCGTCTCGGGCCTCGATATCTTGATCGTGCGCGAACTGAACGGCGACATCTATTTCGGCGCGCCGCGCGGCGTCCGGCAAGCGCCGGACGGCGCTTTTGAAGGCGCGCGCGAGGGGTTCGACACGATGCGCTACGCGGAGCCGGAGGTGCGGCGCATCGCGCACGTAGCGTTCCAAGCAGCGCAAAAGCGCGCGAAGCGGCTGACCTCGGTGGACAAGGCCAACGTGCTCGAAACGTCGCAATTGTGGAAAGACGTCATGATCGACGTGGCAAAGGAGTATCCGGACGTCGAGTTGTCGCACATGTACGTGGATAACGCCGCGATGCAGCTCGTGAAGGCGCCGAAATCGTTCGACGTCATCGTCACCGGCAATATGTTCGGCGACATTTTGTCCGACGAGGCGGCCATGCTCACGGGGTCGATCGGCATGCTGCCGTCGGCTTCGCTCGATCGCAACAACAAGGGCCTGTATGAACCCTCGCACGGTTCTGCTCCCGATATCGCCGGCAAGGGCGTGGCCAACCCGCTCGCAACGATACTGTCGGCGGCGATGATGCTGCGCTATTCGCTGAACAAGGCGGAACAGGCCGACCGTATCGAGAAGGCGGTACAGAAGGTGCTCGAAGCGGGTTACCGCACGGGCGACATCGCCACGCCGGGTTGCCGCCAGGTCGGCACGGCGGAAATGGGCGACGCGGTGCGCGCGGCGCTCTGATCGGCGCGACGGCGTTTCGTGCGGCCGGGGTTGCTCCGTCCGCACGAAACGCTGAAATCAGGGTTTTTTGCTGGATCGCCTGCCCCGGCTGGCGCGCCGATGTAGATTTTTCGTGTAGACTGTGCCGATGGCGAAATTGTCCCCAATCTCCTCGATTGAAACCCTGCACGGCAATACGGCCCGTGTGGGCGGGTTCGCCATGGCTGGCGTCGTCGGCATTGCCGGCGCCATCGCCATTATTACGATTACCCCCAAAACGATCACGAAACACTGATCGTCCGTCGTGCCCGCTCGTCTTCCCCGCGCGGTCACGCCGGGCAAAGTTGCGGGGAAGCGTCCACTCCAAGGGTTAGTCATGAACGTAGGTCTCGTAGGTTGGCGCGGCATGGTCGGCAGCGTCCTGATGCAGCGGATGCAGCAGGAAGGCGATTTCGATCTGATCGAACCGGTGTTTTTCAGCACCAGCAACGTGGGCGGCAACGCGCCGTCCTTCGCCAAGAACGAGACGAAGCTCAAAGATGCCAAGAGCATCGACGATCTGAAGAAGTGCGATGTCGTCATCACCTGCCAAGGCGGCGATTACACGAACGAGGTGTTCCCGAAGCTGCGTGCGGCGGGTTGGAACGGTTACTGGATCGACGCCGCGTCGTCGCTGCGAATGGCTGACGACGCCGTCATCGTTCTCGATCCGGTGAACCTGAACGTGATTAAGGACGCGCTCGTCAAGGGCACGAAGAATTTCATCGGCGGCAACTGCACCGTCAGTCTGATGCTGATGGCGCTTGGCGGTTTGTTCAGCGCGGACCTCGTCGACTGGATGACGGCCATGACCTATCAGGCCGCGTCCGGCGCGGGCGCGCAAAACATGCGCGAACTGCTCTCGCAAATGGGCGCATTGCACGACGCGGTCAAGCCGCAATTGGCCGATCCGGCCTCGGCCATTCTCGATATCGACCGCCGCGTGCTCGAAACGATGAATTCCGACGCGATGCCGACGCAGCATTTCGGCGTGCCGCTGGCCGGTTCGTTGATCCCCTGGATCGACAAGGATCTCGGCAACGGCATGTCCAAGGAAGAGTGGAAGGGCGGCGCCGAGGCCAACAAGATTCTCGGCAAGCCGGCCATGGGGCAAGACGGTTCGATTCCGGTCGATGGCCTGTGCGTGCGCATCGGTGCGATGCGCTGCCATTCGCAAGCAATGACGATCAAGCTGAAGAAGGATGTGCCGCTCGACGAGATCAACGGCATCCTCGCAGCGGCCAACGATTGGGTGAAGGTCGTGCCGAACGAGCGCGAAGCGTCGATGCGCGAATTGTCGCCCGCGGTCGTGACGGGCACGCTGTCGGTGCCGGTCGGCCGGTTGCGCAAGCTCGCCATGGGCGGCGAATACCTGTCGGCGTTCACGGTGGGCGATCAACTCCTCTGGGGTGCGGCCGAGCCGCTGCGCCGCATGCTGCGCATCCTGTTGGAGAAGTAAGCTGCGTCGCGCGCGGGCGGTGCGCAGCGAGCGCCGAATCGAGCCGCCCGCCAAGCCGCGCAGTGGTTTTGACCGGGTTCCTCACGTAAACTATGCGGCTACGACGCAGAGGAACCCGAAAAGGCGTCGCCTTATCGCGACGCCTTTTTCATTGCAGCAGCGAATATTGGTCTCTCCCAAACGCCATATTGAGGCGCGCTTGACGCGCGTGACATCTTCATGACAACACGTTCGACGCGTCGCACTGTCCCGCTCGCGATCGCCGGTACGGCGCTCGTCTTCGCATGGCTCGTCGACGCATCGCCGCGGGCAATAGCCGCGCCCGCCGCCGTGGCCGCTTCCGCCGCCGCGAGCGCGCAAGCTGCGACGCCGGCCGTTGCCCCCGGAACCACTCAGTACGCGGTGAAGCCGGGGCAATCGCTCGCCGACATCGCCGCGGCCGCCACCCAGTCGCATGACAAGGCCGTGCTCAGCCGCGCGGCGAAAGTCATTTTCGATGCCAATCCGTCCGCGTTTTCGCGCGGCGATCCGAGCTTGTTGAAGCTTGGCGCCGTGCTGAACGTGCCGCCGCTCGACGCGACAGGCGCGCTCGCCAAGAGCGCGCCCGAGCCGGCCGCCGCGCCAGCCGCGGCCAGCACGCCGAGCGCAGCGTCGATGCCTGCCGCGGCTTCGCAGGCCGCCGCTGCCGGCGCGAAGGCAAGCGGCGTGCAAACGGCGACATCGGCATCGGCGCCTGCCGCCGCCGTATCGCAGGCATCGGCTGGCGCGGCCGCCTCGGCGCCCGCCAAGCCGGCGGCGCCGCCCGCGACGCATCCGCAACAGAGCGCACCCGCGGCGGTGGCTGGCGGACATGCTTGGAGCGGCGCGATCGAGCCCGCGCCCAGCGCTGCCTCGAGCGCCCCCGCGGAAGCTGCTGCAAGTGCGACCCCGGAGTCCTCCGCGGCCGGCGCCGCCTCGGGCGCCGTGGCCAGTCAACCGGCGGCAAGCGGCGGCGCGGCGGCCGGCGCTTCGGCTGTCACCACCGCGAGCGCGGCGGGCAGGGCGGGGGCTTCTGCCGCCGCGGCGCCGGCTGTCGTGGCGTCACGCCCCAAAGTCTCGAGCCTTCAGCAACTACTGACGCTCAAGAACAGGGTGTTGATGGAATTGCAGCGGCACGGGTTCGGCACGTCCTCGTCCAGTCGTTCCGGCGCGGCGGGCAATGCGCCCGTGGGTGCGTCCGGTTTCGCGGCCGCGCCGCCCGCGTCCGCCGTGGTAGCGCCTGCCCCCGGACCCTCGCGTGCCGCGGCTGCCGCCAATCAGCGTTTCGTCAGCGTCGGCGGTTACGGCGTTGCGCGCGACGATATCCCGGCCATCGCCGCCGTGGCGGCTGCCGTGGCGGCGGCGCTGCTCGTTTTGCTCGTCGCGCTCGGCATTAGCCGGCGCAAGCGGCGCGCAGCGGTTCCGTCCGTGGGGTCCACCGGCGCCGCAGCGAGCGCGACCCCGGCGGCTGCTGAGGAGAGCGAGAGCGCGCAGCCGCTGGCCAAGCCTGCTACGGCGACGGACGACCCCATCGAAGCGGAATTTCTGAGCATCCTCGCGCGAAATCCCACGAGCAAACGTGCGCTGATGGGGCTCGCCGGACGTTACGCCGAGCGCGGGAACGTGCGCGGGTTCGACGAAATCGCGCAACGCATCTATCGCCTTTCCGGCGGACGCGGTCCGAACTGGGTTCATATTGCCGAGCTGGGACGTCAACTCGATCCGGAGAACCCGTTATTCGCGCTTCAAGCGGCCGCAAGCGACGAAACCGGCCTGGCTGAGACGCCGGAGGGCGGCGCGGACGAGCAATCGACGTCCGAAGCGAGCGCATCGCCCGAATGGCCGCGCGCGGATGAGCCCGAGCAAGGCCCTCGTGCCGAGGCGCCGGCCGAGCATCCGCCCGAGGGCGTGACGGTTCCGGAACTGACCGAAGTCATCGCGCAGCCGCAGCCGGGTATCGAGCCGGAACCTCAGCCCCAAGCTCAGTCCGAACTTGAGTCGGAAGCCCACCCGGCATCCCAGCCGGAATCGACGCCTGCGATCGAAACCGCGCCCGAAGCAGCAGCGCAAGCGCCTGCGGCGCGCTCGGAAACGGAACATGAGCAGGAGCTCGACGCCGAATCGAGCGAAGCGGCGAGTGCATCCCGGCCCGATGCAACGCTTCCACCGGAAGCCGTCGCGGCGCTTGGCGCCCTGGACTTCGGTTTGCCTCCGCGCGCTGAGCCCGGTCCCGCGGCGCCGGCGTCCTCTCATGGCATAGAAACGCCCGAACAGGCCGCGACCGACGCGGCCCAGAGCGAGCCGTCGCCGCATGAGCCGCCCGCAGCGCCTTCCGCGCAGCACGAGCCAAAGGCGAACGCGGCTCACGAGCCCGAAGATGCCCCTGCCGAGCCGTTGGCCCCGCCGAGCGTGACAGGGTTGGGCGCTGCGCCGATCGGGCCGCTCAAGCTTTCGTTCAACCTCGATCTGCCGGGGGCGGACGGCAGCGAAGGCGCCGTGGCCGACGCCGCGCCGTTGCCGCAATTCACACCCGAGCAGCTCGCCAAGATCGCGCGCAACAAGCTCGATCTCGCTGCCGAATATATCGCGCTCGGCGATCTCGGCGGCGCGCGCACGCTGATCCACGAAGTCATCGAGTCCAACGACGCGGCTACGCGAGAGGACGCGCACGCATTGCTGGCGACGCTAGCGCCGCTTTCGTGACGGCTACCATGCGCATCGCTCTCGGGATTCAATACGACGGCACCGCGTTTTGCGGCTGGCAGTCCCAACCTCACGGCAAGACTGTCCAAGATGCGTTGGAACGCGCGCTGGCCGATTTCGCCTGCAAGCCGTTGCCGACGGTCGTCGCGGGCCGCACGGACACGGGGGTGCATGGGCTCGGGCAGGTAGTGCATTTCGACACCGATCTCGATCGCGAGGACTTTTCTTGGGTGCGCGGCACGAACGCCTTCCTGCCGCCGACGGTGGCCGTGCTGTGGGCCAAGCGGATGCCCGATGCTTTTCATGCGCGATTTTCGGCGTTCGAGCGCACTTACTACTACATGCTGTACGTGAATGCCGTACGCTCGCCGATGCTGACAGGGCGCGCGGGCTGGATTCATACGCCGCTGGACCTCGACGCCATGCGCGTCGCCGCGCGGTGCCTGCTCGGCGAGCACGACTTCTCGGCGTTTCGCTCATCCGAGTGCCAGGCCAAGACGCCGGTCAAGCATCTCTACGAAATCGACATTCGCCAAGCGGGCGACATCATTCACTTTCGTTTTCGGGCGAACGCGTTCCTGCATCACATGGTCCGCAATCTGATGGGCTCGCTCGTGGCTGTCGGCAGAGGGCGTTACCCGGTGCCGTGGCTGGCCGATGTGCTTGCCAGCCGCGACCGCAACCGCGCCGCGCCGACGTTCATGCCCGAGGGTCTGTACCTGGCCCATGTCGGCTATCCCGAGGACTTCGCGGTGCCGCCCGCGCACCTCGGCAGCGTACCTTGGAGCGGCATTTGGAGCGAGTCAAGCCATGTCTAGCGCCGTCCCCGTTTCGCCCGCCGTCGACTCGATCCCTCACCGCACGCGCATCAAGCTGTGCGGCCTGTCGCGTCGGGCGGACGTCGAACTAGCCGTCGATCTTGGAGCCGACGCGATCGGCTTCGTCTTCTATCCGCCGAGCCCGCGCTCGGTCGGCGTGGCCGAGGCGATCGACCTCGCGCGCGCGCTGCCGCCTTTCGTCTCGGTCGTAGGCTTGTTCGTGAACCCGACCGTGGACTGGATCGGTGAAGTGGCGAGCAACGTGCCGCTCACCATGCTGCAATTTCACGGCGACGAAACCGCTGCGCAATGCGAGGAGCTAGCGAGCGTGGCCGGGTTACCGTGGCTGCGCGCATTGCGCGTCGGGGCCGATATGCTGCCCCGCGATTTGGTAGAATCGGCGCTTAACTATTCGTCAGCCGGCGGCTTGCTCTTCGACACGCTCGTCGAAGGCTATGGCGGCGGCGGGAAGACATTCGATTGGTCACTTATTCCAGCAGAGCTCGCGCGTCGGGCCGTTTTGAGTGGTGGGTTGAACGCGCAAAACGTCGGTGACGCCATTCGGCGCGTGCGCCCGTACGCGGTCGATGTCTCGAGCGGCATCGAAGTGCCGGGCGCCCGGGGCGTGAAGGATCCCGCCCGAATGGCGGCGTTCGTGCGCGCGGTGCGCGCGGCGGACGCCGAGTGAAAGCCCAGGCGGCGCGGCCGAACGTGCCTCGCCGCCGCTGCGAAGAGTGACAACCATGTACAACCTTCCGGATCAACGGGGCCATTTCGGCCCATATGGCGGCACGTTCGTCGCCGAAACGCTCGTCCATGCGCTCGACGAACTGCGCCTCGCCTACGAGCGGTACAGCAAGGACCCCGAGTTCATCGCCGAGTACGAGCGCGAACTCAAATATTTCGTCGGGCGCCCGTCGCCGATTTACCACGCGCGGCGCTGGAGCGAGCTGCTCGGCGGTGCCCAGGTGTTCCTCAAACGCGAAGACCTCAATCACACGGGCGCGCATAAGGTCAACAATGTGATCGGCCAAGCCTTGCTCGCCAAGCGCATGGGCAAGCCGCGCGTGATTGCCGAAACGGGCGCCGGCCAGCATGGCGTCGCGACTGCCACGATTGCGGCGCGTTTCGGGATGGAATGCGTCGTCTACATGGGCGCCGAGGACGTGCGGCGGCAAGCGGCCAACGTCTATCGAATGAAGCTGCTCGGCGCCACCGTCGTGCCGGTCGAGTCCGGTTCGCGCACGCTCAAGGATGCGCTGAACGAAGCCATGCGCGACTGGGTCACCAATGTCGAAAACACGTTCTACATCATCGGCACGGTTGCCGGCCCGCATCCGTATCCGATGATGGTCCGCGATTTCCAGCGGGTGATCGGCGACGAGTGCCGCGTGCAGATGCCCGAACTCACGGGGCGCCAGCCTGACATGGTCATCGCCTGCGTCGGCGGGGGCTCCAACGCCATGGGTATCTTCTATCCGTACATCGACGATGCGGCGGTCAAGCTCGTCGGCGTCGAGGCCGCGGGCGACGGACTCGAGACGGGACGGCACGCCGCCTCGCTCATCGGCGGCAGCCCCGGCGTGCTGCACGGCAATCGAACTTATCTGTTGCAGGACGAGAACGGCCAGATCATCGAGACGCATTCGGTGTCGGCCGGCCTCGACTATCCGGGCGTCGGCCCCGAGCACGCGTGGTTGAAGGACAGCGGTCGCGCGCAATATGTCGGTATCACCGATGAGGAAGCGCTCAAGGCGTTCCACGATTGCTGCCGGATCGAAGGCATCATCCCTGCGCTCGAGTCGAGCCACGCGCTCGCTTATGCGGCCAAGATCGCGCCTTCGCTTTCTCGCGAGACGCATCTGCTCGTCAATCTTTCGGGCCGGGGCGACAAGGATATGCATACGGTCGCCGAACGCTCGGGCCTCGCGCTCTGAGCGACCGAGGCATGCGCGATCTCATCGACGAATTCGATGCACCGCGGCCCGCGGCCGCGGGCGGCTCGCTCGGCAGCTCGGGTGCGCCGCGCCTGGCCATCGATCTGCGCAACCGCGATTTCTTGGCGGATGCACGGACAGTGCCGGACGGATCGATCGACCTGATCGTCGCCGATCCGCCCTACGGCTTGGGGAAGGACTACGGCAACGATTCCGACATGCGCTCGGGCGAGGCGTTTCTCGAATGGACGCGCGCTTGGCTGGAGCTTGCCGTTCCGAAACTCAAGGCGAGCGGCTCGCTGTACGTGTTCTGCACTTGGCAGTACGCGCCGGAAATCTTTTCGTTCTTGAAGACCAAGCTCACGATGGTCAACGAGATCGTTTGGGACCGGCGCGTGCCGAGCATGGGCGGCACGACGCGGCGTTTCACGTCGGTGCACGACAACATCGGGTTGTTTGCCGTATCGAAGGACTATTACTTCGACCTCGACCCCGTGCGGATTCCGTACGACGCAGCCACGAAGAAGGCGCGCTCTCGCAAGCTGTTCGAGGGGAGCAAGTGGCTCGAGGTGGGCTACAACCCGAAGGATGTCTGGTCGGTGTCGAGGCTGCATCGGCAGCATGCCGAGCGCGTCGATCATCCGACGCAAAAGCCCCTCGAGATCGTCGAGCGGATGGTGCTCGCAAGCTGCCCTCCGGGCGGGCGCGTGCTCGATCCGTTCATGGGCAGCGGCACGACAGCGGTGGCCTGCGCGCGGCATGCGCGCGCATTCGTCGGCTATGAGATCAATGAAAATTACTGCGCGATCGCGCGTGAACGAGTCGCCGCGGTCAGCGGCATATCGTCCGACGCGCCCGCCGTTGCCTCGGAAGCGGCACGGTAGATCGCGCTTATCGGCAGAGAAGACATCATGTCCCGCATCGAACAGACTTTCGCGGCCTTGGCCGCACAAAACAAGAAGGGATTGATTCCCTTCATTACCGCTGGATGTCCGGATCCGGCCCGCACGGTGGAATTCATGCATGCGCTCGTGGCCGGAGGCGCCGATGTGATCGAACTGGGCGTGCCGTTCTCGGACCCGATGGCCGATGGCGCCGTCATCCAACGTTCGTCCGAACGCGCGCTGGCCCAGGGCGTGACGCTCAAGCACGTGCTGGCCGATGTGAAGCGGTTTCGCGAGCAGGACGCAACGACGCCGGTTGTCCTGATGGGATACGCCAATCCGATCGAGCGCATGGGTATCGAAGCGTTCGTTGAAGCGGCGGCGCAAGCAGGCGTGGACGGCGTCCTCACGGTGGATTACCCGCCCGAGGAATCGGTCGACTTCGCTCAGCGGATGCGCGCGGCGGGCATCGATCCGATCTTCTTGCTCGCACCGACTTCGACCGATGCGCGGATCGCGGCCGTCGCCGAGTTGGCGAGCGGCTACGTTTACTATGTGTCGCTCAAAGGGGTGACGGGCGCGGCAAATCTGGACGTTTCCAGCATCGCGAGTAAAATCCCGGCGATCAAGTCGCAAGTCAAGTTGCCTGTTGGGGTCGGATTCGGTATTCGTGACGCCTCCACGGCCCGTGCGGTTGCCGAGGTGGCCGATGCCGTCGTCATCGGTAGCCGTCTGGTGCAATTGCTCGAACAGGCGCCGGCGCAGTCGGCTGCAACTGAGCTGACGGCGTTCGTCGCCGAGATCCGCAAGGCGCTCGACGCCGGTTGAATGCAGCGGGGCCTCACGCCGGACGGGGGAAGCTGGCCGGCATGAGGTGCGCGGGTGCCTGATGGCGCTGCGTGCGACGTACGTACGGAACAACACAATTGAAGGAACAACGATGAGCTGGCTCGACAAGCTGTTGCCGCCGAAGATCAAACAGACCGATCCGAAAAGCCGCAAAGGCATACCGGAAGGCCTTTGGGTCAAGTGTCCGTCGTGCGAGGCGGTGTTGTACCGCAACGACGTCGAAGCGAACTTGCATGTTTGTCCGAAGTGCAGCCATCACATGCGTATCAACGCGCGCGCGCGCCTTGACGGGTTGCTCGACGCTGAAGGCCGCTACGAAATCGGTCAGGAGATCGTTCCGGTCGATGCGCTCAAGTTCAAGGACAGCCGCAAGTATCCGGACCGCATCAAAGATGCGATGGACGAAACCGGAGAAACCGATGCGATGGTCGTGATGGGTGGCGCGATTCATACGCTGCCGGTCGTCGTTTCTTGCTTCGAGTTCGCGTTCATGGGCGGATCGATGGGTTCGGTCGTCGGCGAGCGCTTTGCTCGCGGCGCGCAAAATGCGATCGAGCAACAAGTGCCGTTCATCTGTTTCACGGCCTCGGGCGGGGCGCGGATGCAGGAAAGCCTGCTGTCGTTGACGCAGATGGCCAAGACGACTGCAATGCTGACCAAGCTCGCCGACGCCAAATTGCCGTTCATCTCCGTGCTGACGGACCCGACGATGGGCGGCGTATCGGCAAGCTTCGCATTCCTTGGCGATGTCGTGATCGCGGAGCCGAAGGCGTTGATCGGCTTTGCCGGCCCGCGCGTGATCGAGCAGACGGTGCGGGAGAAACTGCCCGAAGGCTTTCAGCGTGCCGAGTTCCTGTTGCAAAAAGGGGCGATCGATATGATCGTCGACCGCCGCAAGCTGCGCGAAGAATTGGCGCGGCTGATCGCGCTGCTCACGCGCCAGCCTGCGGACGCCGTCGCCTGAACGTTAAGTTAACCGCAGATCTCACGCGGGACGGCCCGCGGTTTTGGATGACTCATTTCCCCACTCTCGACGCTTGGCTCGCGCATCTCGAGTCGGCGCACCCGGTCGGCATCGACATGGGTCTCACGCGCATCGGCAAGGTGAAGGATGCGCTGGGGCTTGCGTTTCGCTGCCCTGTCATCACGGTGGGCGGCACGAATGGCAAGGGATCGACTTGCGCGATGCTCGAGTCGATCCTGCGCGCGTCCGGGTACCACGTCGGTTGCCATACGTCGCCGCACCTGCTCGAGTTCAACGAGCGCGCGCGCATCGACAGCCGTAACGCGACCGACGACGAGCTTTTGCCGCATTTCGAAGCGGTCGAGGCGGCGCGCACGCGCTTGGCCGAACCCGTGTCGTTGACTTACTTCGAATTCACGACGCTTGCGATCTTGCACTGGTTCGCGTCGCGTGAACTCGATGCCGTGATTCTCGAAGTCGGTCTTGGCGGGCGGCTCGACGCCGTCAATATCGTCGACGCCGACTGCGCAATCGTGACGAGCATCGACATCGATCACACGGAGTATCTCGGCGATACACGCGAGAAGATCGCCTACGAGAAGGCGGGCATTTTCCGTCCCGGCCGGCCTGCCATCTGCGCCGATCCCGCTCCGCCGCAAACGTTGGTCGATCACGCGCAAGCGATCGGCGCCGAACTCTGGCTCTTCGGGCGCGACTTCCGCTATGAAGGACAGGCGGGCAGCGAGCGGCAGCAGTGGAGTTATGTCGGTCCCACGGCGCGGCGCTCGGCACTCGCCTATCCGGCCCTGCGCGGCGCGAATCAGCTGATCAATACGTCGGCGGCGCTGGCCGCGCTCGAGGCGCTGCGAGATCGCCTGCCCGTTTCCGCGCAAGACGTACGGCTCGGGTTAGCCAACGTGGAGTTGCCGGGGCGCTTTCAGGTGCTGCCTGGACGCCCGTCGATCGTGCTCGATGTCGCGCACAATCCCCATGCGGGGGCCGTCCTCGCTCAGAATCTGGGCAGCATGGGCTTTTTCCGCTACACCTACGCCGTTTTTGGCGCGATGCGCGACAAGGATGTCGCGGGCGTCGTCAAACATCTCAAAGGCGAAATCGATCACTGGTGTCTGACCGATTTGCCGCTAGGGCGAGCCGCGAGCGCGGCCGACCTGGATGAGATCGTGCGGACCGCTGGCGTGGAAGATGCCCCCGACAGCAGCATCCGCCGTTTCGCCTCGCCGGCTGAAGCTTTCCAAGATGCGCTGAGCCGAGCGACGGACGATGATAGAATCGTGGTTTTCGGTAGCTTCTATACTGTTGCGGGCGTCATGGCCTACCGCAAGTCGCGGCAACATTGACCGACGCGCGCCGCACTGACGGCCGCCCCCCTCGAACTCAGCGGATTCATGGGCTTTTTCTCGTTCGGCAAAAAAGACGACACGCCGCGCCGGCGTGGCGCCAGCGCTAGATCCGCGCGTAGCGGTGGTACGTTCGAGGCACGCGACGAGCGACCGAGCCGTCGCAGAGAGCGCGCGGCCGACGCCGATGCGATGCTGCTCGACCCGACACTTCCAGAAAAGCAACGGGCGCGCCGGCGCCTGGTTGGCGCGATCGCGCTCGTGCTCGCCGCCGTGGTCGTCCTGCCGATGGTGCTCGATTCCCATCCGAAGCCGGTGACCAACGACATCGCGATCGACATTCCGAATCGTCCGGCAACGGTGCCGTCCCGCGCGAGCGACGACAACGCCGAGGACGCTCAAGCCGCCGTTGCGCCCGATCGTGCCGATATGAGCGGTACGACGGCTTCCGGTCCCGCCACGGCGGGGCTGGCGGCCGCGCCAGCCAGCGGGTCGTCGCAGTCTCCTAGCGGTGCGCAAGGCGCAACCAAGCGGGCGGAACCGAAGCAGACGGAGTCCAAGCAGACGCAATCGAAGCAGACAAGCACCGCACCGGCGGTGTCTCCTCCCGCGGACGCAGCGCAAACGGCAAAACCCATCGCCGTTCCCGGCCCCAGCGCGGCGAAACCCGATTCGGGTACGCCGGCGGCACCGCCCGGTTCGCGTTTCGCCGTACGGCTCGGCGTATTCGCCGACGAAGCGACCGGCCGTGCGTGGGAGCGCAAGCTGAAGGCGGCGGGCGTGCCCGCGTACATCGAACATCCCAAGCAAGCCGACGGTAAAGCCCGCACAATGCTGTTCGCCGGCCCGTTCGCCGATCGCGCCGCGGCGTCCGCAGCCGTCGCGAAGGTGCGCGAAGCCGGCTTGGCGGCGGGCACGGGCAGCGCGTCGCAGTGACGGTATCGATGCTTACCGCCTTCGATTACGCCGTGCTGGCGGTGATCGGCCTGTCGGCGCTGCGCGGCGCGTGGCGCGGGCTGTTGTCGGAAATATTCGGCCTGATCGGCTGGGTCGTGGCTTTTTTTGTCGCTTCGCGCTATGTGCAGCTCCTAGTGCCCTATATTCCAAGCGACTGGCCCGGCGGCGCGCTCACGCAGTGGTTGCTTGCGTTCGCGGCGATCATGGTGGGCGTGGTGCTCGTGGCGAGTGTCGCGAATGCGCTGATTGCACGGTTGGTGGCCGTGACAGGGCTGGGCGGCGTGGATCGCTCGCTCGGGTTGCTGTTCGGTATCGTGCGCGGCGTGGTGTTCGTGTTGTTGCTTGTGGCGCTGGCCGGGTTGACCGAACTGCCGAAGCAATCATTTTGGCGCGACGCCTTGCTGCGGCCCTATGTCGAGCGAGGCGTGCATGAGTTGAAGCCTCTGCTTCCCCCGGCGCTCGCCGCGTACGTTCGCGTGTGAAGCGCGTGCGTCGGCCACATGGCCGGCCCGATCGTTTTTCGTATCTTTGAAGGACCTGCCATGTGCGGCATCGTAGGCGTAGTCTCCCACTCCCCGGTCAATCAGTTGATCTACGACAGCCTTCTGCTGTTGCAGCATCGCGGCCAGGATGCAGCCGGTATCGCGACGGCGAACGGCAGCACTTTCCACATGTACAAGGCCAACGGCATGGTGCGCGACGTGTTCCGTACGCGCAATATGCGCAGTTTGCCGGGTACCGCGGGTATCGGCCAAGTGCGGTATCCGACGGCTGGCTCGGCCTCGAGCGAAGAAGAGGCGCAGCCGTTCTACGTGAATGCGCCGTTCGGGATCATCCTCGCGCATAACGGCAATCTGACGAACTGGCAGCAACTGAAAGACGAGATGTTCCGCATCGACCGGCGTCATGTGAACACGAACTCGGACACGGAAGTGCTGCTCAACGTGCTCGCGCACGAGGTGCAACTGGCAAGTTCGGGCCTGCAGCTCGATCCCGGCACGGTGTTCAAGGCCGTGGCGGGCGTGCATCGCCGCGTGCGCGGCTCGTACGCCATCGTGTCGTTGATCGCCGGTTATGGGCTGCTGGCATTTCGCGACCCGTACGGCATTCGCCCGCTGTGCATCGGCAAGCATGAAACGGAACACGGCGTCGAGTGGATCGTCGCATCGGAATCGGTGGCCGTCGAAGGCATCGGATTCGATTTCGTGCGGGACGTCGCGCCCGGCGAAGCGATCTTCATCGACAACGACGGTCATCTGCACAGCCAGCAGTGCTCGGATACGCCGAGTCTGAACCCCTGCATTTTCGAGTACGTTTATCTGGCGCGTCCCGATTCGGTGCTCGATGGCGTCTCCGTCTACAACGTGCGCCTGCGCATGGGCGACTACCTCGCCGCCAAGATCAAACGCGTGCTGCCCGACGTGCCCATCGACGTGGTCATGCCGATTCCCGATTCGTCGCGGCCCGCCGCGATGCAGGTGGCGGCCAAGCTCGGCGTCGAATACCGCGAAGGGTTCTTCAAGAACCGCTACGTGGGCCGGACCTTCATCATGCCGGGGCAGGCGGTGCGCAAGAAGTCGGTGCGCCAGAAGCTCAATGCGATGGCGATTGAGTTCAAGGATAAGAACGTGCTGATCGTCGACGATTCGATCGTCCGCGGCACGACTTCACACGAGATCGTGCAGATGGCGCGCGATGCGGGGGCGAAGAGTGTGATCTTCGCGTCGGCTGCGCCGCCTGTGAAGTTCCCCAACGTGTATGGCATCGACATGCCCACGCGCAGCGAACTCGTCGCCCATGGCCGTTCCGACGAGGAAGTCGCCAAGATCATCGGCGCCGATCATCTCGTCTATCAGGACGTCGATGCGCTCAAGCAAGCGGTGCGCGACATCAATCCGATGCTGACGCGTTTCGAGGCGTCTTGCTTCGATGGCGATTACATCACGGGCGATATCACGGCGCAGTATCTCGACGTTATCGAGCGCGCTCGGCTCTCGCCGCAATCGCAGTCGGAGCGCGATTCGGCGGGCGACGCCGTGGACGGCACCGTGACGCGTTCACAACTGCATTTGCAACTGTCGGTCGAGTAAAAGCCGCGCCTGCCCGCGTCGTTGGGCGGGCAGGCGAACCCGACGTTCGCGTACGAGCGCAGCATCGGCTCAATGCATGCGCGTCGCCCGCCACTGCCCGGGTGCGAGCCCAAAGCGCCGCGTAAAGGCATGGGTGAAGGCGCTTTGATCGGCAAAGCCCACCGTCAGCGCCACATCGATCAAGGTATGGCGCGAGTCGCATAGCAGCACGAGCGCCGTGTCTAGGCGAAGCCGCTGCAAATAGCGGTGAGGCGTCGCGCCGAACGCTTCCTCGAACAACTGATGGAAGCGCCGCTCGCCCAACCCGCAGTGCGCCGCGAGATCGACCACGCGCAGCGGCTCAGATAGATGCGCACGCAACCATTTGTCGATGCGCGCGTAGTCGAGCCGCGACACGGGGGCTTGCGCGCCGACATTCTCGCCCAAGACGATGGCCAAGCGCGCCGCCGTGTCCCACGCCAAACGGCGCGCGTGCTCGGTCATGCCGATAGAGCGGGCGAGATCCGCATCGCCGCGTTCCGTTTCGCTTGCTTCGCGGCCGCCGGCCGATGTCGCCGCCGGTATCGCGCGCGCCGCATGGGAAGCGGTATTGCGCACCAGCGCTGCGAGCGCGTCATTCATCGTCAATGCCAACGCGCGCGAAAAAAAGCGTTCGGGCAGCGCGAGCGATGCGCAAGGCACGTCGAGGACCAACTGCCGGTTCTCGCCGACGCCCGCATACTCGTGGCGCGAGCCGGCCGGGATCAACCACGCATGACGCGCGTCGATACGGTGGCCGACACCGTCCACGGCCATTTCCATCACGCCGTCGACGCCGAGCACGATCTGATGGAAGGCATGCACGTCACATGCGCTGTCGGCGCCGTAACGGCGCAGCGACAATGCCGGCGATTCGATCGCGTGACCGTTCATCTTTATGGCTTACCTGCGTCGCTCGCGCTCCGACGCTTACGCCTGGAGCAACTCGACTTCGAAAACGAGCGTCGCATTGGGCGGGATCACGCCGCCCGCGCCGCGCACGCCATAGCCCAATTGCGGCGGAATCGTCAGACGCCGCACGCCGCCCACTTTCATGCCCTGCACGCCTTCGTCCCAACCCTTGATGACCATGCCGCCGCCGAGGACGAAGGCGAACGGATCGTTGCGGTCCTTGCTCGAATCGAACTTCTGGCCGTCGGTGAGCCACCCCGTGTAATGCACGGTGACGGTGGCGCCCGCCGCGGCCTCGGCGCCTTCGCCAACGGTCAAATCTTCGTACTTCAACCCCGATTCTGTTGTGACGGTCGTCATGGTCGTTATGCTCCGATGTTGATGAAACCATCATTGTAGGCGTTCAGCCCATCACGGTGCCTATAATGTCCGTCTGCTCAACACGCTGACGGCGTTACCCGGTCATGCAACGTTGCGGGCCGCGCTTGCTCGCGCGCCGCCGCGGCCCGGGTCGCCGAGCGACTTTTCGAGAGGCCGACCGTGTCGACGTTTTCCCACGCCGTTGCCGCATCCGACGAACGTCTCGCTCATCTGCGGGCCGAGGTTGCGCTGTTCATGCGCGATCATGTTTTGTCCCTCGTCTCTCACGATTTACGCAGCCCGCTCAATGCGATTCATAGCTGGGCTTACGTTCTCGAACGCAAGCTCGATGCGGCCGACGCATCCGCTCAGCGCGCGCTGGCCGGCATTCGCTCGGGCGTCGAGCAGCAAGTGAAGCTGCTTGAGGACGCCATCGACAAAACGCGCGCGGAGACCAAATCGTTGCCGCTCGCGCGCGAGTCGTTCCCTGTCAGTGCGGCCGTGGAGCGCGCACTCGCGGATGCGAGGCTCGCCATCGTCGAAGCGCGCGGCACGTCCATCGCGGTCCAATCGTCGGGCGATGCCCAATGGTGCGACGGCGATCGCGAGCGCCTCGCTCAAGCGATTTGGACCATGCTCGTTTTCGCTACCGAAGCGAGCGCGCCCGGCGCGGCCATCACGCTCGCCAGCAGTCTCGAGAACGCGTCGTGGCGCGTCGAAGTGGGCTATACGGCGAATTTCGCTGCGTTGTCCGATGCCGAGTTGCCGCACGCCATGGAGCCGTTCGCGCGCAGCCAGGCGATGCAGCCGCGCGAGGCTGGGCGCATTGCTTGGGCGCTGGCGTTGCCGCAGCGCGTTGCAGCGGCGCACGGCGGAACCTTCGAACAGAGCGCGACCGTCGACGGCGAGCACTCGTCGCTCGTGTTGCGTGTGCCGCTTACCGCGCAGTGACGGTCAGGCGCGCGGCACGCCTTCCTCGACGAGCAGTGCGACGGGCAGCGCGCTTAACGCTTCGCGCAAGTAAAGCCGGCCCGCCGGGTCCGCTTTCGGCGCGGCGGGACTGAGGCAATCGAACAGTGCGCGGCCCGCGAGCGCGGACGGCAGCACGATCGACGTGTCTTCCCACGCGCTCGGATCGACGAGGGGCACGTCGCTCGACTCGGGCAGCAGCGATGCCGATAGCCGGGTGGCG
>Ga0157369_10000846_pt1 | contig 39124 bp, 29 predicted proteins | sample C25metaG_FD_113461 | JGI IMG/M metagenome (GOLD analysis project Ga0157369, IMG submission 113461) | Corn rhizosphere microbial communities from Kellogg Biological Station, Michigan, USA - C2-5 metaG | ecosystem: Host-associated > Plants > Roots > Rhizosphere > Soil | place: USA: Michigan... | reverse complement strand
GCCCACGGCCATGTTCACGCCGCTGTTCGTCATCTCGCGCACCTCCGGCTGGAGCGCGCACATCATCGAGCAGCGCGTCGACAACAAGATCATCCGGCCGAGCGCGAACTACACGGGACCCGAAAATCTGAAGTTTGTACCGCTAAATAGGAGAAAATAGCGACCGCCGCGCGAAACAAAAAACCGCGCGCGTAGCCGGCGCGAGCGATACCGCCCGCCGCGCAGTTCGGGTTCTATTTGTCTCATCGTCATTCACAAGGTCTTGATTCCATGAAGAAACTGCTGATCGCCGCCGTGGTCGCCTCGCTCTCCGCCACGTCGCTCGTCGCCGCGAACAACGCCTTCGCGCAAAACGGCGCCACGGCCCCCAAGACGGCCGCCACCAAAGCGAAGGCACCCGCGCCAAAGCACCGCCTCGTCAAGCGCAAATCGACGAAGTCGGCCGCGAAGACCGATCCGGTGCCTGAAGGCTCGGTGCTCTGGTCCTGCAACGAAGGACTCTCGTTCGATTTGAAGGGCGACATGAAGCGTGACCAGATCGTCACGGTTCACTGGGCTCACAAGAATTACAACCTGCCGCGCGAAGTCACGACCACGGGCGCGGATCGTTTCCATGACGCCGCCACGGGCCTCGACCTCGTCGTGATTCCGACGAAGGCGATGCTGTTCTCGGATCACGACGGCGCGCGCCTCGCAGACGAATGCAAGACCGCCGAAATGGTGCAAGGCGCTCCGGCCCCGACGCAGTCGAACGCCCTGCAAAAGTCGGGCAGCTAAGCACCGGCCCGGGAGCCTCGACCCATGTCCGCCCCGATCTTCAATGTCCGGCCCGCGCCGGATCAGGTGCTGGTCGATATCGTCGACTACGTCCTGGACTACCGCATCGATAGCGCGCTGGCGCTCGATACGGCCCGACATTGCTTGATCGACACGCTGGGCTGCGGGCTCGAGGCTCTTTCGTATCCCGCGTGCACGAAGCTGATGGGGCCGATCGTCCCCGGCACGATCGTGCCGAACGGGGCCAAGGTGCCCGGTACGCAATTTCAGCTCGACCCCGTCCAAGCCGCCTTCAACATCGGCGCGATGATCCGTTGGCTCGATTTCAACGACACGTGGCTCGCCGCCGAGTGGGGACATCCATCGGACAACCTGGGCGCCATCCTGGCGACGGCCGATTGGCTTTCGCGCACCGCCGTAGCCACCGGGAAACCGCCGTTCGTCATGAAGGCCGTTCTGACGGCGATGGTCAAGGCGCATGAAATTCAAGGCGTGATCGCGCTCGAGAATTCGTTCAACAAGGTCGGGCTCGATCACGTCCTGCTCGTCAAGCTGGCGTCGACGGCCGTGGCCGGACAGTTGCTCGGCCTTTCGCGCGACGAGCTCATCAACGCGGTCTCGCTCGCGTTCGTGGACGGGCATTCGCTGCGCACTTACCGGCACGCTCCCAATACCGGGTCGCGCAAATCGTGGGCAGCGGGCGACGCCACCGCGCGCGCCGTGCGTCTCGCGCTGATGGCCAAGACGGGCGAGATGGGCTACCCCTCGGTACTGACCGCGAAGACGTGGGGCTTTTACGACGTTCTGTTCAAGGGCCAACCGTTCAAGATGCAACGGTCCTACGGCTCGTACGTGATGGAAAACGTGCTCTTCAAGATTTCTTTTCCGGCCGAATTTCACGCGCAAACGGCAGTTGAAGCCGCGATGACGCTGCACCGCCGGTTGCAGGCGGCGGGCAAGCGCGTGGAAGACATCGCGAAGATCACGATTCGCACGCACGAAGCGGCGATACGGATCATCGACAAGACAGGCCCGCTCGCCAATCCGGCAGATCGCGACCATTGCATCCAATACATGGTGGCCGTGCCGATGATTTTCGGGCGCTTGACGGCGGCCGACTATGAAGACGACATCGCCGCCGATCCACGCATCGACGCCCTGCGCGCGAAGACCGTGTGCGTGGAAGACCCCGCCTTCACGGCCGACTATCACGACCCTAACAAGCGCTCGATCGCGAACGCGTTGACGGTCGAGTTCACCGACGGCACGAAGCTCGATGAAGGCGTCGTCGAATATCCGATCGGCCACAAGCGGCGCCGCGCCGAAGGCCTGCCGCTGCTCGTGGAAAAGTTCAAGACGAACCTCGCCCGCCGCTTCCCCGAAAAACAGCGCCAGGCCATTCTCGATGTCTCGCTCGACCAAGCAAGGCTCGAGACGATGCCTGTCCATGAGTACGTCGATATGTACGTCATTTAGACCGTCCCGAATCAGGCAAGATCTAGGCAAGTCCGAACGCTGTTCAAGGTTCAAGAAAACGTAGCAATGTCATTTCCTCGCTCTAACCTAGGAAAAACCATGGCCCACAATCTGCACAACACGCTCAAGGAATTCGACAGCGGCTCCGGCACGGGCAAGTTCTACTCGCTGCCCCAGCTCGGCAAGGCGTTGAACGTCAAGATCGACCGGCTGCCGGTGTCGATTCGTATCGTTCTGGAATCGGTGCTGCGCAATTACGACGAGAAGAAGGTCTCGGAAGAGCACATCAAGCAACTCGCGAACTGGAAACCGAATGCCCCGCGCGTGGATGAAATTCCGTTCGTGGTCGCGCGAGTCGTGCTGCAGGATTTCACGGGTGTGCCGCTGTTGGCCGACATCGCCGCCATGCGCGGCGTCGCCAAGCGCACGGGTAAGAACCCGAAGACGATCGAGCCGCTCGTGCCCGTCGATCTCGTGGTCGACCACTCGGTGCAGATCGACTACTTCCGCCAAAAGGACGCACTCGATCTGAACATGAAGCTCGAGTTTCAGCGCAACAACGAGCGCTATCAGTTCATGAAGTGGGGCATGCAGGCGTTCGACACGTTCAAGGTCGTGCCGCCCGGCGTCGGCATCGTTCACCAGGTGAACCTCGAATATTTGGCACGCGGCGTGCATAAGAAGACGGAAGGCGCCGATACAGTGTACTACCCCGACACGCTCGTCGGCACGGACAGCCATACGACGATGATCAACGGCATCGGCGTGGTGGGCTGGGGCGTAGGCGGCATCGAAGCAGAAGCGGGCATGCTCGGCCAGCCGGTGTACTTCTTGACGCCCGACGTCGTCGGCGTCGAGCTCAAGGGCAAGCTGCGCGAAGGCGTGACGGCAACCGATCTCGTGTTGACGATCACCGAGATGCTGCGCAAGGAGAAGGTGGTGGGCAAGTTCGTCGAATTCTTCGGCGACGGCACGGCATCGCTGACGCTGCCCGACCGCGCGACCATCGGTAACATGGCGCCCGAGTACGGCGCGACGATGGGCTTTTTCCCCGTCGACGAAAAGACGATCGATTACTTCAAGGGCACGGGCCGCACCGACGCGGAAATCGCCGCCTTCGAAAACTACTTCAAGGCGCAAGCGTTGTTCGGCATTCCGAAGGCCGGTCAAATCGATTACACGAAGGTGGTCACGCTCGACCTCGGCACCGTGGCGCCCTCGCTGGCCGGCCCGAAGCGCCCGCAAGACCGCATCGAGATCGGCAATGTGAAATCGACGTTCGCCGATCTGTTCGTCAAGCCCGTCGGCGAGAACGGCTTCGCCAAGAAGCCGGCCGATCTCGACGCCCAGTACGAAACGTCCAATGGCGTGAAGCTCAAGAACGGCGACGTGCTGATCGCTGCGATCACCTCGTGCACGAACACGTCGAACCCGAGCGTGCTGCTTGCCGCGGGCTTGCTGGCGAAGAAGGCGGTGGAAGCCGGGCTGACGGTGGCGCCGCACATCAAGACGTCGTTGGCGCCGGGGTCGCGCATCGTCACCGAGTACCTGACAAAAACGGGCCTCTTGCCGTATTTGTCGCAGCTCGGCTTCGAACTGGCCGCTTACGGCTGCACGACCTGTATCGGCAACGCGGGCGATCTCACGCCCGAGCTGAACGAAGCGATCACGAAGAACGATGTCGTCGCGGCCGCCGTGTTGTCGGGCAATCGCAACTTCGAGGCGCGCATCCACCCGAACATTCGCGCGAACTTCCTCGCCTCGCCGCCGCTCGTCGTGGCCTATGCGATCGCAGGGACCGTCACGCGCGATCTGATGACCGAGCCGGTCGGCAAGGGCAACGGCGGCAGAGATATCTATCTCGGCGACATTTGGCCGACGAGTGAAGAAATCAACGCACTGCTCAAGTTCGCGCTCGATGCCCAAGCGTTCCGCACGAACTACTCGCAGCTCACCAAGCAGGGCGACCTGTGGAGCAAGATCGAGGGTGAGGAAGGCCAGGTCTACGACTGGCCGAAGTCGACGTACATTGCCGAGCCGCCGTTCTTCGGCGCCGACTTCTCGATGACGCCGTCGGACACGATCCCGGCGATCCAAGGCGCGCGCGCACTCGGTATCTTCGGCGATTCGGTCACCACCGATCACATCAGCCCTGCGGGCTCGATCAAGGAAGATTCGCCGGCCGGCAAGTGGCTCAAGGCGAACGGCGTGCAAAAGGCCGACTTCAACAGCTACGGCTCGCGCCGCGGCAACCACGACGTGATGATGCGCGGCACGTTTGCGAACGTTCGGATCAAGAACCTCATGATTCCGCCGAAAGCCGACGGTACGCGCGTGGAAGGCGGGTTGACGATCCATCAGCCGAGCGGCGAACAATTGCCGATCTATGACGCGGCGATGAAGTACATCGACGCCGGTACGCCGACGATGATCTTCGCGGGCGAAGAGTACGGCACGGGCTCGTCGCGCGATTGGGCGGCAAAGGGCACGCAACTGCTGGGGGTGAAGGCGGTCGTGGCGCGCAGCTTCGAGCGGATCCATCGTTCGAACCTCGTCGGCATGGGCGTGCTGCCGCTGCAGTTCATCGGCACGGACAGCGTGCAATCGCTCGGCATCACGGGCGAGGAAACGTACGCTATCGAAGGCCTGGGTGACGACTTCAAGCCGCAACAAGAAGTCACACTCGTGATCCATCGCAAGGACGGCACGACGCAACGCGCGCCCGTGCTGCTGCGTATCGACACGCCGATCGAAGTCGACTACTTCAAGCACGGCGGAATTTTGCCATTCGTGTTGCGCTCGCTTCTGGCGGCGTAAAACCTCGCTGTCAGCGACCTGTTGATTCGCAGGCGCCGCGCTTCGTGCTTTCGAAGCGCGGTGATGCTAAAGCGCTTTTGCCCGAATGCCGTTCAGCTTATCGCTGAACGGCATTTTTGCTTCTGGGGCGGAATGAACCGTAACAGCGCACGGAGCTGCCGCGACGCACACCCTATTCATCCGTGTGCCCCCGCTCCGGCCTATTGCCACTGCGCGTGGCGGGACGATACTTCGCGTGCACGGCGGGCAGGCATTGGCGCTAGTGAAGAATCCTGACGGCACGTCGTCGCAGGGGCGCTGTGCGTCTCCTGAAACGATATTCGATCCCGCCATGGAAATACAATCTTCGCTGTGCGCTTCACGATCCCCGTCCCCCGATGAAAATATGGGCGATGCGAACGCTGCCGCAAAGCGGGGGTCTTCCATGACCCCGTTGTCGACGGATGCATCCCTGCCCAAACGGGCGCGCCGCGAGGACGGAACGGCCGATCCAGCCCTACCGGGAAACCCCTCTGCGTCGTCGCGTGTCCGCGGACGCATGTCGGTTCGCGCGACGCCAAAAACTAGCGGCGCGCACGAGCCTCTGACGTCTTCCACGAGCAGCGCATGGCTGTTCTCCGATCAGGAGCGGATGAAAATCGAGAAGGCGCGTGGAGGCACCCTGAGTTGGGCGTTTTTGCAAACGAATGAGGCCGCCCTACGCCACCTGGACGTCAGCAAGAAAGAAGCGTTGGGCATGGCTTCGAACGATGGCGGCTCCCAGGCGCTAGCTAAGTTGCTGACCAACTATGCAGAGCTGGCGGCCCGGCGCTTCACGCACAAACAGATCATCGGCATCGCCTCGCACAACGGTGGCGGACTGGCGCTGGATGCGGTACTCGCCACATACGAGCGCCTGACGCAATTGGGCTACGACAACGGTCACATTGCCGCTATCGCCTCGAACACCGGTGGTGTCGGAGCTCTGAATAAGGTACTCGCCACTCATGAGCGCCTGACAGCTTTACGTTATTCCAACGATCAGATCGCGGCCATTGCATCCCACAACGGCGGCTCCGGCGCGTTGGATAAGGTGCTCGCCAAGCATAAAGCCCTTGCCGATCTCGACTTCACGAACAGGCAGATTTCCGGCATAGCCTCGCACAATGGCGGCGCACCAGCGCTCGAGAAAGTGCTCGCCACGCACGAGCGGCTGACGCGTTTAGGCTACGACAACGGCCATATAGCCTCCATCGCGTCGAACACGGGTGGCGCCGGAGCGCTGGATCGCATGCTCGCCACCCACGACCGTCTGACGGCATTACGTTATTCCTGCGACCAAATAGCCTCCATTGCGTCGCATGCGGGTGGCGCCCGGGCATTGGACCAGGTGCTCGCCAGCCATGAGGCCCTGATCGCCGCGGGCTTCGAGCCGCATCAGATCGTTGGGATCGCATCACGCGATGGTGGTTCGGGGGCGCTTGGACATGTGCTCGTCAATCATGAAATCCTGATCGCCGCTGGCTTGGATCACGACAAAATCGTTACGATCGCCAAGGCTGGCGGCGCGCCGGCGCTGGAGGAGGCGTGTTCCCTGCGCAGGGACGACGTAACGGCCGGCGTCGGCGATGGGCTAATTGGCGCCGTCGCCTTTAGACCTGGTGGCGCGAAAGCGCTCGACACGGCGAAAGCCCTGAATGAGCCCCTTGGGTCCCTCGGATACACGGAGGAGCAGATCCGGACGATCGCCAGGCGAGGAGGCAGGCAAGCGCTCGAGAAGGTGTTGGCAATGCACGAGCAGTTAACCGCCTTAACCTTCGATCACGCCCGGATAACCGCCATCGCCTCGAACAACGGCGGCGCACAGGCGCTGCAAGTGGTGCTTACGACGTACCAAGACCTCAGAACCGCCAAGTTCACGCACGAACAGATCGATGCTATGGCCTCGACGGCTGGCGGCGCGCGGGCGCTCGAGACGGTGCACACGTCATGTAAGGACTTCGCGGCGTTACGCTATACGCGCAGACAAATCGTCGGCATCGCAACCAATATTGGCGGCGCGCAGGCGCTCCACCAGATACTCAAGCTGCATGAACTCCTGACGGGCTTCGGCCTGACGATCCCGCAGATATGTTCGATCGCTGCGCACAACGGCGGGGCCCCAGCGTTGGCGGCAATCGCGCAACATTTTCCGCTGCTCAAGGCGTGGTATTCGATCGAGGAAATCGTGGCAGCGGGCGCCACGAAGCGTGGAGCAGCCGCCGTTGTGGAAAACATGGCGCGGCGCTGCCGGATGAAACAGGAGGACACAACGGACTCCGGCGAGGTGACGGCGCCGGTATGGGTCGAGCGGCCGCTCGATCAGGCGCGCACGGCGTTCGTGCCCGAACTGATGCATTGCGACCTGACGGGCGGCTTGCCGGTCTGGTCTCTCGACGAGAGCCGTGCGGTGGTGGTGCATCATGCGATGGAGCCGGTGCCGGCCAACAATGATCGGTTTCCGCTACGTGATCCTGCCGATCCGGCCAGCCGCGTTTATCCGCGCTATGCAGACGACGACGGCAAGTGCCATCCCAACGTCAAGCTAATGGGCATCGACCTCGCCAGCGGCTACAAGTCATACTTCAAAAGCCTATGCGACGATCCGCGGGCGGCCCTTGCCAAGGGCCAGACCCACACCAAAGTGAAGCAGGCGCTACTACGCAACGCAAAGCGTGAGTTCGAACGGCTCATCCGCGAGGAGGAGACCGAGATGCGCCCGTGCATGCCGCGGCGGCTCACGCGTGAGCAGTTGCCCGAGCATGAGCGCATGCTAGAGGGAAGGTACGGTCTGTTTTTGAACGCGGAGCAAGAAGCGGATCCGCCGGTGCTCGCAAACGGCCGGATCCTGGGTTTTTACATGGGCCTTTTTGCCGAGAGCGACGAGCAAATCGCGGCCATCGAGGGTCAGCATCCGGAGTTTCAAAGTTACGCGATGGATGCCATTCGCCGAGGGGGGCGGCTCACGTTGTATTCGGCTCTGGGCTGCGCCAATGATCTGGCCTTCGCCAACACGGCGTTGCGCGCGAGCGCATCGCAGCCGAGCTACGACTTCGAGCGGCTCAATGCGGAATTCGTGCCGTTCGAAGTCAGGCTGACGGACAAGCAGGGGCGGCTGCGCCGCGAGACAGTCGTGGCAATGGTGGCGCTGAGCAATGCGATCGGCAAAGAAATACGCGTCGATTATGGCGATGCTTTTCTAGACCAATTCCGCGTGGCGCCTGGGCCGTCCCCAGACGAAGGGGTGCGAGTGAAAACCGAGCCGCAAGAGGACTGACTCGGCGAGCGGTGTTTTGGGGCCGCGGGCCCAATCGCCCGCCCTACTTCCGCGGCGCCTTATACGCGACGCAGTCGATCTCAACCTTGCAATCGATCACCATGCTCGACACCACCGCCGCACGCGCGGGCGGATGCTCGCCGAAATACTGGCGGAACACCTTGTTGAACGACGCAAAATCGCGCGGATCATCGAGCCACACGCCGCAGCGCACGACGTGTTCCGCGCCGTAACCGGCTTCCTCCAAAATCGAGAACAGGTTCTTGATCGCCTGATGCGACTGCTCGACAATGCCGCCATTGACGACTTCCCCATCCACCATCGGCGTCTGCCCCGAAACGAATAGCCACCCATCCGCTTCGACAGCGCGCGCAAAGGGCATGTGCTGCCCGCCCGTCCCTTTGCCGCCTTCCACGCCATAACGTTTCATCGTTTCTCTCCTTTTTAAATCGTTGAGCCCACGGTCCTCGTCAGCCAAACAGCCCGCGCACGAGCCTACCGATGCGATAGCGCTTTCGCCGACTGCAGCAGATCGTCGAGCATCGCATCTCGCCGCTCAGGATTCGTGTCTCGGCCCGTCATAAAACACAGCGCTGCGATCGGCTGACCTGTGCGGTCCCGTATGGGCGCCGCCATACACAATCGAAACGCATGGGAAAGTCCTTCCGTGCAGCAGTAGCCTTGGTCTTTCGCTCGCTGCACGTCTTGGAAGAACGCGTCGAATTCAAGACGAACGCCGTTATCGAGGATGAAATCCTCGCTCGGAATGAGCGCACGGATTTCCTCGGCATCCAAATGCCCAAGCAGCAAACGGCCCGTCGCCGTCCAAGGAATCGGCACTCTAACGCCGATGTCCGAGCTGATATTGAACGGCCGCGCGCTACGCTCCGACAACACGACGGTGTACTTATTCCCTTCCAGCATGCACAACTGCGCCGTCTCTTCGTACTTCCTCACCAATGCCAACAGCGCCTGATGCGAGCGGCTGATCAAGTCGTTGTGCGTCGCGTAGTCGGAGCCGTAGTAGTGCATCTCGCGCCCGAAGAACACGCTGCCGTCAGCGGACGTCTCGAGGCAGCCGGCCTCGCTGAGAATGGCGACCAACTCGTAAATGCTCGAACGCGGCGCCCCGGTTGCCTCGATCAACTCTCGCATCGTCATGGGGCGCTGAGCGAAATGCAATTGCCGAAAGATATCGATGACGCGATCCACCCCCCTTGCCCGCGACGATTCCGTACCAGTCATCCGTTCACTCCATCCGATCGTTCATGCACCGCATGCGGCATGCCAAGTGAGCGAGTCTACCGCGGGTGCGTACTCGCGATTGCGGCAACGCCACCGCTGCATCAATGGTCGAGCACCCTATGCAGGAACTGGCGCGTACGCTCGTTAGCCGGGTTGACGAAAATCTGTTCCGGCTCGCCTTGCTCGGCGATCACGCCCTTGTCCATAAAAACGACGCGGTCGGCGGTCTTGCGAGCAAAGCCCATCTCATGCGTGACGACGACCATCGTCATCCCGTCGCGCGCCAGGCCGCGCATGACCTCGGTGACTTCGCCGACCAGCTCCGGGTCCAGCGCCGATGTGGCTTCGTCGAAGAACATGATGCCCGGCTCCACGGCGAGCGCCCGCGCAATCGCAACCCGCTGCTGCTGCCCGCCCGATAACTGGCTCGGGTAGTGCTCGGCCCGATCGGCGAGGCCCACTCGGTCGAGGGCGTCCATCGCGCGCTTGCGCGCGTCGGCGGCACTCATCTTGCGCGCTTTGATCAGCGCCAGCATGACGTTGCCGAGCGCGCTCTTGTGCGGAAACAAATTGAATTGCTGAAAAACCATGCCGACGTGTCCGCGAATTTCGCGTGCACGGCGCGGGTCATGCAGCGGCACCGCGTTGACCCACACCTCGCCCGAATCCGACGTTTCGAGCCCAGCCATGATGCGCAGCACCGTGCTCTTGCCGGACCCCGACGCGCCGATCAGCACCAGCACTTCGCCCGTCCTGACTTCGAGATTGATCTCTTTCAACACATGCGTCGAACCGAATGACTTGCTGACACCCGCAAGCGAAATGGCGGGCTTGAGTATCGTTTCAGTGCTCACGACAATCTCCTCCGGTCGTGATGGCGCACCCATTGCGAGAGCGGGAAGCACACGACAAAGTAAATGAGGGCGACAAGCCCGTAGATCTCCACGGGTTTGCCGATTCGGTCGACGATGGCTTGGCCGCCATGCATCAACTCGGACATGCCGATCATGCTGACGATCGACGTGTCCTTGATGAGCGATAGATACTGGCCCACGAGCGGCGGCAGCACGATCCTGCCAGTTTGAGGCAGCACCACGAAGAAGAAAGCCTGAATCTTGCTCAAGCCGAGAATCTGCGACACCTCCCACTGCCCTTTCGGCACCGACTCGATTCCAGACCTGAACACTTCCGCGATATACGCGCCTTGATAAACACTGAGGCCAATCGCGCCCGCCGCAAACACATCGATCGCATAACCGAAGTAGGAGACGCCGAAGTAGATGAACATCAGCGTGATGAGCACGGGCGTACCGCGAAAGAGCTCCGTATAGAGTTTGGCGATGCCGGGCGTACCCCATGGCCCGAACGAGCGCAGCACGGCAGCGACGAGCCCCATCAAGGTGCCGCCTACGATCGCTGCGACTGAAAGGAGCAGCGTCGTTTCGAGTCCTTGTAGAAGGATCGCAAGACTGGTTCGCAACAAGTCGACAGACATGATCCCGCTCCAATGCGTAGGTCAAGCGCGGTTGGCTCGGCGTAGCGGCCAACCGCCCGAACGCGTGCGCGCCCGAATGAGCAAGGGAGGATGAAAGACACGCGCCCCAAGTTGCCCGGCCAGCCACGAAAGCGCGTTGCTGAGCACGAGGTATGCGGCCAATGTCACGGCGAACGTCTGCACGTACAGCAGAGTTCGCGAATTGATCACCGTTGCCGTCCCCGTCAGTTCCGGCAACGCGATGGCCGATAGCAGCGACGTGCCCAACAACAGCTGAATCAAATAATTGACGATGGCCGGGTACACGGCGCGCGCCGCTTGCGGCAACACGATCTCCGTGAAGATTTGCGCCCGCTCGAGCCCGAGGATCGCGGCGGCCTCCAACTGCCCCCGCGGCACCGACTGGATGCCCGCGCGAAACACTTCCGATAAGTACGCCCCGACGTTCAGCCCTAGCGCGATGACGCCGGCCCAGTACGCGTCCAGAGCGATGCCGGCGGACGGCAAACCGAAGAAGACGATGAAGATCTGCAACAGGACCGGCGTATTGCGAATGATTTCCACGTAGGCGCGCGCGATGAAACGCAACGCGCCGAGCACGGAGACGCTGGCGAGCGCCGTCAACAATCCCAGCGCCACCGCCAACACGAACGAGAGCACGGTCACCTGCAGCGTCAGCCAACTCGCTTTGATGAAATCCGGCACATAGCCCCAAAGCGTCAACCACTCGTAACCCATCTCACCCTCCGCATCGTTTGGAACTCGCCCGCTCGCGGCACGCTGCGCGCCTTAAAACTGCGGATTGAGCGGGTAATGCGGATCGACGCCGAACCACTTTTTATAGAGCTGCGCGTTCAGCTTGGACGCATTGATGTTGAAGAGGAACAAGTTCAAGTAGCTGAGCCAGGCTTGATCTCCCGCTTTGACGCCGAATGCGTTGTATTCGAGCGGCACCAGCGCTTCGTCGGTAACCGCCAAATCGGGATCGAGCTTCGCTTGATAGGCAAGGAAGTTGTTGTCTTCGATCATGGCATCGGCCTGGCCTTGCTTGACGGCCAGAATCGCCGCTTGCGAACTGTCGTACTCCTGGATTTTGACGGCCATGTTCAGCGCGCGAACTTCGTCGCCGTTGGTCGAGCCTTTGACAGTGGCGATCGTGCGGTTGCTCATGTCCTTGATGGACTTGATGCCGCTACTTTTCTTGACGAGCAGGGCTTCGCTCGCAACGACGTACGGCGTCGTGAATTCGATGACCTTGGCGCGCTCCAAATTGCGCGTGAAATTGCAGAACACGACATCGACCTTGCTCGTCTGCAGATTGGGAATGCGGTTCGCGCTGGTCGTATTCACCACTTCCAGCTTCACGCCCATCTCCTTGGCCAGTTCCTTCGCCAAGTCGACGTCATAGCCATCGGGCTGCCCACTTTTATCGTAAAACCCGAAGGGCGCAAATGTCAGACAATCGCCGACGCGCAGCGTGCCTCTCTGCAATACGGCCTGCAGCGTGGACGACGCCACGGCGGCTTGCGGGGAGGCGGGCGTGGACACCTTCGTGCAGGCGGTCATCGCGAGCAATCCGGCAACTGAGAACAACAGCGCGGCCTTGGCGCCTCGTTTCGCAAGCTTCATGACTTGGGTCCCTATCGGAGAAAGCATTCCGGGACGGACGAATCGGCCTCGGCGGCATCGCGCGCTGCACGGATTCAGATGTCCATTTATCCGATATACCGGACAGCTATCTGGCGAATCGGATTGATGCCAAGTCTTCGACGTTAAAAACGAGGACGCAAGTCGGCTTTATTCCCGATTGCGATATCAATTTTGGCGAGGCATAGCGTCGACCCGCGCTAAATCACTGCCGCGCTCAGATGGGGTCTCGTGCGGCCGCACAGCCTGGCGGCGTGGAAATTTTCGTCGAGGCGGCCTAGCGTCAATAAACCCCCGGCACCCCTACCGGCCGGTTCTTGAAGCGCCGATGCACCCAGTAGTACTGATCGGGAAAGCGCAGGATCTGGGCCTCGAGAAATGCGTTCATTCTCGTGGCATCGTCCGTGTCGCTTGCGGAAGGAAACCCTTCGAGCGGCTCGAAGATCGACAACTTGTATCCTTTGAAATCCGGCAACACCTCCGTCACGAACGGCACCACGCGCGCGCGGCCGAGCTTCGCAAGGCGCGAGATGGAGGTCAGCGTGCAAGCGGGAACACCAAAGAATGGAACGAAAACGGAGTTCTCGATGCCGTGGTCCATGTCCGCCGCGAGCATGACCGGTTTGCCCGAACGAAGAATGCCGATGACTTTTCTGGCGCTGGTGGCGCGTTCGATCATCTCGGCGCCGAACCTGCCGCGTTGCCGCCTCGCCAGATCGCACATGCGCCGGTTCGACATCCGCGTGAACAGCGACGCGACGGGCAACTGCATCGAGTAGCGCATGCATCCCACTTCGATGCCCACGAAGTGAAATCCCATGAAGATGGTGGGCGGAGCGTTCTTGTCTTCCAGATCGATCTTGCTTTCGATCTGGACGATATCCTCGATCGCCCGCGCACTGCCGAACCACTGAATCCCGCGCTCGAGATAGCTGCGAACCACGTGCCGAAAATGCGCCTTTGCGAGGGCTTGGCGCTCGAGTTCGGTCTTCTCCGGAAAGCAGAGGCGCAAGTTCACCAGCACGACATGCTTGCGGCGGCTGGGCAACGCATAGAGCGCCGCGCCGATAGCGCTGCCCAGCCTCGCGACCAGCGGGTAAGGAAGGATCGACAACGCCCGCAGCAGCGCGATGAGAAAGGCATGACCGAGTTGTTTCACTAGCTGTTCCTGCGTGCAATGACCGACTGCGCCATCTTGGAATAGGGGTGGTTCGCGGGCCTCGAACATACGTTGAGGTAGGCCCCGCCAGCGTGGCGGCGTAACGACGCGCCGGCGAAAAGCGGCGCTTGGCGGGGTGAAAATCCGATTCCGGACCGAACCTGTCGCGAGCGGGCGCATTATCGCATGCGATTGCGCTGGTACTGCCGCCGTCGCGGATCGATTCGAGAAAAGGCCGAGGTCGCGCGACCGCCTATGGCCCGCCGCGTCATTGCACAGCGGACGCTGGCTTCAACGAAAGCCGGCCCGCATCGCAATCGGCCACGTCACTTCGCGGCGTCGATCGGGCTCGCCCCAGACGGGGGCGAGTTCAGCCGCCAGCGCGGCGACGGGATCGCTGCCCATCGCGCTGCGATAACGCGCAGTGGCCGACCAACTGCGACAGTAGCCGAGCAGTTCGTCGAGCGTCCAAGCGAGCCGGATAGCAAATGGGGGACTTGCAACGGGTTCGAAGGGAAACGGCAGCTCCGCATACGCCGTTTCGACATGACGCCGCTCGGCGGGCCAATAGGGGCCGACCACTCGATGATAAAAGTGGCTCACCCGTTCTTCGACCGCATCGCCCTCGACATGAAGCACCCCGTAGGTCCAGGCAGCGACGAGACCGCCGGGCTTCAGTACGCGCCTCACTTCGGCGTAAAAGCGATCGAGCTCGAACCAGTGCAGCGCTTGCGCGATGGTGACGGCGTCTGCGGTTCTGTCGCCTAGGCCGCTGCGGTCCGCCGGCGAGACGCGGTACTCGACGCGCTCGTGCGCAGGCGCCTGCGAGATCTGAGCCTCGCTCAGGTCGGTGGCCCATACTTTGGCGAAATGGGCGGCCAATGCGATCGACGCCTGGCCATTGCCAGCCCCAACGTCCCACACGAGCTCCCGAACGGGACATAGCGTGGCGAGCCACGAAAAAAGCGCGGGCGGATAGGTAGGCCGCGACGCAACATACTGCTTGGCGACGGCGCTGAAGTGATCGGGATTCATGGCGGATATCGTAAGATGCCCCGCTTCATCGGTCAAATACACGGCTCGCCCGACCCGAAATCGATTCGTTGCTCAAATGCGCCACCAAAAATAAACAATATCCTCTCAAATATCGAGAATCGATATTTTACGCTCACTCAGTTTATCCCGCGCTTTCTTGTGATGATCTGACGATTATCAATGATTAATGTTGTCCTTGAAAATAACCCGGAATAAGCTAATCTATCGCCATTGATCGGCTTGTGCGGTGTGCATTCCTATGAACACATTGAAAAGTGCCGGACATTTTCTTTGGCTAGTGCGAAAGACGTGGATTACGCGTGTCGCCCGCCTATATTATTCTCAGTTCGGTGAAGACGCGGTGCTGCGCGAGATAATCAGCCCGACGTGCAACAAAGGAATCTACGTCGACGTCGGCGCGTATCACCCAATAAAATTTTCGAATACGTACGCCTTGCACAAACGCGGTTGGCGCGGCGTCAACATCGACATGGATCCCATAAAAATAGAAGCATTCAAGCTTGCCAGGGCTTCCGATGTCAATATTTGCGCGGCGATTTCAAGCGAGAAAGCCGTTAAACAGGCCTACAACTTTTCCAAGTACGGGCTGACCTCCACGCTGGACCCGGAAACGGCCGCTGCCGAAGGCCAGGCTCCCGTATCGGTCCGCGATGTCGAGACGACCACGCTCGACGATGTGTTGGAACATAGCCGCTACTCGAACCAGGAAATCGATCTGCTTTCGATCGACGCAGAGGGGCATGATTATCACGTGCTGCGATCGATCGACCTCGAGCGATACAAACCCAAAATTATCATCGTCGAAAGCGTATCCTTTTCGATAAGAGATATAATCGATTCCGAAATATATAAGCACCTAGAAAAATCCGGCTACCGCCTAATCAGTTGGACTCACATTTCACTGATCTTCAGAGTCGATCGGTCGACCATATTTCGATTCCAGCTATAGCGACGCCAGCCTCGCGATGCCGGGCAGGCGCCACATCGTACCGAACCTCGCCGTCTCGCGACGCTTCGCGCTAGTTTTGCGAAGACGGGCGGTCGATCGAAATGCCCAGGTCCGCCGCCATGCGTTCAACGAGCGCTCGCAATTGCGTCACTTCATCGGACAAGCGCTGTTGTTCCGCCCTCAACGCATCGAGTTCGCCTGCCGGCGCCGCACTTGGCGCGCGCGCGAAGGTGGCCGCCAGCTGCTCCACGTTCACTTCGCCGCACATCAAGTGCATCCAGCGATTCTCGCGCTCGCCCGGCGCGCATGGCAGCTTCACCACGAGGGCGGGCGTACGCGCAACCAACTCGTCGAGGAAGCCTTCGACCGACGAGTTATCCGCGAAACCGTGCAAACGCACGGCGTTCAGGCGCAATTCGGCAACCGTCTGCGGGCCTCTGAGCAGGAGCACCGTCAGTAACGCAACCGACTGGCTCGGCACGCCGAGCACGCGATTCATGTTGTGCTCGTAGCGTGTGACGCGGCTACTGCTCGCGTCCATGACGAGGCTCAGCCGCTTCAAGCCGTCGACGGCGCTCTGCACTTCGCCCTCGGTGACGCTCATGACGGGAGAGCGAGCGGTTTTCTGGTTGCAGCCCGCCGTGATCGCATTCAGCGACAAGGGATACGTATCCGGAACCGTATGCTGCTTTTCGACCAGCACGCCAAGAACGCGGGCTTCGATCGGGGTGAGATCGCGAAGGGGTTGGGTCATGTCGCAGCGATGAGCAGTGAGGGTGGGGGGATATGATAGCGATTCGGACGCTCGACATCACGGGTGTTGCGGCACGAAAGATTCGTCGCGAAACAAGCGCGCCGCTTCACGCAGCCAAGCGGTGAAAAGACGAAGCCCCTTCTTGGGGCGCGTGGAAGGCGACTGGACCAGGCGGTAGGCGAACCCCGGCAGACAGGGGCCTTCGATCCTGCGTAAGCGGCCGGTGCGCAGTTCTTCATGGATCAACACGTTGCTGCACATCAGCGGCCCCAAGCCGCACTCCGCGGCATAGAGCGCGAGCATTTCCTCGCTATACCAGGACATCCGAAACTCGATGCTTCGATCGTGTTCGACGAGCGCGAGCCACGTCGACCAATCCGGCGCATTCAGCGCGCGGTTTCCCCACTTGTAGGCCAACAGCGGGCGCGAGGCGAAGTCCTCGATCGTCGGTTCGCGATCTTGCGGACAAATATCGCGACCGGCCACCGCGACATAACAGTCCTCCAAAATGACGGTGTCGCGCTGATCGGTTGCGACCGGACCATAGCGGATGGCGAGGTCGATCTCTTCGGCGCGCAGATCGACGAGATTCTCCGAACCGTGAATATGCACCGTAACGTTCGGATGCACGGCATTGAATTGCGACAGCCTCGGCATCAACCAGCGCTGCGCGAACGCGCGAGTGGCCGAGATCTGGATCGAGTCCTCGCTCGTGTGCGCATGGACGGCCTCGAATGCCTGGGCAATTTGATCGAAGCCGTCTCTAACGAGCGGGTAGATCGTCTTGCCCACCGGCGTCAGCACGACCGCGCGCCCGGTTCGTTCGAAAAGCTTTTGACCGAGGCGCGCCTCGAGTTGACGGATTTGGTGGCTCACGGCCGTGATGGTCACGGACAGCTCATCGGCGGCTGCTGTGAAGCTTTGATGCCGCGCCGCGGCCTCGAAGGCGCGGACCGAATTGAGCGGTGGCAACTTGCGCATGGCGATATACCTTCATCCGGAAGTCGGCCGGTGGCGGTCAATGCATTCTACCCAAACCGGCCGGCCGCTCGCGGGGCTCGCCGCGACGCGCCGCCAGGCCCTGAGCGTGCCCCCGCTCACGTGTCGCCCACCTGCGGAATGATCTTGAGCATGGCGGTGCGGCTATGCTCCATCGGCATCGATTCGCCGATGTCATGCTGATTGAACGCCCAGGTGTCGACGACCTGATGTCCGTGCGTATTGATCACCTTGATCGTCATGCCTTGGGCGAGTCTGACCGCCACGCCGCTGCGCGCGGGAATACGGGTAGGCGCGCCGTCGGTGCCGGGGGATATCGAATTCATGCGTTGCTCTCCGGAAAAATGTCATTGGGTCGGCCCGCCCGCCATGCCGATTCGATCGCAAGACAAGTTCGTAGCAGCCGATCGTCATGCCCTTGCGGGACGGAAAGAAGCACCGAGGTCGTACGGGTCGCCATGAGGTCGCGCCGGTTATGCGATGACGTTCGCACCCGCCAACTGGCGGGCCAGTATCGGCACCGCGGCAAAGGCCTCGGCCACCGACGCTTCGTGCCGCGCGTCGCCGAACTCCTGATAGCTGATACCGATCGCGTGGCTTTCCTCGACTCCGAGATAGTGTGCGCAGGTCAGGATGTGCGTATCCAAGTGGTTCATCTTTTCCCGCACGCCACCGGGACCGAATCCGAATTCGCCGTGGGCGCTCAGAATGACGAGCTTCTTGCCGCTCATGACCGGCTCCAGCGGAAAGTCTCCGCGCGCGAGGTCGAACGTAAACGTCTTGCGCACGCGGATGACTTGGTCGAACCACGACTTGAGCGCCGCAGGCATGCCGTAGTTGTACATGGGCGTGCCGATCACGATCACGTCGGCGCGGTCGACTTCGCCGATGAGTTCGTCGGATAAGCGCAGCGTCTCGCGTTGCTCGGGCGTAAGCTCCCCGTCGGGCGTAAAGGCGGCCGCGATCCACGCTTCGGTGACGATGGGGGGCGGATTGGCGCCTACGTCGCGCGACAGGATGCCGACCGCGGGATCGAGCGCCTTCCATGCGTCGACGAAGGCGTTCGATAGCTTGCGGCTGAGCGAGCGGTCGCCGCGTGCACTGGCCGTGATGTGCAAAAGCGTGGTCATCGTGTGTGTTCCTTTGCGTGCTGAAACGCGGAAATCCGGAACACCGATTTAGCCACGACGCTTTCGTGCGCGCGATTGATGAATTTTGTTGCGGCGTTGAGTAAATCTCAACTGCGAGCGACAACGCCAGGCCCATAACAGGCGTCGAATTTTCCTCAACCCCGCTTGAGAAAACATCGGTTTCGCCCAGGATTTGTCTCCACTCCAATATGCCTTGAGCGCACTCGACGATGGAGTGCGGCAATCCTTGGAGGAGACAGTTGTGTCAAACAATCAGATTTTGCAGGCGCATGAGCGCACCAGCGCCGCATTCGACGTGCACGGTATAGCACCCGTCCCGAACGAGCACAGGACATCCGGGCAGTTGGACCAGTTCTGGATGTGGGCCGGCGCGAACGTCGTCGGGCACTATGAAAACCAGTGGTTCGTCACCGAGGGGATCGAACTCGCGATGCGCGACATCGGCGAACACGGCGCCATGGAGGTCATGCGTGTCGAGCATTGGGCGTTCTGTCGGCAGGACACGCTCGACGCCGTGTTCCCCGATGGCTTTCCCGGCATCGCGCTCGAGCATGCCGCGGTGATCGAGACGTCGATGATGCTTCACTACCATCCGCAGTTGGTGTCGCTCGAGCGGATCCCTTCGCACCGGCCCGCGCAATTTCCAATCTACGACATGTATCCGGCGCGCACGGCATGGGTTCCGTCGAGCGGCGTGCTCTCGTCCGCGAAGGATTCGTCCCGCGAAAAGGGGCGGCGGCTCGTGACCGACGTCGTCGACGGCATCGCGGCGGCGGTGCGTCATGAGTTCGGGCTGGGCGAAACGCCTACTACGCCGGAACGGGAGCCGGCCCGATCAGGCCAGATTGGCCTTGTCGAGACCGAAGGCCTTGTCCGCTGAGCCCGGTACGGTCCGGAACGCGACATTCGCACGATTCCAGCCATTGATGGCCATCACGTCGAAGGTCAAGTCGGACAGTTCCTTTTCCGAGAAGTGCGCCCGCACGCTTTCGTAGACTTCATCGGATACCCCTTTCGCGTCCAGGCGCGTCAAGGCTTCCGTCCATTCGAGCGCCGCGCGCTCGCGCGGGTCGAACAGCGGCGATTCGCGCCAGATTGCAACATGATGAAGGCGAAGTTCGCGCTCTCCGTGGATGCGCGCTTCCTTGACATGCATGTCGACGCAAAAACCGCAGCCGTTCATCTGCGACGCGCAAATCGACACGAGAATGCGAATGGACTCTTCGATGACGCTCTCTTTCAGCTGATTGCTGAAGTCCAGGTATTTTTTGAAGAGTTCCGGCGACTGCTGAATGTAATTGATACGCTGCGTCATGCGTTTCTCCTTGCTGGAAAAGATGTCGATCCGCGGGAGGGCGGAAAAAACAGGGTTCATCGTTCGGCAGGCATCGAGCCCTAAGCGCGATTGCGATGTCCCTGGCGATTAGACGGAGCGGCAGGCCGGCTTGTGACCGACCGGGTCGATTTTTTCGAGGCCGTGGCCATTGCGTCGCCTCGAACTCGCCGAGGAATCTCCGCCAATTCGCCCTTTCGAATTGTTCCGCCACGTGTCCGACATCGCGCCGGACACCCTCTCCCCCAACCGGCTTGAGCGCTATCGCCGCGATCGATGCCGAGTCGTTGCCGATCGTGCCAGCGGGCGTTCGCCTCGGGGCCCTGTGCCCGCCGCGTCGGCAAGCTGATTTGCGCCGGCCCGAACTGCTCCGACCACGCACGAGCAATATCGATCAGTACAACTTCTGACTCGCCAGCGTGCAAGGTCCGGCCCGCGGTGCGCAGGGACCTGGTCGCGGACCGCCGCCCGTTGCGGGCGGCGTAGGAGACGACGATCAGATGCCGGCAGAGCGCCGAATCTCACGCCACCGCGCGCGCCGCGTTCCTGCCGCGCAACCACTCGAGCGCGAGCAGCAGCGCCGTCGAAAAGACGATGAGGATGGTCGCGAGCGCCGCGATCGTCGGCGTGATGTTCTCGCGAATGCCCGTGAACATCTGCCGCGGCAGCGTCGTCTGATTGGCGCCCGCGAGAAACAGCGTCACGACGACTTCGTCGAACGACGTCGCAAACGCGAACAACGCCCCCGAAATCACACCCGGCGCGATCACGGGCAACGTGATGCGGAAAAACGTGCGCGTCGGATTCGCGCCGAGCGAGAGGCTCGCCCGAACGAGATTTCCATCGAACCCCTGCAACGTGGCGCCGACCGTCGTCACGACGAACGGAACGCCAAGCGCGGCATGCGCCATGATGAGGCCGACGTACGTATTGGCCAGTCCCAGCGGAGCGAAGAACAGATACATGCCCACGCCCACGACGATGACGGGCACGATCATCGGCGAAATCAATATGGCCATGACGATCGCTTTTCCGCGAAAATTCGCCTTCGCCAGGCCCAACGCCGCCAGCGTGCCGAGCACCGTGGCCAGCGCGGTGGCCGACGGCGCAACGATAAAGCTATTCTTCGCGGCAAGGCGCCACTCGTCGGACATGACGAGATTCTGATACCAGCGCAGCGACCAGCCCGGGATCGGATAGGCGAGAAACGTGCTCGATGAGAACGATAACGGCACGATCGCGAGCACGGGCAGAATCAAGTACAGCAGCGTGAGCACGGCCAAGCCGCGCAGCAGGAAGTACCACCCGCGTTCGACGAGCGACGTGTGCGGGGCGAACAAAGGTTTGGACAGTTTCATCGTCGGCTCCGGCTCGAAGGCCTCACGAGTGCATCAGGGGTATATCGGGCGAGAACGTCGAAGACGCCGAACGGGGCGACACGATCGATCTCATCGCAAGCAGCCGTGAACTCATAGGCTCGGTTGCCCACGCGTGAACCGGCCGTACACCGCGTAAAGAACGAGCGTCGCGGCAAGCAACAGGCCGCCGAGCGCGCACGCCATGCCCCAATTGATCGTTACGTTCGTGAAATAGGCGACGTAGTAGCTCACCATCTGGTCGTTGGGTCCCCCTAGCAATGCGGGCGTGATGTAGTAGCCGATCGCGAGGATAAAGACGAGCAATGCGCCCGCGCCGATGCCGGGGTACGTTTGAGGCACATAGACACGCCAGAACGCCGCGAACGGGTGGCTGCCGAGCGAGACGGCCGCGCGTTGATATGTCTTTGGAATCGACTTCATCACGCTGTAGAGCGGCAAGATCATGAACGGCAGCAGGATGTGCGTCATCGAGATGTAGACGCCCGTGCGATTGAAGAGCAATTCCAACGGCGCGTGAATCAAGCCGAGCCCGCGTAGCGAGTGATTCACGAGCCCTTCGGTCTGCAAGATCACGATCCATGCCGCCACGCGCACGAGGATCGATGTCCAGAACGGAATCAGCACGAGGATCATCGCCAGGTTCGCGCGGCGCTCGCTCAACGTGGAGATCCAATAGGCAAGCGGATAACCGAGCAGCAACGCCGCGAGCGTCACCACCGCGCCGATCACGAAGGTGCGGCCGAACACGCTCAGATAGATGCGTTGATCGGGGTCGGTGCGCTCGATATGGCCGAAAGCGTCTTGGCGATGATCGAGGGAAGCCAACAAATAGAACGGCGAATAATGCGAGCCGTTCTTGGCGATCGCACGCCAGTAGCGCCCTTCGCCCCAGCGCGCATCGAGATCGATCAGCTTCGCACGCATTTGCTCGGGCGTAAGCGCAAGCGGATGGCCGGCATCGTCGGCGAAAGGCAGTGCCCGCGCCGTCTTCGCCACGAGCGACCGGTAACCCGGGATTTCCACATTGAGCCGCCGCGCCAGGCCGCCCATGACTTCGCCGTCCTGCGCAGCGGCCAAGTCGGTCGCAAGCGCGACATAGGCGGTCGCAGGCGGTTCGCTTTTGCGATCCCATGCGTGAAGCTGAACGACGGTTTTGGGTAGCGCGTCGGCTACCTCGGGGTTTTGCACCGCGCGCGTCAACAGCGCGGCGATCGGCACGACGAAAATCAAAAACAGGAAGATCGCCAGCGGCGCGATCAGGAGCAACGCCGCCGCTCGCTTGCGCGCCTGCGCCGCCTTCAATTCCCGCTTCAACGTCGCCGTCGATGCGTTACCCGGCTCGCTCGAAATCGTCATCGTTTGCACGCTTGTCTCCTGCCTTGCCTCTTGCTTCCTGCTCGTGCTTCCTGCGCTCTCACGCCGCGCTGCCGGGCGGTGGCGCCCCGCGGGCGCGGCGTGAGAGCGCAAAAAATGCTCAACGTCCTACCGCGCGGCGGAACCGGCTACCTTGCCGGAGCCGCCGCCGCTGAGTGCGTTACTTCGACGCCCACGACGCGAAGCGCTGCTCGAGCTCGTCGCCGTAATCGGTCCAGAAGGCGGCGTCTTGCAAGACCGCGTTCTTGCCGTTGGCCGGCGAATTCGGCAGATTCGACAGCGTCTTGGCATCGAGCGACTTGATCGCGTCACGGTTCGCGGGGCCGTATGCGATGTGCTGCGCATACGCTTGTTGCGGCTTGGACGAGACCGAGTAGGCGATGAACTGCTCGGCGAGCGCCTTGTTGGGGGAGCCCTTCGGGATGACCCAGTAGTCCAGATCGTAGATGCTGCCGTTCCACACCACCTTCAGGTTCTTGCCTTCGCGCTGCGCGGCGTCGATGCGGCCGTTGAACGCGGAAGACATCACGACGTCACCCGCGACCAGGAATTGCGGCGGCTGTGCGCCCGCTTCCCACCATTGGATGTTGGGCTTCAGTTCGTCCAGCTTCTTGAACGCGCGGTCCTGACCGGCCTTCGTCGCCAGCACCTTGTAGACGTCCTTGGGCGCGACGCCGTCAGCCATCAACGCGAATTCGAGGTTGCCGCGCGCGCCCTTGCGCAATGCACGCTTGCCGGGGAATTTCTTCACGTCCCAGAAGTCGGCCCAACCGGTCGGCGCCGTCTTCAGCTTGTCGGCGTTGTACGCAATGGCCGTCGACCAGACGAAAAAGCCCACGCCGCACGTGCTCGGCGATTCGGGAATCAGGTCGGATTTCTTCGCAATCTTGGCCCAGTCGAGTTTCTCGTAGAGGCCTTCGTCGCAGCCGCGGCCCAGGTCGCCCGATTCGACTTCGACGACGTCCCAGTTCACGTGCTTGGCTTCGACCATCGCCTTGATCTTGGCCGTTTCGCCGTTGTATTCGACGGCCGTCACCTTATCGCCGGTCTTTTGCTCGAACGGTTGGTAGTAGGCCACCTTCTGCGCGTTGGCGTTCGCACCGCCGAAGTTCACGACCGTCAGCTCGGCGGCGCCGGCGCCCGCGGCACCGAGCATCGTCGACAAACAAGCGACGGCCAGCGTCACCGCGGTACGACGCGCATGGTTTGTATTCGTCTTCATCTAGGTTCTCCTCTACGTGGACTTTCATCAATGCGTCCGCCAAACCGGGGACAGGGCGATGCTCTCTGCTCGCGAACGGCTCTATCCGCTCGCGCTATCGGTCACGCGAAAATGCGCAAATGCTCGGGGGCGAACTCGAGCGCAACGGGCGCACCGGGCACGAACGAATCGAGCGCTTCGGTGCTCAGCGGGACTTTGACGAAGCATTCGTCCTGCTCGGGCACCGCACAGCGCATCCGCACGTGATCGCCGTAATAGATGAGGCCGCGCACTTCGCTCGCGAGCGCATTGCTGTCGTGGCGCGCTCCGGAATGCGAGGCCAGACGCAGGCGCTCGGGGCGAATGCAGCCGATCGCTTGGGCGCCCGCCCGCGCGTTGCCTACGTTGCGGCCGACGACGTGCGTGCCGTCGCGCAGACGCAGCCGGCAAAACTCGCCGTCGATCTCCGAGATCGTGCCTTGCAAGCGGTTGCTGTCGCCGATGAAGTTCGCCACGAATTCATTGCACGGGGTCTCATACAGCCGGTCGACCGTGTCCAGTTGCTGAACGATGCCCTTGTCGAAGACGGCGACACGGTCGGACATCGTCAACGCTTCGCCCTGATCGTGCGTGACGTAGACGAACGTCACGCCGAGCTTGTCGTGCAGCGCTTTGAGTTCGTACTGCATGTGCTCGCGCAGTTGCTTGTCGAGCGCGCCCAGCGGTTCGTCCATCAACACGAGCCGCGGTGCGAACACGAGCGCCCGCGCGAGCGCGATCCGTTGTTGCTGGCCGCCCGAGAGTTGCGCCGGATAACGCTTGGCGAAACTTTCCATGCGCACCATCTTGAGCGCTTCGACCACGCGGTCCGCGCGCTCGGCGGCGTCCATCTTGCGCACCGTCAGCGGGTAAGCGACGTTCTGCGCCACCGTCATATGCGGAAACAGCGCGTAGTTCTGAAACACCATGCCGATGTTGCGCTTATGCGGCGGCACCGTGTTGAGCAACTGCCCATCGAGCCGGATCTCGCCGCCGGTGGGGAATTCGAATCCCGCCAGCATCATCAGACAAGTCGTCTTGCCCGATCCCGACGGGCCGAGCAGCGTCAGGAACTCGCCCTGGTAGATGTCGAGGTCGAGCGACTTCACCACCAGCGTTTCGCCGTCGTACGTCTTGCGCACGCCGCGAAAACTCACGATCACTTGATCCGATTTCATCGTCTACCTCCGATTGGCTCCATCGACATGCGAGCACCGCATTTCATTTGCGATCCAATATAATCGTTTACGGTTCCACGCAACGGAACCATTTCATTATTCCGAAGGGAACCACTTTGGATACGATCATTCTGTCGGACTGGCTCGGCGCCCGGCTCGAGCGCACCGCCGCCGAGCCCATGTACCGCCAGGTGCTGCGCCTCGTCCAACACGCGATTCTGACCGGGCAACTCGCGCCCGGCACGAAGCTGCCGAGCTCCCGAACGCTGGCGGAAGATCTCGACATCGCCCGCAATACCGTCCTGCGCGTATATGACCAATTGACTGCTGAAGGTTATGTGCAGTCAACCACAGGCAGCGGCACTTATGTGGCCGACACGCGACCGGATGCCGCAGCCGTGCGGCCGCGCACGCTCGTGCGCGCGAACGAACCCGGTCCCGCCCGGGAAAACCGCGCTCACGCGAGCCTGTCCACCCGGGGCAGGCGCCTGATGGGCCGCGCGGGCGTGGCCCCCAAGCAATGGGGCGCTTTCATGCCCGGCGTGCCCGACGTGACCGAGTTTCCCGCGCGCACGTGGAGCCGCTTGCAGGCCCGCTTGTGGAAAGAAGCCAACCCCGACTTGCTGACCTATGCGCCCGGCGGCGGCTACCGCCCCTTGCGGCGCGCGTTGTCCGACTACCTGCGCGTGGCGCGCTCGGTCAAATGCTCGCCCGACCAGATCATCATCACTACGGGTATACACCAAGCGATGGACCTCGCCGTCCGGCTCCTAACCGACGTCGGCGACCGCGCATGGGTGGAAGAGCCTTGCTATTGGGGCGCGCGCAGCGTGTTGCAATCGGCCGGGCTCGAACTGGAGCCGATTCCCGTCGATGGCGAAGGCTTGAACCCGCTCGAACTCGCGCAAGCCGCTCCGCATGCGCCGCCCCGCCTCGCGGTCGTGACGCCCTCGCATCAGTATCCGCTCGGCATGGTGATGAGCCTCGCGCGGCGGCGCACCTTGCTCGAATATGCGCGCCAACATGACGTGTGGATCGTCGAAGACGATTACGACAGCGAGTTTCGCTATGGCAGCCGGCCGATCGCATCGTTGCAAGGGCTGGACGACGCAGGCCGTGTCATCTATGTGGGCAGTCTGGGCAAGATTCTCTATCCCGGGTTGCGCATCGGCTACATGGTCGCGCCCGAGCATTTGGTCGAAACGTTCCGCACCGGCGTGGCCGAGCTGTATCGCGAGGGGCAGTTGATGCATCAAGCCGTGCTGGCCGAATTCATTCTGGGCGGCTATCTCACCTCTCACGTGCGGCGCATGCGCGCGCTCTACGGCGAGCGCCGACAAATGCTGATCGATGCGATCACCGCACGCTTCGGCGACACGCTGCCCGTGATGGGCGACGAAGCCGGCCTACACCTCGTGCTCGGGCTGCCGGATACGGCGGACGATCGGGCGGTGACGGCCGCGGCATTCGAAGCGGGCGTGATCGTGCGGCCGCTGGCGGCCTACTACAGCAGCGAAGAAGTCGCGCGACGCGGGCTGTTGCTCGGTTATGCCTGCGTGCCGAACGCTCGCATCGGCCCGGCGTTCGACACGCTCGCGCGCGTGATCGAACAGCATATGAATGCGGGTGCGAAGCAAGTCGCTTGACGATGCGGCGCGGCGCGCGCCGATTTGACCGATGGCGCATCCGATCGGCGGAATCGGCGGCTGCGGCGACACCGCCCGACACTCAATGCGCGTCCCCGCGATCGAGCGACGCGGCGCGCAGCCGCTGCGCCGAATTCGCGAACATGCGCTCACGCAGCCGCGCCAGTTGCGCGTCCCGCTCGCCGGGGGCGAGGCCCATCGCCTCGATGCTCGCACGCTGTGCCGCATAGTCCGCGTACTGCGCGCGCCAGGCGTCATCGTCCCGCCGCATTTGAACCATTCGCTCGGCTGCCTGGGCCCCGAGCGCTTGCGTGGCTTTCGCGCGCAACTCGTCGGCCGTCATGCCCTGCCGCTCGAGCTGCGCAATGGCGTCAACCGTTGCACGCGCACGCAGCCCGCGCTCGCTTGCGCCACGTTCCTGCGTCGGCATCGCCGCTTCGAGCGCCTGCAAGCGTGCGGCCTTTTGCTCGGCCGTCAATGACGGATCGCGCGCGATGCGTAGCCGCTCGATCATCGTGCGTCCCCGTCGCCAATCGGGGCCGAAGAACGCTTCGCTCCAATCCGCGCCCAGCGTGCTGCTCGCCAGCGACACGCGCTCGTCGAGCTCAGCCTGCATCGCATCGAGCTGCGCCCCGCTGGCGCCGGCCGCGTCGTTCGAGGCGGCCGGCGCAGCAAGCGCGCCAAGGCGGACGAGCGCCTGCCGGTACGATCGATACCGTTGCCAGATGTCCAGCGCTTCGAATTGCGCGGGAGTCCCGTCCCATTGCGCGGCGATCTGCGCGCGCACGAGCGCATCCAACGCACTGGGCGGCAACTCGTTTTGCGCGGTCAGGAAATAGTCGAAAAAGTCGCGCACGCCGCGCGCTTTGAGCAGATGGCCGCGCGCATCGAGCGGCAACCGAGGCGGCGTCGAGCCTGCGAGCGAGGCGGGCAGCGTAGTGGAAGCCGATTCGGGCGGCGCCGTTTCCGAAAGCAGCGGCGGCGCCACCGCACGCATGACGCCCTGCGTGCGCGCTTGCGACGCCCGGGCCGGCGCATCGAGATATCGGATCGCGGCCGCGGCGGCAATGCCGACGAGGCCTAGCAGCACGCACGTGTAAACCGTCTTCCTAGCATCGGCCGGGCGCTTCATTTGTTACAGCCCCTGCAGTTTCAAACGATTCGCGTGCGTGCGAATGACCGCAACGGGATCCTCCGCGTTTTGCCCGAGCACGCCCAGCACTTGGTTGATTTCGTCCACGTGATTCCAGTGATAGCTCGTGCTCAGCACTTGGCCGAACAGCGCACTGCAAACGGAGACGAGGCCGTCGTTCGGCCCGGAATTGCGGTTGATCATGACCGTACCCGAGCCGAGCAACGTCAGCGTGGACGGATCCGCGAAATTGGCCCAGTCGAGCGGGCCTGAGACGCTCGAATCGCTCGCGCCGCGCAGGCCGAGCACGGACCAGGCTGGCGCAATCGCGCTGCCCGCCCACGAATACAGGTGATGCGTATGGCCGTCGACGGTCTCGGTCGGCGCGCCCGTTCGGCACGAACCCGGCGCGCCGAGGCCGGCGCTCGGCACGGCGGTGTTGAACTGCGCGGCACCGGTACTCGTGAGCGCCGTCAACGCGGCAATCGCATCCTGATTCGTATTGAAGTTGCTGCTAAAGAGCGTGCCGAGCAAGTTCGCGAACTTGCCGATCAGCGGCTCCGCCAAGCCGGTCGGGTCTTTCGCGAGGACGCCGGCGACGTAATCGGCGAATTCCGAACCGCGATGCGGTGTGCCGATGGTCGTCACCGACGCGACGAGTTCGGGCGCCACGGCCGCCACGTACCGCACGCTGAAGCCGCCTTGGCTATGACCGATCAAATTGACCTTGGGCGCGCCCGTCGCAGCGAGCACCTGTTTGACGTACGCAAGCAGTTGCTCTCCCCGCCCGTTCGGCCCCAGATCGCTTTGGAAGCCCGATAGATTCGCGACATAGACGTTCGCGCCGTGGGACTCGAGATCGGATGCGATGCCGTACCAGTAATCGAGGACGTTCGCATAGCGATCGGTACCCGACAGGCCGTGCACGAGCACGATCGGATACTGCGTAGCGGCGTAGTGGTCGACCGCCTGCGCGGTATCGGCGTACGCGAGGCCCGGTTGCGTCAACAAAATCAATGCGGCCGATGCCATCGAACCGGTAAGCGATGCACTGCCGACCGTCCACGCTGTCAATGCAGTCAAGATTTTCTTGGTTAACCTCTTAGCCATATCGTTTCCTCCAATTTTTATTCGCGCAAATTACCGGTTGTATTCAAACGGCGTTTTAAAACAGAGTCACCGTAAGAGGCCTATCTGACATAGATTCTGCGCATTGGAGTGGAGCAGCAAACGGGTTTTCGCGTAAGAGGATTTCTCTTAATTTAGACAGGTATCACTAATCTGTTTTGAGGATAATGTATGATTATTTTAATTTCTATTAGCAAAAATCCATGACATCGATGCCGATTTTAGCTATCGACGAAAAATCGCCTCTCGTTTGGAATTACGAATTTGCCTAAGCGGGGTTTTCGATATCGATGGACGAGCGCAATGCCGAAAGTGCTCAACATCCCCGGCCGCGATGAGCGGCCCGCCCTCGCCGCATTGCGATCGACATCGACATCGGGGTCGGCGTCGGTATCGACTTCGCATCGGCATAAACGAAAGGCCGACTCGCGTCGGCCTTCCGCTCCGCTTCGTCCCACCGCACGGGGTTCAAGCTTCCGCGGCAAGCGTTGAAGCGCGCTGTGGGCCAAGGCCGGAGCCGGCCTGCTGATCGATCAAGCCCTTGGTCAGTTCGAGCGCTTGGCGCTCGAACAAGCGCCGATACAACCCATTGTCGATGCGGATCAACGCATCATGACTGCCCTCCTCGACCACCCGCCCCTTGTCGATCACGAGCAGTCGATCGAGCGAACGCACGGTCGACAACCGGTGCGCCACCACCAGCGTGGTCCGTCCCACCATGAGCCGCTCCATCGCTTGCTGAATCGCCGCCTCGCTCTCGCTGTCGAGGCTGGACGTGGCCTCGTCGAAAATGAGGATCGGCGCATCGGCCAAGAACGCGCGCGCGATCGCCACGCGCTGCCGCTCGCCGCCCGATAGCTTCACGCCGCGCTCGCCGACGAGCGTGTCGTAGCCGTGCGGCAGCGTCACGATGAAATCGTGCGCATTCGCAAGCTGCGCCGCCCGTTCGATTTCGGCGCGCGACGCCCCCGGCCGCGCGTAAGCGATGTTCTCCGCCAGCGAGCGGTGAAACAGGAGCGGTTCTTGCTGCACGATCGCAATCTGCGCGCGCAACGAGGCTTGACGAACGCCGGCGATATCCTGCCCGTCGATCGTGATCTTGCCGTCCGCCACGTCGTACAGCCGCTGGATCAACTTGATGAAAGTCGTCTTGCCGGAACCCGAATGGCCGATCAGACCCACGCGCTCCCCCGGCGCTATGCGCACGGAGAAGTCCGAATACAGCGCCGCCGCGTGCGCGTCATAGCGAAACGTCACATGCTCGAAGCGAATCTCGCCGCGCTCCACGGCCAATTGCGCCGCGTCCGGCCTGTCTTCGATGCCGAGCGGTTGGTGTGTCAATTGAACGAGTTCCTCCATATCGTTGACCGAGCGCTGCAGTTGGCGCACCAACATACCGACGTCGCGCAAGTACCCTTGCAGCACGAGGAACATCGTCAACGCAAACGCGATGTCCCCCACACCGGCTCGACCGTTCCACCAAAGCGCGATGGCCACGCCCAGCATCGCCGCCTGCATCGCGGCGAGCATGACGTTTTGCAAGCTGCCGTTGAAGGTGCCGCGCAACCAAGCGCGGCGCGTGCGATGCCGCCACTTGCCGATCACGCGCGCTAAACGTTGCTCCTCGCGCGTTTCCGCACCGAACGCTTTGACCACGGCGTTGCAGGTGACGGCATCGGCCAGCGCACCGCCCATCCGCGTATCCCAGGCATTGCCCAGGCGCGCGGCGGGCGCGACGAAACTCAGCGTCAGCGCGATCGTGACGATGATGTAGAGCAGCGCGCCCGCGCCGACGACCACGCCCATGACGGGCCAGCGGGCGCCGAGCAGCACGGTCGCGCCCACGAGCATGATGAACGAGGGCAAGAGGCCGATCAGCAGCGTATCGTTGAGCAGATCGAGCGCCCACATGCCACGCGTGATCTTGCGCACGGTGGACCCGGCAAAGCTGTTCGCATGCCAATCGGTGGACAGTCGCTGCACGCGGTGGAACGCATCGCCCGCAATGTCGCTCATCATCCGTAATGTGAGACCGGTGATGCTGAAGTAGGTGAAATAGCGCAGCAGCGCACCGGCCAATGCCAGCGCGATCAACGACGCGAACGGCGCGAGCACCGCTTGCAAGGCATGGGCCTTGCCCAGCCTGGCGCCCGCCAGTGCATCGACGAGATGGCCCGCGAACCAGGGCGTCATGATGTCGGCCAACGCGGTCAACAGCGCCACGGACATAATCGCGGCGATGCGATGCCGCTGACGGCTCCAATGCGTGAAGGCGAAGCCGAAGACGTCTTTGAACGTGCGTCCGCCAAGATCGATTTTCTTGTGATTCATAGGCGCTCCGCCCTGGGCGCGGCGCGCTCAGGGATGCGAAAAATCAATGAAAAACGCTGCGCGGCGCGGCCCGGAAGGTCCAGCGTCGACGACAACGGCGCGCCGCTTATCGCGGCGCATTGACTAGGAGAATGCGAGAGCCGGTTTACGCGCCGGGAAACCCCGGCTGAACACGGCGAGAAGAAGCGACGTCAACGTCGCATGTCGCCCGGGCGAGCAGGTGCCACGTTCGGGACGGCAGTAAGCGTGGTGATGAACATCGAACGCCTCCCTAGGTGGTTGAAGTGAAAGGTGAAACGAAGACCAAATAGCGCTGTAGTTTAGCAGCGTCTCGTAATACATGTGCGCAAGCCGACGCGAGCGACTGGGATTGCGCCGCCTCCGGTCGCGCGGCGCCGGGGCCGCGCGAGGGGTCGTCAGCCTGCCGGCGTCAAATCCACCCGCGTCGAGGGGCCGTTGTCCTTCATCCCTTCCGTCCCAAAGTGGGGCGGCCCGATCGTGATGCGGCCGGCGTCGACCTTTTGGATCAAATATTGCCGAACGTTCTGCGCGCGCTGCTCCGCTAGCGCATGCAAACTCGTGTCGTCGACCGGTGCGTGGTAGGCCAGCGCCCGCTTCATATCCTCATCGGGCAGCGTTTTCGTCAAGCCGACGAAGTTGCGCGGCTTCTTGAATTCGGCGTTCTTGTACGCCTCCTTCAGATAACGGCTGTACTCGTCGGGGGACAGCGTAACCGTTGACGGATCGACCTGTTGCCCGCCGCTCGCCGTCGCCTTCGCTTTCTCCTGCTTGACGAGATCGTCGACATAAGCGAGCCGAAGCCCCGGCATGTCGACATTCGCATCGGCGCGTCCGCTCAGCTCGAGCTTCACCGCGGTCTTGTCGTTCATCAGCTTGGCAAGCGTATCCAGTTTCTCGCGGGACCGATCGGCCAACGCCGCGGAACCCGGGGCAAACGCGATGAATTGCAGCTGTTGCGCGCTCGTCTCGCCGCCCGGGCCGCCTCCGAATGCGTTCGCAAGCAGCGAGAACGGCGCGGTGACGGCCTTCTCGATCAGATGCGCGACCGCACCCCAAATCAGGCTGCCCAAGCTGAATTGCGGATTCGACAGCGATCCGGAAACAGGAATGTTGACGTCGATCTGACCGCGCGAGTTTTTCAGCAGCGCAATCGCGAGACGCACGGGCAAGTGCGTCTCGGTATTGTTCTGCACATGTTCGCCGAACGTCAGTTGGTCGATGAATAGATGGTTCTGCGCCGTCAACTGGTCGTTTTCGAGCGTGTAATGGAGATCGACGTTCAGGCTGCCTTGCGTAATCGGGTAGCCGGCGTACTTGAGCGAATAGGGCGTCAAATTCTTCAAGCTGATGTCGTGCGCGCTGGCGCTCAAATCGAGCATGGGCTTGGGCGCGAGCGGATTGGCCGTGCCGCGAATCGCGATCGGCCCGTTGTCCGCCAGGCTCGCGCTGACGTCGACCGGGGCCGGCGCCGCGACGTCGGTGCCGAACGTGCCGATCGTCCCCGCGATGTCCACGAGGTTGGCCGTGTAGTTCGGCTTGACGAAGTCGTCCGTGTAGTTCACATGGCCTTGCTGCAGCACCACTTGGCCGATGCGGGCGTGCAATGGCGTCGAGGCCGGGCCGGTGGGCGGCGCGGTCTGCACGTGCGCGGTCGTCGTCGATGCTTTTTGCTTGGGTTCGGACGACGCTTCCGATGCGGCGCGTCCCTCGGCAAGCACGTCGTTTAGATTCAGCTTGCCGTTCGAATCGAGCAACACGCGCCCAAAGAACCGCGTAAACGTCACCCGGGCGATGTCGAGATTGACGCCGTGTTCGTCGTAGCGCGCGTTGATGCCGCCGATCCCGAGCGTGCCCCACCCGGCGAGCGGCGCTGCGCTGATGCGGTCGAGCAGACGGACGTCGACTAGCGCCGCGCCACCGCGGTACGAGTAGGACGGCGCGCCGTTTGTCGGCATCGAGGCCTTCAATTGTCCGCGCGCATTGAGCTGAGCGGCTGCGATTTTTGCATTGAGCCGGCTGCCGAAGTACGGTTCGAAGGGCGAAAGATCGAGCCGATTCGCCTGCACCGTCAGCGCGGCGGCGAGCGGGACCGGCACGACGTCGCCGTCGAGATTCAGCGCCCCCTTGCCGTTGAGCGAAGCCTCCAGCTTGACCGCGAGCGGCCTGCGCAGGTCTTCGGTGAGGTTGCGCACATCGAATTGAATGGGGGCGACGTGCAGCTTCACGGCGCGCGGCGCGGCTTCGTCCGTGATATCGGCGGAAGCGTCTCTTACCGCGAGTTCGCCGATCCGGTAGCGCCAGCCCGCTTGCGCCGCATTCGCCGGTTTCGATACATCGCCGCGATTCGGCTCGCGCGCGTGCCGTTGATGGGCGGCGCCGGGCGCATGAGCCCGCTCTGAATGCTGTGTCGATTCCGGCGGCTCGGCCAGTTGTGTCAAGCTGATGCGGCCGTTCTTGTCGCGCGTGCCCGTCACCGACAGCCCCGTTGCCTCGACACGCTCGATGTTCGCCGTGCGGGCCGCCACATCGATGCCTTTGAGCGAGATCCGGCCTTGCGCCAGCGCGATGTCGGGCGCAGCGCCCTTCGCCGCATCGGCGCCGGTCAGCTGCAGCGCCTTCAGCGTCAGTTCCCCTGCGCCCACGCGCGCTTCGGCCGCCGGACGGGACCAGTCGGCGTCGAGCGAGAGCGATGCTCCGAGCCGACCCGCCGCGATGCGCGCACGTGTGACACCGTCCAAATAAGGCTGCGCGAGGGGCAAGGCGAGATCGTCGATCGACAGTTTGGCGTCGGCGCGCTTCCCGGCCAAGGAAAGCGTGCCCGTCGCCGCGAGACTTCCGCCTTGCTTGAGCGCCGTTTGGACCGCATAGCGCGCCTTGGCGGCGCCAAGCGTCGAAAAATCGTCGAGCGTCGCTTTCAAGTTGGTCAAATCGAGGGCGACAGGTCGATCCGGCCCGCGATCCTCGAGCGCGACGCTGCCGTCGTTCAACGCAAAATGCTTGATCGACACATCGAGGGGTGCGGGTTTGACGGCGGCGATCTCGCCAAGCGTAGACGCCGCAGGGGGCGCGGAGGCCGCCGCCGAGGCGGCACCCCGGGCGGCGCTCGCGGCCTGCGCCGCAAGCTCGCCGGCCGTTGGCGCCGGCTTGGGCGACGACGCGGGCGCGGAAGCGAACGCACGCGCAATGCTCAGTTCGCCCGAATGCTCGCGCAGCAAATGCAGCACCGGCTGGTCGAGCCGAATTTCATCGAAGCGATAGACGCCCGCGAGCGGCTGCAGTCCCGCCGCGGCCACATGCAATGCATGCGCAGAGAAAACCGGCGCGTGCGCCGTGTCGACGATGCTGGCATCGGTCAAATCGGCCGTGCCCGAGACGGTCAAGCTCGGTTTGTCCCCCGACATCACGAAGCGCAGCTTCAAATCCCCGGCCAGCTTGCCGCTTTGCACTTCCAGCGGCAGTTTGGCCGGCGCGTAAGACAACAAGCGCGGCACATCGAGGCCATCGAACGTGACGGCCACGTCCGAATCCCGCGTTTTCGTAAACGGCTTGGTCTTTCCTCGGATTTCGATCGGGCTCCCGTCCACGCGCGCGGACAAGCGCGGCGCGACGAAGATATCGGTCTGCGCGGGCAGCGTGGCGATGAACGGCACGCCCAGCGAGAATGACTCGACGACATGATGCATGCCGAGCAGTCGATCGTCGAAATCGACGCGGCCGTTTTCGACGGCGATGTTCGAGACCGAGAACAAGGTCGGCCCCGCTTGCGGTTTCGACGGTTTCGCGAACTTCTCGACGATATCGCTGAAATTGAAACGCTGCGCGTCGTAGCGCACGACGTTGACGCGCGGCGAATCGATGCGCAACTCGGTGACGATCGGCGCAAAACGCAGCAGCGTCATCCATGACGCGCGCACGACCAGGCGTTCCATCGCGGCGAACTCACCCGCGCCGCCGGGTTCGCCCACGCGCAGGCCATCGACTTCGAGGCGCAGCGTGTACGGATTGAGCGCCACCCGGCGAATCGATGCCGGCCGCGCGAGCGCTTGTGTGAGTTGCTGTTCGGCGATGTGCCGAATGAGCGGCGGCGCCGCGAAAAAGCCAAGCAAACCATATAGCGCGATGGCTATCACCACGCCAATCGCCGTGCGACGCGCCCCGCGCGACCGCATGGTTTCACCGAAGCGAGCCAGCGCGCCGGCCTTCGGTTCGTTCGTCATCGCACTGCTCCGTTCACGCTCGCTTGCCCCGCTCCGTTGAGATGGGCATCGCGCCCAGGTTTTTGCTTATCGGGATTCGACCTTCGGCGGCAGCCAACTGCCATCGGTCGCGCTCGGTTGCGGTGCATATAGCCGCATCACGAGTTCGAACGGCCCCGGCGGCGCGGGCAGCCAGTTCGACTGACGCGCGCGAGCCGGCGGCTTCGACGACACATAGACGTCGATCGAGCCATCGCGATTGCGACGCAAGCGATCGTGCGAGTCGATCGAGTAACGAGGCAACCGCCCGGGCGCCAATTCGCCGTTCCGCGTGTAAGCCGTGATCGTCCAATAGGCGCGCACGGGCGGCAACGCCCTGGACGGGAAATGCATCACGTAAACGCGGTTGCCGTCGAGCGGTTTGCCCGCCCCATCGACCAAGGCGGTCGGGAACGCTTCGTCCTGCTTGGTCGCGACACCGGGATGGGCATAGGTTGCGTACGCCCGCAATGCGTAGTCGTCGCCGTAATGGCCGACGCTCTCGCCCAGCCAGTTCCAGCCGTTGCCCGAAATGGCGTTGACCGGCGGCGTCTGCACGCGTTTGAAACCCTCGGCCACGCCCGCCGCGATCGCATCGGCCGAGCCGGCAGGAAAATGCGGCGCCGCCGCCGGCGTCACCCCGATATCGGCCAGCACCTTGACAACATGGGCATCGTCGGACGATGGCGGACTTTCGCGCAGCGCATCGGCCAATTTACCGAAGAAAGCGTCCGCATCGAGCTGAGCGACGGCCGCCGCATTCGCGGCAAGCCCGGTCAATGCCTCGGCGACGCTTTCGTTCGCCTCCTCCGCATCGGCCGAGCTCGCGTGCAGCCCCCGCTTCGCGTGCTTGCCGCGCGCGGCATGGCGTTCGTGTTCGTCGGCAAGATACGCCGACAGCGGCGCGACGCGCACCTCGTTCTCCAACCGGCGCGCCCCCGGCACCGCCCTTGCATCGAGCGCCGCGATGCGCACGCCCAGCCAGAGATTCTTGCTCGGCGCAGCGATGCGCACGACGCCCGAAGGCAGTTGGCCATCCCAGCCCGGCGGCACGAGCGCGATGGTCTGCGGCTTGGGCGCCCCGGTCCGGACGTTGGCGGTCGGCCCCGTCGACCAAACCACGTTGGTCCACATGTCGAGCACGCGCGCATCGAGGAAGCGCCCGTGCGTGTCGGGCACGGACACGAGGACAGGTTCCTGCGACAAATCGAGCCACGCGTTCGCGGATAGCGTGTCGACGTCCGCCAGCGGCGGCCGTCCGTCGCCTTCCGTCGTCGTCACGGGCGCCGGGTGCAAGGTGTTGAGCACCGCGCCCGCGTCCGTGCCGGCCCCCGCCAACGCCGCGGCGCGCGCCGTCGTCATCACGACGAGCGGATAGCCGAACACGTAGGAATCCACGACTTCGTCTTGAGTCCAGCCCGTCGCATGCGGGGGTGGCGGCGCCTTGACCGGCGCGGCGCATCCGGCAAAGACGATGGCGGCGACGCACGCCAGCCAGGAGCGGACCCCCGCGGGCAGCTTGAGGTTTCGAGTTTTTGTTGTCATGTGTACGGTCTGTTTTTACGAGGGCATCGGACGGGCGATTCCGCCTTCGCCGTTGTACTGCGTTCGACCCGGCCAGGATCTCGCGCCACGTCGATTCTCGTTCGAATCGCGAGAGCGTTGTATCGTATCCTCGGCCGCTAAGCAAGGATCAACCAAAACTCGAGGATAAAGCAGCAACACTCCCGCCCGCCGCTTCGACGTTTAGACGGGGTCCGGCAAGTCTCACAATCTGCCCGGCAAACCCGTCCGGCCGATGGCCGCCGATATCGCTTGACCTTCCAATCATGGGAAGGTCGATAGTGAATCAGTGAATCATCTTGTTGCGGCCCCCGCCGTTTTCGTCATCAGAGTCCCCATGACCGAACTCGCACCTTCCGATATCGTCGACGCCCCGAGCGCCGAACTCGAGATCCAGGGCATGACCTGCGCCTCATGCGCCAACCGCGTCGAAAAGGCCCTGGCGCGCGTCCCCGGCGTCACCGCCGCTTCCGTCAACCTGGCTACCGAGCGCGCCTCGGTTCGCACAGCGCAGCCGCTCGAACCCGTCGATGTGGACCGGCTCGTCAAAGCGGTCGTCGATGCAGGCTACGGGGCGCAGCCGGTCGCGTCGCCGACGCAAGAGGCCGATACCGGCGAAAACGCGCCGACGACGGCCGAGGGGAACCGAGCGCGCCGCGCCCGGCGCGAGTTGGCCGCTGTTGCCTTGTCGGCGTTGCTCAGTGCGCCGCTCACGCTGCCCATGCTGAGCGCGCCGTTCGGCGTCGAAGCCGCCCTGCCCGCCTGGTTGCAGCTCGCGCTCGCAAGCATCGTCCAATTCCTGTTCGGCGCGCGCTTCTACGGGAGCGCTTATCGGGCCGTGCGCGCGCGAACGGGCAACATGGACCTGCTCGTCGCGCTCGGCACGTCGGCGGCGTACGGTTTGAGCGTGTGGCAGATGATCGTCCACCCCGGCGACACGATGCACCTGTATTTCGAGGCGTCCGCCGTCGTGATCACGCTCGTGCGGCTCGGTAAATGGCTCGAAGCGCGCGCCAAACGCGAAACGACCGACGCCATTCGCGCGCTCAATGCGCTCAGGCCGGAGCGAGCGCACATCAAGGACGAACTCGGCAACGAGCGCGAGGTGCCGCTTGCGCAAGTGCGCGTCGGCACGGTGGTCGTCGTCAGGCCCGGCGAACGGATGCCCGTCGACGGAACGATCGCGGCAGGCCGCACGCACGTGGACGAATCGTTGATCACCGGGGAAAGCCTGCCGGTCGCGAAAGGCCCGGGCGAGCATGTGACGGCCGGGTCGATCAACGGGGAAGGCGCGCTGGAGGTGACGACCACGGCCACGGGCGCCGAGACCACGCTCGCACGCATCATCCGGCTCGTCGAAAGCGCGCAGGCGGAAAAAGCGCCCATTCAACGGCTCGTCGATCGCGTGAGCGCCGTGTTCGTGCCCGCGATCCTCGTGTTGGCCGCTGCCACGTTCGGGCTGTGGCTGTTGGCGGGCGCTTCGGTGGAGACGGCGATTTTGAACGCGGTTTCGGTGCTCGTCATCGCCTGCCCATGCGCACTCGGGCTCGCGACGCCGGCCGCGATCATGGCGGGCACGGGCGTCGCGGCCCGGCGCGGCGTGTTGATCAAAGACGCCGAAGCGCTCGAACTCGCGCAGCGTGTGTCCATCGTCGCATTCGACAAAACCGGCACGCTGACGGTCGGCAAGCCCCAGCTCACCGCATTCGAGCCGCTCGGAATGTCGCACGACGAGGCGCTCGCG
>Ga0157369_10000845_pt1 | contig 39156 bp, 59 predicted proteins | sample C25metaG_FD_113461 | JGI IMG/M metagenome (GOLD analysis project Ga0157369, IMG submission 113461) | Corn rhizosphere microbial communities from Kellogg Biological Station, Michigan, USA - C2-5 metaG | ecosystem: Host-associated > Plants > Roots > Rhizosphere > Soil | place: USA: Michigan... | reverse complement strand
CGCGCTGTTGATATTGCGAGCTGGCCCGCCGCAAAAAAAAAGAACGCTCGGCCTGTATGGCGAGCGCTCTGGAGTTCTGGTAGGACGTACTGGATTCGAACCAGTGACCAACGGATTAAAAGTGCGGTACAGGATCCGAGGGAACCATGGCTTCAGGGGGGAAGCAGCCGTCCACCGCTCCCTGAAATCGCCGATTTTCCATGTCCGCGGCCAAAATCTCCCCCATAGATCGGCGCCCTACTTCGCGCCGGCCTGCTCCGCAATCTTGCGCACCGCGTCCCCCGCGCGCTTCGAGCCGGCCGAGCTGCCGAGCCAGTAGTTTGCCACCTGCGTGAAGCTCACCGTCAGCGCGCCGAACAGCACGTTCAGCAGGTTCGCGGTGCGCTCGTCCCAGTTGCGCTCCACCAGGAACAGCATGTAGACGCAGGTGAAGAAGCCGCCCACGATGAGCGCGCTGATCACCACCGGCGCCCAAGAGATGCCGCTGCCGGCCTGGGCCAGCGCCACGGTCTGCTTGCGCGCGCTGTCGGTGTCGGCCAAGTAGGCGGCGTCGCTCGCCTGGTCGACGCGTGCCATCTCGACCTGCATCTCCATTTCGGCCTGCTTCAGTGCGCGGATCTGCTCGCCGGTGAGCATGCCCGAGGCGAGCTCCGCGGCGATGTCTGCCTCGCTGGCGTTGGGGTTGCCGAACACCTTGTCGGCGATGACCTTGACCGCGGCGCCGGCGAGCGGGCCGCCCAGGGCGGTGGCCAGGCCGGGCGCGACAGCGCCGATGGTTGCTTTCCAGTCGAAGTCGGCCATGATCAAACTCCCAGCGCTGCGCGCGCCTCGTCGTAGTAGCCGTTCCAGGTTTCGCGATGCGGCTTGCCGGGCCGCCAAGTCACGTCGGCGTAGAGCTTCCACGCGCCGTCGTAGTCGCCTATCTCGGGCAGCGCGCCCGGTGCCCACCAGAGGTTCAGCCGGGCGAAGGCGCAGGCCAGCAGATCGTCCTGCTCGAGCGCCGCCCAGACTGCGGGGCGATCCCACGGCACGCCGCGCTCTTCGCAGACCCGGTGCGCGTGCCCGCAGGTGGCCGGGTGCGTCATGACGCCCTTGACGGAGCCACCCTGTTCGAACTGCCAGAACCCGCGCGCCGGGCCATTGCCGGTCTGCCGGCGCCACCTGAAGCGCGATTCCTGACGCCCGATCGTGAGCAGCATCAACCGCGCGCGAGGGGTGTCCATGTTCATGGGCAGCAACGCGAGGCCCGGCGCCAGGATCTCGCTGACTACTTCGGCCAGCGGCATGGGGGATGTGAGGTCGTTCATTTGCCGCCCTTCCAGTGCGCGAAATACGCCCCTACAGCGACGGCCAAACTCACGATGGCAGCGAGGGGCTTCGCTGCCTTGCCGATGGTCTCCAGCACCTTCATGGCGCCCTGCCAAGACCGGAACATCTCGATCATTTCGTTCGTATCGGTCTCGATGCGCTTGGTGGTGGCGGTGTTGTCGGCCAGACCTCGTTCAAGGTTGCCGACGCGGTCACGGAGTTCGCCGAGGCCGCTGGGGATGTCGTTGATGTCGCTCATGCGCCCCCCGGAATCGTCGAGCCAACAGTGCAGCGCACGCCAGGGGTCGCGCTTCCGAGAAAGACGGCCGTGCCGGTAGAGGTCGAGCCTAGAAGCGTGGCGAAGTGGTATCCCTCTGCCAACGTCGAAATCGGAAGCGACTGGCCGATGGGGAACTGCCCATTCACGGCAACATTCCCCGAGGCGAAAGAGTCTTGCGCGGTGGAACTGCTATCAACCCCAATGGCTGCATTCATGAACGCGGCTGTCCCGTTTGAGACGCTGCCGGACGCGGTGATTTGCACCCCCTGCCCTGCCCAGACCAGAAACTCATTGCGAATCTCGGAGTTCATTTCTCCGTAACCGACCGAGGAGATGCCGCGATTGGCGGTGAAGGCGGCGGTCAGCGTGACGGTTGGGCGATTGAACCAGCTCACCACGAAGCGCTGATTTGCTGCGTCCTGCCACAGCGGCCCTGTGATGGGCCTCGCCATGCCCACCAGCGTGCGCGTGCTGTCGCCGGTTTTGATCTCCACGCCCGTATTGATGTCTGTCGAATGCCCGGTGGTCGACGCCTCGAGCGTCATCGTCGTGCCCACCATGTAGGCATAGATGTAGTAGAGCGTCGAGGGCGTCACAGACCCGGGCGCGAGCGTCACGCCAGCCGATGGGATCGTGTACAACGCGCCGTTGATCGCGAGCTGGTTGCCCTGGTACGGCGACAGCAGCAGGTTGGAGCCGCTCTTCGTCAGGCGGCATTGGCCGATGTTGCGCACCACCTGGCCGAGCGCCGCGGCGTCAGTCACGGCAACGCCGTTGGCCAGCCCCGTAATCCTGTTGTTGCCCATCGGCAGGTTCCCGGTCATGGGCGTCTGGCCGTCTGACGAGACCGATTGCGTCAGCCCGGCTTCAAGATCGTCCAGCAGTGCATTGAAGTCGGCCGTCTGCGCGGTGACGCCGTTGACGCCAGGGTTCCAGCTGCTGGCTGGAGCGATGTACTGGCCGGTTCCGTTACGGGGCATGGTGTGCTCCTAAAATGAAAAAACCCGCCGAAGCGGGTTAAAGGAGAGCCGAATGAAATTCGACCCGATATTTCTGGGGTGGCTCGCCGGCCTTGGCGTGCTGGCCCTGATCGATTACCTACGGCGCCGCAAGTAGGGCGCCCCCCACCGCAGCCCCTGGAATCAGAAGCTGAGAACCAGGCGGCCCCGCAGGTGGCTGGCGCGCGCGCATCAGCGCTGCGGCGATGTCCTGGGCGTTGTGCTGCCCGATGGTGAGCTGGATATTTCGCGCGGCCGGGCCGACCAGCGGGCCCACGACAGGCACCCGGTTCAGCATGTCGATGCCGCGGCCCAGCAGGAGCGCGCCGCTGTTGCTGTTGTTGACGGCCGAGCCCACCGGCTGCGACTGCATCAGGCTCGCCACGCGGCCGGTGGAGCGCAACTGGGTGACTTCCTCGGGTGAGAAGAACAGCCGCAGCTTCTCGTCGCCGATCTTGTTCAGCGTGGCATTCAGGCGCGACTGCGACACCTTCCCCACTTCGTCGGCCGCGCCGCTGAGCGCCTGCTTCTTGATGTAGGTGGCCAGGGCGTCGCGGATCGTGCCGATTCCCTGCGGGCCTACTTCCCGCGCCACCGACTCGGCATCGTTGAGCGTGCCGTTCAGGATGAAGGACTGCGCGAGCTTTTCCGGATCTGCGGTGCGTGCGTCGGCCAATGCAGTGCGCACGAGCGGCGTGGATTCCTGGTAGCGGTACTTCGCCGCGGTGGCGGCCCGCGCGCGGTCGACGGCTGCGATGGACGCCGCGCCGGCGCCGTCGGCCTCGCGCATCGCCGCCGCAGTCGCTCCGGTCGACGACAGGTTCCCGAAGTCGATGCCGCCGGGGTTCGTGTTCGGCCGCATCGGCACCGACTCCAGGCCCTCGATGGCCTTGCGTGCAGCCGCAGCCTCGTTGCCGCCCTTTGCGAGTTCGCCCGAAAGCAGTGAGCGCAGGTTCTTGTAGTGCTGGGGGGTGAACGGCTGCGCGCCCGTCTGGAATGCCGCCATGTAGTCGGTGATCTGCTTCGGCAGGAAACCGAGCAGCGCCTCGTCGTCAACCGACTTGATTGCCGCGTGCAGGGGCGCATTGCTGATCGGGGCGGTGTAGCCCGGCGTGCCCTTCGCAAGATCCCATGCGCCCTGCTCTACCGAGCCGAGCACGGCGTTCGTGCCTTGGATGCGGCTTTGCAGCAGGCTGCCGGCCGCGAGCGGGCTGGTTTCGGTGCGCGCCCCCACGTCGTTGAGGCGGTCGATCAGCGCCTGGTTGTTCCTGTTCTGCATCAGGGGCAGCCCGTGCAGCTCGCCGTCGGCGCTGTTGGCTGCCATCTTGGCCAGGTTCTGCTCGCGCGTGATCTGCACCGGGTTCTGGGAGATCATGCCGCGCGTGGGCGTGGCGCCGGCGGTGCGGAAGTCCGCCAGCCGGGATACGGCGGCGGGGTCGACCTCGCGCCCCGCGCGCAGCGCATCGGCGAGTTCCGCGCGCAGCGAGCGCCGCACGCCCTCGGAAAGCTGGCTGTAGTCGGCCCCCGCGTTTTCCATCACCGTGGACAGTTGGACGTCGAGTTGCTGCGGCGTGAGCTTCGGAGCGACACCGCGGCGCAAGGCGTCGACCAGCGGCTGCACTGCGCTGGGAGCCATGCCGCCAAGCACCGTCCCGACCAGGGCCGCGCCGCCCTGCTGCCACGGGCCGCCGCCGGCCTCGCGCGATGCGCCACCAGCCAGGCCGCCGCCGGCCGCCGCGGTCAATTGCGAAGTCGGAGCCGTGCCGAGCCCGCGCAGCAGGTTCTGCCCCGCGCTCAGCGCGCCCGGCGCCGCCTCAGCCAGGAACTGCGTCGTGGGGCCGGCCAGCGCCCGCGCGCCGGCGTTCGCAGCGCCCGTCATGCCGCCAGCGCCGGCCATCATCCGCGTGGCATCGCCGATCACGCGCTCGTTGGCGTTCTGCGGGGATGGCAGGCCCACCGCGTTCGCGAGATTGGTCGCGCCGGCGCTGAGCGTGTCCATCGTTTTCGGCGCGGGGCGGCTCGTCGGCACAAGGATGCCGCCGGACTGCTCCTGGGCCGCGCGCGACGCGTTGCCGAGCCCGACCAGCGCGTTGCGGATCGGCTCGGTGCCGATCTGGGCGGCCTGAGCCAGCCCCTCCAGGCCGTAGCGCGCGGTGAGCCCGACCTGGCGACCTACGTCGTTCAGGGCGCGGCCGGCCGAGAATGCTGCGGAAGGGGGCGCTGCGGCGGGCGCGCTGCCCGCGCTCAGTTGGCTCTGCAGGATCTTGAAAGCCTGTTCCTGCGTCGCGCCGTCGGGCGCGCCTACCTCGTAGGTCTTGCCGTCGGGTCCGGAGAATTCGAACGTAGGCATGTCAGCGCACCTTCACGGTCCACCCTGGCGGCAGGCCGTCCGCAGCGGGTGCTGGGGCCGGAGCCGGGGGCGCGTCCGCCGGAGGTCGAACGCTCATCAGTTCCATCGGGGTTTCCCCCGCCTGCGCCCGCTTGAGCAGGTCGTTGTGTGCCTGCAGGCGGTAAGTAGCCGTCTTCTCCAGCGAGCCAAGCAGGGTGACCAGTTCGGGCTTCGTGAAGTTTCCGATGTCGCCAGCTTCGGCGCGGCGCAAGATTGCCCGCTCGTTTTCGGTGATCTGCCCCTGCCCCTTCATCTGGCCGGCAGCCGCCAATTCTTGGCGAGCCAGCCCTTGGATCACGTTGCGCGTGTTCGACAGTTGCTCCGCGTTGTCCTTGCCAGTGACCCCCAGCGCCTGACCGATTTGCCCGACCGTCACGCGAACATTGGCACCTGGGCCAAGAATGGCCTTGTCGATTCCAGAGCGGATCTGAGCAACGTTAGCGAGCGTCTGCGCTGCCGATTGTGCAGAGGCACGACTATCGCCGACAGCGCCCGCAGCGCCTTCGGCCACCCCGGTTTGAAAGCGTCGATTCGCTTCGCTTGCTGCCGCTTCGGCAGGCGACTGGCTGGGAATGCCCGGCAGCACAGGGGCGGCGGGTGCTGCGGCGCGGGCACCAGCGCCGGGCAGGCGCCCGAGTTCGCGCTGAATCCCGGCGATGTCAGCCTGCGCGCGGGTCGCTGCCGCCGCGTCTCCGCGCTGCTGTGCCGCTGCGAATTCCTGCTGCGCCTTGCCCAGTTCGGAGTTCAGGATGTCCGCCTGCCCGCCGGCCGCCGCCGCCGCGCTGCCGCCCGCGTAGCCCGGGCCTACCGGGCTGCGCGCGGGCGCCTGCGGTGGAGCGCCGCCGCCGGCGAGCTGCAGCGCCTGCTGGCGCGTCATCTGGTATTCGCGGCCATCCGCGGCCTTGACCGTGACCATCGTGTTCTGCGACTCGGCGCCCTGCCGCGCCTGCGCCACCAGTGCCTCGCGTCGGGCCTGTGCTTCCTGGAAGCCCGGCACCGGCGCCGCCTGGCCGCCGGTGATCGAAATGCCCGCTTCGGTTTTCGGCGCGGTGAAGATGGGCTGCCCCGTCGCCGGGTTGAACAGCGTGCCGCCTTCGGTGATGTTCGACGGCTTGCGTGCCTCCATCACCATCTTGGCAACCTCCGCCGGGTCCTTGCGGAAGGCCAGCCGCGCCAAGCCGGCCGGGACCTGGCCCGGGTTGTTGCCGAGGAACTGGGCATTGCCTGCGGCGGGCATCGCACCGCCTTGCGGAATCATCCCGCCATCAGGCGCGCCGAGCATGCCGCCCGGGCCTGCAGGAGCCCCGCCAGCAGCCGGTGCGCTGCCGGGGGCACCACCACCAGCACCAGCCCCGAAAGCGCTCTCGAACGCCGCGTCCTGCATCTTCTGCTCCATGAGCTTCGCGGCCAGTGCCTGCAACGTCGGGTTGTCCGAGCGCATGCCGATGCCCAGCGCCTTGTTCTGGTCGGCCGGCATACCGGGAATCGCGTCGGCGCGCGCCACGGGCATCGGATTGCCCTCGTCGTCGTTCGGCGTGAGCGGCTGGATGTCGCGCGCGGGCTGGCCGGGCGTGCCGCTGAGCGCGGCGAGGAAGTCGTTGGACTCCTTTTCGCGCGCGGTCTTGATGCGCTGGCCCATCTCGCGCTCCTGTTCGTCGGCGCGGCGCGATGCCAGATTGCCGAACAGGGCATTGGCGAGTTGCGCAACGTAGGCGCCTTTGCCGGGAGCGACGAAGTGCCCGCTGACCATCTGGCCCTGCGGAGAGGTCTGGCCTTGCTGGCGCAGTAGATCGGCAAGCTCGCGCTGGCGCTGCACCTGCCGCATGTCGATCGCCTGCTCGGTGCCAGGCTGGAAGAAGTTGACGGTATTGGTGGCCATCAGACGCCTCCACCGAACATGTTGCCGATCTTCTGGAGCGGCGACAGGTAGTTTTCGCCGGTGCCGCCGTTCAGGATGTCATTGCCGCGGGCTGCGTCGAGCATCTGGTTTTTCTTGGCGCCCGCAGCCAGGGCACTCGCAAGCTGCTGGGCATAGCCGGCAGCCGGCGGTGCGACGTAGTGACCTCCGACGGTCTGCCCCTGCGCGGGGGCACCGCCGCGGCGCATCAGCGCTGCCGCCATCTCCTGCTGCCGCATGAAGGCGGAAGGGTCGGCCGCTGGCGCGGCGGGGGCTTCGAAAAATCCAATGTCGGCCATCACATGCCTCCGATCAGTTGCAGCGTCTGCACGCGGGTGTTTTCGACGAGGGGGGCCCATTCGGGCGGCACGGGGAAAGCCTTCAGCTCGGCGTAGTGGCCCGGGTCTTCCTCGGCATGGATGCGCAGCGTGCGCGCGGCCTGCTTGCCGTGCGCGGCCTCGACGGCCTCGACGTACTCCATGGGGATGGGCTTGCCCTCCAGCGCCAGCATGTAGCCCATGAGGGCCACCGGGTGAACGTGCAGCACCAGGTAGTACGCCATGCCGGCCAGCTGCGCCGCGCCGAAGTGAAGGTGCACAGGATGGTCACCGAGATCCTCGCGCAGCCAGACTGCATGGTTGCGCTCGTCCTCGAGGTGCTTGCGGTAGAAGGCCTTCAGGTCGCCTTCCCAGCTTTCGTCTTCGAGCCTCCCGATGGATGCCTCGAGCAGTGGTTCGCTGGCGACGATGACCTGGAACCAGAAGGCGAGATTTTCGAGCATGGTCAGAAAAAGTAGGCGAGTGCAGCCGCGCCAAGACCGACGCCGGCCTGGGTGTTGCTGGCGGCCCGCGCGTTGTCCGCATTGACCTGGCCCACCTGGGTTTCATACTGCGACTTGGTGGCGCCCAGCAGGTCGGGCCCGCTGGTCTGCCCCTGCTGCCCGGGCGTGCTGAAGGTCGGGTTCGTGACCTGCGAGCCGGTGCGCAGCGCGTTGAGCTCGTTCAGCGGGATCTGGCGCAGGAAGTTGCGCTGCTGCAGCAGCGCCTGGTTGCCCGCGATGCCCTGGTTGAAGAACTGGTTCTGCGCCTGCAGGCCGGCCATCTGCGCAGCGATGTCGGCATCCGCGCGCTGCTTGCCGAACTGGCTCTGTCCGATGCCCCACCCCTCCGAGCCTTGCGTCAGGCCCTGGTTCGCGAGCTTCGCATCGAGCGCGGCCTGTTGCCGGTCCAGCTCGGGGTTCTGGCGCTGGCGGATGAGGTCCGTGGCGCGGTCCCAGGCATCCATGCCCGTTTGACCGTCGATGTCGATCAGGCCGGAGGTGTCGAAGGGCTGCGCGAAGGTGTCGCGCACGCGGTCCATCGCCGTGCCCTGCAGGTCGGCGAGCCCGAGGCTGGTCTTGTTGTAGGCATCGAGCAGCTGTCGCCCGGTATCGCTCAGCTCGATCTGCGACGACCACGTGTCGGGGTCGGTGGTGAACTGCTGGCGGGTAGGTTTCTGGTACGCGCCGGCATGCGCGTGGTACTCGCGCAGCTGCTGTGCCTGCGCCTTGTCGCTCATGTTGTTGAGCGCATCCTCCATCGACTGGTAGTCGGCCATGGCCTTGTCGTAGCCGGCCTGGTCGAAGCCGGTGCCCTGCGTGTACTTGATGCTGCCGTACGGCGTCACCTGGTTCACGCGGTTCGCTGCAGTCTGCGCGCGCGCCGCCGTCAGATTGCCTGCAGCTTGGGCATTGGCCTGCCCTACGTAGTCCGGCGCCGCTGGCGCATCGCTCTTACCGCCCATTGGGAGCCTCCTTGATCCATCGGCACTGCTGCCGCGTCATGGTGAGAATGACGAGATCGCCGACCTTGCCGGCGCCCTCGATGCGGGCTTCTTCAACGAAGCCCAGATGCTTGTCGAACCGCAGTGCCGCGGCGTTGGTTGAGTCGACGAGGCCGAGCACTTTGTGGACCTGCAGTTGAATGAATGGGTAGTGGAAACACGTGCGCGTGTAGCTGCGCGTCACCGGCTTTTCGATGGCCACGTGCATGCAGATCGACCGGCCATTGAACATGTCGTAGAGCACGCCCGCGGTCAGCACGCCGTCCGTTTCGAAGCCGATGGCCGTCGACGTGCCCGCTTCGAACTTGCCGCCGGTGCGCTCGCACACCCAGGGGCCGATGCGGTCGGCGTCGAACACGATCACGATCCGTCCCCCATCGCGCCGCCGAGCACGCCGCCGACCTGGTACACGTAGTCGGTCGCGTTCCAGATGACTCTCGAGCCGTTCGCCTGCACGGTCAGGCGCAGCGCCGCGTAGTAGCCGACGCCGCCGACCGTCTCCCAGGATCCGATCTGCTGCAGGCTTCCGCCCCAGACCATCGAACCCCACACCATCGAACCCCAGACCATGGCCGAGGTCGGCGGGATGAACGACAGTGCGCCCGATGCCGGCGAATTCAGGAAGTCGAGGTCCAGGCCGTAGAGGATCGAGGGGTTGCTGTCCGCGGTGAGCGACGGGCGCACCATCGTGAAGTACTTGGCCAGCGCTGGCGCGCGGAAGTTCTGGTAGGCCGACAGCACATCGGCCTGGATCTGCGCGCCGTTGTCGAACTGGCCGACCCAGGCCCGGCAGACCATGTTCGTTGCACCGAAGAAGATCGACTGGCCCGTGACCTCCCAGCAGCGCGCGTTCATGTTGGTGAACTTCGTCCACGACCCGGAGATCGTGTTCTGCACGTACTGGAAGTTGTTGATGTTGTCGCTCGGAACGTTGATCCAGAGCTGGTTCGCATCCGGGAAAAGCGTCGTCTGCCAGCCGTAGTTCGTCGAATAGGTGGTCGTGGCCTCGGCGATCAGCAGCTGGATCTTGTCGGTGACGGCGATCGAGCGATCGATGGTCGAGGACTGCAGCGCGCGGCTGAGCGGGTACAGGCCGTCTTCCGAGAGCAGCAGGCAGTCGCCGGCCACCTTGGTGAGGCACTTGCGGCCGATGGGGCGCCCAACCACGTAGACGCCCTGCTTCGTCCAGCTGGCTGGGTCGGCTCCCTGGTAGATGGCGACCTCGCCCTCCGACGACACGAAGACCGCCATGTCGTTCATGCCGTTGCCGGCATCGACCGACCACGTGCCCATTGCCATCAAGTAGCCGCCGCGGCCGAAGATCGTGGCTAGGTCGAAGGCCGTGGCCGCGCCGGCGATGCTCTGCACCGGCAGATACCAGACCTTGAGCGTGTTCTTCTCGACCAAGAATAGGCGGTTGCCGAAGACGTTCACGCCGATGATGTTGTTCGTCGAAACGCCGGTGACGGCCGGCACGCTCCACGCGGTGCCGTTGTACATCTGCGCCGGGTCCAGGCCGTTCACGATCCACAGGAACGAGCCGCCTGGCGTCGCGATGTTCGTGTACTGCCACTGGGCGGTCGACATGCCGGTGACCACCGCAGCGCCGACCGGGCCCTGCGTGGTGGCGTCGAAGATCGAGCCGCCGGCCGCGGCGAACAGCTTGTAGGCGCCCGTGGTCGGCGCGTACCGCATCAGCGTCTGCACTGGGTTCACATAGCCCGTGCTCCATGCGAGCCAGCCCTTGCGCACCTCCACGCTCGATGGGCCCGGCCACCAGTTCTCCATGATCACCGCGTCGGTCGGCTTCATCTCCGCGAGCGGGTCGCGGGCGTTGAGCCCTCCGATCGGGGCCGGGAACGAGGCGGTGCGCGCGGTGGCCATCAGGACGCCTGCCAGTTCCCGTCGGGGATGTTGGAAGTGCCCAGGTAGATGCTGCCGTTCACCGGCGACAGCGAGAGCTTGGCAGCGCTCTTGTCCTGGGCCTTGATAGTGGCGAGCAGGCCGCCGAATTCCTGCGTCTCGGCGCTGTAGTCGAGGCCCTTGGCGCGCAGCCAGCGCATCTTCAGGCCGACGATCATCAGCGAGTCGTCGAAGATCGTGGTGTCGGTGTCGGCGCTGAAATTCTGCTTCGACGTGCCGCTGGCGTCGATCACCCAGGCCGACGAGACGTACTCGTAGGCGAAGGTCAAGCCGTTGGGTGGCGGCGGACTGATCTGCAGTAGACCGCCCTGAATCCGGAAGCGCTCGCGCGGGCCGGCGTAGACGATCCCCGACTTGAAGGACTGCCACTCCTGCGCCGACTTCGGGCCCAGCATGGGCCAACGGTTCGTGCGGTCCCATTCGGTCTGCGGGATCTGGCTGAGCCAGTCGCTGGGCAGCGGATAGGCCACCTGCGACATCGTGACCGTCTGCAGTCCGGCGATGGTCGACGGCATGTTCATGGTGAACTGCGTCGGCGAGTCCACCGACTGCACCGTCGAGAACGGCGTGGTGTTGCTGCCGTTCAGCCCGAAATTGGTGGTGATGCCGGCCGTCGACGCCGTGGTGACGATCGGGCTGCCGAGCGTGAAAGTCGCCTGGATGTTGAAGGCCACCGTGTTGACGATGAACTCCTTATCCAGGCGCTCCCATTCGAACTGGCGCGAGAGGTCATGCCCATGCCGATTCAGCAGGGCATAGAGCTGGCGGATCGACTGGTTGGTCGAGCTCACGACCGCGTTCGGCGGCGAGATACCCAGTTCGTTGCAGGTCTGCTGGATCAGCTGGAGCAGGTTCATGGCTTATGCCTCTTGCGCGGCTGCTTCGCGAGGCCGCGGCCCCGGCTTGCTCTTGGCCGCGCGCAGGTCGGCGATCTCGGCGCGCAGGGCCGCCATTTCCTCGTCGCGGCGCTTGTTCTCCGCAGCGATGCGCTCGGCATCAGCGCCGCCGGCAGCGGCAGCGAGCGCAGCCTTGGCCTTGGTGCGCAACTCCATGGTGCCCATGCCCACGTTCTGGCATGCGGCGTCGGACATGTCGGCGAGCATCTCGACGGTGTGCACCCCCATGTGCTTCAGCGTCTTGACCTGCGCGGTGTTGACGGCCGGCCACGATTCGAGGCGCCAGCCGTTGATCACTTCCGAGGTGTTGCCGGCCTTGAAGCGGGCCCATTGCTCAGGGAATCGGCGCTGGTATTCCGCGTCGGCGATCGTGTCGATTTCGGTGTTGGGCTGGCCGGGGATGGTGATCCGGATGAAAGGCTTTTCCACGAACACCGGATGGCCGGCGGCTTCGCTCTGAAACAGCGATTGCACCGAGTCCATGCGGAACTCGACGTGGACACCTTGGGAGGGGACGTATTCCATGAGGGATTTCCTTTTGGGCAAAAAGAAAGGGCCCCCGAAGGAGCCCTGTTCTGGTGGACGCGCTGGTTAGGCGCTGAGAACCGCGATCATGTTGCCGCTGGCATCACGCGCGGTGAACGTGGCGGTCTTGCCGACCCCCACAGAGAAGCCCGCATTGGCCGCGCCGGTTTGAATGGCGCCGCCGGTGACGGGGTAGACCAGCAGCGCGTTGGCGCCGAGGTTCGCAACGGTGATCGCATCGCCGGGGCCCGTCGCGGGGAGTTGAACCCCCGTCGAGGCCGCGGCGGTCGTCACTACGTTGTTGACGGCGGACAGCTTGAGCGCCGTTCCTTGCGTAGAGCCAGCGGCGGTGAGGTTGTTGGCAACCTCCCCGACGATGGCCAGGGCAAGCAACGGCGCAGTGCCATACGCCATGAGGTTCTGGACTTGTGCCATCGCCGTGCCTTAGACGTTCGCCTTGCTGAACCAGCCGGTGTCGCCCGTCGCCATCGCCACCGGAGGCGACGTGTACGCGCCGCCCGAGGCCGTGGCCAGGAACGTCGCGGGATTGACGGTGCACACCGCGGTGTTCGCGGAGATCGATGCGTTGGCCTGGGCGTAGACGTAGGTCTTGCCGTTGGTGGCCTGCACGATGGTGCCCAGGATGGCGTCGGAGCGGTCAGCACCGGAGGCGATGTCGGCCGCCAGGGTGATGCTGTTGAGGTCCACGCCGATCTTCTGGTCGGTGGTGTAGGGAGCAGCCATTTCTGTTTCCTTTCTGGGTTATGCCCCAAGCACAGCTTGGAACTGCGAGCCGCTGGTCGTCAGGTTGCCGGCCCAACCGATCAGCTTGACCACCGCGTCCTGGTTCACCGACTGGCGGTCGCCGCCGATCGGCACCATGTTGCGTTCCGCGTGGGGGCGGAAGAACATGTAGTCGCTGTTGATGAAGTACATGCGGTTCGACGGGATCGAGCCGCCGATGCCGCCGTCGCAGAAGACGGTCATCTTCTTGCCCGCGCCGTAGTAGGCGAGGCCGGCGAAACCACTGGTCGCGTTCTTGTCGTCGGTCACACGCTGGATGGCCTGCATGGACTCGAGGAAGAAGCGGTAGTAGTTGTTGTCGGCCACGGCCACGTCGGGCGCGTCGGCGCCGCGGATGGTCTGCAGCAGCACGCGGTTCATGTAGCTCTGGATGTTGGCCGACGATGCAGCAGCGCCGCCGTCGGTCAGCGACGAGAACGCCACGTTGCGCCAGAAGGTCCACGTCGCGCGGTTGATGCCGCCGTAGGTGCCGGTGGTGGGCGTGGTCGAAACAGCAGCGGCCAGGCCGGTGATGTTCTTGCCGCCGTTGCCGGTGCCGTCGCCGTAAATACCCGCGCTCAGCTGGTTCATCAGCTGCTTTTCAGCAACCGACACGCGCCCGTCGAGCAGGTCGATGATTTGCTGCTTGCCAGCGTTCTGGAGTTGTTCCAGGCCGTTGATCGTCACAGCGCCAGCGTACTGCTTGATGTCGAACTGCGCGGAGCTGATCGGGCTGTTCGGCGTGATGTCGATGACGTCGTAGCCGCTGTACGAGCCCGCGTTCTGCGTCGCCGGGTCGTTGTACATGATCTCCTGCAAGATCACGTTACCGCCGCTGAACGTCTTCACGTTGCCGCGCTCGTTCAGCCAGTTGAGCAGCGCATTCTGCTTCAGGGTGTTGTCCGCGAGCTTGGCGCTGCGGTTCTGGATCGTCGTAGCGACGATGTCGGAGAGGTTTGGGAAAGCCATTTAAGGCTCCTTTCGTCAAGAGTGGGCTTCGAACGCGGCGGCGATGGCGTCTCTGACGCTGCCACTCCCCGCGCTCGGCGTGCCGGCTGCTGGCGAAGAACCCCGAACACTTCCAGAGGCGGCTCTCGCGCGCTGGACTCGGGCGCTCTCCTCCGATGCGCGGCGCTGCTGTTCGAGCAGCGCGGCACGCGTCGTAGGGTTCGCATACACGGCTTGTTGATAGGCGTCTTCGAGGTCTTTGGCGACACCCCCGGATATCAGGGATCCCATGTGCACACGAACAGCCTCGAAGTGCTCGTGTCCCGGCGCAGAGGCAAAGCGGTTCAGTTCGCTGTCGAGCGATTCCCTGGCACTCTGCTGCTGCGCGGATTCGTTTTGCGCGAGCTTTTCCTTCAGCTCGAAAAGATCGCGCTCGTATTTGGCGATTTCGGGGGTGAACTGCTTGCTCAGGTCGATGTTGTAGACATGGGCCAGCTCCAGCAGCTTCTGCACCTTCACCGATTCGGGGGCGTATCGCAGGGTGTGGTCGGCCTTGAGCAGCTCGCCCACGGCGGTGACACCATCGACGCCGAGCTTCGTCAGCGTCTCGCGGTACGGGGCGATCGCGGCCTCGTAGGCCTGCCCGGCGGTCGCATGCTGCTTCCAGCCCTGCACGCCCTTGTGGTAGTCGCCCTCGCGGCGCGCGGCCTCGTCGCGGAATGTCTTGAGTTCGGCCGGCGTGACCGGCTGGCCCGCGTCGATCTTGGCCCACACCGCGGCGGCTTCGGGCTTCCAGGAAGACGGCGCCTTCGCGGTCGATTGGCCGGCAGCGGCTGCAGCCTGTGCAGCGGCATCCAGGGCCGCATTGGCAGCCGCAGGAGCAGCGGCGGCCGGCGCGGCGGCCTGGTCGGCAGGAGCTGGCGCAGCGGCAGCGGCCCGGGCGAAGCGGCCGGCTTCATCGCGCGCGCGGCCGGCCTCGGTGCCTTCAGTCGTGGCAGTCGTGGCAGTCGTGGCGCCTGTGTCGACCGCAGGCGCATCGGGCGCCTCGGCAGCGTCGAATGCGCTCTCGAGAGTTTCGCGGAGGGAGTCGTTTTCGATGGTCAAAGGGATTTCCTTCAGCGGTCACCCGCCCAGTTGTTGGATGGCTCGCGCCACGTCTTCCTTGATCCCGGTCGGCTCAGGCCGGCGGGCAGGTTCGAACTTCTCGTTGCCGATCTCGACCTTCCCGTGCTGCTTGAGGTGCGCGCGGTGCTGGGAGCGGCTGTTGATGACTTCGCCGGTGACCATGGAGCGGTACGGCTGGATGTCGGTGACGACGTAGGGCGCGGAGATGACGCGCTCCACCTTGGTGCCGCAGCATTCGGGCAGGTCGTCGTAGTCCTTGAGCGCGCGATAAACGTCCTGCCGCGCACCACATTGCGGGCATCGGGTGGTGTAGATCGGCATCAGTCCGCGTGGGCTGCGACCCACTCCTCCCAGGATTTTTCGGCTGCAACGGGGTCGGCATGCCATGCTTCAGGGCCTGCATTGCAGACGCCGCAATCCCAGCGCTGGAGCGTGCCGTCATCGCTGAATTCGGGACCGACATCGGTCCATGTCTTGCAATGGGGGCAATAGGGTTCGCCGTTGATTTCGACGTCCCTCGGATGGATCTCCAAGACCTCGTATCCCGAGCAACTTCCTTTTGCAACCATGGTCAGTCCCTCGCTGCGCTGTCGGCCGCGCTGTTCTGCTGCGCCGTCAGGGTGGTTTGCTTGCTGATCTCGGCGACCGCGAGCTGCGTCTCGGCCTGCTTCTCGACCTTCCACTTCTCGAAGGCCATATCGCGCGCATCCTGGCGCTCGTTGAGCATCGCTTCCATCTGGTCCATGCGCGCTTTCATGTCGCGCTCGGCGGCGTGTTGCTGTTCTTCCATCCGCTGACGCATTGCATCGGTCTGCTGCTGCGCGGAGGCCTGCGCTTCGGCGATGGCCTGCTTGGCCTGCGCGCGCACCTGCTCGATCTGGATGTCGGCCTGCGCCTTGATCTGTGCCGCCTGCGTGGCTGCTTGGGCCTTCGCCGCCTCAGGATTCGGCTTCGGCTGCTGCGGCTGTGACATCTGCTGGATGAACCGCTCGAACGCCGCTTCGATGGGTCGGCCGGCCTTGAACGACCGGACCGCGAACATGAGCATCTCGCCCAGCAGCGGCGCCAATTCGGGCTGCGTCTGGCCTGCTGCCACGGCTTCTTTCAGGAAGCCGCCGACGGCCTGCAGGAACTCCATGCGCGACTGCTTTTCGGCCTGTTCGTCGAGCTCCACCATCGAGTCGGCGGCGATCTCGATACGGTAGTTGCGCATCGTCTCGTTGCGCAGCAGCTGGATGGCCTGGTCGGCGTACTGGGCGTCCTCGGTCTGCTTGATGCCCGACATCTCGATCAGCGTCTCAGCCCGGTACATGCTGGACATGATCTGGGCCTTCATCCCCAAGATGTCGGTCGCGAACCGCGACACGTCCTGCTGCGTCTCCTTCAGGCGCAGCGATGCGAAATTGCTCTTGATGCCCTGCGCAGTGGCCGTCTCGTTCGGGTCGGAGGCGCCGCGGATCACATCGCTCAGGCCGGTCACCTCGTAGATGACCTGCTTGCACATCTCGCGAGCGCGGTACAGCTCGTTGAGCGTCTTCACGACCGTGTCGAGCGGCAGCATTTGCACAGCAGCAGCCAGGCCGCCGGCGGTGGCAAAAGCGGCCCAGTTCGTGACCGGGATCAGCATGTTGTCCGTGCCCTCCTGCATCAGGCGCGCGATGGCCGGCTGGCTGGCGTCGTACACGCCCACGGCCTTCACCGCCTTCACCAGCATCGAGATGCGGCTGGTCAGGTCGTCGAGTTCGGCGGCCTGGTCCTGGTATTCGAGGTAGTCGGCAACCGGGACCAGCGTGTCGGTCGTGGTCGTCGCGAACAGCGGCTTCGGGCACGGGAAGAAGCCGTCCAGCTCGAGCGGGTCATCCCTCGTGTCCAGCACGTCGGCAAAGCCCTCGGCCTGCCAGATCACCTTCTCTTCGGTCTTGTCCCAGATCTCCCAGACCTTGGCCTTCTTCATTTCGTCGGTGACGGTCACGTCCTTGTCGAGGCCGATCGGCTCGTGACTCAGCGGCACATGGTCGAATTTCGCGCCGAAGCGCTTCTGGCCCTCCTTGCGGCCCATGTAGACGAGGCGCGCCACCCACGTGACCTCTTCCCAGGTGCGGGCCGGCGAGCAGCGGAAGTCTTCCCAGAACACATAGTCCGACGGCGTGCACTCGTAGCCCTTGACGTCGGGCTTCACGGGCGCCGCTGGCATGCCCATGAGCTTCAGCAGATCGGGCGTGGCCGGCGTCGCATCGCCCATCAGGCCGCCACCTACCGGCGCGGGACCGGGCATGCCGCCGGGTACGTCCGTCAGCGGCACGGGCGCGGCGGCCGGATTGCCGGCGATGTCCGAGGCTTCGAGCGTCTCGGCCGGCTCGGCCGCTTCGTTCGGTTCCTCGCCTTCCTGCACGTCGTCGGTGATCTGGTCGCCGCCGTCGAAGCGGACCCAGGCGACGCCGCGGCCGGGCAGCAGGCGATCCAGGATGGCGCAGCGCAGCGACGAATCGAAGTCCGAGTAGTGGTCGATCTCGTACTGCAGGGCTCGTTCGAGGATCTGCGACGCGGTGCGCGCTACCGGATCCTTGTCCTTGTAGCGGCGCTCGACCTGGGCCTGCGGCTTCTTGCTGTAGATCGCCGGGAACTGCGTGCGGACGTTGCTCCACAGCATGTTGTAGCGCTTCTCGGCCTCGTTCGAAGAGGTCGTGTCGGCCGCGCCGCGCTCGTCGCGGAAGCGCTTGACGATCTTCTTGCCGCGCTTGATGAACGTGTCGTCGTTTTTCCCGGCCAGCTTGAGCGCGTCGAGCCAGTTCATAGGACTCTCCGGAATGACACGTTGGTGAACGAGGCCGTCAAGATCACGTTCGACCACACGTAGATGCTGCCGGTGGACGGCGACGTCACCGTGCCGTTGAAGGTACCGGCGCCCACCTGGTCGCCCACGGCGTTCGCGCCGCCTTCGGTGAGCAGCTTCCAGCCGCCCGAGGTGAACGAATCGCAGGTGATCGAGGCCTGGTAGGTCTGGCCGGCCGTGACGACCGGGCCGCTTTGCGTGAACGTGCCCACCGCCGCCGCCGTGGCGATCAGCTTCGACGTGATCGACCAGCCCGCGCCAGGTGTCCAGCCGGTCGATCCGGCCGCGAAATTGCCGTTGGTGACCAGCTCAGGGCCGAGTCCCATGTCCGCGGCCACCGCGCCGTTCGCCGCGAAGGGGATGCCGTTCGAGTAGCTCACCGCGGCGCCCGACGAGCAGCACAGCGCGCCGGCGGGCGAGATGGGCAGGCCATCCACGAACTGCGTGTTGGCCGGCAGCCCGGCGGTGGCATCGACGTAGACGATCTGGCCCAGTGCGGTGCGCAGCAGGCCGTTGCTGAACTGCAAGCCACCGGCCAGGGCTGCGCGCGCCGCCGTGTTCCCCGCATCGCACAGGATGCCGTTCACGGTCGCATCGGTGCCAAGCGGCGCGACTGTGGACAGCTGCACCTTGTTGGCAGTGATGGGGAAAAGCGCCATGTTGTTAGATCCTTCTGCTCGGCCGTGGAGCCGTCTTCCAGAGTTCGTCGAGGGTCACGCCGGCGGTCATCTGCTCGCCGGTCGAGAACACGGGATAGACCGGCTTTTCAGCCGCTGCTGGGGGTTTGGTCTGCTGCATCACGAGGCAGCCGTAGGAGAAGCCGTCGCCGTCGTGGGATGCCCAGTCGTGCTTTGGCTCGCTGCTGAACGTCTTGGACTCGTCGTTGAACTCGTAGGACCAGGCGCGCAGACCGTCGAGGCCGTCGTCGCAGGCATCCGAGAACTCGCATTTGCTGATCAGCGTCCGGGCTGCGTTCACCCGGTCCGACTTCGTGCTGTCCGGCGTGATGGCCACCTTGTCGGCGCCGAACACGCTGATGAAGATTTCGACCGCGCTGCGCTTGGCCGCGAAGGTCTTGGCGCGCGCGTCATGCGGGAGCCAGATCTTCCCGAGGTTCTTGCCGAGCAGCTTGATCCGCAGCTTGTCACACCACTCTTCCGCGTCGATGCCCCAGCCGCCGTCGTAGTCGACCAGCGCGTATCCGCCCATGCGTGGCTGCCAGAACCACCACGTCGCCCGGTCACGCCGGCCGATGTCTGCGCTGATCTCGATGGGCGCGCCGGCTGGGTCGTGGCGCACGTGCTCGCCGATACGGCCCAGCGCCTCCAGCTTGCCGATCGACCGCGCCAAAATCGCGCCCAGATTCGCAGCCTCGAAGCTGCACATGTACTCCTGATCGAACTTCGCCTGCCCGTACTCTTCGCCGAAGTCGTCGATGTACTGCTGGCGCTCCTTCTCCAACTGCTCCAGCGTCAGGATCCCCGTCTGCGTGGCGTTCAGCACCTGGGCGAAGGCGTCGGGATCCTTGAGCGCTGCCGTGTAGGTCTTGTGCGCGTGGTTCCGGCCCCGCGGCGTGGTGATGAAAATCTGCCAGCCGTTGTTTTCCGCAATGATCGGTCGGAGGTATGCCCGCGCTGATGGGTCAGCCAGCGCCCATTCCGAATACACGATGCCAGCGGGCGCCGAGCCCACCAGGCTGTTGAAGTTGTCCGACCCGATGACCTGCCACGTTGATCCGTTCTTGAACGTGATCAGCATTTCCGTGTCGTTGGTCGAGGCCCGCAGCGGCAGCGGAAAGGCCTCGTCGATCCGCTTCCTGCCGGTGTGAGGGTTGACCGCCTTCCAGATCGCCTTCCGAGCCTGCGCCGCCTCCGGGAGCATGTGCCAATAGCCAGCCACTCGCTCGAACGCGGCGCAGGCCGTGCGGTGCAGCGCAATTTCGTCCTTGCCTGAGCGCCGCGACCAGATCAGTTCCGCGTGCCGGCCGCCCCTCTCCAGGTAATCCCATGCGGGCCGCTGATACGCCCGCGGCTTCCAGTTATTTGGAAGCTGGATTGTCGGCATAGCGGACCAACTGGACCGTCAGCGGCGAGTCCTCGTCGCCGCCCAGCGCCAGCTTGTCGCCGTACCTGCGAGGATCGACCTTCGACGAGCGCCACCGGTAGTGGTGAGCCAGATCGCGGGCCCGTGCCAGCGCGAGCGGGTTCTTGGCGTTGCGGATGCCTTCCTCGGCCAGCTCGTCGAACGCCTCGGCGGATGCGATGCGCGCCTCGCGCACCCGGTCTCTCCGTTCGTCGGTCAGCGCAACCCAGCGCCCCATCGACCCCTTCGTAACGTTGATTGACTTGCAGATCGAGGTCATCGTCTCGCCTGCCACCAGCCGGTCGCACAACGCTTCCAGGCCCAGTTTGTCGATCCGGGCCTCTGCCTCGCCCGGCTTGACTGCTACGGCGCCCATGACCGTCTCAGCCCTGCTTCTGGTCGTCGATGGCCTGGGGCGCAGGCACCGGCGGCGAGTTCTGCCGATCCGCCAGCCGCTTCATTGCGACCGCCAGCAGAGCAGCACCGTCGCCGGCCATGATCTCGTTGTCGAACACGATGACCCCATCGGGCACTTTGGGTGGCTCGACGGGCTCTTTCGGCTCCATCAGCCAGGCGTACATGGCCTTGGCCTTGTCGATGTCTCCGGCGCTCTTGTCGAGCAGCTGCAGGCGTAGTTCGCGGTCGTTCATGACGCGCTCACTGGCCGGCAGGCTTGTCGGTCGGTTCCTCGCCACGCGCAGCCGCCAATTCGGCTTCCTGCCCGGCGATGAACACCTGCATTTCGCCTCGGTCGCTGTGGGTTCCGATGATCTTCAACCGGGCAGCCGCTTCGTCAACGAGGGCTTGGTACTCTTTCGGTGTCATGTGCGTTCCTCTCGCGGGTTTGCCGCAGTTGGACCAATAAAAAAGCCCGCGGACCGTGAGGCGCGCGGGCAGTCGGCCGGTGGTCGACCAAGGAGGATGGGTGCTTCGGGCTGGGTTTGAACCAGTCGCGTATCCGTCTGGACCGGGCGACACCTGTTGCCGCTCCGCCGAAGCTGAAACGAAAAAGCCGCCTCAGTGGGCGGCTTCAGGATTCTGGCGGGCAGGCTTCGCCCACCGGGCCGAAATGTAGCCGAAATTGCTGCAGGGCGTCAATCTCGCTTCCTGCGGGGTGCTGGCGTTGGCAGTAATCGCAGGTCTGCGCGTCGGCACGCAGCGGTGCGCCGCAACCGTGGCAAACCGACGGGCGGGTGGCTGCCGGCTGAGTCGCGTAGTCGGGCAGCGCGGGAGGCATTGATTTACCGCCCATGTCAGGCCCCCACCCGCACGCCGTAAACGGTGAGGAACAAAAGGCCACGGCCTGGTTCGATGAAGCGCGCATAGTCCGGCATCGATTCCAAGATGCGGTTTCGATCTTCGTTGGCCCAGTACAGATCGCCGGGCCGGAATGGCTGGCGACACCATGAGCAGTGCAGGCTATCGATGATCGGCTTGTACGTCCCATCCCACCGCAGCGCCGGTATGGGCGCGCCGCAGCAGTCGCAGGTGGGCTCTTGGGGCGGCGGCTTCATGGCGATGGCACGTAGCGATACGAGCCACCCGAGACCACCCACCATTCGCTGTCCCACAGTTGAAGCCGCGTCTGGGTATCCCACACGACACGCCTACCCTCGGCATCCCAGTGGTAACCACGCGTACGGCCATCTTCAAACTCAGGCCCATGCAGCATGAGGTAGTTGGTGTAGTCGCGCCACGAGAACAGGTCGTTCACCTCGTTGACGCGTGGGTGTAGTTCAGGGAAATTCACGTCATCACCCCCTCTTCCCGCAGCTCCAGCAGCAGCCGGTTGCGCGCTTCGAGCAGCAGCACGGCAAGCTCTTCACCCTTCGGCAGCCGCTCCGACGACCAGACGCTGGCCTCGCTGTGCAGGTTCATCGCCTGGATCTCCAGCGCAAGGCGCCACTTCCTCGGCTCGTTCGGCACGCGCTTGAGGGCCGAGTCCACGCCCCGCATGCGCTGCTGGTCCGCGCGTTCGTCCTGCGCACCGTTGCGCCAGTCCCAGTGCGTCGGCGTGCTGTAGTCGCGGCAGGTGCTGTCCGAGCCGCTGTAGCCGCGCGTGTGCCGGTAGCCCAGCGTCCACTCGTACCAGCAGGCGAGCAGGCGGTTGAGCTTGCCGTCGAGCGCTTCGACGCGCTGCTTCTCGCGCACGATGTGCTGGGTGGGCTCGGCGCTGGCCTTGGTGCGCGCGGCACGGGTTGCGGCTCTGCGGGCGCGCCAGTCGTCGATGAGGGCGGTGACGGTCATCGCTTCCCCCACAAATGCCGAAACTGATCGACGACAGCTTGGCTGTTCACCGCTTTCCGCTCAGCATCAGCACGCCAGCCTTCAGCGCTGGTCTCGCAAAGATCCGCCATGTTGCTTTTCGCCTTCGCCGAGCCGATGAACAGGTCGATGTACGGGCATGCCCGGATGTCCTTGGCCCGCATCGACATCGTGCTGGTGCTCGTCACGTTCTTGAACTCGACGAGCATAGAGCCGTCGTCGAGCAGCGAAAAGGTGAGTGTCCGGTCCATGGTGCTTCCTCTCAAACTCGAATCTCAACCACCCGCAGCACCAGCGTGCCGAGGTGGAAAACGTCGCCGCGCTTGACGGTGAACAGGTCGGCTGCCAAGTCCAGGCCGATGGTGATCACGCGCCAGTTGCCGCGTCCCTTTGGCCTGCACAGCAGGGTCACAGCAGCGCTCCCTTCGGCACGACGACCGCCACGAACTTCCCCGTCCGGCACTGGTTCTGCGCGCTGGTGGTGTGGGCTGTGCGCAGCTGCTCGGGCCGCGCCTGGCACTGGCCGTAGCCGTGCTGGGCGAGCGGGCCTTCGAGGCGCCAGTGGGTGCAGGTGCCGCAGGTCATGGCTTCTTCGCGATCACGTTGCCGCAACGCGTGCAGCAGGTATGCACGTATTCCACGCGGGTGAGAAATTTCACGAGGTCGAGCACCGCATAGCGGCTGCCCGAAACGCCATCGATGTTGGCTGGGGGCGTGCGGTTGAACACAGGGCGGTAGTTGTGGCCGAACAGGCGGCCAAAGATGCCTTTGCATTCGTTCATGCCGGCACCCCCAACAGCTCGCCCTGCACCACCGGCTGCGCGATCTGCTCGATGCGCAGCACCACGCGCGCGCCCTTGTCGTCAGGCTCCATGCGCTCCGACACCAGCCGGCGCACCCACTTGTCGTCCTCAATGGCGATGCCCTTGATAGCGTCGAGCAGCACCTTGTTGGCGTTGTCGATGTCCAGGCACTGCACGGTGTCGTCCCAGGTGGCGCCGTGCTTGCGCTGGCGCGTCGCCCAGTCCTGCGGGCGGTGCGGGTAGAGCTGCACGGCGATGGAGACGCGGCCGGACAGCGGCGCGCGGATGCCCGCGGCTTTGCAGACCCAGCCGACGGACTCCTTGTAGGCCTCGGCGTCGCCGGTCACGTAGACCATCGGCATCGGCTTGCCGGTGACCTTGTTTTTCACGACGCGCGAGGCCCAGTAGCGGTTCGCGCTGATGGGGTATGGGAGGGTGAGCGTGATCATGCGAGCCTCGCGATGTCGAAGACGCTCACCGGCTGTGTGCGACGCGCCTGCGTCACGATGGCCTCGGCAGGCGCAATGCCGATCTGGTACTGGCGCGGGCGGCGCTGCTTCACGCACGTCACCTTGGCGCCCATGCACAGCCGCGGCATGTACGTCGCAACGATGCCTACCGGCACGCCGCTGGCTTCCGCGATCTCGACAGCGGTCATGGGTGAACCTGCGGCCATCGCGCTAAGGATCAGCTCGGAATGGGAGGGCTGGTAGGTCACGATACTGCCCCCACAAATGCGCGCGCGGGCGCGAGATGGTCAGCCGTGGGAGGGTTGTAGAACTCCATCGGCTCCTCGTTGGCCCCCGCGACGAACTGCTGGCTGTGCGGCAGATACCACAGGGCGATCTCCCCTTCCCAGCCCTCGCCGTTGCGCTGCTTGTCGACGATCAGGACGGTGTCCGCCGCGTCAGCGCTGCGAATGCCAGTCTGGCGTTCCTTGGCCTTGTTGCGCCACACGGAGATCGTGTTGTCCGGCTGGTCGGTGATGGAGCCGGAGCCCTTGAAATCGGCCTTCGTCGGCTTCGCGTTCGGCGAGTTGGGCTTCTTCAGGTGGTGCACGAGGTGGATGTGGATGTCCTCGTCGCGGGCGATGGCGCAGAGCTCGTCGACGAACTCCTTCTGCCCGTTGTAGTCGTCCTCACCCTTGACGCACTTCGCCAGGTTGTCGACGAAGAAATGCTGGATGCGAAGCTCCTGCGCGGCGTAGCGCGCGACGGCGCAGACCTGGCGCCATTGCACGGTCCCCTGCTGGTCGTACAGCCACAGCTTGCCGTCCGTCCAGTCGCGGAACTCGGCATAGCGATCGAGCAGCGCGCGGCGCTCGGCCGGGTCGGACATGATCTCGCGGTCGTTCAGGCTGTGGTGCGTCCACTGTCGGCCCATGCGCTCGAGCGTCTTGATCGGCTTCATCTCGAAGCTGGCGATGGCCACGCGGGTGTCCTGCGCGCACAGCGACAGCGCGACCTGGCCCGTGATCAGCGACTTCCCGCTGCCGTTCTCGCCGCCCCAGACCGTGACCTCGCCGGGCCGGAATTGCAGGATGCCGGCCGTCTTGCCCCAGGGCATCAGGTGGTGCCGCGGGGGCCTCGGGTCGTTCGTGCGATCGATCAGCGCCTGCACGTAGATCGACGCCGCCTTGACGCGCTGCTTCGCCTCGGTGGCGTGCATGTAGCGGTCGAAGTCGATGTCATCGCCATCGAAAATTTCAGCCATGGGATGCTCCGGGTTGTGGGTGCATGCGCACCTGGTCGTCATGAACGCCCACGACCACCGCGGCACCGGCAGCGATCAGGGCATCGAAAATTCGGTTGAAGCGGGTGGCACCGCGGTCGGTCGCGACGTGGCACGTCAGGCCCACCACGCAGCGCAGGTCGAGCGCTTCGGGGATGTCGTTCGCGTCGAAGCGCAGGTGGGCGGCCTGGTGGTCCGGCTGCCCGCGTTTCTCGAAGCGGTGCATGGGCCATTCGCGCGCCGTGGCGCGGGCGTAGGTGTCGTCGCTGTCCGTGACCCAGACGCCGTGAGGGTTGCGGCCGGCCCGGCGCAGCGCAACGAGGGCACGCTCGCCGGTCATACACGGTTGCCTCCGCCATTCATCGTCGGGCCCGTGCCGCCGTCCTTCGGGGCGTAGACCGCGGTCCAGCTATTCGTCGTGGACTTGTCGAGGATGGCTTCGATGTCGTAGCCGTCGTCTCGGAAGCGCTGCAGCTCGGCAACGATGAGGTCACGCGCCCGATCGGTCATCGGCTTGCGCTGCTTCTTCCGCATCGCAACGTAACCATCCCATGCATCGGTCGGCATCCAGCTCGGCAGAACAAACTCGAGGTCCAGGCTTTCGGACTTGAGATTTTTCGAAGGGCCTTTCGAAGGCCCTCCCTCTTGTTCTTGTTCTTGTTCTTGTTCTTGTTCTTGTTCTTGGCTTCGGAGGGGCTTCGAAGGGCCTTGGGTAGACCCATCCGCAGAACGCCGCTTGGAGAGGTGAAAAGCGTGCTCGTAGCGGTCGAAGAAGGCACCCAAAAACGGGTTCTTCGGCAGTGCGTCGTAGGCCTTCTGGATGCCCACGCATTGCTTGTCGGAAGCCTTAAGTTCAGAGGCGATTTGGTACTTCGCCATCTCGTGAACCCACACCACTTCGGTGGCCTCGTCGTAGCTGCAGAATCCCTCATCGATGCAGCTTTGAAGCCCCTTCCTAGCCCCTTCTTCACCGAGGCCCGTTTCGTAGGCCATGTACAAAATGGGCTGTCCGAAGAGACCGAGCATGTTGGAGCTCGGCGAAGTCATCAGATACAGGCCCACAATGAGCCCCTCCCGCGTTTTACGAAGGGCCTTCATGGTCTCGCCGTGCCACATCTTCGGCTCGGCTTTCGCGTATTCACGCATGTGATGCACCCCCTGTTCGCCCGGCCAGCCGCGCCCGCTCACCCTCTTCGCTGAAGTACTCGCGCTCCATGCGCGCGACCTGCTGCGGGCTGCGAGCCTTCACGGCCTGGGTTTGCATGTCGAGCCATTGGCGCGCGGCCTTGTGGTTGCCCTTGGCGTAGGCCGCGTTGATCTGCCGGCCGCATTCGGCGATGTGCTGCTCGCGCAGGTGGTCTTCGGACATGTCGTCCATGCCGGCCACCATGTCGTCGGAGAGTGCGGGATTCATTCCTGGTCCTCAAAAATCAGTTTTGCCGGCGTCGTCATGGACATCGCTTTCTCGTAGAGCACCTCGAAGGCGGCAAAGGTTTTGGAGTCGACGCACTGGTAGTCCGAAGGCACGACCTTCAGACCTAGGTAGGCCATGAACATGACGGCCTCCTCGATGCGTTCGTTCTTGATGCGGCTGACGGTGGCCTCGGAGAGGCCCATCGCCGTCGCTACACCGGCCGCTCTTCCAGGCTCTTGCAGTGCGCGCATGACGAGCTGCACGCCCTTTCTGGCCCTTTCAGGAGGGGTCGGAGACGATGCGGACACGTTGAACTTTCGGGAAAAGCGATGAGAAAAGAGAGAGCCGGCCTACTCGCCCTGGCAGTACCAAAGCGCCAGGCAGACCAGCAGGAACGCGATCAGCAGCGCCTCGGGGAAGGTGAGCGCGGGCATGGGTCAGTCCTCGTCCTTGACGATCTCGGCGGAGAATTTCACGACGCCGAAGCTGCAGCCGATGGCCAGCACCAGCAGGATGAAGAGCGCGAACGCGCCGAGGACTTCGAGGAGCGTCACGGCTCACGCCCCCTGCACGGGTTCGGCCGCGGGCGACGTCAAGTGCTCGTGAAGCGACTTGAGGGTCTGGTAACCCGGGTTGTCGATATGCCCGTTGAAGAACTTGGACAGCCAGGAGTAGCTGATGCCCGTCTTTGAGGCGATGGATTGCCATTCGCCCTTCCGGGCTCCGAGCAATTGGCGGACTTCTGTGTCGAGCGAGGTCATACCCCCGACATTAGCAAAGTATTGCTATTCCTTCAAGCAACATTTTGCTTGGAAGGCCGGGCACCCTACTCGCATGAGTGAAAACCCTGCAAAACCCATCAACCAGGTGATCGCCGACAACCTCCGCTTTTGGATGGAGCAGTCAGGCTTCGACAGCCAGCAAGCCCTTGCCGACAAGAGCGGCGTTTCGCAGAGGACCATCGGCAACTACCTGAAGCCGACTTTGCGCGATGACACGAGCTCCGGAAAGGAACCATCGGCGAAGGTCACGGAGCTCAACAAATTGGCAGCAGCCTTGGGCATTGAGGTTTGGCAACTGCTCCGCCAAATGTCTCCTCAAGAACGATCTTTTTACGACAAGATCGAGGCCGCGTATCGCGAATTGAAAGACTCTCAGCCGAACAAGACGTCGCAGTCTGACATTGGGCAATTGAGATGAAGAAATTATTTTTTGGGCTGCTTCTGGCGTCGTCCGCAGCTGTTTCGCAAAGCAAGATGCCGCCCGAACCCATAGATCTACAGGCGTCATATTGCCTTCGACTCTCTAACCTGATGTTGGAATCCGATGCTTCATCGCAGCATCTAATCTCGTCGCTGCCACCGGTCGAGCAGGCCAGACTTGCGGCTGATTCAGACCAGACGCGGGCGAATATCCAACGGCTGCGCGGCTACCTAATGCCACGTTTCAGCTACCTGGACGGGGCCGGGCTTTTGGCGGCCGCTCGACAAGCAGATGTCGACCACTCAACGGCGATCACTTCCATTTCGCAATGCCTTCAGACGTGCAGTGGGCCATCGTGCACGTCCTGCGGGAACTCAGCCGCCATGCAAGTCAAGGTTGATCGCTGCCGCGCCCTCGACTTCCTTCCTTACTGATCTTCCGTCGATCTGACCCACCCCCTGAAGAGGGGCTCAGTACGGAAATATTTTTCGCCTCTAGCAAAACTTTGCTTGACCATCTAGCAATCTATTGCTAAATTCTGTCCATCCCAACACGGAGATGGCAATGAACTACGAAGACGCATGCGAAGCGACAGTGAGCCGGGCGCGGGCCCTCGCTGAAGTCGCACGACACGGCTGCGACGCGGCCGAATTCCTGGCTGATGTGGGCGACTGCGCGTCGTACCGCGGTGCCGACGTTCTGGCGTGGCTGGGGTACTGAACCATGGCCGCCGTCCTCGCCCCCGAAGACTTCATCCGCGAGAGCGTGTCCGTGGTCAAGGACCATCCGGCCGTTCTGCGCGCGAAGAAGCTGACCGAGTACCGCCGCCGGCTTGTGAACGCGCCATGGTTCTACGAGCACTTCGACGACCAGGCCGACTGGCGCGCGGGGCGGGACTACTTCAAGGCGCTGCACGAGCTGCAGGCCGAGGTGGATCCTGCTGGCGCGATCTGGCGCGAGGTGGCGCCGGCGGTGATGGCTTGCGGGCTGGCGATTCCGCAGCCGAGGGTTGTGTCGTCCAACCTAGTCGATCATAAGGCGCGCCGCAAAGCGGTGGCCAGCATGCAGAGCGGCTTCAAGCCGCCGGCGAAGGTCCTCCCGCCGGAGGACGACGACATCGGCGCCGAGGCTTGGGAAGAGATCGAACGCCAGATGGCGAAGGACGACTGATGGCCGCCCTCTTCCACACCCCGCTGACTGCGCCGCGCGAATTCGCCGGCTCCGTCGATGCAACGCACGAGCGCCACACGCCTTGCCCGCGCACGCTGGCCCAGGCCTTCGGCGACGTCAACGCTGGCGGCGAGATCGTGCCCTTGGCCGATCCGCAGCCGGCGCACCGCGTGGCCGACAAGGTGCTCTACGTCGTCGGCGTGATCGGCATCGCGGTGGCCCTCGTCTTCAACAACTGGAGCCCGCTGTGAACGACCAGAACTCCAGCTTCCACCCGCCGATCGTCCTCGCCGACGAACGCGAGCGCCGCGCCCGCAAGCAGCAGCCCTACCCGGCCGTGTTTGACCAGCTGCCCGAGATCGACGAGCGCGAGACGCAACCGCGCGCGCCCGTGGCCGCAGTCGGCACCGCCTTCGTGGCGCTGCTCATCCTCATTGCGCTGGTCGTGTGGGCCGTGCGCTTCTTCCTGAAAGGCTGATCATGATCGTTTTCTCCAACCCGGGCGAGATTGACGTCCGGTCCATCTCCACCTTTGGCGTGAGCGTCAAGGAAGGCACCAACCCGATCGGCTTCTTTGGGACGGGCCTCAAGTACGCCATTGCGGTGCTGCTGCGAACCGGGCATCGCGTGACCATCATGTCGGGCGAAACGGTGGTGAACTTCGCCGTGGCGCCGCAGGAGGTGCGCGGCCAGTCGTTCGACTTCGTGACCATGGCCACGGACGGTGGCGAGCCTGCCGCCATCGGCTTCACCACCGAACTCGGCAAGCAGTGGGAACTGTGGATGGCCTACCGCGAGATCGCCTGCAACTGCAAGGACGAAGGCGGCAGCGGCCAGTACGAGCCGTACATGGTCGACCCGATGGCCGGGCACACGCAGATCATCGTGCAGGGTGATGCATTCGAGGGCGTGTTTGCGAACTCGCATCGCTTCATCCTGGAAGACGAGCCGCTGTTCACGTCGGGCTCGCTCGAAGTGCGCAACCGCCCGAGCGCGAATTTCTTCTACCGGGGTGTGCGTGTTTCCGAACTGCGCGCCGAGGCGCTCTACACGTACAACGAGCTGTCCAAGGTCGAGCTCACCGAAGACCGCACGGTGAAGAGCGACTGGGAAATGATGCACCGCATCGTCGCTGGCGTGCTCAAGTCCACCGACCGTCAGTTCCTGCGCAACGTGGTCACCGCGCCCGACACGACCTTTGAGGGTCGGCTCGACTTCCACGGCTGGGGCATGCAGCCCTCCGCCGAGTTCGTTGAGGTGATCGGCGACTGCATCGGTGATCGCATGCTGAAGGTCAATGCCACCGCGCTGAAGGTCTGGAAGGACGCGACCAAGGTCGAATTCAGCCCGCGCGAGATCGAGGTGACGGCGGTGCAAAAGCAGAGCATGGAACGCGCCCTCACCTTCTGCGCGCGCATCGGCTTCCAAATTCGCGACGCCTACCCAATCAAGGTCGTGGAAAGCCTTGGCGACGGCGTGCTGGGCCTGGCCGAGAACCAGACCATCTTCATCGCCGAGCGCGTTTTCCAGCTCGGCGGCACGAAGCAGTTGGCCTCTACGCTGATCGAAGAGTACCTGCACCTGCGCCACGGCTGGCGCGATCTGACGCGCGAACTGCAGAGCTTCCTGTTCGAGAAGCTGGTGAGCGTGGGCGAGGAACTCGTCGGGGAGCCGCTGTAATGGGCGCCGTCGAAACCGATCTGCTGCCGTGCGAAGTAGCCGCGGATCGCGCAGCGCCCGCGCTGAACGGCGCCCTGGGCCTGGTGCAGAACCTCGACATTGATGCCTACCACTCTGGTCCCGGCATCAGCAAGACCGGCTTGGACGACATCGAGCGCAGCCCCGCGATCTTCCACGGCTTGCACCTTGACCCGACGCGGCCGGCGCGCGGTGGCCCGAAGCCTGGTCAGCTCGAAGGTCAGCTCGCGCACTGTGCCGTGCTGGAGCCCGAGATGTTCGACAAGCGCTACGTCGTGGGCCCGGCGCTCAACAGGAACACCAAGGCCTGGAAAGAGTTCGTCGACAGCACGCCGCTCGTGGCCATCCAGCCAGACCAGCGCGACACAGCCATGCGCCAGGCGGACAGTGTGCGCCGGCTGCCCGAGGTGCGCGAAGCACTCGCCCGCGGCCAGGCCGAGACGTCCGCCTACTGGCTTGACCCGATCACGCAGGAGCTGTGCCGCTGCCGGCCCGACTGGGCGCACCCGGCGGGTGAGAGCGGCGCGATTCTGCTGGACCTGAAAACCTGCGGCGATGCCAGCCCGGGCGAGTTCCGCCGACAGATCGCGCGCAAGCGCTACCACGTCCAAGACGCTTTCTACAGCGATGGCTACGGCATCGCGTCAGGGCGCGAAGTGTTGGCCTTCATCTTCGTGGCGGTCGAGGCCGAGTGGCCTTACGCCGCAAGCGCTGTGCTGCTCGACGACGACAGCCGCGAAGCCGGCCGCCAAGCCGCGCGCCGCAACCTCGACACCTACGCGGCCTGCCGCAGCAGCGGCATCTGGCCGGGCTACAGCGACGCCATCGAGATCGTTTCCCTGCCCACCTGGGCGCTCAACCTTGAAAAGGCATGACCATGGCTACCACCACCCTCTCTGACGTGCGCGACGGCAAGAAGCCGCAGAACCCCGTCGCCGCGTTCTCGGGCTTCCTCGACAAGCTCAAGCCGCAGCTGGCGATGGCCTTGCCGAAGCACATGAACGCCGACCGCATGGCGCGGCTCGCGCTCACCGCGTTCAGCACCACGCCGGCGCTGCAGCAGTGCACGCCACAGAGCATTGCCGGCTGCATCATGACCGCCGCGCAGCTGGGCCTGGAGCCGGGCATCGGTGGCCAGGGCTACCTGATCCCCTACAAGAACACGTGCACCTTCGTGCCGGGCTGGAAGGGCCTCGTCGACCTGGTGGCGCGCAGCGGCCGCGCCACCGTCTGGACCGGTGTGGTGTTCGAAGGCGACGACTTCGACTACCAACTCGGCGACGCGCCGTTCTGCCGCCACAAGCCCGCGGATGGTGAAGGCAAGTTCACGCACGTCTACGCCATCGGCCGCGTGAAGGACGCGCAGATGCCCGTCATCGAAGTCTGGAGCCGCGGCAAGGTCGAGAAGCACCTGAAGCAGTACAACAAGGTGGGCGACCGCCACTACGCCAAGGCGAGCGAGAACAACTTCGAGATGTACGCGCGCAAGGTGGCGCTGCTGCAGGTGCTCAAGTACATGCCGGCCAGCATCGAGCTGTCCAACGCGCTGGCGGTGTCGAACGCGGCCGACGAAGGGCGCGGCGCGGTGATCGAAGCCGACTTCGTGACGGTGCAGGAGCCGGCAGCCGACGTCGATCGCGACACCGGCGAGATCAAGGGCGCGAGCGCTGACGCCGCCGGCCCGACCTACGCGCAGATCACCGACGAGCTGAAGTCGGCGAAGACCACCGACGAGGCAATGGCGATCCTGGCGCGCGCGAAGCACCTGCCGGAAGACCAGCAGGCCGACCTGCGCACGCTCGCCGCCGACATCCCCTTCTGACCCTTTCCAGGGTGCGCCTGGCCGGCCTCCGTCTCCTCCAACCCCTCCCTTCCGGCCAGCGGCGAAAGCCAGCCCTTTTTCTTTCCTTCAACCACTGGAGCCCTGACCCATGTTCTATCTCGAGTCCTCGACCAAAGCCAAGCTTACCGACATCGACGTCCTTTCGCAGAAGAACCGGCCGCCGGACAGCAACCCGGGCGTGAAGCTCGTGTTCTCCGCGGAGATGCCCAACGGCGCGCTGACGATGCTCGACGGCTACCTGCTGAGCGCGCTGTACACGAAGCAGGCCGGCGGCGATGCACAGGGCGCGCTCGATGGTGTCGAGCCGATCACCGACAAGCCGAACCTCACGAAGATCGGCCAGCGCATCGGCCGCTTCTCGTGGGCCGGCGAACAGACCGGCTGCGAGCTCACCTTCGACTTCGGCCTCGGCGGCAAGAGCGACATCGTGCTCAAGGACGTGAAGGTCGACAGCCTGCACATCACGCCCAAGGAAGGCGGCACCACCACCTGGTCGTGGGCCTGCGAGATCAACGACGTGAGCGAGGCCGAGTTCGGCAAGCTGGCCACGTTCAAGTCGCGCGACGTGCAGCTGCTGCTTGCGCTGCCCGACGTCGACCAGCAGCAGATCGAAGACTGACGTTCCAGGGCGTCAGCGCGACGCCCGCAACTCACACAGCGGAGACCCCCATGCCCCAATCCCCATCCTCATCCAGCAGCAGCGAGGCGCGCATTCGTGCAGTGCTGGAGCAGTGCCTTCGCTGGCACAACGGCGACAAGTACCGCGAAGATCCCGACGAGGCCAACCGCGCCGCTTGGGAGGATCACAAGCATCTGCTGGAAAACACTCTGGCATCTCTCGCCGCCACTCCCCCCAGCCTCCCCATCGACTTCAAGCAAGCGAGCGAGCTGCTTGCGATGTTCGGCGGAGAAGCTGGGCTGGTCACGCTGAGCATTGCAGAAGGTCACAGCGGGCGCGGCCTGTATGCGCACTCCAGTGGCTATCTGGAAGACGGCGCCGCGTTTCTTGGTGCGGCCGATGAAGAGGCTGTGCCGGGCAAGCAAGCGAGCGAGCAAGAAGACTCGCCTTCCGATCGGTATCTGCGACGCGAAATCACTTGGAACGAATACCAAGCCATTTCTGAAGAAGCTGCGAACAGGCCGAGCGATACCAGCTCAACAGCAGCCAGTTCCCCTCGCCCAGATGAGGCAGCCCCGAAGCAAGCGAGCGAGCAAGGCGGGTGGCTGCCTATTGCGACGGCGCCGAAGGATGGTCTGTGGCAAGACGGCCATAACCACTATTCCGAATACGTTCTGGTCTGGTATCCAGGCGCGTTCCGTCCATTGCGTGCGCGCTGGTGGTATCGCGATGACAAAGACGCAAACAACTTTCTTGCCGATGGCGGGTGGGCTGTATTTCCGACGGTTTGGCAGCCTCTCCCTATACCCCCCTCCCCCCACCCAGAAGAAGGAGCGCTGCTCCTGGGGGGCGATGAGGGTGGGAAGGCGATGGGAGGTGCAGCGTGAGCGAAATGAACACATTGGGCCGCGCAGATCGCTGCATCCAATATCTGACGCCGCTTGCATCCTCGGTCCTGAAGGATGAGGAAGACCCGCATTGGATCGACGCCAGAGAAGTGGACGTTGACCAGCTCTACAGCTATTGCCGAGAGCACGGCTTGGCGCTTGTGGAGAAGATGAACGGCGAGCACCCGGAACACGACTACATGCTCTGTCGCGGGTATAGCTACGAGTCTGACTCTCAAGAGGTGTGCGAAGAATGCGGGAAGTACCTGCACACCTGCCTGACCAGTTATGCCATCAAGGAGGAACTCGACCACGTCGAGAGCTGTCGGCTTGGTCTGCGCGGCAAATACCTACCCTACCGCGCCTACATGCTGCTTCGCGTGATCGAGTGCGCGCAAGAGTACGAAGGCGTTGTGTTCAACGACTACCGCGACAAAGAGCACGCCGAACTTCAGCAGCGCGTGCGAAAGCTCACCCGTCGAATCGATGCTGCACGCCGGCGTGCAGCCACCAAGGACACCCAGCCATGACCCCCCAACCCAACACCCCCGCCTCCCGCACAGAACAAGCAGCGCCTTCCGTTGCCTCTGGGGTTGAGGGCGGTGCGGTTTACTGGCACAACCCCGAGAACGGCCAAGTGTGGAGCGACGTGGATGTCAGATTCCACTGCAAAAACACCATGGGATGGACTCGCGTTGTGATACCCGCCGCACCCGGTGCCGCTATCGCTGCGCGCGAGCAGAAAAAGCCCGCTCTCAAGCCGATGAGCGATTACGACATTGCCCGCTTGAACATGGCCGTAGGCGGTGGCTATGCGCAGTTGGAGCACATCGTTCGGGAAGTCGAAGCCTTCCACACCGCCGCCCTCGCATCGCGCGAGGAAGCGCCGGCAGCGAGCGATACGTTTCGAGGCGACAACTCGGCCTTGGTTTCCAACATCAACGCGCTGCTTTCGCTCGATGCTGACGGTGCTCTTGTTCCGCACGGCATCGGCGGACTCGCACGCGAGCTACTGTCGGCTGCCGCTTCACGTTTGTCTGCCCCGACCGCTGCCCGCTCCCCCGCAACTGTGGTGCAGCCGGTGGGGTGGCAAGAACGTCAACAAACAATTGACGGTTGGACCTCTTGGTACGAGTCTCGATCGACCTGTACAACCGGGAAAACCGAAGCCTTCGCTCTGACATCTGGAGGCATCCCATACGAATTCCGACCGTTGTTCGCCCAGCCCTGCGCCTCTCAGGGATGCGGGGGAGCGGCAGCTATCGCAGATCGCGTTGTGCGGATGGTTAGTGAAATGGACGACCGAACTAGCCCTGAGGATTGGCCCGAAGCGATGCTCGTGACCGGCGAAGAGCTGCATGCTTTCATCTTGCAAGCTTTCGAGCAAGACGCTGAAGCCACTCAGGAGACAGAAGAGAGCGACAGCATGTTCACGGCGGCCCACGCAGAGTTTGAGAAGCGACAAATCTTTGCGGCGCCAATCGTCGGCTCGTGGCCATGGCTGCGAGGTTGCATCAACGGCATTCCCAAGCGAGAGGAATCCATCGGAGGTCAACGGGCTCGTTATGTTGCACTTGACGAAGTCTTGGGCTGGATCGATGAAGGTGAGCGCCGCGCCGCCCTCTCCGGCCTGGAGCATGTCGGGAAGGAGAGCGAGTGATGCTCCAGCCGGCCTACTACAACGAGTTCAACAAGAAGGCCGCGGCCTGGCTGCGCGAGCTCATCCAGCAGGGACACATCGCTCCCGGCGACGTTGATGAAAGGGACATCAGGGATGTCGTACCAAATGACCTTGTGGGATACACCCAGTGCCACTTCTTCGCCGGCATCGGCGTCTGGAGCTATGCACTACGTCGAGCAGGATGGCCCGACGACCGTGCCATCTGGACCGCTTCCTGCCCTTGCCAGCCTTTCAGCCAGGCAGGCGAAGGAGCTGGGTTTGCTGACGAGCGGCACCTATGGCCACACCTCTACCACCTCATCGGCCAGCGCCGCCCTGGAGTCGTCATTGGTGAGCAGGTTGCGAGCAAAGACGCAAACCCTTGGCTCGACCTTGTACACACTGACGTGGAAGCCCTGGGCTATGCCTTCGGGGCGGTCGCGTTCCCGTCTGCGGGCGTCGGTGCGCCGCACATCCGAGACCGCACATACTGGCTGGCCAACGCCAACGACACGCGACCACAAGGACGGGGCGGAGTGCTTGAACGTGCCGCTGAATGCGCTATTGGGCCGGGTGGCGTGGTTATCGGGTTGGCCCACGCCCACTGCGTCGCTGGTCGATGCCAAGCCGAATCCGCCGATCACGACGGGGCGCAAGCCGACGGACCCGCAAATCGGTCTGGCGGATGTGGCGGTGCATCTGGCGGGATGGCCGACGCCGACATCTTCGCTGGCGGACAAGGGCGTGCGCTCTACGGAAGGCGGCATCAAGGAAGCGATGCGCAATCACGGCCCGGATCTAGCAGCGGTGTCGTGTCTGATGGGCCCGGCCCGATTAACGGCTTCTGGCGAGATGCTGATTGGCTCGGATGCCGCGATGGAAAGTGGCGGCCAGTTGAACCCGGCACATTCCCGCTGGCTCATGGGGCTCCCGCCCGAGTGGGACGACTGCGCGGTTACGGCAATGCAATCAATGCCGAAGCCGCCAAAGCGTTCATCGAAGCAGTAATGGAGTCCGCATGACAACCCCCACACAGATGCCCGAGAGCTTGAAGGTGCCGGCCACTCCGCATGGCGCATGGCTCTGGGACTTCCTCGACGGGATAGACGGCGACAACATTGGCGTCTTCTTCGGCGAGCCACATCCGCAGCATGGCGGCCGGTACTGGTGGCGCCGCTTCGTTCGCGAAGAAGTCTCCGCCCTCCAATCAGCCCTCAAGGACAGGGATGCGGAGATTGAGAGGCTGAAGGCCGTGCTCCTGCACGCGAAGTCTGACATGCGCGGCTTCATCGAAAACTCATTGTGCGCTGCGGATCCTGATCGCCCCTTTTCGGATGTGCGCCATGAGGTCAAGCAGCATCCGTCACTCAAGGCCATTGACGATGTTCTCACTGGAGTTTGCAATGCGTGAGTCACCCTTCAACGCCAACCAGAAGGCTATTTGCTCGACCCACTGGGATGGCAAGGACTCCGGCTGCGCAAAGTGCCCCATCCGCGTCCCCTGCCATTCGGGTCATCGACTCACAGAGCAAGACCTTGCTCTTCATCGAGAGCGTGTCAACGCCGCTGCTGACGCCGCCATCGACTCCATGAAGGGAGGGGCAAATGGCTGACTTCACTCAAGAACAGATCGCAGAGGCCGCAGCCTACTGGGACTCTACAGAGGGCCGCGCGGACCGCATGGCTACTCGCGCAAAGCGTCTACACCGGCTGGTCAAGCTGAAGGCTCCTGCAATCGTCATCGAGCAAGCGCGTCGGCTGGTCTTTGACTCGCTGATGCACTTCCCGATTGATGACGAAGCAGCGAAGGCGGCAGACCGAGTGACGCGTGATCTCAATGAGCACGAGCAGAAGTTTCTGCGCGAACACGGCTACTACGACGATCTGAAGGACGCCGAATGACCCCCACTACCGAAGCCTTCGCTGCTCATCTGCGTGCAATGCCTGATTGGGCGCCAGAGTTTGAAGTGCATCGCCCATGGGTCGAAAAACTGCTGCTCGACGCTTGGGACGCTGCCACAGAGCGTGCGGCAAAGGAGTGCGAAGAACGCGCTGCCGCTTACCGCTCCACCAATGCGCCCGGCTGGCATTCCGTCGATCACGAATGCACCCAGTGTGCTGCTGCCATCAGAGCGAGCAGCGGGAAGGGGGACTGCGATGTCTGATCGGGCACTGCTTGAGGCGGCTGCGAAGGCTGCGGGGTACACCATCAACGCCGCGCATCAAGCGGCGCGAGATGCTGTGGGCGGTGGACGCGGCGGCCTGTGGATCGACGATGTATCGACCGGCTGGAACCCACTGGCCGACGACGGCGACGCTCTGCGGCTGGCGGTGAAGCTGAAATTGAACCTCGAGTTCTTCAGCCAAGGCGTGCACGTCATGGCGCTCGGCGCACAGCCATACAGCGACGACCCATACGCCGCCACCCGCCGCGCCATCGTCCGCGCTGCTGCCTCCATCGGCAGCGGGAAGGAGTCTGCATCGTGAGCGCACATCAAACGATCAGCCGCGTTCTCATGTCCGGCATGTGCAAGGACCAGCACGAGACGCTCCTGAAGTGGTGCAACATCTGCGCCGAATCTGGCGGCTCGTTCGCCGTGAGGACCGAGTATTCCGACAACTGGTATCAGACCTACACGATCAACTGGCCGAGCCGGGAAGTCGCTGCTGTCGAGACATCCAGAGAGAGCGGGAGGGGGGGATGAACATGTTGACCGCTACTGAAGCAGCCGCTTTCCTGGGGGTGTCCCGGAGCAAGATTTACGATCTCGCGGCCAGCGGGCGTCTGACGAGCTATCGAATTGATAGCGCCGTCCGCTTTGAGCGCGAAGACCTGGAGACCTTCAAAACATCATGCCGATCAGCTTCGACACCCCAAACAAGCGCTGGCGCTACCAATTTGACAAGCGCATTGCCGGCCAGCGGGTCCGCGCTAGCCAGCTACTTCCGAAAGGCTGGACTCGCGCCCAAGCGGACACGTTTGACCAGAAAGAAACCGGGCGCCTCTACGCCATTGCAACTGGTGTCCTCAAGCCCGAGCCCTTGATAGATCAGGCGGTGCTGCTCTACCTGCAGCACCGCGGGCCCAAGCTCAAGAGCTTCGAGAACATCAAGCGCGAGCTCAACGAATGCGCCGACATCTACGCCGGGCGCCCCTTCTCCCACCTGCCCGACATCGCGCGCGAATACAAGCCCGTGCGCATCACGGTCATCGACGGCAAGGAGGTCGAGGTGCCGCTGGCGCCTGCAACCATCAAGAACCGGCTGTCGTACATCCGGTCAGCCTGTCGCTATGCATGGAAGCAGCACAAGCTGGGCGAGCACGATCCGGCCGAGCGCATGGAAATGCCCAAGGTGCAGAACGAGCGGCACACCTACCTCAACCGCCGACGCTTCCTGGAAATCTGCCAGATGATGAAGCCGGGCGCCGCGCGCGCAGCGGTGCGCATCGCCTTCTACAGCGGCATGCGCGCCGGCGAGGTGGGCAAGTGCGAGCTGTACGGCGACGATGGCGCGCAGGCCTTCCTGCTGCCTCCGGAGGTCACGAAGAACGGGCGGCCGCGCGCCGTGCCCATCCACCCCAAGGTCGCACACGTGGTGCGTAACCCGAAGCTGTGGCCTATGCCGCGCACGCGGTGGACAGTGAGCAAGGAATTCAAGAAGGCAGCCCGCGCCGCGGGCTATGGCCACGCCAGGCTGCATGACATGCGGCACAGCACGGCCAGCGAGATGCTGAACGGTGGCGCACATCTGAACACCGTGGGTGGCGTGTTGGGCCACCTATCGACAGTGAGCACGCGCCGCTACGCGCACTTGGTGGTCGACACGCTGGTAGCAGCGGTGAACCTGGTGGGCAAAAACTCCCCCACAGCGGCAAAGAAAAAGGCCGCGTGAAAGCGGCCTTGATCGGTGTGTTTTCACTGGGAAAACGGGTTGGTAGGACGTACTGGATTCGAACCAGTGACCAACGGATTAAAAGTCCGCTGCTCTACCAACTGAGCTAACGTCCCGGAACCATTCTTTGCTTCTTGCCGGCGTTGAATCCAGCAAAGCCT
>Ga0157369_10000844_pt1 | contig 39239 bp, 37 predicted proteins | sample C25metaG_FD_113461 | JGI IMG/M metagenome (GOLD analysis project Ga0157369, IMG submission 113461) | Corn rhizosphere microbial communities from Kellogg Biological Station, Michigan, USA - C2-5 metaG | ecosystem: Host-associated > Plants > Roots > Rhizosphere > Soil | place: USA: Michigan... | reverse complement strand
CGAGAAACTCGCCTTCGCGGTGATGAAACGCGGTCTCGGGCCAGCGGATGCCGCGGCGGCGGCCGAGAGCGGCGACCTGCTCGCGCTGGCCGACCTGGGTCTCCGCTTCGACCTCACCGTGCCGCTCGCCCGCTTCTACGCGACCCACCGCGCGGAGCTGCCCACCGTCTTCCGCTCCATCCAGATCGCACCGGTCTGGCGCGCCGAGCGGCCGCAGAAGGGCCGCTTCCGGCAGTTCATGCAGTGCGACATCGACATCATCGGCGAGGCCGGCCCGCTTGCCGAGATCGAGCTGATCACGGCCACGTCGGCCACCCTCGACGCCCTCGGGCTCACCGGTTGCTCGATCCGCATCAACGACCGCCGCATCCTCCAGGGTTTGCTCGCACACTGGGGCATCCCGCCCGAGCTCACCGAGCGCGCCCTCATCACGATCGACAAGCTCGACAAGATCGGCGTCGACGGCGTCGTCGCCGAACTCACCTCCCTCGGCATCGCCGCCGAGGGCGAGGCGGACGCCATCCGCTACACCCTGCAGGCCATCGGCAACGCCGGCTGGGAACTCCTGGGCCAGGGCAGCAGCCCCGCCTGGCTTGACGCCGACGCCTACCGCGACCTCCTCGCGCTCCGGGAGGCCCTGCCCGGCATCCGTCTCGTGTTCGACCCGACGCTGGTTCGCGGCATGGGCTACTACACCGGCACCATCTTCGAGATCGCCCACCCTGACCTGGGCTATTCCCTCGGCGGCGGCGGCCGCTACGACGGCATGATCGGGCGCTTTCTCGGCACCGACGTGCCGGCCTGCGGCTTCTCGATCGGTTTCGAGCGGATCGTCGACCTCCTCCCCGCCGACGCGGGTGCGCTGGCGGATGCCGTGGTGCTCGTGCACGAGAAGGATGCGGACCCGGGCGCGCTCGTCGCCCTCAAGACCGAGCTGGCGGCGGCCGGCGCGCGAGTGCGCCTCGAGCGGCGCGCGAAGAACCTGAAGCCCGTGCTCGAACGCGCCGCTGCCGCCGGATACACGCGGTTCGCCTTCGTCGGCCCCGAGACGACGGATGCCGCCGCGCTCGAGTTCAAGGCGCTCGGCTGAGGCCGCGGCCGGTGCCGACACCTCACTAGACTGGCAATCCCCTTCCAACCCAAGCACAGGAGACAGTTGTGGCTCTCATTGAGGCAGTAGACGCACGCGAAATTCTCGACTCGCGCGGCAACCCCACCGTCGAGGTCGAAGCGCTGCTCGACGACGGGAGCATGAGCCGGGCGGCCGTTCCCTCCGGCGCCTCCACCGGCGCATTCGAAGCCTACGAACTCCGCGACAACGACAAGAACCGCTACCAGGGCAAGGGCGTGCAGAAGGCGGTGGACGCCGTCATCGACGAGCTCGGCCCGGCCATCGAAGACCTCGACGCCACCGACCAGCGCATCGTCGACCAGGCGCTCATCGCCGTCGACGGCACCCCGAACAAGGAGCGCGTGGGCGCCAACGCCATCCTCGGCGTGAGCCTCGCGGTCGCCAAGGCCGCCGCCCACTCGGCCGACCTGCCGCTGTTCCGCTACCTCGGCGGCCCCAACGCGCACACCCTCCCGGTGCCGCTCATGAACATCATCAACGGCGGCTCGCACGCCGACAACGACGTGGACATCCAGGAGTTCATGATCGTGCCCCTCGGAGCCGAGACCTTCAGCGAGGCCCTCCGCTGGGGTGTGGAGACCTACCACTCCTTGAAGGCGCTGCTGAAGTCGAAGGGCCTCTCCACGGGCCTCGGCGACGAGGGCGGGTTCGCTCCCAACCTGCCGAGCAACCGCGCTGCCCTCGACCTCATCGTCGAGGCGATCCAGAACGCCGGGTACACGCCGGGCACCGATATCGCGCTCGCGCTCGACGTGGCGGCGACCGAGTTCTACCGGGACGGCTCCTACCACTTCGAGGGCAAGCAGCTTTCCGCCGAGGAGCTCGTTGCGTACTACGGCGAGCTCGTCACCGCCTACCCGCTCGTGTCCATCGAGGACCCGCTCGAGGAAGAGGACTGGGACGGCTACACCCACCTCACCGAGCAGCTCGGCAGCAAGGTGCAGATCGTCGGCGACGACCTGTTCGTCACCAACCCCGAGCGCCTGGCCAAGGGCCTCAAGCTCAAGGCTGCGAACTCGATCCTGGTCAAGGTCAACCAGATCGGCACCCTCACCGAGACCCTCGACGCCGTGGCCCTCGCCCAGCGCGCCGGCTACACCGCGATCCTCTCGCACCGCTCCGGCGAGACCGAGGACACCACCATCGCCGACCTCGCCGTGGCAACGGATGCCGGTCAGATCAAGACCGGTGCGCCGGCCCGCAGCGAGCGGGTCGCCAAGTACAATCAGTTGCTGAGGATCGAGGAGGAGCTGGGCGAGGCAGCCGTCTACGCCGGCCGCAGCGCCTTCCCGCGCTTCACAGCCTGACGTCGCGGGCGCCGGCGGGCCAGAGCCCGCCCGGCGCCCCGTGCGGCCGCACCGACAGGGGAGAGGAGTTGCCGTGGCACACAACCAGGAGCGGCCCCATGTCGCGACGCCCGGTGAGTCGTCCGCCGTCGGCGGCTGGCTGCGCGGCATCCGTTTCTCGGGATTCTCCCTCGTGATGATGGGGATTCTGGTGCTCGCCGTGATCGTGCTTGCGCCCAGCCTGCACAGCTACGCCGCCCAGCAGCAGCAGATCGCCGACCTGCGGGCAACGGTGCAGCAGGCGAAGGACACCGTCGACCACGCGCGCGCCGAGCGGGAGCGCTGGAACGACCGCACCTACGTCATCACCCAGGCCCGGGAGCGGCTCTCGTACGTGCTGCCCGGCGACATCAGCTTTTTGGTAATCAACGACCTGCCCCAGAGCACGCCCGAAGCCTCCACCGCACCGGTGAGCAAGCACATCCAGGAGGATGACCACGTGGATTGGATGCAGTCGATGTTCGCGTCGATCATGACCGCGGGCCTCGGCTCCGAGGCGGCGAAGTGACCAGGCCGCCCTTCCCGCCGCCGACCAGCGAGGACATCGCGGCCGTCTCGGCGCAGCTCGGCCGGCCGGCGCGTGATGTCGCCGGGATCGCCGCGCGGTGTGTGTGCGGAGCCCCCACCGTTGTCGCCACGGCGCCGCGCCTGAGCGACGGCACGCCGTTTCCCACGCTGTACTACCTGACGCACCCGGCCGCGACCGCCGCCATCTCGCACCTCGAGGCGACGCAGGTGATGAACGAGTACAACCAGCTTCTTGCCGACGACCCCGACCTGCGCGAGCGCTACCGGGCCGCGCACGAGAGCTTCCTGGCCGACCGGGAAAGCCTGGGCATCGTGCCTGAGATTGCGGGGATCTCCTCGGGCGGCATGCCCGAGCGGGTGAAGTGCCTGCACGCCCTCGCCGCCCACGCCCTTGCGGCGGGGCCGGGCGTCAACCCCATCGGTGACCTCGCCCTGGAGCGCTGCTCGTGGAGTCCGGCCGTCTGCGCGTGCGCTCCGGCTGCCGGCCCCGGTGCGGGCGCCGCGGCGACGGAGACGAGCACCGCCCGCCCGGCAGGCTCGTGACCCGCTTCTGGCGGCGGCTGGGGGTCGGCGCGGCGGTGGCCGTGTCCGCCCTGCTCGGGGCGGGTTCGGTTGTGGCCGACGCCCCGCCCGCCCACGCCGACCAGGTGCGTGACCTCGAGTACTGGCTGAAGGACTACGGGTTCATCAAGGCGTGGAGCGTCACCAAGGGCGCCGGGGTCAAGGTCGCCGTCATCGACACGGGCATCGCCGGTGGCGTGCCCGACCTCAAGAACGCCGTCGTCGGCGGCACGGATGTCTCCGGCATCGGTTCCCCCGACGGCCAGACCCCGGTGGGCAGCGGCAGCGAGCACGCCACCATGGTGGCCTCGCTGCTGGCCGGGCGCGGGACGGCGCCCGGCGACGGAATCCTGGGCGTCGCGCCCGAGGCGTCCCTGCTGTCGGTGTCGGTGGCATTCGGCGACAGCGACTCGGAGGTGAGCAACGACGACCAAATCGCCGAGGGCATCCGCTGGGCTGTCGATCACGGCGCCCGCGTCATCAACATGTCGCTCACCCGCAACACCCTGGCGTGGCCGGAGAGCTGGGACAACGCGTTCCTGTATGCGTTCGAGCATGACGTGGTCGTGGTGGCGGCGGCGGGCAACCGCGGCAGCGGAACCACCGAGGTGGGCGCTCCCGCCACCATCCCCGGCGTGCTCACCGTCGCGGGCGTCGACCGCGACAAGTCCGCGAGCTTTGACGCCTCCTCCCAGGGCATCACCATCTCGGTCGCCGCGCCCAGCGAGGAGATGGTCGGCGTCACACCCGACGGGGGCTACCTGATGTGGAACGGGACGAGCGCCGCGGCGCCCATCGTCTCGGGCCTGGTCGCCCTGGTGCGGTCCGCGCACCCCGACCTGAGTGCCGCCGACGTCATCCACCGCATCATCGCCACCGCCGACCCGAACGGGCATACGGTGCCGAGCCCCATCTACGGCTACGGCCTGATCAACGCGGATGCCGCGGTGAAAGCGACCGTGTCGTCGTCGCCGACGACCACCCCCGCGCAGCAGCTGCGGCAGTGGATCCACCTGCACCGCCGGGCCGAGGTCGAACCCACACCGGCGCCCACGCCCGTGCAGGCGGCCGTCCCGACGATCCAGGCCGACCCGCCGATTCCCCGACGCACCACGGCATCCGATTGGCTGCCGAGTCCCCTGTCGCTGACCTACATCAGCCTGCCGCTCGCCGTGCTACTGGGGTTTGCTATCCTTGTAGCGCTGTTGGGCATAGGGGCCACTCGGCATCTCAAACGGATTCGACGTAACCAGTAACACCGTGTTCGTGGTCCGTCAGAATCAGTATTCATGGAGGAGAGCTTCTTATCGTGCCGAAAATTCTCATCGTAGGTGGTGGCTACGCAGGCTTTTACACCGCGTGGAAGCTTGAGAAGTGGCTGCGCCCCGGTGAAGCCGAGGTCACGATCGTCGACCCGCTGCCGTACATGACCTACCAGCCGTTCCTCCCCGAGGTCGCCGCCGGCTCCATCGAGCCGCGACACGCCGTGGTCTCCCAGCGTCGTCACCTGCGCACCACGAACGTCATCACGGCCAAGGTCACCAACGTGAACCACGCTGAGAAGAAGGCGACCATCACACCGCCCGTCGGTGAGCCGTGGGAGTTCGACTACGACGTCGTCGTCGTCACCGCCGGCTCCGTGTCGCGCACCTTCCCGATCCCGGGTGTGGCCGATCAGGCCATCGGCCTGAAGACCATCGAGGAGGCCGTCGCGATCCGCGACCGTCTGCTCACCAACTTCGACAAGGCAGCGCAGCTCGCCCCCGGGCCGGAGCGCGACCGACTGCTCACCTTCGTCGTCGTCGGCGGCGGCTTCGCGGGCATCGAGATCTTCGCCGAGCTGCGTTCGCTGGCGTCGGGGCTGCTGCCGAAGTACCCGCAGATCAGCTTCGAAGACACGCACTTCCACCTGATCGAGGCGATGGGCCGGATCATGCCCGAGGTCTCGCTGCCGACGAGCCACTGGGTCATCAAGAACCTCGCGCAGCGCGGGGCCGAGATCCACCTTGAGACCCAGCTCACGAGCGCCGTTGACGGCGTTATCGAGCTGTCGACGGGGGAGAGCTTCGAGTCCGACCTCATTGTCTGGACGGCCGGCGTCATGGCGAACCCGACCATCGTGCGCAACACCGACCTTCCGATCGAGGAGCGCGGCCGCATCCGCACGCGCCCCGACTTGCGCGTGGGCACCGAGGACGAGATCGTCGAGGGCGCCTGGGCGGCCGGCGACGTGAGCGCGGTTCCCGACCTCACCGGCGGCGGCGTGGGCGGTTTCTGCGTGCCCAACGCGCAGCACGCCGTGCGCCAGGGCAAGCTCATGGCCAAGAACATCGTCGCGGTGCTCCGCGGCGAGGGGCCGACCGAATACGTGCACAAGAACCTGGGCGCGGTGGCCGGCCTCGGCATCGGCTACGGCGTGTTCCAGTCGGGCAAGACCGCGATCAAGGGCCTGCCCGCCTGGTTCGCCCACCGCGGCTACCACGGCCTGGCCATGCCCACCTGGGAGCGCAAGCTCCGGGTGATCGGCGGCTGGGTCGGCAACTTCTTCCTCGGCCGCGACATCGTCTCGCTGCCGGGGCTCGAGCAGCCGCGCGCGGCCTTCGAGGAGTTCGCGGCACGTCCGAAGCCACCGGCAGCTGCCGCTGCGCCTGCCGCACCGGCAGCTCCTGCCGCGGCACCGGCCTCCGTGGCCGCGCCTGCTGCAGCCCCCGCTGTTGCCGCTCCCGCCGCTGCCGCTCCCGCTGCGGCCCCCGCGAGCGCGGCCAAGGCGCCCCGCGCCAAGGCCGCACCGAAGGCGACGGCTGAGGGCGGCAGCACCGCGGCCCCAGCGCCGAAGAGCACCGCGCCGAAGAGCACCGCGCCCAAGCCGGCAGCGGGCAAGGGTGCGACGGCCAAGACTGCCGCCACGTCGACCACGGCCAAGGGCGCTCCCGCGCGCACTGCGGCGGCCAAGTCGCCGCGCGCGACGAAGTCGGCTGCCCCGGTGGCCGAGCCGGTCGTCGAAGCCCCGCTGGAGGCGACCGAGCAGGCCTCCCGCAAGTAGTTCCCGCTTCAGCCTGCGGCACGGCGGCCTTCCCCTGGGGAGGCCCCGTGCCGCAGTTGTCTGCGCGGACCGTAAGCTTGACGGCGTCCGGCAGCGGATGCGCCCCCATAGCCCAACCGGCAGAGGCAGACGACTTAAAATCGTCGCAGTCTGGGTTCGAATCCCAGTGGGGGCACCGCATGAAGCGTCGCTGCCGTGCCCCGTGGCGGCGCACTGCACGGCGCACTACACCCGCATCGGGGCGCGGCGGTTCAGGGCGTGCTGCGGCTCAGGGCGTGCGGCGGCGGAGCGTCACCGAGCCGAGCACGACGGCGCCGACGATCCAGGCCGCGATGATGAGCAGCTCGCCGCCGATGTAAGAGGCATCCTCTGAGTCCGCAGCCACCGCCTGCAGCGCGTCGATCGCGTGCGAGAGCGGCAGCCAGTCCGAGATCGCACGCAGCACGTCGGGCAGCTGCTCGCGCGGCAGGAAGATGCCGCCCAGCAAGATCTGCGGGAACACCAGCGCCGGCATGAACTGCACCACCTGGAACTCGGTGCGGGCGAACGCGCTGGCCAGCAACCCGAGCGCGGTGCCGAGCACGGCATCCGCTACCGCGACGGCCAGCAGCAGCCAGACCGAGCCCGTGATCGTGAGCCCGCACACCCACACGGCGTAGCCGACGGCGATGGCGGACTGGACGACGGCGAGCAGCCCGAAGGCCAGGGTGTAGCCCAGGATCAGGTCGCCCTTGCCGAGCGGCATCGACAGCAGCCGTTCCAGCGTGCCGGTGCGACGCTCGCGCAGGGTCGTGATGCTCGTGATCAAGAACATGACGATGAACGGGAACAAGGCGAGGATGGCCGGCCCGATCGTGCCGAACACGGGGGTGTCCGCGAAGATCCAGGCGACGAGCCCGACCAGCAGGCTCGGCACGACGAGCAGCAGCGCGATCGTTCGAGGGTCGTGACCGACCTGGGTGAGAATGCGCCCGGTCGTGGCGAGGGTGCGACGGGCGTTCACGCGTGCCTCCCGCGGTGCGGTTGCGCAGGCGGCAGCGGATGCGTGCCCTCCGCCACCTCTTTTCGCTCGCCGATCAACGCCAGGAAGGCATCCTCGGTGTCCCGGGCGCCGGTGGCGGCGAGGAGCCCGTCGGGGGTGTCGTCGGCGAGGATCTCGCCCTCGCGCATCAGCAGCAGCCGGTCGCAGCGGTTCGCCTCGTCCATCACGTGGCTCGAGACGAGGATGCTGGTGCCGGCGGCAGCCAGGCGGTGGAACAGCTCCCAGAGCTGCAGGCGCAGCACGGGGTCGAGGCCGACCGTGGGTTCGTCGAGCACGAGGAGCTCGGGGGAGCCGAGCAGGGCGCCGGCCAGTGAGACGCGGCTGAGCTGGCCACCCGAGAGCGAGCCCACGAGCTGCCCCGCCTGCGCCTGCAGGCCGGTCGCCTCGAGCACCCGCTCCACGTCGGAGCGCGGGGCGCCGAGCACCGCCTGGAAGTACCGGAGGTTCTGCCGCACCGTGAGGTCCTCGTAGACGCTCGGCGACTGCGTCACGTAGCCCACGCGCCGGCGAAGGTCCGCGCTGCCCGCAGGCCGCCCGAGCACGGTCACCGTGCCCGAGCGCACGACCTGCACACCGACGATGGCCCGCATGAGGGTGCTCTTGCCGCAGCCGCTGGGGCCGAGCAGCCCCACCACGCCGCCGCGCGGCACCCGCAGGTTCAACCCCTGCAGCACCGCCCGCTTTCCGCGCCGCACGTGCAGGTCATCGACGACCACCGCCGGCTCGGCGTTATCCACCATGTGAAGAATTATCCGCGAAGAGCCCGGTCTTGTCGTGAGCCTACGACTTAGCTTCGAGAGTTATGGGAAGCGCATGGGAGCCTCAGGGGGCGCAGCTAGGATTACGGTGCACCACGTCAGGACCGATGGTCCACTCAATCACAAGGAGTCGCTGCCATGGAATGGCTCATCCCGGTCCTCATCGTCGTCGTGATCGTCGCCATCATCGGGATCTATCTCTGGGCCACGTACAACTCCCTCGTCACGCTGAACGTGCGGGTGGATGAGGCGTGGAGCGACATCACCGTGCAGCTGAAGCGACGGGCCGACCTGATCCCGAACCTCATCGAGACGGTGAAGGGCTACGCAGCGCACGAGCGGGGCGTGTTCGAGAATGTCACCCGTGCGCGCGCCGAGACGCTGTCGGCGCAGGGGCCGGCCGAGGCATCCGCTGCGGAGAATCACATGCAGACCGCGCTGAAGAGCATCTTCGCGGTGGCGGAGGCATACCCGCAGCTTCAGGCGAGCCAGAACTACCTGCAGCTGCAGGCCGAGCTCGTCGACACCGAAGACAAGATCCAGGCGTCGCGGCGGTTCTACAACGGCGGTGTGCGTGAGATGAACACCAAGATGACGGTGTTCCCGAACAACATCTTCGCGCGCAACCTCGGCTTCAGCGAGCGCACCTTCTTCGAGGTCAGCGACACCGCCGCCATCGCGCAGCCGCCGCGCGTGCAGTTCTAGCGCGGAGCGGCCATGTACAGCGCGATAGCGAAGAACAAGCGCAACACCGTCCTCATCATCGTGTTCTTCCTGGTCTTCATCGGTGCCCTCGGCTGGCTCGCCCAAATGGTGTACGGGCCGGGCGGCTACGGCATCTTCATCGGCACGCTCGTCATCGCCGGCCTTTACGCCTGGTTCCAGTACTACATGGCCGGCCGGCAGGCGGTGGCGATGAGCGGCGGCATCCGCATCACCCGCAAGGAGGAGATGCCGCGCCTGTGGCGCACGGTCGAGAACCTCTCGATCGCCACCGGCACGCCGATGCCGGAGATCTACGTGATCAACGACCCGGCACCCAACGCCTTCGCCACCGGCCGCGACCCGGAGCATGCCATCGTGGCGGCGACGACGGGCCTCCTCGACATCATGGACGACTCCGAACTCGAGGGCGTCATGGCGCACGAGCTCGGTCACGTGCGCAACTACGACATCCGGGTGTCGCTCATCGTGTTCGGTCTGGTCGTGGCGGTCGGCTTCATCGCCGACATGTTCCTGCGCATGGCGTTCTTCGGCCGCAATAACAACAACAACAGCAACCCTGTCGTGATGGTGTTCGGCCTGGTCGCCATGGTGGTCGCGCCACTGGTCGCCAGCATGGTGCAGCTCGCGGTGTCGCGTCAGCGCGAATATCTGGCGGATGCGACGAGTGCGATGACGACCAGGCATCCGGATGCGCTCGCCAGCGCCCTGCTCAAGCTGGAGGCCTACGGTCGGCCGATGCAGAAGCAGAACACCTCGATGTCGCACCTGTGGATCGCCGACCCGCTCCGCCCGGGCCTCATGAGCCGCATGTTCAGCACGCATCCGCCGATCGCAGACCGCGTGGAGCGCCTGCACACGATGGGACGCACCTTCTAGAGCGCTGCGGCGAGCCCCTCGGCCAGCGTGCCCCGCGGGGCGACGACGACGTCACTGAGGCCCTGCCAGTCGGCGGTGCGGCGGAGGACGCCCGCCAGGACCTCCGCGGTGTGGGCGGGCGCGCCCGGCTCTGCCCAGGCCGCCTGAACCCGCAGCACTCCCGCCTGCCGGTCGCTCTTGAGGTCGACCCGGCCCACCAGTTCATCGCCGACGAGCACGGGCAGCACGTAGTAGCCGTAGACCCGCTGCGGCGCGGGCGTGTAGATCTCGATGCGGTAGCGGAAGCCGAACAGGCGCTCCGCCCGCGCCCGCTCCCACACCACGGGGTCGAAGGGGGAGAGCACCGCGGCCGCGTCGATGCGACGGGGGAGCCGGGCCTCCGCGTGCAGCCACGCGCGCCCCGCGGCGCCGTTGCGGCCCCAGCCCGGCACCTCGACCGGAACGAGGTCGCCGCGTTCCTCCAGTTCGTGGACGGCGGCGAGGGTGGGCGCTGTCTTCAGGCGGAAGTAATCAGCCAGGTCCTTCACCGTGGCGATCCCGTGCGCCCGGGCTGCCTGGGCAACCAGCTCCCGGTGCGCGTCGGCGCGCGGCACTTCCACGCCCAGCAGCTCAGCCGGAAGCACCTGTTCGGCCAGGGCGTAGACGCGCTCGAAGCGGGAGCGGCCGGCGCTCACCACCTCGCCCCAGCGGAACAGCACCTCCAGGCCCGTCTTCACGTCGGACCAGCCCCACCACGGGCCGCGCCGCTTGTTCGCGTCGTGCTCGATGGCACTGGCCGGGAGCGGCCCGTTCGCCGCCAGTTCCGCGCGCAGCCAGTCCAGCATGCTCGTGTTGGCATGTGACCAGTGGTCGTCGGTCGCGGCGGCCCGTTCGCGGAAGTCCTGCATCCGCCACTGGAAGAGGGGACGCGCGCGCAGCGGCAGGAACGACGCCTCATGGGCCCAGTACTCGGTGTAGCGGGTCGGGTCATAGGTGAGGCGGTCGAGCTGCGCCTTGTCGTACGCACCGAGGCGGCTGAAGGCCGGCAGGTAGTGGCTGCGCTCGAACACGTTCACCGAGTCGATCTGCAGCAGGCCGAGCCGTGCGATGAGGGCATCGAGGCGACGGATGCCGGTCGTCCCGCCGGGCGTGCGTCCGAAGCCCTGTGCGGCGAGCGCAATGCGCCGCGCCAGCGCGGGGGAGACCTGGTTCACCATCGCCCCGACACTACCGCGCATCGGCGTGGGGCCGGCACGGATCCGCGCCCTAGACTGTGAACGTGACGGATTCCAAGCCAGGGTGGGGCAGGCTGTTCGGCGCCCGCGGGATCACCTCCTCCGGGGACGCAGACGCCTCCGGGCAGCGCGACGGCGTGTCGCCCGGCCTCCGCGTCGCGGCGTCCTGGGCCTGGCGGTTCCTCGTCGTGGCGGCGGCCATCGCCGTCTTGATCTTCCTCATCATCGAACTGCGACTGATCGTCATCCCCGTTCTCGTGGCGGTGCTCCTCGCGGCCCTCCTCATGCCTCTCGTCGCATTCCTCACGCGGCATCGCTGGCCGCGCGGCCTTGCGGTGGGCATCGTGCTGCTGGGCGCCCTGGCCGTCGTGGGTGGCCTCATCACCGTCGCGGTCACGCAGATCGCCCAAGGGTCCCAGGGCTTCAGCGACCGCCTCGTCGGCGCTTACGACGGGTTCAAGCAGTTCCTGCTGACCTCCCCGCTGCACCTCACCGAGACGCAGATCAACGACTTCGTCACGCAGGGCCTTGCATCCGTGCAAAACGAGAGCGCCCTGTTCGTCAGCGGCGCGCTGTCGGTGGGCACCTCGCTCGGGCACCTGGTCACCGGCGCGCTGCTCACCCTCTTCTGCCTGCTGTTCATCCTGATCGATGGTGCGAACATCTGGGGATGGGTGGTCCGTATCTTCCCGAGGGACGCGCGCGCTGCCGTCGACGGCGCCGGGCGCGCCGGCTGGGAGACGCTGCAGAACTTCGCGCGCGTGCAGATCCTCGTCGCCACCATCGATGCGATCGGCATCGGTCTCAGCGCCCTCCTGATCGGCGTGCCGATGGCGATCCCCATCGCGATCCTGGTGCTGCTCGGCTCATTCATCCCCATCGTCGGCGCTGTCGTGACCGGCGCGGTCGCCATCGTCATCGCCCTGCTCTTCCTCGGCCCGGGTCCCGCCCTGCTCATGCTTCTCGCCGTCGTGATCGTGCAGGAGGTGGAGGGGCACGTCCTTCAACCGCTCATCATGGGGACCGCGGTGAAAGTGCACCCGCTCGCCGTCGTGCTCGCGGTTGCGGCGGGCTCACTGCTCGCCGGAATCCCGGGCGCGTTGTTCGCTGTTCCGGTCGCTGCCGTGCTGAACGTCATGGTGGGCTACATCTCCAGCGGGGCGTGGCGCGGCGTTCCCCCGCCGGTCGGCACCGCGCCACCGCTCTGGCGCACGGTACCCCAGTCGGTGCCGCGGTTCCGGAGCCCGGGAGGCGGTGCCCGGCGGGCCGAGCGGAAGCCTGCCCCCGGCACCGCGCCTGCCCCCGGCACCGCGCCTGCCACCGGCACCGCGCCTGCGACCGGCACCGCGCCTGCCCTCGGGTCTGAGGCCGCGCAGCGGCCGACACCACCAACTCGCCCCGAACCAGGAAGCACCATCGATGACTGAAACCGCGTCCGGCCCCACCCTCGCCGAGATCGAGGCGGCCCGGGACGTGGTCGCGCGGGTCGCCCAGGGCACGCCCATGGAAAGCTCCCGCTACTTGCAGGAGGTGCTCGGCTCGCCCGTGCTGCTCAAGTGCGAGAACCTGCAGCGCACCGGCTCCTACAAGATCCGCGGCGCCTACTACCGGTTGTCACGGCTCACCGCCGAGGAGCGGGCGCGCGGTGTCGTCGCCGCCTCCGCCGGTAACCACGCTCAGGGCGTGGCTTTCGCCGCCCGGGAACTCGGGATCAAGGCCACCATCTTCATGCCGCTCGGGGTCGCGCTCCCCAAGCTGCAGGCCACCCGCTCCTACGGGGCCGACGTGCAGCTCCGCGGCCACACCGTCACCGAACCGCTCCTGGCGGCCGCGGAATTCGCGGCGGAGACCGGGGCGGTGCTGATCCCGCCGTTCGACCACATCGACGTCGTGACCGGGCAGGGCACCCTGGGGCTGGAAATCCTCGACCAGGTGCCCGACGTCGCCACGGTCGTCGTGCCGATCGGCGGCGGAGGGCTGATCTCCGGCGTGGCGAGCGCGGTGAAGCAGCGCGCAGCCGCCGAGGGGCGCAGCATCCGCGTCATCGGCGTGCAGGCTGAGCACGCTGCCGCTTACCCGCCCTCGCTCGCCGCGGGAACCGCCGTCGACATCACCATCGAGCCGACCATCGCCGACGGCATCGCCGTGGCCCGGCCAGGCCTCTTGAACTTCGAGTTGGTGCGGGAGTACGTCGATGAGGTCGTCACCGTCAGCGAAGACGACATCGCCCGCGCCCTCCTCGTGCTGCTCGAGCGCGCGAAGCTCGTGGTGGAACCCGCCGGGGCAGTCTCGGTCGCGGCGATCCTCGCCGGCGACGTGCCGGCGCTCGGCCCGACGGTCGCGATCCTCTCCGGCGGCAATATCGACCCGCTGCTGATGCAGCGCGTGATCAGCCACGGCTTGGCGGCATCCGACCGGTACCTGACGCTCAAGATCATGCTTCCGGATCGTCCCGGCCAGCTGGCGCGCATCTCCGAGCTCCTCGCCGAGGCGAGGGCGAACGTCAACGAGGTGCTGCACACGCGGCACGGCACCGGTCTGCAGCTCACCGAGGTGGAGCTGGACATCAGCGTCGAGACGCGGGGACCCGAACACCGCCAGCAGGTCGTCGACCTGCTGCGCGGTGCCGGGTACGACCCGCAGTTCGGCTAGCGCAGGGCGCGGATCAGCCGGCGAAAGTGTCGACGCTGGTGATGCTGACCTCGATCGACTTGCCGTTGGGCGCGGTGTAGCTCGTGGTCTCGCCCGCCTTCAGGCCCATGATCGCCTCGCCCAGCGGGCTCTGCTCGCTGTAGACGTCGAGGTCGCTGTCGCCGGCGATCTCGCGGCTGCCGAGCAGGAACCGGGTCTCGTCGCCGGCGATGTTCGCGGTGATCACCAGGCCCGGCTGCACGATGCCCTGGCTCTCGGGCGACTCGCCCACTTCGGCGGTGCGCAGCAGCTGCGTGAGCGTGCGGATGCGCGCCTCCTGCTTGCCCTGCTCGTCTTTGGCGGCGTGGTATCCGCTGTTCTCCTTGAGGTCGCCCTCTTCGCGGGCCGACTCGATCTTCTTGGCGATCTCTTCGCGGCCCGTGGTGCTCAGAGTTTCCAGTTCCGCCGCGAGGCGGTCGTATGCCTCCTGGGTCAGCCAGGTGACCGTTGTGCCAGTAGTCATGGGTACTCTCCTCTCTGGCGGTCCTGCGGTGCACAGGGGCTCAGATATGATCGACGCCCCGACGAGTCCGTCAGGGCGAATACACCACTCTAGGTCAGCCAGCAGCGGTAAATCAACCCTGAGGTGGTGGGACCTGTCGTGCGGAGGCTCTCGCTGAAGGTGCGCGTGAAGTCGGTGGAGGCCGGCAGGTCCACCACTTTCCAGCCGACGATGGTGAAGTCCTTGTTCAGGGCCTGCAGAGCGCAGCTGAGCGGCGTGCCCTTCGGAACCGACACCTCGAAGTCGATCGTGACGTTGTGGGCGTCGACGATGGTGTACCCCAGGTCGCGCGTCTCGATGGAGGCCTTCGTGCCATCCAGGCCCGCCCACACCACCCACGCAGTGAAGACGACGACGAAGGCCGCGGCCATGCTCCAGAGGATGACGCGGTCGCGGCGGACGCGCGTGCGGGTGCGCCCGTATCGTTCGCGCAGTTCCCCGGGTTCCCCGGGTTCCCCGAGTTCGCCGGGATGGCCGAGTTCGCCGGGATGGCCGAGTTGGCTGCTCTGGCCCGGACCGGTGCTCATGCCCGGCACCACGTCAAACTGCTCACTCACTGGCTCTCGTGCTCGTGTGCTCTCAGGCAACCGGGGGACTATTAGGCTTGCAGACAAGGTTACCCGCCATCCCTGGGTCACGGTGACCTCACGGTGACCAAGCAAGACGGTGACCCGACAGCACTGTGACCCGACAGCACTGAGGCCCGGCAGCACTGAGGAGTTTCGTGACACTGCGACTACTGGCGGTGCACGCCCATCCCGACGATGAGTCGAGCAAGGGCGCTGGCACCTACGCCTCTTACCGCGCACGCGGCGACCAGGTGACGATCGTGAGCTGCACGGGCGGCGAACGCGGCAGCATCCTGAACGACTCGCTTGCCGACCGGGCGATGGCCGAGCGCGACATGGCGGGGCTGCGGCATCTCGAGATGGCCCGGGCGCAGGCGATCTTGGGCATCGACCACCGGTGGCTCGGCTTCGTGGACTCCGGCATGAACGACGACGGGAGCGTGCCCGTCAACTCCTTCGCCGCGATCCCGATCGAGATCGCGGCCGAGCCGCTCGTGCGCGTCATCCGCGAGCTGCGCCCACAGGTGCTGATCACCTATGACGAGAACGGCGGATACCCGCACCCCGACCACATCCGCTGCCATGAGGTGTCGATGGAGGCCTACCGGGCCGCCGCCGACCCCGACCGCTACCCGGGCACCGGTGAACCGTGGCAGATCTCGAAGGTGTACTACGACCGGATCTTCAACCTGGAGCGCATGGAGGCCCTGTATCAGGAGCTCCGGGTGAGCGATCCCGAGTCGCCGCGCCTCGAACCGCTCCAGGCCTCGCGGGACCGCCTTACCGGCTACCCGCAGCTGGCCACCACACACGTGCCCGTCGGCGATTTTCTCGACACCCGTGACGCGGCCCTGCGGGCCCACGAGAGCCAGGTCTCGCCCGACAGCAGCTTCTTCTTCTGGCCGCACGACCTCGTGCGCCGCGCCTGGCCCTACGAGGACTTCCAGCTCGTCGAATCGAAAGTGGACACCCAGATGCCCGAGTCCGACCTGTTCAGCGGTATCGACGACGACGGGTTCCGGGCATGATCGCCGCACTCGGCGTGCTGCTCGCGAAGACGCCTGACCCCGACACCGTCACGCCGGGCCCGATCGGGTTCCTCGCGATCGCCTTCGTGGGAATCGCGGTGGTGCTGCTGGGCTTCGACCTGGTGCGTCGCATCCGTCGCACGACCTATCGCGCCGAGATCCAGGAGCGGCTCGCAGAGGAGGCGCGCGCCGCGGAGAGGCCCGAACCCCCTGCGCCCGCCGCGCCCGCTGCTCCCGAGCCCCCCGCAGCCCCCGACACACCCCGCGAGTGAGCAGTATCTGCCCACTCGGTTGACGGGGCGGGGCACGGGCACCTTACGGGTACAGCGGATGCGTCGCGATCAGCAGGATCGCCACCCAGTGGCACAGAAACGCTGCCACGGTCAGGGTGTGGAAGACCTCGTGGAACCCGAAGACCCCCGGCACCGGATTGGGCTTCTTCAGCCCGTAGACGACGGCGCCCACGCTGTAGAGCAGGCCCCCCACGAGGATCAGGGTCATCATGACCGCGTTGGCCTCGAAGAAGTCGACGATGAAGGCGAGCGCGCCCCAGCCCATGATCAGGTAAAGCGGCACGTACAGCCATCGGGGGGCTCCGATCCAGAACACGCGGAAGGCGATCCCGCAGAGGGCGCCGACCCAGATCAGCACCAGCAGCAGGGTGGACGTGTCGGGCGGCAGCGCCAGCACCGTGATCGGCGTGTAGGAGCCGGCGATGAGCAGGAAGATGTTCGCGTGGTCGAAGCGCTTCAGAAGAAGCTTCGTCCGCGGTTTCCACGCCAGCCGGTGGTAGAGCGCCGAGATCCCGAAGAGCAGCAGGGAGCTCAGCACGAACACCAGCGAGCTCCACGTCGCCGCCGCGCCGTGCGCGAGAATCAGCAGCACGATCCCCGCGGCGACCGCGAGCGGGAAGGTCCCCGCGTGGATCCAGCCCCGCCAGCTGGGCTTCAACTCCGCCTGGTGCTCCTGACCGTCCTCCAGCAGCGGCAGGTTCGGCAGGTCGGGCGGTTGGTTCATGAGGCAAGAATACGGGAGCACTCTGGCATCGGTACGTGCACGGGCCGGGCGTGGACTAGCGTAACGGTGTGCAGAAAAGGCAGGAACCCCTTGGGCGCGGTGTGCTGTACCGGGTCTACCAGCGCCGCCTGCGCAACAGCCTCGACCCCGAGACCCTGCCCCGCCATGTCGCCATGATCATCGACGGGAACCGCCGCTGGGCCCGCCAGCTCGGCTACAACTCGCCCGCCGAGGGCCACCGGGCGGGCGCCGCGAAGATGCGCGAATTCCTCGAATGGTGCGACGACCTCGGGATCTCCGTGGTCACGCTCTACCTGCTCTCCGCCGACAACCTCACCCAGCGAGCTCCCGACGAGCTCGCCGACCTGATCGAGATCATCGCCGAGCTGGCCGACGAGCTCTCGCGCTACCGCGACTGGCGCATCCAGCAGGTCGGCTCGAAGAAAGACCTTCCCGCCCCGCTGATCGCCGCTCTCGACGCCGCCGAGGCGCGTTCCGCCGGCAAGGGCGGGCTGCACGTGAACCTCGCCGTCGGCTACGGCGGCCGCACCGAGATCACCGACGCCATGCGCAGCATCGTGGCCGATCACCACGCCCACGGCGGCACACTCGAGGACCTCGCCGAAACACTGACGCCGGAGCTGATCGGCGCCCACCTCTACACGGGCGGCCAGCCCGACCCCGACCTCGTCATCCGCACCTCCGGGGAGCAGCGGCTGAGCGACTTCATGCTGTGGCAGAGCGCCCACAGCGAGTTCTACTTCGTCGAGGCGCTCGGGCCAGACCTCCGCCGGGTCGACTTTCTGCGGGCGCTGCGCGACTTCGCAAAACGCCATCGACGGTTCGGCGGGTGAAAGGTGAACGGATGAGCGCGACGGAAACATTCCTCGAAGGATTCCGCGAGGAGCCCGGCTACCTCGACTACGGGCGCGTCGGCCCGCTCTCAGCGACCGTCGTCGCGGAGACCCTCGGACAGACCGAGCTGCTCTCCCGCGCCCGGTACGGCAGCCTCGACCCGCTCTTCGCTCAGGATGAGCGGGCGCGCGAGGCGGTCGCCGCCGTTACCGGTTTCCGCGCCGAGCAGGTGGTGTCGCAACCGAACACCAGCATGGGCCTCATGCACACCATGTTCGGCCTCACCGGCGGCGTGCTGCTCTCGGCCGCGGAGTTTCCGAGCATTCCCTTCGCCGCTGTGCGCGCCGCTCAGGCGCTCAACGTGGTCACGCCGGTGTGGCTGGAGACCGAGCACGGGCGGGTCACCCCGGGACAGGTCAAGGAACAGCTGACGGGCGACGTGGTGGCGGTCGCCGTCAGCCTCGTCGATTCGCGCACCGGCGCGGTGGCCGACCTTGAAGGCCTTCGCCAGGTCATCGGCGACCGGCTGCTCATCGTCGACGCGATCCAGGGCTTCGGCGTCGTCGACGCACCCTACGAACTCGCGGATGTCGTCGCATCCGGTGGGCAGAAATGGGTGCGCGCGGGGTGGGGGACCGGCTTTCTCGCCCTGAGCGAGCACGCCGTCTCGCGGCTCACTCCGGTGGTGTCGGGCTTCACCGGCACCGACGTGAGCCTGCCGTGGGACGACGTGCCGCCCGCGCGGAAGGACGCCGGAGCCTTCCAGGTGAGCAACGGAGACAATATCGCCTACGCGCGGTTCGCGGCGGCGCTCGAAGAACTCGACGCGGTGGGCGTCGCATCCGTTCAAGCCCTGATCGCCGAAACAGTGACGCAGGTGATCGACCTGGCCGACGAGTTCACCGTGCCGGTGGTCTCGCCCCGGGACGAGCGCGAGCGGGCCGGCATCGTGGTGCTCGAGCCGCTGCCCGAACAGCTCACGCTCCTGTCTGCCGCGCTGCACAACCACGGAATCACCGCGACGACCCGGCAGGGCACGGTGCGCCTGAGCGTGCACGCCGGCACCTCCACCGAGACCCTCGACATGCTGCGCGCGGCGTTCACGTCGTTCTCGTCGGCCGCGGTCTACTGACCGGCAGCCCTGTCTGCTCGACCCGCCAGCCCGGCGTCTGCCTCCCGGAGTGGGGGCGGCCTCTGGCGTGTCGATCATTGTGATCCGCCCGTGGGGCACGTAGCGTCAGTGCCATCAGGTATGGCACCTGATCGAGTCGGCCACAGACGTACGACTCGATACCGAAGCCTGTGGCCTCTCGCCAAAAAATCCGCGCACGCGGAACGTGGGGAGTGGTTGTGGCCGAACAGACCGACTACCAGGACGTGAACCAGGCGCCGGCGATAGCCCGGCAGACCGAGCGCACCTTTGTGCTCGACACCTCGGTGTTGCTGAGTGACCCGAAGGCGATCTTCCGATTCGCCGAGCACTCGGTGGTGTTGCCCGTCATCGTGATCACCGAGCTGGAGTCCAAGCGCGACGACCCTGAGATCGGGTATTTCGCCCGTCAGGCGCTGCGCAACCTTGACGACCTGCGCCTGCGTCACGAGCGGCTCGATTTCCCGATCCCGGTCGGCGACGGGGGGAGTCTCCGGGTGGAGCTGAACCACTCGAATATGTCGGTGCTGCCGTCCGGGCTGCAGCTTCGCGACAACGACTCGCGCATCCTCGCCGTCGCCATGAACCTCGCGACCGACGGATGCGCGGTGACCGTCGTGTCGAAGGACCTTCCGCTGCGCGTCAAGGCCGCGTCCATCGGCCTGACCGCTGAGGAATACCGGCACGAGCTCGCACCGGCCGACTCCGGCTGGACGGGGATGGCGGACATCTCGCTGAGCGCCGAGCAGGTCAACGACCTGTACGAGTCGGAGCGTCTGCAGACGCGTCTCGTGCAGGACATGCCGGTCAACACGGGCCTCGTCATCCACTCCGAACGCGGCTCTGCGCTCGGCCGGGTCACCGGGGGAGGCGGCTTGAAGCTCGTGCGCGGCGACCGCGACGTGTTCGGCCTGCACGGTCGCTCCGCCGAGCAGCGACTGGCGATCGACCTGCTGCTCGACCCCGAGATCGGCATCGTGTCGCTCGGCGGCCGGGCGGGCACCGGAAAATCCGCCCTGGCCTTGTGCGCGGGCCTGGAAGCGGTGCTGGAACGCCAACAGCACAAGAAGATCATGGTGTTCCGGCCGCTCTACGCGGTCGGCGGCCAGGAGCTCGGATTCCTGCCCGGCGACCAGGGCGAGAAGATGAACCCCTGGGGACAGGCGGTCTTCGACACGCTCGGGGCGCTGGTATCCGAGAACGTGCTCGACGAGGTGATGGACCGCGGCATCCTCGAGGTTCTGCCGCTCACGCACATCCGCGGGCGGTCGTTGCACGACGCGTTCGTGATCGTCGACGAGGCCCAGTCGCTGGAGCGGAACGTGCTGCTCACCGTGCTCAGTCGCATCGGGCAGAACTCCCGGGTCGTGCTCACCCACGACGTCGCCCAGCGCGACAACCTGCGGGTGGGCCGTTTCGACGGCGTGGCGTCGGTCATCGAGACGTTGAAGGGGCATCCGCTGTTCGCGCACATGACCCTCACCCGCTCGGAGCGGAGTGCGATCGCCGCCCTGGTCACGGAGATGCTGGAGGGCAACGAGCCGGCCTGACCCCGGCCTTCGCCACCGCCGTCACATCACGTTCGACCCGCCCATCCCGTTCGACGGAGAATTCGCCTGAAGCTGCCGCTTCTGGCCTCAAGAGGCCCGAATAAGCGAAATTCTCCGTCGAACGGGTACAGCGTCGAACGGGTACAGCGTCGAACGGGTACTGCGTCGAACGGGTACTGCGTCGGGCGGGGTGGGAGACGCGCGGCGAGTTAGGCCTGCGGCGGGCGGGTCATGCTCAGCACGTCAAGGGCCGCGTCGAGCTGTTCGACGCTGACCTCGCCCCTCTCGACGAAACCGAGGTCGATGACCGACTCGCGCACGGTGATGCCCTTGGCGACCGAGTTCTTCGCGACCTTGGCGGCTGCTTCGTAGCCGATCACCCGGTTCAGCGGGGTGACGATCGACGGCGACGACTCGGCGAGCGCGCGGGCGCGCTCGACGTTGGCCTCGAGGCCGTCGATGGTCTTGTTCGCGAGGGCCCGGGTGGAGTTGGACAGCAGGCGGATCGACTCCAGGAGCGCCGTTCCCATCACGGGGATCGCGACGTTCAACTCGAACGAGCCCGACGCCCCCGACCAGGCGATCGTGGCGTCGTTGCCGACCACGCGGGAGCAGACCATGAGCACGGCCTCGGGAATCACCGGGTTGACCTTGCCCGGCATGATCGACGAGCCGGGCTGCAGGTCGGGGATCGCGATCTCGCCGAGGCCCGTGTTCGGGCCCGAGCCCATCCAACGCAGGTCGTTGCAGATCTTGGTGAGGCCGACGGCGATGGTGCGCAGGGCACCGGATGCCTCCACCAGCGCGTCGCGGTTGGCCTGCGCCTCGAAGTGGTCCTGCGCCTCGGTGATCGGCAGCTCGGTCTCCTGCACGAGGAGCTGGATGACCAGCTGCGGGAACCCGGCGGGCGTGTTGATGCCGGTGCCGACGGCCGTGCCGCCCAGCGGCACCTCGGCCACGCGGGGGAGTGCGCTTCGCACCCGCTCGATGCCGAGGCGCACCTGCCGGGCGTACCCGCCGAACTCCTGCCCGAGGGTCACGGGGGTTGCGTCCATCAGGTGGGTGCGGCCCGACTTCACGGTGCCGGCCCACTCCGATGCCTTCGCCTCGAGCGCCACCGCGAGGTGGTCGAGCGCGGGCACCAGGTCGTCGATGAGGGCGCTCGTGACCGCGATGTGAACGGATGTCGGGAACACGTCGTTCGAGGACTGCGACGCATTCACGTGGTCGTTCGGGTGCACCGGGCGGCCGAGGCTGCGGGTGGCGAGCGTTGCCAGTACCTCGTTCATGTTCATGTTCGACGAGGTGCCGCTGCCGGTCTGGTAGACGTCGACGGGGAACTCGCTGTCGTAGCGCCCGCTGATCACCTCGTCGGCGGCGTCGGCGATGGCCTGGGCGATATCGGCGTCGAGCACCGCGAGCTTCGCGTTGGCCTGCGCTGCCGCCTTCTTGATGCGGGCCAGGGCCGCGATCTGCGCCGGCTCGAGCGTCGACCCCGAGATCGGGAAGTTCTCGACCGCCCGCTGCGTCTGCGCGCTGTACAGCGCCTCAGCGGGGACCTTCACCTCTCCCATCGTGTCGTGTTCGATGCGGTATTCGCCTGAGTTTGCCACCCTGATTCCCTTTCATGAAAGCGGCGCGCGCGCCGGTTGTGCTGTCTCGCTCGACGGCGGCCGTCAGGCCAGCCCGACCTTGACGTGAGCGTCTGCGCGGCCCTCGACGAGCCGGTAGTTGGCGCCCACGATAGCCAAGCTACCGTCTGCCACGGCGGCGCTGATCATCTCGGAGCCGGCGAGCATCTCGGCGATCGTGTTGCGCACGTGTTCGCGACCGACAGCGGATGCGTCGACCGCCTGCGGATCGATGGGCGCGGCATCCGTGTGGGCGACCTTCTGCACCGCCGGCACGATCTTCTGCACGAGCGAGTCGATGTGCGGCGGCAGCGGCACCGCGTCAGCAGCCTGGGAGTCGATCGCGGCGCGCACGGCGCCGCAGGAGTCGTGGCCGAGCACGACGATGAGCGGCACGTGGAGCACGCCGACGGCGAACTCGATCGAGCCGAGCGCTGACTCGGAGACCACTTGTCCGGCGTTGCGGATGACGAACAGGTCGCCCAGCCCCTTGTCGAAGATGATCTCGGCGGCGAGCCGGGAGTCACTGCAGCCGAAGAGGGCGGCGTGCGGGGTCTGCCCGGCACCGAGTTCCTCACGGCGCTGCACGTCCTGCCGGGGGTGGCGCGGGGTGCCCGCCACGAAGCGCTGGTTGCCCCGCTCCATCTCCGCCCAGGCCTCGGCCGGGCTGGGGATGGATGCCTGTGTTGCGCTCTCGCTCATGCTCTCACTTTCTTCGTGCCGGACCGGGCACGAAGGGCGCCCGGTGTCGTGTGGGGTCAGGCGCCGGCCCGGGCGTCCTGCACCTGAGCGGACAATGCCTGGGCGAGCACCCGGAACTCGTCATCGCTGGCCGTGCCGACCAGCAGATACGTGCTGGCTCCCGAAGCGGTGACGAGGGCGTACTCGAAGTTACCGCGGTCAGCGGCGGGGCGGGCGTTGCGGTACACATCCCAGGTGACGCCGTCGATGACCGTCGTTCCCGACGCCAGCTGGCTCTGCAGCTGGTCGGCGAGCCATGTCGGGTTGGCACCCTCCGCCTGGGTGAGGCCGATGAACTGGTTGGAGGGGGTGAGGAGCCCGATATACCAGGACCGCACCTGGTCGTTCCCGCCGCTGTGCCACGTGGCGGAGTTCGCCCGCCAGCCGGCGGGAAGATCCGGATCGGCGAGCTGAATGTCGAGCCCGGGCTGCGTCTCGGCGGCCACCCGGTGGTAGTCGACCGGTTTCACCAGCGACGTGTCGCTGCGGGGCACGACGAGAACCACGACGAGCACCACCACGAGCGTGGCCAGCAGCGAGTAGACCAGGTTGTTGACCGTCTTGCGGGAGCGATAGTTGCGGGAGTCCTGTGCCTTGCGGGCCGCGGTCTCCTCCGGCGTCTCCGGACGCCCGAGTTCGGCGACGACGCGCGGGGCTTTGCGGGTGCTCATGGTCAGGATGCTCACTCCCCGGCCGCAGGGTCGGCCGACGGCGTTCCTGCCCGGGCGGCATCCAGCCGCGCCTTGGCGCCGATGAGCCACTCCTCACACCGCCGGGCCAGCGCTTCGCCGCGCTCCCACAGGGCAAGGGATTGCTCCAGGGTGGCGGAGCCCTGTTCGAGCTCGTTCACCACGTGCACGAGCTCATCGCGAGCCTGTTCGTAGCTGAGCGCGCTGACGTCGGAGGGGGAGGTCATGGTATCCATTCTATTTGGGGCCCGCGGCGGAGGTCGCCGCGAGCGTGCCCTCGGCCAGGGTCAGGGTGAGCGGCGTGCCGGCCGGGGCGTGTTCCGGGTTTCGCAGTACCTCGCCGCCGGCCAGCTGCGCGATCGCGTAGCCGCGGTCGAGCGTGCCCTGCGGGGAGAGGGCGCGCAGCTGCGAGCGGAGCTCCGCGACCGTCGCGCCGGCCCGCTCGAGCATCCGGGTGCTGATCTCGACGCCGCGGGCGACGTAGCGGGTGATCTCTTCTGAGCGGGAATCGATGATCCAGCTCGTGCCCGCGAGCACCGGCCGGCTCCGCAGCTGCCCGATGCGGTCGATCTCAGACGAGAGGATGCCGGTGAGCCGGGTGCCGAGGCGGCTGCGGTAGTGCTGCACCCGCTCGAACTCCTCGCTGACATCGGGGACGACCCGCTTGGCGGCATCCGTCGGTGTGGACGCCCGGAGGTCGGCGACCTCATCGAGCAGCGGACGGTCGGCCTCGTGGCCGATGGCGCTCACGATCGGAGTCACGCACGCGGCGGCCGCGCGCACCACCCGTTCGTCGCTGAAGCCGAGCAGGTTCTGGAAGTCGCCGCCGCCGCGGGCGACGATGATCACGTCGACCTCGGCGTCGGCGTCGAGAGTCTGGATGGCCGCGGTCACTTCGCTCACCGTGCGGTCGCCCTGCACGGCCGCGTGCACCACGCGGAAGCGGACGGCCGGCCAGCGCAGCTGCGCGTTCCGCAGCACGTCTTTCTCGGCGTCGGAGTCCTTGCCGGTGACGAGGCCGATGCAGTGCGGGAGGAAGGGGAGCGGCTTCTTGCGCGAGGCGTGGAACAGGCCTTCCGCGGCGAGGGCGGCCCGCAGTCGCTCGAGCCGCTCGAGCATGTCGCCGAGACCCACGTGCCGCAGGTCGTAGACCTGCATGGTGAGGCTCCCGGCCTTCATCCAGTAATTGGGCTTGACCAGGGCGATCACCCGGTCGCCCTGTTTGAAGTTCTCGGTCAGGCGCGCGCGAACCGACGACCAGACGGTGAAGCTCACCGTGGCATCCTCATTCAAGTCTTTGAGCTTGCCGTAGACGTTGCCGCCGGACACGCCCCACTGCGTGATCTCCCCTTCGACCCACGCCGTGCCGAGGCGTTCGATGTAGCCACGGATCTTCTGGGACAGCAGGGCGACCGGCCACGGCGCTTCCAGGGTGGGCGGGGCGTCCGTCATCTGCAGGTCCTCCCGGGGGTTGCTCAGGCGTGCGGCGTAAACTGTCACGGTGACCACAGGTACGAATTCCCCCGTGATCGGCCTCGGCATGCCTCGGATTCCGGGCGCGCGGGGCAGGCTCAAGGATACGCCGGTCGTCGGACACAAGCGTGTGCTGCTCGCCGCCCCCCGCGGTTACTGCGCCGGCGTCGACCGAGCTGTGGTCGCGGTGGAGAAGGCGCTCGAGCATTACGGTGCCCCGGTCTATGTGCGCAAGCAGATCGTGCACAACATCCACGTCGTCACCCAGCTCGAGAAGCAGGGCGCCATCTTCGTCGACGAGGTCGACCAGGTGCCGCCGGGGTCGCACGTGGTCTTCAGCGCCCACGGCGTCGCCCCGAGTGTGGTGAACGCGGCGGCCGCGCGCGGACTGCAGGCCATCGACGCCACCTGCCCGCTGGTCACCAAGGTGCACCGCGAGGCGGTGCGCTTCGCCCGCGACGACATGCACATCCTGCTGATCGGGCACGAGGGCCACGAAGAGGTCGAGGGCACCGCCGGTGAGGCACCCGAGCACACCACGCTCGTGGGCAGCCCCGACGAGGCCGACACCATCACCGTGCCCGACCCCGACAAGGTGGTGTGGCTGTCACAGACCACCTTGAGCGTCGACGAGACCATGGAGACGGTGCGGCGCCTGCGCGCGCGCTTCCCCAACCTGCAGGACCCGCCGAGCGACGACATCTGCTACGCCACCCAGAACCGGCAGGTGGCGATCAAGAAGGTCGCGCAGGAGTCCGACCTCGTGATCGTGGTCGGCTCGGCCAACTCGTCCAACTCCGTGCGCCTCGTCGAGGTCGCCCTGGAGTACGGCGCGAAGGCCGCCTACCGCGTCGACTACGCCAGCGAGGTCAAGCAGGAGTGGCTCGACGACGCGACGACGATCGGGGTGACGAGCGGGGCATCCGTGCCCGAAGAGCTCGTGCAGGAGCTGCTGGCCGACCTCGCCGATGCCGGCTACGACGACGTGCAGCCGGTGAAGACCGCCGAGGAAGACCTCGTGTTCTCGCTGCCGAAGGAACTGCGCAAGACCCGCTCCGGCGCCACCGATGAGCGGGCGCTCGGCGGTCGCGTGTCTCGTTCCAGCTGACCGGCGGGCGTTCCAGCTGACCCGGCGGCCTTTCGACTGCCCGACAGCGTGCCGACTGCCCGACAAGCGTGTCGACTGCCCGACAAGCGGATGCGTCAGGGTCGGCTGTAGAACTCCAGCAGCGTCGGGTCTGACGTGATGGCCAGCGACATCACGACGAACAGTGCCACGAGCGAGACCGCGGCGCCGACAAGCGGCAGGTAGAACGCCCGTCGTCCGCGCACGAGCAGCCACACCGACACGCCCGCCGTCACCAGCCAGATGAGGCCCTGCAGCACCATGCCCAGCACGAGAAGCGGGGCAACGGATGCCGCCGGCACGTAGGTGCCGAGGTTCTGTTGCGTATAGAGCAGCTGCACCGCGTCGGGCAGGGCGATCAGCACCGAAGCGGCGAACGTCGCCCCGAGCAGCCCCAGTATCAGCAGGGCGAGAGTGAGGGGACGGTCCCAGCGCGGCACACCGCCGGGCGATGCTGCCGGCCGCGACGCCGGCGGGGGCGGCGGATTGTGTCGGGGCCGCTGCTCCGGCGGAGGCTGCCACGACCACCCCTCGGGTGCCAGTTCCCCGAACTGCGGACGCGGGCGAGGGTCCTCCGGGGGCGTCTCCCGGGGACCCTCGTCAGATGCGGTCATGGCGCCCTCGCTAGCTGCCCGAGTGGCCGGCCGAGCCGAGCTGGCGGGTGGCCTCGACCACGCGGGCGGCCATCGCCGACTCGGCGACCTTGCCCCAGGCGCGCGGGTCGTAGAGCTTCTTGTTGCCCACTTCGCCGTCCACCTTGATGACGCCGTCATAGTTCTTCAGCATGTAGTCGGCAATCGACCGGGTGAAGGCGTACTGGGTGTCGGTGTCGATGTTCATCTTCACGACACCGTTGGCGACGGCCTCGGCGATCTCGGCGTCGGACGAGCCCGACCCGCCGTGGAAGACGAGGTCGAGCGGCTTGGCGCCCGTGTTGTACGTCTTCTCGAGGCCGTCCTGGATCTCCTTCAGCAGTTCCGGGCGCAGGCGCACGTTGCCCGGCTTGTAGACGCCGTGCACATTGCCGAACGTGAGCGCGGCCATGTAACGGCCCTGATCGCCGAGGCCGAGGGCGTCGACCATCTGCCGTGCGTCGTCCAGGGTCGTGTAGAGGTGCTCGTTGATATCGTGGCTGACGCCGTCCTCCTCGCCGCCGACGACGCCGATCTCGACCTCGAGGATCGCATTGATCGCCTGGGTGCGCTTCAGCATGTCCTTGGCGATGTCCAGGTTCTCCGCCAGCGGAACGGAGGAGCCGTCCCACATGTGCGACTGGAAGATGGGGTTGCCGCCGTCTTTGACGACCTCCTCCGAGGCCGCGATAAGGGGGAGCACGAAGTCGTCCAGCGCGCTCTTGGGGCAGTGGTCGGTGTGGAGGGCCACCGTGACCGGGTAGTTGTCGGCGACGGCGTGTGCGAAGCGGGCGAAGGCGAGCGCACCCGCCGCCCGGTTCTTGGTGGTGTGGCCGGCGAAGTAGTCCGCTCCGCCGGTGGTGACCTGGATGATCCCGTCGGAGCCCGCCTCCGTCAGCCCCTGCAGCACCGCGTTGATGGTCTGCGACGACGACACGTTGAACGCCGGGTAGGCGAATCCCTTGTTCTTGGCCTTGTCGAGCATCTCGGCGTACTGGTCGGGGGTTGCGATGGGCATGGCTTCTCCTCTGAAGAACGTGCGAACGGCGGGCCTTGCCGTTCAGTCTATTGAACCGGCCGATGCCGGTCACGCACACGGTCGCGCACACGGTCACGCACAGGGTCGCGCACTCGTTTCGCCGCCGTCGTCTTCCGCCGGGGCCGTGTCATATTCCTCCGCCGGCGCACCGCGCTCCCGCTAGTCTGAAAGCGGCACCCCGCGTGAAGCCGGGGCCGGTCCGACGGCGGGCCACGCCACTGCCACGTTTCGTCCGGGAAGGACCAACTTGTGACCAGCGACCCTCGCACCACCGAAGCAGAACCGGCGGTGCTGTACGCACACCCCGACCGCAACCTGGCCATGGAGCTGGTGCGCGCCACCGAGGCCGCCGCCATCCGGGCCGTGCCGTTCATCGGCCGCGGGGACAAGAACGCCGCTGACGGTGCCGCCGTCGACGCCATGCGCGCCTTCCTCGGCACCGTCAACTTCGACGGTGTCATCGTGATCGGCGAGGGCGAGAAGGACAAGGCGCCGATGCTCTTCAACGGCGAGCACGTCGGTAACGGGCGCGGCCCCGCCTGCGACATCGCGGTCGACCCCATCGACGGCACCAGCCTCACCGCCGCCGGGCGGCAGAACGCGTTGTCGGTCATCGCGGTGTCTGACCGCGGAACCATGCTCGACGCGTCATCCGTTTTCTATATGGACAAGATCGTCACCGGCGCCGCCGGTCGCGGCGTGGTGAGCCTCGACCAGTCGGTCGGCGACAACATCCGCGAATACTCGCGCGCCACGGGCAAGCCGGTCGGCGAGATGGTCGTCGCCGTGCTGGACCGCCCGCGTCACGTCGGCCTCATCGACGAGATCCGCAGCGCCGGCGCCGGCACGCGCCTGATGCTCGACGGTGATGTGGCCGGGGGCATCAACGCCGCTCGCTACGAGACCCGCATCGACATGTGCCTGGGCATCGGCGGCAGCCCGGAAGGCATCACGACCGCGTGCGCCCTGAAGGCGCTGGGCGGTTTCATGCAGGGCCGGCTCGCCCCGCAGAACGACGCCGAGCGCGAGAAGGCGACCGCCGCGGGGCTGAATGTCGACCAGCTTCTCGAGATCGATGACATGGTCAAGGGCGACAACACCTTCTTCGTGGCCACCGGCGTCACCGACGGCGGCCTGGTCGAGGGTGTGCGGCGCGTGGGGCCGATGATCCGCACCGAGAGCATTGTGCTGCGGTCGCGTTCGGGCACCCAGCGGCGGGTGATCGCCGAGCACCTCGCCGAGAAGTGGCTCTAGACCTCCGGCTCGCGCTCGCCCTGTCCTGACCCTCGACCGGCGCTGACCCTCGACCGGATTCACCCGTCACCTCGCCTGAGGGGTCGCGTATCGACCTTCCGCACGCTTGGGAAGGTCGATGTGTGACCCCTCAGCAGGGCTGCCGGCGACAAGCCGCGGACGACGCCCACCGTTTGTCGGTGGCCACTGAGAGACTGACGGCATGGAACCACTGCTGCTCATCCTCGGCCTCGTCATCGGTCTGGTCGCCGGCGTCCTCCTCGGCGTCGCACTGCACCGCCGGCTCTCCGGCGGCACAGCGGATGCGACGGAAGGGCTCGCGATCGAAGCCCGCCACCAGGCGGAGCTGGCTGACCTCCGCTCCCGGGAGGCGGCGACGCAGTCCCTGCTGCGGGAGGAGCTCGCGGCCCTGCACGCCACGGCGGAGGGGCTGCGCACCCAGGTGACGGATGCCCGCCAGCAGTACCGGGAGCTCGTGGAGCGGCAGCTCGCCGACCAGGAAGCCCGAGCCCAGCGCGAGCAGCAGGAGAGCCGGGTGCTGCAGGCGCTGGCTCCGGTGAAAGAGAGCCTGCAGGAGATGCAGCAGAAGGTGACCGAGCTGGAGTCGCTTCGCAGCGTCCAGCACGGTGAGCTCAGCGAGCAGTTGCGCGCCGCCACCGAATCCGAGGAGCGGCTGCGCAGCACCGCCGAGGCGCTCGCGGCGGCGCTTCGCGCCAACAACACCCGCGGCGTGTGGGGAGAAACACAGCTACGGAGCGTGGTCGAGGCGGCCGGACTGCTCGAGCGCGTCGACTTCGACGTGCAGTCCACCATCGTCTCCGACGCCGGTGCGGGCCGCCCCGACATGGTGGTGCACCTGCCGGGGGGCAAGCACATCGCGGTCGATGCGAAGGTGCCGTTCTCGGCGTTCCTCGAGGCCAGCAGCATTCCGGCCACCGCGACCGGAGCGGAAGGCGCCCGGCGCGAAGCGTACCTCAAGGCGCACGTGAAGGCGGTGCGCGATCACATCACGGCCCTCGGCAGCAAGGCCTACTGGCAGGGCCTCGACAGCTCTCCGGAACTCGTGATCGCGTTAATCCCGAGCGAGTCGCTCGTGTCGTCTGCCCTCGAGGCCGATCCGTCGATCATGGAGTTCGCCTTCTCAAAGCGCGTCGCCCTGTCATCGCCGGTGACGCTGTGGTCGGTGCTGAAGACGGTCGCGTTCAGCTGGCAGCAGGATGTGCTCACCCATGACGCGAAGGTGTTGTTCGACCTGAGTCGCGAGCTGTATTCGCGCCTGGCGACGACTGCCGCTCACGTGGAAAAGCTGGGCCGCTCGATCGAGCGCACGGTCAAGGACTACAACGGTTTCGTCGGCTCGCTTGAGCGGCAGGTGTTGCCCACGGCACGCAAGCTCGGCGCCCTCGACGAGTCGAAGGTGCTGGCGCCCCTGGCCGGGATTGAGGAGACCCCGCGCGAGCTGGTGGCCTACGAACTCGTGGCCGAGCTGGAGCGCGGCCGGCTGGCGGAGCCGGTGGGCGTCACCGACTAGGCGTGCAGGCTCGCGTGACCGGCGAGCTCGTCGGTTAGCTCCGTCGGCGAGCTCCGTCGGCTAGCTGAGGGCCATCGGGCCGTGCGTGGAAGCGTAGGCTTTCGTGGCCACCGGCCCGATCACGCCGATCTTCACGCCCGTGACATGGGCGAGGTGCTCCACCGTCTCCACCTCGTGCCGCTTCGCGGCATGGATCATGATCGCGGCGCACGCCTCGGAGTCGGCGAGGGCGTCGTGGTGGGCGAAGCCCTCGAAGCCGGCCGCCATGGCCGCGACCGGGAGGCGGTAGGAGTCGAGGTGGTAGGTGCGGCGCGCCACCTGGAGGCTGCACACGTAGTGGAAGTCGGGAATCGGCACATCGCTGGCGAGGCAGGCCCCCTTGATCACGCCGAGGTCGAAGCCCGCATTGTGTGCGACCAGATGGTCGCCGTCGGCGAACGCTACCAGGTCGGGAAGCTGCTCATGCCACATGGCAGCGGCAGCGACATCCGTTGGCCGGATGCCGTGGATGCGGATGTTCCATTCCAAGAATGTGTCGTGCCCCACCGGTGGCTTGATGTACCAGCTCGCTTTGTCGACCACGCGGCCGCCGCGCACCTTCACCAGGCCCACGGAACAGGCGGACGCACTGGAGGAGTTTGCGGTCTCGAAATCGATGGCGGTGAAGTTCAGTGGCACGCGTTCATGCTCTCACGCGCGACTGACATCGCCCGGCTGGCCCCGGGCGGCGTGCCCGGGGCCAGCCGGTACGATGGAGTCTCGTGGCTCTCACTATCGCAATCGTCGGACTGCCCAATGTCGGCAAGTCCACCCTGTTCAACGCGCTCACCCGAAACCAGGTTCTGGCTGGGAACTACCCGTTCGCCACGATTGAGCCCAACGTGGGTGTGGTGAACCTGCCCGACAGCCGTCTCGACACGCTGGCCGAGATCTTCGGCAGCGAGCGGGTGCTGCCCGCGCCGGTGTCATTCGTCGACATCGCGGGGATCGTGCGCGGCGCCAGCGAGGGGGAGGGACTGGGCAACAAGTTCCTCGCCAACATCCGTGAAGCGGATGCGATCGCGCAGGTCATTCGCGGATTCGCCGATCCCGACGTGGTGCACGTCGACGGTGCCGTGAACCCCGCCAGCGACATGGAGACCATCAACACAGAGCTGATTCTCGCCGACCTGCAGACGTTGGAGAAGGCGCAGGCGCGCTACGAAAAGGAGGTCAAGGGGCGCAAGCTCGACCCGTCGGTGCTGGAGACGGCCAAGGCAGCGCAGGCGATCCTCGATTCCGGCCAGCCGCTGTCGTCGGCGTCCATCGATCTGGAGCCGATTCGGGAACTCGGGCTGCTGACCGCGAAGCCCTTCATCTATGTGTTCAACGTTGACGAAGCGGTGCTGCAGGACCAGGCGAAGCTGGATCAGCTCGCCGCACTCGTCGCGCCGGCGAAGGCGGTGTTCCTCGACGCGAAGCTCGAGTCTGAGCTGATCGAACTCGACCCCGAGGACGCCGCGGAGATGCTCGCGTCGACCGGCCAGGACGAGAGCGGTCTCGACCAGCTGGCCCGGGTGGGCTTCAGCACCCTCGGCCTGCAGACGTACCTGACGGCCGGCCCGAAGGAGTCGCGCGCGTGGACCATCCACCAGGGCTGGACCGCGCCCCAGGCGGCCGGCGTGATCCACACCGACTTCCAGAAGGGCTTCATCAAGGCCGAGATCATCTCGTTCGACGACTTGGTCGAGGCCGGTTCCGTCGCCGAGGCCCGGGCGCGCGGCAAGGCCCGCATGGAGGGCAAGGACTACGTGATGCAGGACGGCGACGTGGTGGAGTTCCGTCACTCGTAAACATGATGTCAGAACTGCTGTTAACCCTCGTGAGTTCCCTAACTGTGCCAAGCACGGGACCCGGGGCGGAGGACATGGAGACCTCCTCATTGTTGAGTGGACTGCAGGGGCTACAGGGGCTGCTGGTGGCACTCGTGGGTGTAGGTGGCGTTGCGCTGGGCGCCTCCCTCACAGGTCGACGCGCCCGCCTGAACGCCGAATCGGCAAGACGGTACGAAAAGAAGACGGACTCATATCTCGCCGCCATCGACCCGGCGTTCCAGCTAAGCGATCAAATGCGGCTGGTCGTCAGGCACACTCCCCGTGGAGGGGAGGACCCAGACAGCGACCGGATCGCGGGTGACGCATTTATGAAAGTAATTGAGGTCAGAACCCAGCTTGACCGCCATCTGTTCGAGTTGCGCGTCCTGGGATCAACGGAAGTCGCGAAAGCGTACGACAAGTTGCGTACTCGAACCGATGACTACATGGACGAGGTGGCGCGTCAGCTAGAAAAGGACGGAATTTTCCGAGGCGCCCCAGGGCAGGCTTACCTCGATGACCTAGACGACTTGATAGCTGCAGCGCTGCTGGGGATGCGGCACGACCTCGGTGTCAGAGCCACCCGCCCGCGCTATGTGTGATTGGGTAATCAACTGGGGCGATGTCCCGACGTGGATCGGGGCAATAGGCGCCCTCGGTGCTGTTTTCTGGGCCATCTTCCTGTATTCGAACAGTCTGCGGGACCAGCGGCGCAGTCAGGCGCGCTTGTTGGCACCTGTAGGCGGCGCCGCACCCATTCAGGCCCCGCCGGGTACGCCGGTCGAACCGCAATCGATTGGGTCGATGGGTATGTTCGCCCTCACCCCAGACAACAAGCTCTTAGTTGCGAAAGAAACGTACAGAGCACGCGTTCGCCTCGTGTCAACTAGCGATGAAACGTTCGCGGGGCTCAGAGCGTGGCTGTTGCTTGGCGACGGTCGTCAGGTACATTTCCCGCTCGGCTTCGACGAATTGGGGCCGCACGAAGAGAAAATCCAGAACGTGTACTACTGGCCGGGTGAAATCGGGGGCGGGATGAATGTCCAGTTACAGTTCCAAGATGCCAACGGGCGATGGTGGGAACGCGTCAATGGTCATCCCGTTCGCGAACTTAGAAATAGCCCAAAACCAATTCCGTCTCGGGAATAAAGAGTAAGCAGTGAATCCGGATGCCGGTTCTCGTCTACGAATATCTAGCGTTTCCCCTGGGGGCTAGCGCTGTTTAGACCACCCACAGCGGGCCCGTTCAGCTAAGGGTGACTGTGGCGACGCCGATACTCGTGGCTTTTGGGGCGTATCGAGATTAACGCGGAAGCGGATGGGGCCCACAATTGCCCTACTGGCGCCGCCTGTGTTCACGGCCGTGGCGCAGAAGGTCGTCACCTTATGCCTCATGCCTCGGCCGCGCGGCGTCAGCGTTCAGATCCATGCTTCGCTTGCGCCCCTCGACCAGCCGCGGCCGATGCACATCAAGGTCATCCGGGGGGACCAGCAGGTTACCAGGATCGAGAGGGAGTTCGCTGGCTTCGTCGGTGCAACGGACGGCAGGCACTTCTGGATTTCGAGTGGTGTTACAGGATCTCGCGTCGCTGAAGTGGATCCCCATGGCATACTCCGGACAACCTCGCACGTCGGCTTAGCCATGTTTGATGGTCCATTCAGGGGCGGGCCGTACTCGACTGACTCGTAGTTCCCCGTCTGTCGCTGGCGTCGCCCGGGCCGGCATAAGAAGTGGATCACTGCCGGAACGCGCTGGAGATTTCGTCACTGTGCATTGACCTCGGCAACCCCGTTCATCTCCTTCCGCAGGACTAAATTCTAATCGTGCCACGTCCCATCCTCCTTCCCGACAGTAACGTCTGGATCTATCTGGTGGACCACGGAGGCGTGGAGACGCTCTATAGGGAGTCGAAACGGTTAGGGGTTGCAGTGGCAGCGTGCCCAGCGGTCGGGTACGAGTTCCTCCGCGCCAGCGAGCCCGAGATAAAGAAGCGGCGGATGCGGACTTTGTGTCGAACTTCATGGAAGCGCCTGATGCCGGAAGCGTTCAAGGAGGCGGAGGAGGCGCGGCGCACGATTGAGCGAAGACGTCCTCACTGGATTGATCCGAATCCGAGTCTCGGCGTCTGGCATGTGCTCAAGAACGACTGGGAGGTGGGCTGGTGGCACCGGGCCAGCGCCGAGCCGGAAGCGGAGGCAATGCGGATTGGAGACCTTGAAGGCAATCGCATGCAGCTAGCTCGAGCTCAGGCAGCGTTCAACCGTGGCCAAGCGCGGCAAGCAAGTCTAAGCTTCGACAACCTGACTTTCGATGCGCAGTCAAGGCCGGCTGGGTGGGTGCCCGGCTGGTGGGACGGAAAGCCGGTTGAGCCGTGGCGGTTGCAGTTCGCGGGAGTGCTATTGGATGCTTTGGAACGGCCTAGAAGCGCCTACGGCGACTGGCTCGGGCCGTGGCTGGGAAAAGTGACGATCGATGACGAGGATTGGTACAAGCTCTGGCTTCGGGAAGTGACCAAAGACGAGATGCCGCTTGCCTGGCTACGCTGGGCTTTCGCTCATGTGCAGGCGACCCGCAAGACGAGTAATGGGGCCCCCGTCGACAACCAGATCGCGACCTACCTTCCCGAGTGCGACGTCTTTGTGACTGCCGACAAGATATTCGTGGAGTGTGTCGACAAAGTTAGACCGCACTGTCCGGTGCCACTGGGTCGTGCTGCCCGCGTGCCGGCTAACAGTGATGCAGTGGACGCAGTCGTCGAAGTGCTGAAGGGAATGTGAGGCTAGCCGGGCGGGCGGGCGGCGTCAGACCCACGCCGTGTGCGACGACGATCATCGAGAGCGACCAGCTACGGCCTAAGTTGTCCTCCGCCACTAGGGCGCCGACGTCGCCGCGGAAGTCGGCGGTGACTGCCCCGGTTGGCTAACGAAGGGGGGCTACCTCATGAGCAGCGTTTATTTGTCGGCGAAGTCAGGACGGCGGGGCTGTTTAGGCGGCGACCGCCACCGGTGCGGGGTGCAGGTTCGGAGCGAGAACGCCGCGGACGACTGCCGATTGCCCCGGGCCAAGGGGTGGTGCGGCGCAGACCCATCTGCCGATCGATCGCATCCACGCAGGCCTCGTGCGCGAGAACTCAAGGGCCGCACTCAAGAGCGACTTTTTCAACAAGGCGACCCTCGGCGAGTTCGTGGCGAAGTTCACCGAGTGGATGGAGCGGACGTTCCTGACGCGCTTCTCCTACACGCGGATCGACGGGCTCGCGAGCAGCACCACTCTAACTGACGCCGATGGCAAGCCGCTGGAGGACATAGTCCAAGGCAACATTGGCGTCCTGCGTGATGACACGGCGAAGGTGCCCGACAAGTTCCTTTACGACGCCTTCGTCTACGACTCAACCAAGGAGCACGCCACGATCCGCGACTCGAAGCTCGACGAGGTCGTGGTCTTCGGGAAGATTCCGCGCAGGTCGTTCACGGTCCCGCTGTACTTCGGTGGCACGACGAGCCCAGACTTCATGTACGTGCTCAAGCGCGACGACGGCAAGCTCTCGCTCAACTTCGTGATTGAGACGAAGGACGTGGAGAAGCGGTCTGACCTGCGAGAGAGCGAGCAGTTCCGCATGAAGGCTGCGAGGCAGTTCTTCGAATCCATGAGCTCGGAGTCGTTCGACGTCACGTTCAGGTCGCAGGTGAAGCGCGACGAGATCGCGGTGATGATCAAACAGCTCGTGAACGGGGACGACGAATGACGTGCTGGGTGAGAGCTTCCCATCCGCCCCAACTGCTCCGGTGCAAGGTTCGCTAGGTAGGAGCTGCGGAGGCGGTTACGGGTGATGCACGCAACCGTTGTAATGTAGTGGAGTTTCGGTTCAACGTCTAGCGCTCTGGACGGCGCCACGCGAACTCGGATCCGACCGGTGAGACCGGAATAGGTGCTCCTGGCCTATCGTGACCGCTGTGCACCGCGGGCCACGGCGCTGCTTGCCCGGCTGACGGGGAATGGCCTCAAGAAATGCCGCCCTGCCGCGGCGTGCGCCGGGGGTCGACTCAACCGTGCGCGAACTGGGTGCGACGCCGCCGCTGGATGAGATAGCTCCAGCGCTTCGCCAATGCGCAGCCCAGCAGGGGTGCATGTTGTTGCGCCTCCGCACGGGTCAGCATCGCTCGGGTGACGATATTCTGCCGTTCGTGACCGGTGCCGCACGTCGCTGCTACGGTTCCCTCATGAATCGACGAGAACTCTTCCTCATGTCTGATGCTGCACTCCGCGACGTGATCGACATGATCGACCGCGATCAGTTGACCCGCGCTGCTCCCGCCGAATGGTCGCGCAAGCCCAACCCGACCCTTCGCGACATCATCGCCGCCCACGCATACGACGAGGCCTGGGTCCCCGATGTCCTCGCCGGTCGTAGCGCGGACGACGTAGGCAGCCGCTACGACGGCGACCTGCTCGGCGACGATCCGATCGCGAGCTATGACGCGATCAACGATGCCGCAACGGATGCCGTCTCCGGCGACCTCGATTTCGACAAGACGGTGCACCTCAGCTACGGCGACTTCCCGCTCGGTGACTACCTCGTGCACACGAGCATCTATCGGGCGTTCCAAGCCTGGTCGATCGGGCACCTCCTGGGGCTCGACTACTCCCTGCCTGAGCCACTCGTCGACGCGCTGTGGGAGTATGTCGGTCCACAGATCGACGAGTTCCGGGCGATGGGTGTCTTTCCGCCCGAGGTGCACGTTCCCGACAACGCAGACAGCCAAACCCGGCTGCTCGCCAAGACGGGGTACTGGGTCCCCTGACCTCGCAGATGTTCAGGAGATTGGGCTGTAGGCAAACCAGCCGGAGCCGTCTCCCTCCTCGGGCTCTCCCGAAGATTGCTCCGATTCGGCGCCGAGCATGCGCCGCGTCAGGTGCTGCCTGGCGCTCATCAACTCGTTGAGGGCGGTGAACAGGTGCCCGTCCGTCACCTCGTCGCCCCGGGCAGCGGCGTCCAACACGCTTCGCCGGATCAGTTCCTTCGCGAATGATCCGGTGACCCCCTCGGACCGCACAGCGGCATGCCGCAGGGCCTCAGTCGTGAAGCCCAACCCGTGCGCGTAGTGGCGGAAGAGCCGTTCGCGTTCGGCGAGGGCGGGGAGCGGAACCTCGACGGCCAGGTCGACGCGACCGGGCCGTTCGGCGAGCGCCTTCTCAAGCACGTCCACCCGGTTGGTCGTCATCAGGAAAGCAACGTCGGCGTCGCCATCGAGCCCGTCGAGTGCTTCGAGCACCTCAAAGAGGAGCGGTTGCGGCGACGAGTGCCGCTCCATGGCCACGAGGTCGATGTCTTCGAGCACGACGATCGACGGTTCGAAGGTGCGGGCGATCTCGGCTGCTGCACTGATGAAGCGGATGCTGGAACCGGTTAGCAGAACGACCGTCGCATCCGTTGTTCGTGAAAGCAGATGACGCACGGTCAGCGTCTTCCCCGTCCCCGGGGGGCCGTAAAGGAGTACGCCGCGTTTGAGGTGCTGACCGGCGGATCGCAACAGGTCCCTGTGCTTACCGATCCCGACCACGTGCTGCACGATTTCGTCGAGAACGCCGTCAGGGAGGATGACCTCGGAGGCGGCGACGCTGGGTCGGGACAGGAAGGTGGCGCCGGCGTCCCTGCCGAACTCCGTCGGCACGAACGAGAGGACCTGGCCGCGCAGAACGCTTCGCTCCACCATGAGCGACCGCACCCGGCCCAGGAACGACGACACAACCTCCGGATCGGCCGCCATCACCTCGAGAACGGCCGTCGGGCGTCCCGTCTGAACGGATGCTGCTCGCTGCGTGAGTGCGAGCGGATGACCGTCATGGGAGAGGAGCCGAACACCCATTGAGACGACCCGGCGGCTCGTCGACGGGCCCGTCGCCCGTTCTTCGAAGTCGACTGGACCCGGGGCGTAGCGCACGTAGGGGTTGCTGACCAGCTCGGCCATGCTGTTGTGAAGCCGCTGCTCGCCTCCGCTGACCCCGATCAACCGACCACCGGTGGCGCACGACAACAGTTCCAGAGCGATATCCGCATCGACGAGGCGGTGATCAGCGATCTGCTCCTGCACGACGGCGATTCCCGCCGCGTCCGCGCCCAGATGTTCACTGATCAGGTCGCCGAGTGGTGTCCGGCTCGGACGCTGCTCTTGCTGCTGCAGTGTGTTCACGTGCTCCAGGTACCGCGCCACGGTGCGCATCAGTTCTCGGTCCTCGTCGCCCACCATCTGTTCCTCCACCTTCCCGAGAGTCGTACCGTACCAGCCCCGCCTTTCGACGCGGCAGGGCAGGCGGCGCGGGAGCCGAGCCCGGCAGCGCGGGGGCCGAGCCCGCGGCGCGGGATCCGAGACCGGCCGGCTTGGTCATTGCCGCAGGGTCGTTCTTCACTGTCTGGTGGGGGGTCTGAGTCGGCCGCCGCGTCTAGGGGTTTGGTGGATGTCGATGGTGGGGGGTGGGATGAACCAGGGGACGTTGTCTTTGACGTGGATTTTCCAGCCTTGGTGGTGGAGCATGTGGTGGTGGGGGCTGCATAGCAGTACCCCGTTGTTCAGGTCGGTTCGCCCGCCGTGGGCTTTCCACCATTGGATGTGGTGGGCTTCGGTGAACGCGGCGGGTCTGGCGCACCAGGCGCACCCGTCGTCGCGTTCGGCCAGGGCGAGG
>Ga0157369_10000842_pt1 | contig 39257 bp, 37 predicted proteins | sample C25metaG_FD_113461 | JGI IMG/M metagenome (GOLD analysis project Ga0157369, IMG submission 113461) | Corn rhizosphere microbial communities from Kellogg Biological Station, Michigan, USA - C2-5 metaG | ecosystem: Host-associated > Plants > Roots > Rhizosphere > Soil | place: USA: Michigan... | reverse complement strand
GTTAGTTAGTTAGTTAGTTAGTTAGTTAGTTAGTTAGTTAGTTAGTTAGTTAGTTAGTTAGTTTTGGTTTGTTTATGTTTTATGATCCTTTTTCTTTAGATTTTTACAATTGTTGTTTTGGCCTGATGGGGAGGTTGGTTTGGAACGGGTTGTAAATTTAATAAATATCTAATAGAAGTAGTGGTATTATCTTGAGACGGGAATTTTTGAAAGTCTTTCTAAGCTTCAGCGAGAGTCTTATTAGGTTGTGATCGTAGGTTCGAAAGAGAGCAGGATTCGAACCTTAAGCTTGAAACCCGCATATTACCTTTGTTTTTTTGTAAACTAAATTAAACTCTATCAGGTACAATTTTACCTTAAAAAACAGCGGTCTTTTACAACCGCTATTTTAAAATATTTAGTCTAATTATTTAGGAAGTTTGGAAAGAAATAATAATATATCAGCTCCAATTTCTTTATAATGAGTTTCAAGGGCAAAATGGCCAGTTCTATAAAATTTTACAGAAGCATTTGGGTTATCACGTTTATAAGCTTCTGCTCCCGCTGGAAGAAAGTAAGGATCCTGACTGCCCCAAACAGCTAAAATCATAGGTTTTTGATCTCTAAAATAAGCTTGAAATTTAGGATACAGTGCTACATTAGTTCTGTAATCTTTTAATAAATCAAGCTGTATTTCAATATTTCGCGGGCGATCCAGAAAATGCTGATCTAATGTGTACGTTTCAGGTGCAATAAGCGAAGCATCTGAAGCGCCTTCATGATACTGAAACCAAGTAGATTCTTTAGAAACAAAATTCTTTAGTGCATCTCTGTTCACCTGAGAAGCATCTTTCCAGTATTTTTGGATAGGATTCCAGCCTGTACTTAATCCTTCTTCGTAAGCATTTCCGTTTTGTGATATGATTCCAGTAATTTTTTCCGGATTAGCAAGAGCAAGCCTGTACCCGGTTGGTGCGCCATAATCGAATACATAAAGAGCAAAACGTTTTAGTCCGAGTTTATCAATAAATCCCTGCATAGTGTTAGCCAGATTATCAAAAGTATATTCGAACTTAAGATGATCGGGTGCATCTGAAAAACCAAAACCGGGAAGATCTGGAGCTATTACATGATATTTTTTACTCAGAATAGGAATAAGATTTCTAAACATGTGAGACGATGTAGGATAACCATGCAGTAATAATACCGTTGGAGCATCTTTAGCTCCAGCTTCACGATAGAATATATTTAGTCCGTTGATCTTAATCGTGTTGTAGTGGTAAGGATGAATTTCAATGTTTTCTTTTGCAGGTAAAGTATTCTTTACTTGTGCTTTTGCAGTTGTTTGTTGGAGCATAATTGCAGCTAAAATTAGAGTTAATGATTTAATTGTGTTTTTCATATTTTCAATTGTTTAAAACAAAATTACATCCTATATTTGATACCTGAAAACGATTTATAATGATATGATTAATCACTAATTGTGATACTATGAACAGCAATGACCTGAAAATATTTGAAGCGGCAGCAACTCTGGGAAGTTTTACAAAAGCAGCAGAAGCAACCTTTACGGTACAATCTAATGTAACGGCTCGTATAAAAAATTTAGAAGATGAGTTTGGAGCTGAACTGTTTAGGAGAGTTTCCAGAAAAGTGGTTCTTACTGAGGCAGGCGAAACGCTTTTGCAATATGCTAAAAAAATAGGACGTTTATTAGATGATGCAAAAAGTGATATACAGAGTGCAGAAAAAATAGGAGGGACCATACGCATAGGATGTATAGAAACTACAATGGCACTTAAAGTACCTGAAATCATCAAAGGTTTTGCTGAACTTTACCCCAACGTAGAACTTGAATTCCAATCTTCTATGTTATCAGTACTAATACAAGATGTACTTAGTTATAAACTGGATGCTGCTTTTGTTGCTGCACCTATAAATATTCCGGGGCTGCAGCAGCTTGTTGTTCGCGATGAGCAGCTAGTAATAATTGCAGGAGGCGATGTTAAGAAGCTTTCAGTATTGTTAAAAGAAGAGCCTTTAAAAATTGTGGTTTTCGGGCAGGGCTGTTTTTTCAGGGCGAGACTTGAAACATGGCTTGGTTCAAAAGGAGTACTGCGCTATAAAAGTACAGTACTTAATTCAATAGAAGGTATTATTAATTTTGTCGAGGCAGGCCTGGGTATTAGTATACTTCCTGCTGAAGTGGTAAATCAGTACTATGGCAATAGAAATATAAAAACATTTCCTATAACTAATGAACTCGCTACAATGACTACACTATTGGTTTATAGAAATGATGAACTACCTTCTAAGGCTTTAAAAGCATTTTTAGATCAGTATCGATGATTTATTTTGATAAAATTATAGTTTTTCTAATTTTTCAGTTTTTTGAATTAATACAAAACCTATAGATAAAAAAAAAGGCGCCAATTGTCTTCAATTGACGCCATTTGGTTCCGTTCTCCGAAGAGTTCTTATGAAAAAGATATGAAAATATCTCCTGATTTTGCACAAGTAAAATAATGATCTAAAATAAAAAAAGAGACTCGAAAGTCTCTTTTTTGTTTTAATATATCTTACACGAAGTCTAAATTGGTTTTACTACAAGCTCGCAATACTCTCAATAATAAGTTTGGCAGTTTCATCAATGGCCTGAATGATTATCTGCTCAGAATCTCCTTTAAATACTTTGCGCTTATTTATATTTTCAGAAGGAGTTATGATACTGAAAAAAAATGTTCCTACAGGTTTTTCAGGGGTTTCACTTCCGCCGGGTGTAGTAAGTCCGGTAACTGCTACCGTAACTTTTGCATTAAACAATTTTGACATTTGCTCGGCAAGCTTTTTTGTGACTTCTGCTGACTCAGGTGTATATTTTTCAATCATTGCATGCGGAACATTAAGAATTTGTTCTTTTACAAAAACTTCATAACAGGCTATGCCGCCGCGCAAAATTTTTCCGGATTCTTTAGTCATCGAAAATTCTGCGCTCATTCTTCCCGCAGTGGCACTTTCGGCAAAGGCAATATTCCATTCCTTTGCTGCTAAAACTTTACTGCATTTTGTTACAAATTCTGAAGGCATAATTGTAATTTTTAGAGGTTAAAGAATAAACTTTATAAGAGGTTAAATGAATAAAAGTTAACCATTTACAATCTTTAAGCTTTCACATTGATATACTTCTTTACGAAGCCCGCTGCTTGAAAAACGGTGATTCCGTTTATTGTAAACCAGTTCGATATTCATTCTTTCACAATATTCTCTTCCGGTAAAATCGACCTCTTTATATTCATCTCCTAGAATTCGAACATCGATTGACAGCGCCTGAAGAATATCTTCAAGATCCTGCTCCGTAGTGTAAGGAATAATCTCATCGACAAATTTGCAGGCTTTAAGCTGAATATATCTTTCTACAACAGATTGAGTAGGTTTATTTTTCTCTGGCCTGTCTATTGTCGGGTCTGTTTGTAAACCTACAATTAGATAATCACAATGCAGTTTAGCTTCCTCCAGCATTCTTACATGTCCGGCATGAAGCAAATCAAAAGCACTAAATGTAATTCCAGTTTTTGTCTTGGTAAGTTCCATTGTAATAAATTTTAGTTTTTAAAAAAGTTAAGTACAAAATCCAAGATTTTGTTCGTATTCGTAAACTGTGCATGGGCTTTTTCTACTGCATTTATATAGGGGATATTTGGCAGTCTGTTTCCATCAATATCAAGATCCCAAATCCCACAATTGCTGAAGATCGAAAGATCGTCCCAATCTGGTCTGTCGGTAACTGGATAAATACAGATACCATTAAGGTCTACACCACGTTTTTTTGCTGTGAGGCATTCCTGCGTAATTCCTTCAATCCATTCTACTCTTCCAGAACCAAAATGTCCCGTTTCGGAAATAAAAATCGGCTTTTCATATCTTTTGTAAGCCATCTGTAGCAGATCGGCAAGCGGTGTTCTTCGTTTTAATGTTTCCGGCCAGTCCAACGGAGTATCATCTATGTTCCATTGACAATTCCAATAATAATTAAAACCTAAAATATCCAGAAATTCTTCAGAACCTCCCAGTTCAGGACACATTCTGCCGGCGATAATATCCATTGCCTGAAACTGGTGCTCATTTAGTTCATGCATTTGTTCTGCATTTTCCTGAAGATTCCCATGAATTTTTATTAAGGGTTCGACCAAAATAATGACGCAGTCAGGATCTGCTTCCTTTAAAGCTTTTATACCTATAATTGCTGCCTTGCAGAGATGATATTTAATATCCCATCCGCTGTTTACCGCAAAGGGCACAGTTCCTCTTACATCACCGGAATGCCAGGAGAGAAAACTGATTTCATTTATGGGCACGACATACAATTCCTGCGTAGAATTTTCAGAATAAAACACTGCAAAAGCATGACACAAGGCAGCAAAACGTTCGCAGAAATTGGGATGTGTGGGATAAATTCCATCCGGATAGCCAAAATGAATCAAATCCCATATCTGTTGAATACCATATTCTTCTGCGGCCTGCATGCGGTTATAAACTTCTGAAAAATTAAATAAACCAGGCGATGTCTCAACTTCGCTCCAGCATATTCCCTCTCTTACCGTTTTAATGCCAATTGAAGAAAGCATTTTGTAATCTTGAGCAACTCTGAGATCATGCTGTGTTTCTTTCAAAAGATTAATGCGTTGTCCCGATCTGTTTATATGATCAGCACACTCATAACCGCCCATAAAAAAAGTATTGAATATTTTCATCAGCCTGCTGTCTTATAAGTGATTTTGTCTTTTTTCTCCAGAGAATCAAAAAGGTCAAGGGCATTTTTAAATGCTTGATCCATATTGAAATATTTATAATTCGCCAGTCTGCCCACAAAATGCACGTCAAGAAGTTTTTCGGCTTCATCCTTGTATTTTTTGTAAATTTCTGCATTTCTCGGATTTGGAACAGGATAATAAGGTTCACCTTCATCTACTGTATATTCTCTGACTACCGTTGTTTTTTCTGACTTTTGATTTCCAAAATGCTTGTATTCAATAATTCGGGTAAAATCTACTTCAGTTCCAGGATAATTGACGACTGAATTCTCCTGAAAAAATGCAGCATCAATAGTTTCACTCACAAAATTGATCGAACGGTATTCAAGCTTTTCCGTCAGACTATGTTTAAAATCAAAAAAACGATCCACGGGGCCTGTATAGAATAATTTTTCATATCCCGTATACTGTTCTTTTACATCGAAGTAATCCGTATCGAGTAAAATTTCGATATTGGGGTGCTTTATAATATTTTCAAATAATTGTGTATAACCGCCTTGTGGCAATGCCTGATAGGTATCCGAAAAATAACGGTTGTCATAATTATAACGAACCGGAATACGATCTAAAACAGATGCATCTAATTCAACAGGATATTTGTCCCATTGTTTTTTGGTGTAATGTTTGAACATTTTTTCATACAATACAGAACCAACACGGTTTAAAACTGCTTCTTCACCGTTTGCAGGTTTTTCTATTGGTGTACAGTTTTCTTCGAGCCAGCTGATCATTTGCTGCTCCGAATTAATATCTGTACCAAATAGTCTGTTAACCGTTGTAATATTTACTGGAATGGGAACCGTTTTATCATCGACTCTGGCAATTACCTTATGTTCCCAAGGATACCAATCAGAAAACTGATTTACATATTTCCAGACAATTTCATCATTGGTATGAAACAAATGTGCTCCATATTTTGAAACCAGAATATTGTTGTCATCCACATAATCATAACAGTTTCCTGCAATATGATTTCGTTTTTCGATAATAAGGACTTTTTTTCCTATAGAGGCATATCTTTCTGCTAATACCGATCCGGAAATTCCAGCACCGATTATTAAAATATCTACTTGTTTCATTTTGAAAATTCTTTAATAATTTCCTGCATTCTTGCAGCAGTACTATCCCAAGATGTATTTTTTAATATCTCGGTATATTTCAACGGAATCAATGCGCTTGCTCTCTTATCGAAAAGTAAGGTAATGGCATTACAGAAATCATCAGCGGTTTCGATAAGACTTACGCAATTGCTGTAATCTCTTACTACATCTGTTATTTTAGTGGAGATAATCGGTTTTCCAGCGGCCATATATTCCAGAGTTTTTGTCGGACTTATATATTTAGTCGCATCGTTTATTGCAAAGGGCATTATTGCAATGTCAAAACCTTTAATATAATTCGGGAGTTCATTATAAGATCGCATTCCCAAATAATAAATGTTTTCTTCTTTTGGAAGATCCGCTTCGTCAATTTTTGCCAATGGGCCAATCATCACAAAGGAAACTTTTGGCAGTTTTAAGGCAGTTTCATGCAGCAGTTTTAAATCGATACGCTCGTCGATGACGCCAAAGTAGCCCACAATTGGAGATTGTAAATTGGCAATATCTGCGGGAATTTCAATTCCGTTTAGTGCCTGTGCAAAATGCGTTTCATCTACAGAACTTGGAAAACAGTAAACATTAGAATGGTTTTGCTTTTTTGACTCATATAATGATTTTCCGCCTGTAAAAATAATATGTGCATTGGCCATTAAATATTTTTCCTGATGAATCAAATGTTCAGGAGCTCCTCTAAACAATGTTAATTCATCCATACAATCGTATATGATCGTTTCAAATTCAAAGGATTCTATTAAAGGACTAAACGATGCTGAGTAAAACCATCCAGTTGAAACGTTTTTATTTTTAATGTACTGAGGTAATACGCTCGCAATGGCTTCAATACTATGAACACGAGGCTGCAAAATATGCAAGTTGTCATTGATAATAATAAGATTGGCTATGTTTTCCTGATGAGCATCAAAGGCAATTGGTTCTTCTATTAAAAGTACTTTCATGTTTTTAGACATTCTGCTGATTAAATGCTGCGGACGCTGGTAAACAAACTGCCATCTTAAATGGCAAAAAACAACCATATCGTAATTTTGAGGCAGTTCATTACTGCTTGTAGAAGAATTAGATTCTGTCACTTTATTTTTTGGGGTGTGTACATTTGTCTGCATGTCGATAATTTATTTTAAATGTGATTACTATTTGTTAAATGATCTTTTCTTGTAAAATTTAACGGATTCAAATGTAGACTTGTAAAACACGTGTTTTTTACAGAATTCTCCTGCTTTGTTACACAATTAAAGGCAAGTTTTTTTAAATTTTAACTTCAAGATTCAGTAAGGATATTTCTGTATTAACAGGGGGATGTTTAAATACTCTCAGGAAGCAGTAGAGTAAGGGAAACAACATATTTATTGTAGAATATTTTGCATGCGAAGTTTATAGCAATCCAGAATATTGAACTTTGTTTTTGCTTCAAAAATCGGATTGAGTAGAGATTTTAATTGCTGTTAAGTTTTTATTATTAAAAAAGAATATAAACTGCATAAGCAATAAAACCAAAAATAATATGTGCTGCAAAAAGCTGTAAATAGTACCCCTTAAAGTCAATGTTGGGTTTTTGAGGTACCATTTTAAATAAAACGAACCACGTAATTATGCCAATAATACCACTAATTGCTCCTAAAAGAATGCCAATTGGCCATGTTAGCTCGAGAACTTTATAAATCCATAAAAAATGGTAAGCAATTACAAAAACAAAACCAATTGTATAATGTAAAATCCACGCCAGTATATTTTTTACATTAGGTGATAATTCTAAATGAAGATGGCTTAAAATATAGCTCAATAGTACAGGTTCTTTGTAGAGTTCTCTGGCAGTTGCCGATACTGCATAACTAAACAAAGTCATGGCAGAAGTAGCAGCAATTGACGAGACTAAAATTTGAATCAATGTGTAAAAGTCCATAGATGAAATTTTTATTTAATTTGTATTGGATTAAGATCAGTTTGTGCCGGACCATTGATCACGGTGCCGTCTGTAGAAAATCTTGAACCGTGGCAAGGACAATCGAAAGATTTTTCGTCAGTGTTCCAATGAACAATACAGCCTAAGTGGGGACATACTGCAGAGAAGGCTTTTAAAGTATCGTCGTAATCGCGATAAACCGCAATTTTTTTTAGTCCAGAAGAGAGTACACCACCTTCGCCAGCAGGTAAATCAGCTGTGTTTTTTAAGTCAGAACCTTTGATCCAGTCTAGGTATTGTGAGGCCATATTTCCGGCTTCTTTTAAAAAGTCTCCCGTAGATTTTAGCGTAATTCTTGAAGGGCTGTATAAATCCTCCCATTGATTTTTGTTTCCTAATATAAGGTCGCTGATAATCATAGCGCCAATAGTGGCATGTGTCATTCCGTTTCCAGAATCGCCTGTGATAATATAAATATTGTTGTCACCGGGATTTTTTCCCATAAAACCTAAACCGTCTACAGGTTCCATAATCTGGCCTGACCATCGATAAGATATATCTTCAAGCATAGGAAAATAACTTCTTGTCCAGCTTTCGAGCCTTTCATAACGTTCAGCTGCCGAAATATTTTCCTGATCTTCCTGGCCTGTTTTATGATCTTCGCCTCCCGAAATAAGCAGATCATACTGATCGTCAAAATTTTCTAATCGAACATAATGATACGGTTCTGCAACCCATTCCGAATTAGCGTCCCCAGTATCCCACCATAGAGAATAAGGTATTAACCCTTTAGGTATTTTCCCCGCAATAACATAAGTTCTATAAGCAGCTTGTTTAGTATGCATAGTTAACGTATCATTAATAGGAGAGTTGGTAGCCACCAAAATATGATCTGCCGAAAAGGTAAAACCATTTACTTGTGCACCATGTTTGGTTATATTTTCGGCACGCGCTTCTGTGTAAATAATGCCTCCTAACTTTGTAATGGCATCGGCAAGACCCTTCAAATAATGTAAAATATGAAATTGGGCCTGATTATGAAATACAATAGAATGTGTTTTTTCTCCGCCTGTTATGGCTGGTGTGGCGTTTAGAAATGTGGTATTAATTCCAGCGGTTCTGGTAGCCTCATATTCCTTTTCTAAATTCTCCGGTTTGTCACTAGGATGCAGGAATAAATATCCGTTGACTCTTCTGAAGGAACAGCCTATATTTAGGTCAGTTACATTTGTTTCAATTTCATCTATTGCCTTGCTGTGACTTTCTGCGGCTAATTTTGCGGCTTCTTTACCAAAAGTACTTTCCAGATAATAGTATCGGTCATCAAGGGCACAGGTTAGGTGTGCTGTAGTACGACCCGTTTCGCCGCTACCAATAAACCCGTCTTCAACGACAACTACTTTTTTACCTGCTTTTAATAATTTATATGCAGTACTAAGACCAGCGATTCCGCCTCCAATAACGAGTACTTCGGCACCACAATTTTGATCTGGGGTATTATACGCAATCGGTGAAGTAGAATCAATCCAAAACGATACATTTTCTCCCGATGAAATACTTCCATTATTTATTTGATCTGAAATCTTATTCATGATTTATTTATTTAGTTAGTTGACAAAGCTTTTTTCAAGTTTTCAACCAAATTTAATAGACGTTTATATATCAAATTTACATGGTAAAATTTTAAGTTTATATCATTGCCATTGTGTATGTTATATAATAACTTATCATAATGCTGTAAGAATAAGTGCTTTATTAATAGTTGATTAGCTTTCTATTAATCTTTAAAATAAGAATTATGAAAGCAGCAGTTATACACGGTCCGGGATCTATTAAATATGATACAGTAGATGATCCGATTTTAAAAGCAAAAGATGATATAATACTTAAAGTAACTTCAACAGCCATATGCGGATCTGATCTACACATTTATTCGGGAGGGTTTCCGCAGCCTAGACCTATGGTTTTAGGGCATGAATTTATGGGAATAGTAGAAGAAGTTGGATCTGAGGTTACCCATTTAAAAAGAGGGGACAGAGTAGTGGTTCCTTTTCCGATTGCCTGCGGGAATTGTTTTTTCTGCAATCATGATGTTCCCGGAAATTGTGAACACAGTAATCCCGAGCATTATGGACCAGAAGGAGGAATAGCGACAGAAAAAGGCGGTGCACTTTTTGGCTATACTGATTTGTATGGAGGTTATGATGGAGGCCAGTCGCAATATGTAAGAGTTCCGTATGCTAATTATGGGCCAAGAATTGTTCCTGAAGATCTTAGTGATGAGCAGGTTCTATTTCTAACTGATATTTTTCCAACAGGATATACAGGAGTGGACTGGGGAGAAGTGAAAGGCGGCGAAACGGTAGCCATTTTTGGTTCTGGCCCAGTTGGAATTATGGCGGCTAAAAGTGCTGTTTTACGAGGGGCGGCACAAGTTATTGTAGTGGACACGCTGCAGTACAGACTAGACAAAGCAAAGCTTAGCACGGGCTGTACTACCATTTTGTGGGAAGACGGACCGAAAGATGTAGTGGAACAAATTCGTTCTTTAACTCATGGACGTGGCGCCGATGTGTGCATTGATGCTGTAGGTTTTGAGCCAGAGCGAAATTTAGGGGACAGAATCAAAGCCACCATTAATTTTGAAAAGGGATCTATTAAAGTTTTAGAAGCGTGTATGAGCGCTGTACGAAGAAGTGGAATAGTTGCAGTTTTAGGTGTATATCCTGTTAATTATGACAATTTTCCATTAGGGCAATTTTTTGACAAAGGAATAGTCTTAAAAGGAGGACAAGCTCCGGCTCATAAACATATTGATAAGTTGTTGGAATATGTGGTGCAGGGAAAAGTAAAACTCGATGATATTATCACGCATAGACTGCCATTGTCGGAAATTGCACATGCTTATGATATTTTCAAAAAACGTGAAGACGGCTGTGTGAAAGTAGTGCTGGATCCTTGGAAGTAGATCAGAGAATCTTTTTCATCAACAAAATTAAATGAAATTTCAAGATATGGTAAACCCGACAGCTTTTTTAGAAACTGTCGGGTTTATTTTAATATAAAAATCTATGAATTATTTACTACTCGTATTCAGCAGCTATTGTATTCACGGTATTCAAAGCAACGTCATTTAAAATACAATCTGCTTCTTTTTCTTCGGCAAGAGTTTGAGTCAGCAGTTTTGCAGCATCATTTTCTCCCAGAGTTTTTGCAAAAGCCGCAAGAGTTCCGTATGTTGCAATTTCATAATGCTCAATTTTTTGCGAAGCCGCAATAATTCCGGCATCTCTGACAGGACCGGGAGTTGTTTCCGAAAGAATAGCATCACCTTCTTCTAATAATCCCGCCATTGCTGCGCATTTTTTACCTTCTGGGTTTTGTCCTATCAGATCAAAAATCTGCTCTAATCTTTTTACCTGAAGTTTAGTGATATCAAGATGTTCTAAAATTGCGCCTGCAAGTCCTGGCGATGTGGCATTTGCTGCCATTTTCGGCAGTGCGCCGACTAATGCATTTTCTGCCCAGTAAATATCTTTAAGACTATCAACAAAAAGTTCGTTTAAATCTTTTGCAGCATCAGATGCTGGCTCAACTATATTAATTTTGGCGTCGTTCTTTACAGCATTTGTTTCAGCTTCCTTTGATTGAGGCGCGTTGGTCTGACCTTGCTTTTCTGAATTTTTCATGTTTGATTTTTTTTTTGATTATAAGTATAGGTTTGGTTCACGCTTCCAAAAACGGTGTAAACCCATTGCGTCAATAAATTCCCGAGCAAATGCTTCAGATGCAACATCGCTCGTTACAATAATTCCGGCGTCATCATTGCTTAGTTTTGAAGCAAAAGTGGTCCCGCTCAGCAATTCTGATGCCTGGCCGTCGGCTCCAATTACTTTACAGTGTTTGTAAGCATCATTTAAATATTCCAGGGCATCATCACTTTCTGCCAAGACATTTAGGCCTAATCCGTGGGGGACATAAACTGCATCGAATAAAACAGAAGATGCTGTTAGAAAACTAAAATCAGCCTTAAGAGCTCCATCAGAATCTGTAAGAACAGCACCTAAATGCGGTGCAATCACAAAACCTTTAGCATCTGCTTTTTTAAGTGCGTTTTTCATATTCTTTACCGCTGCCTTAGAAACGCCGTCAGAACAAAGGATGGCTACTTTTCTGGATTCGATTGTTGGGGTATTGGTTGGATTTTTTAGCATGCTTAATGCATTAGATGAACTGACAGATTGTTCCACTGTTTTAGGTTCCTGATCGCCGCCTTCATTTTCTGGAGAAACGCCTTTGTTAACTGAAAATTCAAGTTTGCTTGGTACAGCTGCTCCAAGCCCAATCGCTACTTTTTCCGCAAGTTCTGTATCAACCTGAGATAACAATCCCAGCATCCTCACACGAATAGCAGTGGTTTCTACTTTTCCCAATTCAAAACGAAGCGCTTTTACAATATGGCTTTTTTCTTCCGGGGTCTGGCTATTAAAGAATAATTTTGCCTGTCCGAAATGATCAGAGAAACTTTCACTTCTTTCTCGTACTTTATGCGCTTCAATACGTTCTGGGAAACTATTAAATCCTCCTTCGCTGATTTGTGCCTGATAGGGACATCCTCCTCCTAAAGAATTTGGGTGATAACTTACACGGCCTTTATTGATTTCCTGACGCATATGCCCGTCACGCTGGTTATTATGAGTCGGAGCTATACTGCGGTTAATTGGAATCTCATGAAAATTTGGACTTCCTAATCTTGTAAGCTGCGTATCGGTATAGGAGAACAATCTTCCCTGTAATAATGGGTCATTGGAGAAATCAATTCCAGGAACAACATGTCCGGGATGAAAAGCAATCTGCTCCGTTTCTGCAAAGAAATTATCAGGATTTCTGTTCAAAACCATTCTTCCTACAATCGTTACGGGAACCAATTCTTCCGGAATTATCTTTGTTGGATCAAGGAGATCAAATTCGTATTTGTTTTCGTCTTCGCTTGGAATTACCTGAACTCCTAATTCCCATTCGGGAAAATTCCCCATTTCGATCGCTTCCCAAAGGTCTTGCCTGTGAAAATCTGGGTTTTTACCAGAAATTTTCTGCGCCTCGTCCCAAGCCACCGCATGAGTTCCTAATTTGGGTTTCCAATGCAATTTTACAAAAGAAGATTCGCCAGCTTCATTTATGAATCGAAACGTATGTACTCCAAAACCTTCCATCATGCGATAACTTCTGGGAATGGCGCGGTCAGACATAACCCACATGATCATATGCATGGATTCCGGCATTAAGGAAATAAAATCCCAAAAGGTATCGTGTGCTGATGCAGCCTGCGGAATTTCATTATGTGGCTCTGGTTTTACAGCATGAACAAGATCTGGAAATTTAGAAGCATCCTGAATAAAAAATACAGGAATATTATTTCCCACAAAATCATAAATACCTTCCTGCGTATAAAATTTTACCGAAAATCCTCTGACATCACGTGCAAGATCTGTAGAGCCACGCGATCCTGCTACAGTAGAGAATCGTGCAAAAACGGGTGTAGTTTGTCCCATTTCCTGCAAAAAACCAGCTTTTGTTAATTCCGGAATCGGATTTGTTACTTCAAAAAAACCATGTGCTCCTGAACCACGCGCATGAACTACTCGTTCAGGGATTCTTTCGTGGTCAAAATGTGTAATTTTTTCTCTCAAAATAAAGTCTTCTAATAAAGAAGGACCTCTATCGCCCGCCTTCAGCGTATTATTGTCGTCATTAATTTTAATTCCCTGGTTCGTGGTCAGGAATTTATTAGTGCCGTCAGATTTGTTGACCGACAGATCTCTCTGTTTATCATCCTGCGAATTTTTCATAGTGTATAGTATTAATGGTTAAAATCAAGTCCTGATGTAGATTTCTGATTTTCAGGCATCTCAAATGTAATGGTACAAGAAGAGTGGTTTTTACACAATTAGGGTTGGCTCTTACAGAATTTTCATTTTGCACTTATTTATAAATGTCTTATCTCCAGATTTTTACTAATGAAATAATAATATAAAATCTTTATATAATAATGTAAATAGCAAACCTTTCCGAACGGTAATTTTACAATATTAAAAATGAAGATGAAGTTCGGTAATACCTGATTGATACAAAAAAGAAATCAAATAACAATCTAAATGCGAGATATTATGTTTAAAAAAGGCCAGAAAGTACAGCAGGAGTTTGGTAACCAGATTATGGAAGTTATAGGTTTCGAACCAGAATTGATTGAGAACATCATTACGCAATGGGAAGATGAAGAAGGTACAATTGTAACTGGAAAATTTATGGAATCACAATTGTCGCCGGCGGAATAAAGAGTAAAGAATAAATAATTAGATCAAAATGAAAACTAATACAAAGCCTAAAAAAGCATTTTATGCTTATCAGGAAAAAGATATCGAAACAATTTTTGATCATATCAAAAGTGAAAATAACGGCAAACTCTTATACCAGTTACCTACGGGTGGGGGAAAAACTATAATCTTTTCTGAAATTGCCAGAAGGTTTATAGAAGAATTTGATAAAACAGTTATTATCCTGACGCATCGCAAAGAATTATCTACACAGACTTCTTCGACATTAAAAAAAAATGGAATTAATAACCATATTATCAGCAGTAAAAGCCTAGACTTTAAACCTGATTTTGATTGTTATGTTGCCATGGTAGAAACGCTGCGTAACCGAATAAAAGCTAAAAAAATAAAAACCAATAACGTTGGTCTTGTAATTGTAGATGAAGCGCATCACAATTCATTCAGGAAATTAATGAGCAGTTTTAAAAATGCTTTTGTTATTGGAGTTACCGCAACACCTTTTAGTTCTGATATATCTAAACCAATGAAAAAGCATTACAAATCGTTGGTAATGGGTGAGAATATTTCAGAGCTTATTGCGCAGGGTTTTCTCGCTAAACCACAATCTTATATTTATGAGGTTGAATTAAATTCGCTAAAAACAGGAATACATGGCGATTATACGGTAAGTTCTTCTAATGAATTATATAGTTCACCACCAATGCTGGAATTATTGCTAAAAGCGCACAGTGAAAATGGTGCAGGAAAAAAAACGCTGATTTTTAATAACGGAATTGCGGCTTCTCAAAAAGTATATGAAACTTTTACTGAAGCAGGAATTGCGATCAAACATCTTGATAATAAAACACCTGATAAAGAGCGTAAAGAAATTCTAAAATGGTTTAAGAAAACCAAAGATGCAGTTCTGACTTCGGTTTCGATTTTAACCACTGGTTTTGATGAACCCAAGGTACAAAATGTAATTTTGAACCGCGCCACAACTTCGATAACACTTTACCATCAAATGGTGGGTCGCGGATCAAGAAGACTTCCGTCTAAAAAAACGTTTACGATTACTGATCTGGGGAATAATATCCAGCGTTTCGGTGCCTGGGAAGAACCTGTAGACTGGAAATATGTTTTTGAACGTCCAGAGGAATTTGCTAAACAACTGCATTTTCAATGTAACGGAAGTTCATCTTTACAATCTCACGGACTTTCTGCCGAATTACGCGCTCAATTTCCTAATACTTTGGAGATGACATTTGATATCGAAGGACATTATCAGGAAGCTATTGATACTGATAGAAAACCAAAAACCGTCATTCAGCAATCTATAAGGCAGCATGCCAAAATGTGTATGGATAATGCAGAAACACTGTCGCAGGCAATCGCATTGGCAGAAGCTTTGCAGCCAGAAATAGAATGGCGTGTAAAACAATATGTAAAATGTTTGGATAATGCCAGTAGAAACTATAAGGCTTGGCTGTTGGAAGATTATCAAAACAGACTTAAAGGTTTGATAATTAAGTTATATCCCAAAGTTACTGCAGCATAAATTTTTAAATTGAAGATTAAGTTTAAAACTGCAACATAACACGAAAATTATGTAAAAAAATGTCATTAAATCAATTCACCTTTATTTCCAAAATATTAAATCATGAAAACTTTTTTACGCAATAACGGACTTTCCGTTTGTTTTTTTCTGCTGTTTGTAGTAGCAATGGCAGGACAAATTATTTTTGGGTTTGAGGAATATAATAAAGACTTGATTGAAGAAGGCGCTTCTGTGGCACCATTATCTTCTTATTTTACAACAGGACATTTTATAGAATCTACTTTTGAAAACTGGGAAAGTGAGTTTTTACAAATTGGACTTTTAGTAGTGCTGACCATTTTTTTACAGCAGAAAGGCTCATCAGAATCTAAAGATTTTGAGAAGGACGAAGAAGTAGACAGAGAACCTTCAGCTTCCCGAAAAGGCGCTCCCGGACCTGTTAAAAAAGGCGGCTGGATTTTAGTGCTTTACAAACATTCTCTTACTATTGCACTTTTCCTTTTATTTGCTTTATCTTTTTTATTGCATTTTTATGGAAGTTTAAAAGATGAAAATGAACAGCTTTCGTTAAAGGTAAAAGCTTTAGAAACTGCCCCGCAATATATTACAGATTCGAGATTTTGGTTTGAATCTTTTCAGAATTGGCAGAGTGAATTTCTCTCGATTTTCGCCATTATTGTTCTTTCTATTTATCTGCGCCAGATAGGTTCTTCGCAGTCTAAACCAGTAGATGCGCCACATATGGAAACTGGAGAATAAACAGTTTTCAGATATAATTTCTGTATTAAAAAAATATTCTTTTAAACCCCATCACTTATGCATACAATTTCACCTTGGGCCGCAACCGTACACGCCGATTTAGAAAACAGCGCCGTAATTTGGGAGAAGGAATTCCAAAAATATACGTTTCAGGTATTTAATACCGGCGATTCAATATGGATCGTGGTGACATGGCCAAATAAAGGACAAATGGCTTTTCGTCCTGCTTTTGGTATGAACAGCTGCTTTGAAGTCACCAATTTATTTGATGACGGACAGTTACTTGTAATCAATTTACAAACAAGGCTGGGGCAGTACGAAGTTCAGATCTCCTTTCCTGACGATAACGCTCCGCTGCTACATTATACGACATCATTTAAAACGAATCAGCCTTTAATGATTCCTTTCTGGCCGCGTGACATTATTCCGCTTACCCAAAATGGAAGTGTTGAAAATACGAATGGTAAAATTTACATGAATCAAATCGGTGCTCGATCTGGTATACTTTTCGCCAGTATGACCAAACCTAAAACAGGTTCTTTTTTCTATTTTCAGGATTTGGGTTCTATGAGTGCCTATTGTGAAGCTACAGAAACCTCGTTGGCAGAAACTGTAGGCGGGTCATGGCCGGAAATAGGATTTAAATTACCCATATTAGAAAATAAACCGCTTCCGTCAGACCAATCTTATACAATTTCTGATGCTTATGTTCTTTTTTCAGCGGATGCTGTTGAAAATGAAATGCAGCAGACCACGAAATTTTTAGACAATCTTGCAGAGGTGTATCGTTTTTTACCTCATCCCGAAGTGGAGTATCATAATTGGCCTGAAATTACAGAAAATTGTCTGCAGGATATTTTTACGAACAAAGGGTGCTGGACCCAGACAAAAGGAATTCCATATCTCAATGCTTATTTATGCGATTATGATACGCCTGCAGAAATTATGGTGCAGCTCGCGATATTAGTTCCTTTAGATGAGTTAAAAAACTGGACTTGTACAGAAACTGATCCAGTGTATAATGATCTGCTTAACGGATTGGATGCCTTTTATGATCCACGATTAAAAACTTTAAACCGCTGGCTTCCTCAGTTAAAAGACGATCTTGATAAATCGGAAGAGCAAAAAAAGGAAATGGTTATGGATTCGTGGTATTTGCATCATCCCCTTATGAACCTTGCAAGACTTGCACTCACGGGTGAAAAAAAAGCAAAAGAACTGGTTTTACAGTCAATTGAATATGCCATTAAAGTAGCGCATCATTTTGATTACGAATGGCCAGTTTTCTATAAGATGGATACATTAGAAGTTATAAAAGAAGAAACGGCTCCAGGGAAAGGCGGAGAAAAAGATGTTCCAGGATCTTATGCGCATTTAATGCTGCTGCTGTATCGACTAACAAATGAAAAACGCTATTTTAATGAAGCGGAAAAATCAGTTAAAAAGCTTGTGGGAAAAGGATTTGCTATTTTTTACCAAGCCAATATTACGGCTTTTTCTGCAGGAGCACTTTTAGAATTGTACAAAATTACGAACAAACAAGAATATTTAGATTTAAGTTATGCCTGTCTGGCAGGGCTTTTCAAAAATATGCAGATTTGGGATTGCCAGTACGGATACGGCAAAAATTATCGTAATTACTTTTCTATATTTCCACTCAATGAAGCGCCCTACACCGCTGCTTATGAAGAAATGGAAGTATATGCCGCGCTTTCTGAATATTTGATACAGTCGGAATCTGTAGAAATACTGCCGTCATTAAAAATTTTAATTCCTGAATTTCTAAAATATGCCGTGAGCCGATTACCGTATTATTATCCGACAATGCTTCCCGAGGAAATGCTTTCTGATGACGTTAAAACCGGTGAAATTGTGAAAGATTTATGGATTCCGCTTGAGGATCTTTATACGGGATGGGAGAAGAGCGGGCAGGTGGGGCAGGAGGTTTACGGTGCCGGACTTGGATTTGGCGTAATGACCAGACAATATCATAAAGTGAAGGATGAAGATTTTTTATTATTTGCCGATTATCCATTAGTAAATTATAAAAAATCAAAAAATACTGTACGGTTTACTGTTTTAGGCAGTGCCGAATTTGACTGTAATTTCAAAATACTATTTCCTGAGAATAGCAGTAAAATCAAAATAGATGTCTTACACAATAAAAAACGCATTCTGCCTGTGTCAAAAAGTAAAATTTTACTAGAGTATAAAATTACAGGAGATAGTATAGTGGAAATTACTTGGTAATTAACCTTAAAAATATTTATTCAATTTAGATAACTGTATCGAAAAGTGTAAGATTTTAGATTAATTGTGTAAAAATAGCTTTAGCTACAAGGGTATATTTGAAAATATACAAACTAAAAATTAATATTATGAAAAAGCTAGTTAAAACCACAATGCTGATTGCGTTGTTTGCAACTATTCTTTCTTGTAAAAAGAATGAATCATCTGCTGAGAATGATTACAATAGCACTGCAGATTCTACTTCTACAACAGTAGACACCGTTGGCCCAGGTACAGACAGCACAACAGTTAATGGTGCGGGAACAACCGGAGCAACAGGAGAAGGTTCAACCGGATCTGGAGCCGCGGGTACACAGCAAAAAGGAACAGAAACGGTTAAAACCGATTCCACAGCATCAAGTAATAGTAAAGACAGATAATAACTGCCTTGGTTGATTATTTATTTTTTGTAAACCTGCGGCCTTTGCTGGCTACAGGTTTATTTTTTTTAGAACAAAGAGAAGAACTGAATTAAAGACAATGCATTTCAAACTTTCAGCATATAACCATTACTCATAACCCACAAAATCTATGAAAGCTATAATCCTGTTAGCAACTCTTAAAAAGAAAGGGAGTTCTAACACTGAAACACTTACAGAATTTCTGGGAACTTATCTGGAAAATCAAAATATTGATTATGAAGTTGTCAAACTAGCGGAGAATCATATTCTTCCCGGAACTTACACAAAAATGGAAAATAAAGATGATTGGCCCGAAATCTACCAGAAAATTCTGGATGCCGATATTTTACTTTTTGCAACTCCTTTGTGGTGGAACAATCATTCGTCTGAACTTCAAAGATGCATCGAACGACTTGATGAAGTTTACGATAAAATTCTGGCGGGTGAAGATTCGCCGCTGGACGGTAAAATTGGTGGCGTCATTATTACTGGAGATTCAGACGGTGTTGAGCATGTGACTGGAAATATTGCCAATTTTTTCTGCAGCCTTGGTGTTACTTTTGCTCCTTATGCGTCATTAGGAGTCATTTGGGACGGTCATGCGAAAGGCGAAAATAGAACAAAATCACAGCTTCTTAATTACTATAAGCGGAATTATGCAAAAGATGCCAAAGCAATGGCAGAATCACTATTTAAGGCAGTGAAATAGCTGCAATATTCTTAAATCAATGTTCTTAAATTGTTTTTATAAGATTTTTTTCTATAAAATATGTTGTTTATGTTTTAATAGGTAAAATACTAACGCGGATCATACATTTAAGTTAGAAAATAAACTTTTTTTGTGTTTTTTCTTAAGTTAAATAAGTATCTTTAACTATTATTAACCGTTTCACGGATGTAATTCGATCGTTTATCGATTCTCAGACGCTTATATTTATATAAACATTTGCAGATTTCTAAATTCTTGTCTTATGTTTTTGCGATATAAAATATTAAGCAATTGAAAGCACAGACCTCACAATTACAAAGGAATATTTATTTAGCAGATGATGACGAAGATGACAGGCTGATGTTTCTTGAAGCGCTGCTTGAAGTGAATAGTAATGTAATTTTAACTCAGGCGGAAGATGGTAAACAGTTACTGGATATTCTTTCTAAAAATCCGAAACCATTACCCGAATTTATTTTTCTGGATATTAATATGCCTAAAATAGGTGGTTTTGAATGCCTCGTACAAATAAAGAAAAATAGGAAATTAAATAAATTGCTGATTATAATGCTTTCTACCAGCAGTGATCCTCTCACAATTTTCAAAGCGCAAGAACTTGGAGCTAATTTTTATGCTGTAAAGCCCGTTACTTTTGACGATATCAAAATATTGATAAAAAATGTTTTGCAGATGAATTGGCTTTCCGTTCAAAATGACAGGAAGAAATTTAGATTAACTTAAATTTTGAAATATAATCCCGGTTCTGCGAATTTCTCAGATTGGCATACATTACTCCAGATTCTGTTATAAGATCTAATAACACCTTCTTGTTCAATACATAAGTACTGCCGCATCTCCCGTGTTTACTCTGTTGAAAAACAAAAAAAAACCGTCTGAACTTCAGACGGTTTAAGCAGTGTTTTAAAGCGATTTGTTGATGTCACTTTGGGTGTACTCATTGTCCGAGTCCAACTCCGAATCATCTTCATCACTGGAAATTAAATCATCTTCGTCTTCCAGATCATCTTCATCTTCGAGATCATTCTCATCCTCTAACTCATTAGAATCATATTCTTTCTGATCATCATCCAGACTATCTATTTTATTATAATCATCTTGTTGATTAAAATCAGGATCCTTATTTTGCAGTTCATCGTTAGATTCAGTACTATCTAAAGAAGTAGTATACTCTTCATTTCCAGTTCTTGTTTCGTCTTCTTGAGAATACGAGTCACTTTGACCGTAGTTTTCTCTCTCATCTAAACTCATACTCGTTTTTTTTTTAATATTATTTTTTATCTGTTCCCTTTTTATTGTCTGCTGTGTCTTTTTTAGTATCAGCAGCCTTATCTGTGCTCTTTGAAGCAGTTTCTTTTTTATCAGTTTTTTTATCTGATGCTTTTGCACTACCAGTGCTTTTTTTATTGTTTGAAGTACTCATAATAATATAGTTTTAATAATTAATATATTGGTAAATGTAAGGGTGTGATACAGCTCTATTTTACACTAAAGCTTTTTGTAATTGTATAATTACCAGTTTGTTATTAATATGTACATTACTTTGCGTGCTTCAATGTTTAATCTACTCAAATACTTCATTCCGCTGAACCCATTTTTAAAGTCTGATGATAAAGCTTACTTTTTATAATCTATAAATTCGCCGATATTTGTAAAATGATTTCATGTAATGATGCTAATCTTACAAATACCCGCCATAATTATGTAAAAATCGCCCTACGTCTTCAGCTAGTTTTGAAATCGTTAATTAAAAAAAAAACATTATGAAAGCGACAAACACAAAGGGTACTGCTAAAAAAGCAACGACCACAGCATCTAAAGGAAGAACGGTAAAAGCTAAATCGTCTGCAGCCGAAGGATTGAGAGATTTATTTGTAGATTCTTTAAAAGATATTTATTGGGCAGAAAAAGCATTAACAAAAGCGTTACCTAAGATGGCTAAAAATGCAACTTCTGAAAATCTAATTACGGCGATCAATGAACACTTGGCTGTAACAGAAGAACAAGTAAGCCGATTGGAACAAGTCTTTGAAATAATTGGAGAAAAAGCTGCTGCAAAAAAATGCGATGCTATGGAAGGTCTAATTAAGGAAGGAGAAAGTATTATGGAAGAAACGCAGGAAGGTCCAGTAAGAGATGCAGGAATTATTGCGGCTTCGCAAAAAATCGAACACTACGAGATTGCAACTTACGGAACTTTGGCAGCGTTTGCAACAACTTTGGGAGAAGAGCAAGCCGCAGCATTATTGCAGCAGACATTAGAAGAAGAAAAAGAAGCAGATACTATTTTAACGGAAGCTGCTTATAATACTATTAACTTTGATGCGTCTGAAGAAGATGAGGAATAAATATTTCAAAAAATAAGTAAAAAACCTGTAATCTATAAAAGAATATTACAGGTTTTTTTTATGCTAATTATAATTCGATAAGTAAAACTATTTGTTTAAAAACTCTTCTGTATACATTTGTTTTGCAAGTAAATGGTAATCATGTAATTAATGCATAAGGTTTTATAAATAACTGAATACTAAGTGTGCAACATTTGCAAGAGAACAAAAAGCTTTTTGTTTCTCTATCAAAATTATTATTTAAACTATTGAATTATGAAAAATTTATTTTTAACCTGTTGTATGGCATTATCATTTGTATATGCATCAGCGCAGACCACTCCTGCGAAAACAAAGTCAACGACTAAAACAGATTCTACTTACAACAAGAAAAGTAAGCATGGTTCTGAGCACAAATCGGGTAATACAAAAACAGACACGATTACTAAACAGCGTTCTAACAAAAAGAAAGGTACTACTCCTAAAACAGAAACGTCAACTCCTGCACGTAGAGATACGATCAACGGAACAACAAGACCATAATATATCTTTGTTGATTGTTTAATTTAAAAGCCTATTTTTTGAAAAAAAATAGGCTTTTATTTTTAATGCAATTGAGACAGGAAATCGTAAATAATAATTTATAATTTTTCATAAAAAAACCGCCTAAAAAGACGGTTCTAAAATAGCTAGAAGCTACTATCACGATTGGTTTCTTCATCAAGACCTTCGTTATCTAGATCTTCCGTGCCGAATTCATCATTGTCTTCGGTTTCAAATGCATCTCTGTCAAGTTCCTCATTATTGAATTCATCATCTCCCAGGTTTTCATTACCCAAGTTTTCATTACCAAGTTCATCAGTTTTGAATTCTTCGCTGCTAAACTCATTTCCATAATCTGGTTCAGCATTATCGGTTATAGAATGATCTACTGAAGAGGTTTCATTTTCCTGTCCTTCGTTTCTTAATTCATTATTCTGAAAACCCTGATCTTTCTGACCGTAATCTTCTGTTTTACTTAAATTCATAATACAATTTTTTAAATTAAATTTTACTATGATGCCTTACTATTCGTAAATTATCTATTCGTTTCCTGAAGCATCATTTGTAAATGTAAAAGAGCAATCCAGATGAATTTTATAGTCTGAACATTTATAGTTGTATAATTTTCATAGTTTATGTTTTAAATCAGAAAGAAACAAATTTTAATGCTTTATAAAGTACCTGATTAAAATCTTTGCAAGCTCTTTGTGGAATTTTAAAACTACTTGTAATTATTTGATAATAAATTATTTGCTAGTCAATGTTGTAATATTAGAGTTTAATTCTGTAAAAACCCTCTGTACTGATGTTCTACTTTTCCAATTATTAATTTTAAATAAAATATTATGTCATTTGAAAATCAAAACACAGTAGGAGCTACGGCAAAAGCGATCGAAGAACAAACTTCAAAACTGCCATCAGATTTATTTTTATACGCCGCACTTGCTGCAATGGGAACGTCATTGACCTTAAAATGTTTGGGAAGAAAGCATACTGCACTATTTGTAGGGCAATGGGCATCACCATTTTTATTGCTTGGAGTTTACAATAAGCTTGTTAAGCTGGAAGGACATGATTCTGAAGACAAAACTGTATAGAAAAAAAAGGTAAATTTATGAAAGAGCCTAGTAAGTCCTTTAAAATTTCTTATTTAAAATGATAAAGCTGCCTTAACTTATGTAAAGGCAGCTTTATTTTTTTTACTTAAATTTAATTATTTATCAATATAAATACAAATCTGCATTTTAGAGCTTTTAATCCCGCACGTAAGAATCAGCTGATGATTTCTCTAAAGGCAGGCCCAAATATAATGTTGTGCCTTTACCAGGTTCGCTGGAAGCTCTTACAAAACCGTTATGGTTCGAAATAATGGTTTGCACCAACGCCAGCCCAAGTCCGCTGCCGTATTGCTCATCATTGCTCTGCAGACGGAAAAAAGGATCAAAGACGCGATTTTCAAATTCTTTTTTAAAGCCAATTCCATTATCGCTTATCGAGAGTATTATATAATCTGTTTTAGAATCAGCATTAAACGTGTCAAATATTTCCTGATTTGGATAATGTATCCCAATTTTAATATGAGGAGCTGTATCCTGCTGGGCAAACTTTATTGCGTTAGAGATTACATTTACAAACAGCATATGAAATTGAGATGCTATAATTTTCATCGGAGGCAGCGGCTCTACTGTAATGATGGCTTTATGCTCTGTAATCACTTTTTTAAGATCGTTTAAGGCTTTTTTAATTATTAAATTAAGATCTGCATTTTTGAATCTTTTTTCCGCAAAATTAAGTTGGGAATAGGTAACTAAATCTTCGATGAGCTGGTTTGTATTGATGGCCGAATGGAGCAGGCGTCTTACATTATGTTTGGAAGATGTCGATAATTCAGGATCTTGATCAATAATCTTTTTGCCGAACATATACATTTTTCGAATCGGCTCCAAGAGCTGCTCGCCGGCCGCAGCGGTAAACGATTCCAGCTGTATGCTTCTTTTTAGCAGTTCGTTATTTTTTAGCAGTAAATCTGCATTGCTTTTTTCCAAATCTGTAATATCTTCAAGAGCGATCAAAATCAAGCCCTCAGGCATAGAGTCAGTAATTGGTGCAGCATTAATAATCATTACTTTTTTCACGGCTGGATTTTCACTGAATTGTATTCTGGCATTCAAAACTGGTTGATCCCTGCTTATTTTTTTCAGCACTAATTCTTGAAATTCAACTGTATTCCAAAGGGCATTTCCTATTTCAGAAATCGAAATTCCTTCAATAAGTTCTTCAGTCGTTTTAAAATAGCTGTAAAAGGAAGGATTGGCGCTGTGGACGATAAGATTGCGGTCTATTATTAAAAGCGGCTCCCGAATTGTTTTAACAATCGATTCGTAGAAATTTCTCATTGAATGGAGCTGCTTCCTATGATTCTGAAGCTCATCATTTGTACAGGAGAGCTCTTCATTGTTAGAATGAAGCTCCTCTATAGAAGTTTGTAACTCTTCATTTAGATATTGAAGTTCTTCAGTTCTATGGAGAAGCTCTTCATTAGAGGTGCGAAGCTCTTCAAAATAGACCTGTTGTTCTTCTGTCAAATATTTAAAGTCATTCTGAAGCTGAAACAGCTGTAATTCCATCTCTTTTTGTTCTGATGTATTGTCATTCTGTACGGCCTTTTCTCCTGAAATTGGTTTTCTATGAAAAATAATAAGCAGCAATTCAATATTCGAAGGAAGATATACAGCTTCAAAAGAAATGCTGAAAGTCTGATTTTTTATTGTAATAGGTCCTCCAATACAATTTCTTTTATCATTTCGGGCTTTTAAAATCGCATTTTTAAGTGAAAAACGAATTTCATGAGAAACCATATTCATGATATTAAAGCTGGGCTCACCAGCAGAAGGCTGCAAAAAAGCACTCGTGTCACCATGAAAATGGACGATTTCGAAATCATCGTTAATTACAACAGCAGCAGGCGAATATTGTTCAAGAAGCATATCTGTTGCAATTTTTTTATAATTCGTAACTGTATTTGCAGGAATATCTATTTTACTGACTGATTTTTCAGCAGTATAACCCGGCATTTCAGAGGTAAAGTGAAAGTCTGCTTTTCTGCGTCGGTATATTTTTCCCTGTCTTTCCACAGCTGTAAATAACTGTTCGACCCGTGCGGCAGATTCAGACTTTCCTAAGAAAAGAAAACCTTGGTCTCGAAGAGCATAATGAAAAGAAGAAAGCACCTTATTCTGCATATCAGCATTAAAATAGATCAATACATTACGGCAGGTTATAAAATCAATTTTAGAAAAAGGAAAATCCTTTGTAAGATCATGTATAGCGAAAATACAGCTGTCACGGATTGACTTGCTGATATGATAACCGCTTTCCTTTTTCGTAAAATATTTTGCCAGTCTTTCCCCGCTTATATTCTTCACATCCTGATGCGTATATATGCCAAGACGGGCTTTTTCAATACATTTTTCGGATAAGTCAGAAGCAAATATTTTGATGATGATCTCGCTGTTATTGGTTTGTTCGAGATATTCCGTAATTGAAATTGCTAATGAATAAGCTTCTTCACCAGTAGAGCATCCTGCTGACCATATTCTTAATTCTTTTCCTCTAAGTGATTCTACAAGAGAGGGAAAAATTACTTTTGGCAGACTATCAAAGAAAAGCTGATCTCTAAAAAAATAGGTTACAGGAATAAGAATATCGTTAAATAATAAATCCTGTTCAGTCGTTTTACTTTTTAGTAAGGTAAGATAGCTTTCCGCGCTTTCTTGTCTGGTAATTACCATTCTTTTGGCAATCCTCCTTCGAATGGTCTGTTCTTTATAATGATGAAAATCAGTACCGGATTTTGCAGCTACGAGATCAATGATTTGTCTTAAGAATTCGTCCTGTTCTGCTGATGCTTCCTTTTCCTCGTAGGCTCGATTGATTAAATAACTTTCTCTAATCTCCAGCAGCTTAGCGGCAGTTTGTAGGGGGGCTGTAAAGTAATCAATAAACTCAGCATTAGCCTTATTAAGTTCAAAACCGCTTTTTGTGACTGCAGAAACCGATGCACCGCCTTGTTCTCTGATATTTTTAAGTCCTGCCGCTCCATCTATAGAAGACTGGCAAGCCAGCAGTCCTATGGCATAACTCTCGTATTTTTGTGCCAGAGCATTGTAAAAAATATCCAGACAGTTATTAGTCCTGCTGCCTCGAATGGCCGGTTTTAGCTTTAAAATTTCATTTTCAAGTATAAGAAAGTTTTTCTCGGGTATGACGTATATATGATCCGGCTTTAATTCTACGGTATTTACTATTTCATAAACCGGCATTTTAACACAATCCGCAAGCTGCTGGGTGAGATCCGCATTCTGGCGGGACTCTAAATTCTCCATAACCAGAAATGCCATACCGGAATTTGGAGTAATACCAGAAAGGATTTGTTTAACAGTATCTATTTCAGAGCCTTCCGCAGTAATTCCAACGACGGGAAAGGAGGGAAGGTTAATTTGATTTTTTTCAAGTGCAGCAGTTTCCATAAGCATTCGTTTGATTTAGCAGTGCATTTCACTTTTGCTTTAATTAATGCAGTTTCCTGCTGGGGTAACTGCACCATGCAGTTACCCCAAAATCAAATTACGAATTGAAAATATAAAGTTTAAAAAATAGGTGACCTCCTGCGTGTTTAACTTGGATGCATCATATATAAAAATAACAGTTGTAAGATCAAGATAAAATATGTTGAGAATGCCAAGGTATATAAAAGATTAAAATCGTTTAATAGAATGGATCTGCGGCAGTTTGATATAATTATTAATAAATTTCATAAAATTTTAAATAAAGCAGTTTGATAGGATAGCAAAGGTAGCAGATTTTTAGTAGGCATTGTTATATAATTACCATTTTCAATATTTTGATTTACAGTGAATTGTGGTCGTTTTTTTAAGTCTTTTATGAAAAAATCATATCAGTTATTTTACAAGCAGGAAGTTTTTAATAAAATTGGATAATTCTCATTTCTTATTGAATGCTTTTTATGTAAAGTTTTGATATAAATATTTTTATGTTTGAATCCTGTAATAGCTAAATAGTATTGTGTAAGATGTAGCAGTAAGACTGGTGTAATTTTGGAAATAGTCAAATTGAAATATTCTGACACCTGCTGCCAAAAAACGAACGGCTTCATGAATTATAAAAAACAAAAATCTCCATTAAATTTTCTAAGTGATTAAGTTCTGTTTTGTATCTGAATTTATTAGAACAGTTCTCTTTAAAATAATACTACTTAAAAAAAATGCCAAAATTAATTTTTCTTATGTAGTGAAATTAAAAACGGTTAGATAAGAACTATAAATAATTATACGCCATGTTATATAAAAATATACTGTTGATTGACGATGATAGTGATGATGCCGATGTGTTTATCGAAGCCATCAATTCTCTGGATAAAAATGTTACCTGCCTGGCAGAAACAAATTCCATTAAAGCTTTAGAGTTTTTGAAAAGTACAAAAATCCTGCCTGATCTTATTTTTTTAGATTATAATATGCCTGTTTTAAATGGGAATGAATTTATAGAAAAAATGAGAGCTGTCCAAAAGCTCAAACCCATTCCGGTAATTCTATATTCCAGCTATTCCGAAAATGCTGCTGCACAATTGTCGATTATTCATGAAACGGAGCGGTTTATTAGTAAACCCAATACTTTTACAGAGCTGACGGCACTGCTGAAAAATATACTGGAGGAGCTATAAAATCTGTACTGGAAAATTTCAATTTTACTTTAGGCAGTACGGCAAATAGTAAAAGCACTATTGATCTTTTCACTTCGAGTATATCTAAGATTATTTGGATAAAGTTGTTTTGTCTGTTTTCAAAAACATTTACCTGCTATGAGCGTTATGAGCGAATAAAAATAACCTCAAACGGTCTTTTAAGACTTCACCATTTTGCAGGTCTGGATCGGATAATAATCTGTTACTGTTTTAAAGAATATTGCTTTATTGAAATCTTTTAAGCATTTATATAGTACTTTTGAACTCGTAAAACCCTTCAAGATGATAAGTTCTGATAATTCCCGCCCAGCCGCTGAAGGCTTAAATGAAAAAGAGCCTGTAAAAATTATACTGGCAGAAGATGATAAAGACGATCAGGAATTATTCATCGACGCCCTGGATGAGGCGCAGGTCTCCTCTGAGGTAACGACCGTTGAAAACGGGCAGCAACTCTTGGATACTCTCAGAGATCAGTCCGAACCCAATCCCGATATTATTTTTATCGATGTCAATATGCCTGTTAAAGGCGGGAAGAAGGCGCTGGAAGAAATAAAAAGCGATAAAGAGCTTCGGGACATCCCGGCCGTTATGCTCTCCACTTGGAGCCACCCGGCAGATATTGAAGATTCATTTGATAAGGGAGCGGACCTGTACGTGCAGAAGCCGAATTCTTTTGCCGGCTTTGTATTGCTGCTAAAGAAAGTCTTTTTTCTTCATTGGACAAAAGCTTTATTGAGACCTGTTATAAGTTTATTTTTTGTTTCGGAAAAGAATATTGGCAAAGACTAAAGAATCCTTTTTAGTCTGCGTATTTTAATCAGGCGTACTTATATAATTGATTTGGCTAATTTAGTTTCAGGCTGCTGCTCAGGAACTTTATAAAACTACGGGCTGTCGAAAACGCGGTCTATAGTATCGAGGGGCAATTTTATATAATATTTTTCTTGGAGCTCTTCCCGATCCTCAAGAAGTTTTTCAAATTCATCCAGTTTTATTTTCTGACAATTTAGGGTTGATTCATTGCAGAGCCTATTTGTTTTCCATAAATTGAAGTTTACCTGGCTGAATTTTTCAGGCACCACCGGCACAATTAGCTGTTTCTTTTCAGGGTATAACAAGTATTGCAACTGAATAAAAAAATTATCCGCGGAGTAACTTTTTTATTCAGCTTCTACAAAGAGGCACTGGATGCACTTTTTCTAAGAGTTCTATTTGATGGTTAATGTCAAATTCGGCACCACTATGTTTCCATTGCTTCCTGTGTAGCGCTGTGCGAAAACTTCAATTTGATCGTTGGTAATCATTTCGGTTGTAGCGTTCAGCGGAAGAACCACGATATCATTTGTGGAGGCCCCCCTGCCGTAGATCTTGTATTGTGTCAGCATGGTTCCATTTTTGGCAATATAAATGATGTAAGTGCCTGCAGCTGGAACCTGAAATGAAATAGATCCCGAAATTTGGAAAATCCTTTTCTTTTTACCGACATATCGCAGACGATTAGCAGCGTCGGTGGAAAATCGGAATAAATTGGAGTAAACAGTAGAGGGTGTGCCAGATCCTACTTTTACAATATCACTGGGATTTAAGTTGTTAGTAAAAGCTACCGCTAGCCCGCTTCCGACTGCATAGTCCATTGCAAAATCGCCTGTTGCGTTCGCATCGGTTTCTGTCGGGATACCCGCCGCCCTGACATTCCAGCTGTTGCTAAAGTTATATCCCGAATAAGTTCCTGAAGCGTAAGGACGAACGTAATTGGCAGGTGTAGGGCCGGTAAATACCACCGACTCCAAAACAGCATCGCTTAAAATGGATATACCAGCGGCCGATACGTCAAATCCATAAGCTCCTGATGCAACATTCGAGAAACCGCCCTGCTTTGATACCAAGTTAAAGGTACCGGTCAATTTTTCATAGGTGCCGCCATTATTGCTGAACCATGCCTGATTGCTCAGCAGCAGCTGTCCGATATTGCTGTATGTTATTCCGTTTGTATTTCCGGAAAAATTAACTATGCTGGCAAAAACAAGTCCAAATCCCGATATAGTCCCCACGCTTCCTGAATTGGCAATGATAGAGTCCCTAAACAAAAAAGTGGCAGTTGATGATGATGCATTTAGGTTGAATACAGTTGCCCCGGGAGCTGTAATGGTCACACTTCTGATACTTCCTCCTGTGGTACCGTCGAAAAGAGTACCCGAGGTTTTTGCTATAATGTCTTCATTGGCATCCAGCCCCTGAATGTAGGCATTGTTTAGTTCAATAGGTAGATTGAAGGTCACTGTGCCGTTTATTTCGTATAAAGTATTGGAAGTTAAAACATATTTCGCTCCTCCGCCGGCAGCAAGTTCGGCAGCCAGCACCACAGCCAAATTATCTGTCGAACGTATGCGTTTAAAGTTAAGTCTTGAATTGGACGCGTTATTGATAAGGATCCAGGATGATGCAGCGGCGGCGTAATAATAAAAAGCCCTTTGATCAGTATCATAGACAATAAGACCGTCTGCAGGGGCTGTTATCGCGTTTCGCTGCACAGTGGTCATTCTCGGCATCAGAAGACCCTGCGTGGTGGAGGTGATGTCCAAAACCGAGCTTGCATTCGGCGTGACAGTCCCAATTCCAATTTGTGCGTGGGAAGCATAGGTAAGTAAAATGCACAAAATCGATAGGCAGTACTTTTTTGTAAGTTTAGATGCTGTCATAGTGGTAGTAATTTATTTTGAATAATAGTTTGGCAGTCAAAAGTTTTTTTGAGTAAAGCGTTTTGATCCTGATTTAGCCGCCCGAATTGAAAATTATGATTTTCTGGGTGATTTTTTCATTTTCATCGGTTAGGAAAACAGCTATGTAAACGCCGGAACTTAAACCTGCCGTTGAAAAACTGTAGACTTGTTCCTGGGGCAGTTCTTTCTTGGTCAGTACTGTTTTCCCTGTCATATCATAGAGATTAAAAGAACGAAATTTAAGAAGGTTGGGATTTAAAGCTTTCAATGTCCTGCTTTTATTTTCCTGATAGAGGGTCAGATTGCTTTTTGATCCAACCGCAGTGCCTAATGTCTGGCGGTCGAAAGCTATTTTAAAGCGGTCGATATAAATGCCGGCTGCAACACTCACCTGATAGCTTCCGCTTTTAATGTCATGATAGGATGAATCAAATTCATCCAGCAAATACACTTTCTGGGAAGCATCAAAGTCAATAGTTTCCGGTATATAAAACTTTAAGGTGCAGGCCTTGTCGGCGTGTACGGCAAGCGGTATTTTTTTAGAAGGGTCAAAATTTACCCCCTGAATCACATACCTGCTGTTGTCCAGCCAAAATGAAATGTCAGCAGGCAGGGCCTCATCCATGTTCAGTGCGTCAAGACCAGGATCAACGCCGTCTGTAGCTTCCGGCATAAAGGCAAGGGCAAGCTGTCTGGTGAAAGCGTTATTGATGATCGTATTTATTTTGATGTGTGAAATCTGCTTGTTTTCCTGCGCTTTCTGTGTGTCTGTGGTTTTTGAATTTTTAGCAAATTGAGATAAGGCGCCCCCTTCCTGATAAAATGCCCTGTGGGCATTCTTTAAGGTAACCTGTCCGTTAGAATTTCCGTTTATTAGAAATCCCTGTCCTATAGGACTGTATTTCCGCTGGATTACTAAACCGGATGATGTTCCCACTGTGTTGAGTGTCCCGTCGCTGTTGTAACTGTTAAATGTTGCAGGGACGTAAATTCCATTGCTTCCCAGCGAACCTGGTGAATACGTGCCATAGCCTCCCCTGTATGCTGAGAGGTAATGAGAATCCACTGTCTTGTCCTGTTCCCAAAAATAAGCTACGCGGGTACAGGCGCTGTTGGAGGGATCCATCAGAAAAGCATTTAGATCAAGTGCAGAAGGATAGGGGTTGCCTGTAAGTGTCGCCGCATTGCCGGTTCCTACTGAAACTAAAATGTTTCCATCATTGGGCCTGCCCCGGAAATCATAACGCTGTCTGCCGCTGCCGTTATTATTAACAACTCCCGTTGCTTCAGGGTCTGCAGGGTCAGATCCGCTGGTTCCTTTCATTGTAAATCCTTCTCCGGGCGCTATTGAAGATGCTGCCCCGACAAAAGTCCACTGGGAGTAACTGCCTGCATTTGTAAGCTTGTAAATCCAATTAGAGGCTATACTCAGAGGAAGTGCGGTTCCGTTATAATTTCCTGCGGGAAGTATTGTTACCGGTGCAGCATTAATTGAGGTGACAGGGCGATTAAGTAAAGTAATTCCGAAATTTGAACTGCCTGCCGCACCATTTGCCGCACCGACCGGAGAACACCAATAATTGTATTCGAAATTATCAGAGGTGCCTTCCTGATAAACCGAAACAGTACCTGCACCCGAATTTGTGGATGCTGCTGCTGTGCCTTGCAGCAGCTGGGAATTGTTCCTTAAATAAAGATTGGACCCCGATGCCAGATTTATGTTTCCCGTTACGTATAGGACCTGGTTTTTGACGTACATAGGTGTTGAGGCACCAATATGAATCTGAGCGAAACAGTCCACATAAATAAAAATACATAGTAAAGATAATTTTTTTATCATAGTATCAATTTATATTTTATTGCAAATGATAATAAGTTAACATATTTTATTTCCTTTTAGAAATAGTATAAATGCCAAATACGGTGCCTGCTGCCAACAAAACATAAATCAATGAATCAATTGGAACGACAACTGGATCGTCAGGAAGACCAGGAGGAGGAGGATTTGCAGAAAAGGTGATGGTCTGGACTAGTAGAAATGTACCTGTAAGTATTTTTTTCATGTGAAATTTTTTTTAAAAAAATGAATTTTATACATATCCAGATAGGAAGGGTACATTGAACTTGGTTTGTAATATTAAAATTATTAAATCTTACAAAATCAAATGTCTGCAAATTTATATTATCGTGTTTTTATAATTCTAAGTTAAAATTTACATAATTTCAATGTTTAAAATATATATGATTGGCATTTTCCAATTATGTATTCCATATTAACTGATAATAGTAAGACGTTACTTGATGCTGCGGGGATTTATTTCTTAAATGCATATGTACCACCGCTCTGGCAGCAAAACTTAGACCATGAAGTATTCTAAAAAGGGGACTTAACTTTTTCTGACGAAATTTGGGGTAACTTCTATATTTGTACGTCATGATGTCACCACTACTTTACAACGAAAAAAAAAGAGGCCTTTTGAGCCTCTTTTTTATTAGTGTTTTCCGTTACCCTTGCCATTTCCGTGTCCCCTGCCATTTCCGTTATCTTTTCCCTGTTTTTTGTTGCCTTTTCCGGGTTTTTGTCCAATTGTTTTTTGAGGTTTTCCTTTATAACCTTTTCCGTATTTTACTTTATGGGTTTTAAAATTGTCATACGGATCATTTCCCCTGTAATCTGTAAGTACTACTTTGTATTCGCTGTAAAGATCATAATTTCTATAAGCAGCAGGCAGTGTTCTTGCTCTTACCCATTTCCCGTTGCTGATATAAATATAATTCGATGTGCTTACGTCATAATAGGTTTCAAGATCTGGCAGATAATAATATCTTGCATCAGTATAGCCAACTGGTCCCCAGGCCGGCGGTGTTCCAATATTGACATTTACATTAACCTGCGCGTTTGAAAAATTTACTGCTGCCAGAAGTAATCCGACCAATAAAAATTTTAATGATTTCATAATTTCAATCTTTTAATTGTTAATAATAGTAAAAAAACAAAAAGCGTACCTAAAAGTTGTATGGCTGGTTTTAAATGCCGGCTGCTTTAATGATTATTCTCAAAACAGCTGCTATGATCATACGATGCTTCTGCTGATTTTTTTATGTAAAGTAAATAAAAATAGCTGAAACAGCTATCATAATGACAGGGACATCTATACTATTTCTTTTGGCAATAACAATTAGAGATCCTGTTAAGGCACCAACTGCGGCTGCAGTAATTCCATCCATTTAAATGGTCACTATTCATCACAATAAGTTACCTTCTTTTTTGTAAATAAGAATTGCATATAAATCCAAATTCAAAGTGTCATTTTTTCCTTGAAATGTGCAAGGTTTAAAATTGCACTATTTTCTAGCTGAATTCACCTTAGATTTATTTTGCAAAAACAGCCGCCGCTCCATAAAGAAAAAAGGTTATTAAAATGGCTGATTTTTAAGTTATAAGCAGTATGGCTTGTTCTCCTGTGTAAAGGTCATTAGAAAACTTCTCCGGAGTATTTAATTTAGGTGAACGGGCAAAATGAGTCGTTGAATCGGAATCTTTATCTTTTCAGAAAAGCCTCTTTAAGTAATTGCACAATTTTGAGGTCTATGTTTTTTACAACTTTTGCTAGTTAGTCTTGGTTTGTTTTTTCTTTTTTTTCGAGATTGTTTTTAGTATTATTTTGGCTGCCGATAGGCAAGTTAGCTGGAGTGGAGCTTTAATTTAAAAGTCTGGTTCAGATCATAGCGGGAAAAATAGAGATTCAGCATTAGTGTTAGATTGTGAAGTTGTACTGTATTCTATTCTTCTTTGTGTGCAGCTAGCCAATATAAGGCACCAGAAAAGTGCCCCAAAGGTAGATCTTGGCTTTCATAATTTTTAGTATTTAATTAGAATGGATTACTCTCTCAAAATCACTATTTATATATCAATAGTATTACATGATAGAAAAGGTTATGGGTTGCAAATTATAATTTGCAACCAAATTTAGTGAGATGAAACATTTATACTTCAACAAGAATAATTAAGTTTGTAAGATAATAACTACTATGATCTGCTGAAAGATTATCAATGAAATTTAAAATCTTTATATATCCTATTAATTTAAATACCAGCCTGCAGATAGGGATTTTGTCAGCCTTCTGCTTTTTTTCCATCGGCATCTCCGCGCAAGATGCTTCACCTTCTCAGACCAGCGCACAAGAGCTCGCCGATAAACTGGCCAATCCCGTTGCCAGCCTGATTAGTGTACCGCTGCAGAACAATTTTAATTATGGCATTGGTGCTTTTAACGGATCCAAATACACGATCAATATCCAGCCGGTGATACCATTTAAACTTAGCGAAAATCTGAATCTGATTACACGATATATATTTCCCGTAGTGGATCAAAGGGATATTACCGGGGAAAATACGCACCAGTTTGGCTTAAGTGATGCAACTGTCACGGCTTTTTTCGCGCCAAAAACTAAAGGTTTGATTTTTGGTTTTGGACCTGCTTTTCTGGTTCCCACCGCTACAGATAAACTTTTAGGCACTGAGAAATTTGGCATAGGTCCCAGCATTTTGGTTATGCATCAGGGGAAAGGACTTTCAGTAGGTTTCATAGCCAATCAGATATGGTCGGTTGCCGGGAACGAAGACCGAGCCGATTTTAACAGTTTTTATACCCAGATATTTCTTTCCCACAGTTATAAAAGCGGGGCAAGTCTGGGGGTCAATGCTGAAATTACCCAGAACTGGCAGGGAAACACCACGATGATTACGTTGAACCCTTCCATAGGAGCGGTGACAAAAGTAGGAGAGCAGACGGTGCAGTTTGCTGTTATGCCGCTGATTCCTGTTGTCGGACCTCATGAAATGAAACCGGATTGGGGGCTAAGAGCAGTATTGGCTTTTGTATTTCCAGGCTGACGCTTCTCAAATGGAAATGAAGTTAGTATAGTAAGTGAGAAATTAATCAATTTTTCGTTTAGGTACTTAAGTTTCAGATTTCCTGGCGGAATGCACATATCGAACATGAGGTTGTGGCTTACAGCTCTGATAGTTATCCGGGAAATTCTTCCAGTTTGGAGTTAGATTAGGATCTTGAGGGTATTGGCCAATGTAGGATCTCTCTGATTAGCAGTATTAAATTGAAATAATTTAAAAAAAATAAACATATGGGCAATACGTTTGGCAGATTAACAAAGGAAGAAAAACAAGAGTGCCTGGTAAGAATAGAATTTATCACGAATTCCAAAAAGCTTTTTTTAAATAAAGATTTTTGCCTGGCTCAGCTCTCGGAAGAAACTGCCATGACCGGGCATAAAATTTCTTATCTCATTAATGCTGAATTGGGGCTGAATTTTAATGCCTATATAAATTTAAAAAGAATTCAATACCTGCTGGAAAATCTAAAAGACCCTGTATTCAGGAATCTATCTATTGAAAAAATGTCACTAATCTGCGGATTTGGATCCCGGGCAAACTGTTTTAGGGCATTACGTAAACATAAAGGCAAATCTTTGCGGCATTTTAAAATAAGCTCCCAAGTCACATAAAATTTATTTCATTAGGTTAGATCAGCGATAAATCAATTAAAAGGCACTCCGGCACGGCCATAAAACTAACTGCTCAGTTGATTTGTAAACTGTTTCATGGAAAAAGGATTCTTTATATATAATTCTAAGCTGCGAACGCTTTTATTTATTTTATTAGATGCCCCTAAAGAAGTTTGTTAATCGGAATAATGCATACCGGTTAAAAACAGCCTTCGTGCTGTTTTTTTTTTTATTTTGACCAGTGAAGGGGAGGTTGGCTGAAAGGGAGGAGTATTTGAAGAATTGGTCGCAGGCTATAGGTCCGATTTAATATACTCGAATTTAGTCTTTTTAAGTATTGATTTTATTTAGTATATCCTATTCAGAATTCGATGTGCGATGATTGTACCACAAAACGTTCCTCACTGAAAAAAAACTGTAAATTCGCCTCAAATGTTTGTGGCATACATGGTATCAACTCCACATAGTCAATATGGCTTTTTGAGTCTATTTATAAGGGATTTTTTAGATATGCTTTAATTGGGTTGTTGAAAGGGAAGGCCGAGCTAAAAGGCAGTTTTTAGAAGAAATCTTTTTTTATTTTATTCATATGCTGCCGGGGGCTGAGTTCTTATTTTTGAACTGTGATGCTGCTGATTGGCTTTGGTATTCATGAAAAAGAAATGAGCCCGAAACAAACGGGCTCATTATTATCAGACCTGATTATAATTCTAAGGTTTTGTATGGAGTCTTTTTAAGCCCGCATTAGCTTGCAGTTTTATGCCAGACTTTGTCCTATAGGCAGTCGGGTGCTCAGTACAACCCTGTTCCAAAGATTGATGGTAATTACGGCAGTTATGATATCTGCAATCTGTTTTTCGCTGAAAAGATGCACGGCGCTTGAATAGGTCTGGTCTGATAATCCCTGTTGATGTATTAATGTTATTTCTTCCGTTATCGCCAGCACTGCTTTTTCTTCTTCTGTAAAAATATCCCCCGCTTCCCTCCAGGCGCTCAGAAGAAAAATGCGCTGGTTTGTCTCGCCGTTTTTAACCGCGTCCTGGGTATGGATGTTGATGCAGTAGGCGCAGCCGTTGATCTGCGAGGCGCGGATCTTTATGAGTTCTTTGGCTGTCTTGGAGATGGAAATCTTTGAAAGATAGCTTTCAAGGCCGATCATCGCTTTCAGTGCATCAGGGGCGGCCTGTTTGATGTTTAGTCGTTTTTGCATGGTATTGTTCTTTTAAAATTCTTCAATGCAAAATTGCAGGATAAGAAAATGAAAAAACTTAAACCAGTTTAAGAAAGAAGCCTTCTTCGGATCTCGCTCAAATATTCGGGGGTGAATCCCAGATAGGAAGCGATCAGGTACTGGGGAACACGCTGAATGAATTCAGGGTGGTTGCGGACTGCCTGAAAATAAAATTCTTCTTTTGAGAACGAGAAAAGGAATTTGATGCGTTTCTGGGCCGCAGCATAAGCCCGCTGGTAGACAAAACGGAAATAGCGCTCCATCACCGGAAACTCCTCCAGCAGCTTCTGCCGCTTCTCGGGAGTGATGCAGAGCAGTGTGGATTTTTCCACTGCCTGAATATAAAACTCTGTCGCGAGCTGGTTCTCGTAGGCAAAGTTATCGGTTAGCCACCAGGTTTCTATCGCAAATTCAGTGGTCTGCTCGGTGCCTTTCTCGTTGATGTAGAATTTTCTGAGCAGCCCCTCCAAAACAAAATAATGGTGCCGGCAGATCTGTCCCTCTTCTAGCAGGTTTTCTTTTTTGGCCGCTTTCTTGATGTCGAAGAATTTGATGATCTGCTCGAATTCATCGTCAGTGACCTGTGCGAACTTGGCTATATGGTTTTTGAATATATCATGCATTGGAGTTAATGGCTTATTGGTTTTGACTCTTGGCCTGCTTCTATAATCCGAACGGCGCTGTTGCATCCTTTTTGGTCTTGGTGCAGCCTGCAGGCTTTTTAGGCAAATATAGCAATAATATGCCTAGGTCTTTTCTCCATGAAGATCCGATGTCTGCCCGGGCTGGGGGTTTTCTTTACAGGCGGGGGACATTTCCAACGGTCCGCTGAAAGTCCTGATTCCTGTATAGCAGTTTTTTAAAAAAAGCTGGGAATCGGTAATCTTTGCCCAAGGTTTCCAATCGACCTGTAAAGGAGGAGGCGTATTGTCAAAATATCGTTTAATTTCTTCGGGATTCGTAAGGCAAATTTAGGCAAAAATCCCTGTCCTGTCAAGGGGTGCCGGATTTTGGAGGTATTTGTGCGCAGTTTCTTCAAGGGGGTCCGCCACTCACAGGACTGGATGTCTGTTTATTAAAGTTTTTATATGATGTTATTTTTTAGGGCTGGTTTTTAGATTTGGTTTTTTAGGTTGGTTTTAGATTTAGTTTTTTGGAGCTTTTTCCTAGTTAGTTAGTTAGTTAGTTAGTTAGTTAGTTAGTTAGTTAGTTAGTTAGTTAGTTAGTTAGTTAGTTAGTTAGTTAGTTAGTTAGTTAGTTAGTTAGTTAGTTAGTTAGTTAGTTAGTTAG
>Ga0157369_10000840_pt1 | contig 39266 bp, 31 predicted proteins | sample C25metaG_FD_113461 | JGI IMG/M metagenome (GOLD analysis project Ga0157369, IMG submission 113461) | Corn rhizosphere microbial communities from Kellogg Biological Station, Michigan, USA - C2-5 metaG | ecosystem: Host-associated > Plants > Roots > Rhizosphere > Soil | place: USA: Michigan... | reverse complement strand
TGTTCGTCGCCATCTCGATGACCTCGGGCGGCGGCGCCTGGGACAATGCCAAGAAGTATATCGAGGACGGCAATTACGGCGGCAAGGGCTCGGAAGCCCACAAGGCCGCGGTCACCGGCGACACGGTGGGCGACCCGTACAAGGATACGGCCGGCCCGGCGGTGAACCCGATGATCAAGATCACCAACATCGTCGCCCTGCTCCTGCTGGCGGCGCTCGCGGCCAACGGCGGCGGCTGAGCCGCCCTCCGAAGGCCTCGCCTTCCGAACCGGAGCCCCGCCCGCAACCCACGGGCGGGGCTCTCTTTTTTGCGGGGCCGCCGGGGCGGGCGCTTGCGCCGCTGCGGGGCTTGCGACATTCTCCCCCCTCGAACGGCGGCAAGGGGGCGGCCAATGACGATCCGGTGGACCATGATCGCGGCGGCGCTCGCCGGCGCGCCCGCGACGGCGCGCGCCGCGGAGCCGCCCGCTGCGGCGGCCGCGGCGCCCGTGCCCCTCGAGGCGCTGGCCCAGGTGCCGGCCATCGCCGACCCGCTGATCTCCCCGGACGGCCGCCGGATCCTGACCCGGGTCAACAGCAACGGGCAGGAGGCGCTCGCCCTCTACGACCGCACGCTCGGCCCGGACCAGACGCCGGTCTTCATCGATCATGTCGGAACCATCCGCTCGCTCGCCTGGGCGGGCAACGACCGCGTGCTGATCAACACGACGCTGGTGAGCCTGGTGCTCGGCATGATGGCGCTCCACTTCGGGCAGCTCCAGGTCTTCGATCTTCCCACGAAGAAGACGCTCAGGCTGGAGGCGGCGAGCGCGCTCCTCCCCGATCCGGTCGTCTACATCGATCCGGACGGGCAATATGTGCTCGCCATGACGCAGCGCGATTTCGGCGCGCCGGCCGTCCAGCGCATCGATCTCACCACCGGCAAGGGCTTCGAGGTGCAGAGGCACAAGGAAGGAGTCTGGCGCTGGTTCGCCGACGGCACGGGCACGATCCGCGGCGGCTACGGCTTCGACGGAAGCAACTGGACGATCTACCGCCGCGACGCCGCGACCGGCGATCTCCGCCGCACCGTCTCGGGCCGCCTCGACAAGAACCGCGAGAGCAGCATCGAGGCGATCAAGCTGCTGCCCTCCTCGGAAGGCGGGATCGCGCTCAGCAACGAGCGGACGGGCCGCTTCGGAGTCTACAAGTTCGACTTCCGCGCCCAGGCGCTCGGCGACGCGATCTTCGAGCACCCGCAGGCCGACGTGACCAGCGCCGAGCTATCGCCCGACGGCAGCAAGGTGGAAGCGGTTTATTACGAGGACGACAAGCCGCGCGTCGTCTGGTTCAGCCCCGAGCTCCAGCAGGTCCAGGCGCAGATCGACCGCACCTTCCCCGGCAAGGTGAACCGCATCCTCAACTATAGCCGCGACCATAATGTGGTGATGGTGTGGACGGGGAGCGCCGACGATCCGGGCACCTATTACGTCTTCGACCGCAAGGCGAAGCGGATGAACGCCTTCGCGGCGCCCTATGACGCGCTGATCGACCGCAAGCTCGGCTCCACCGCTCCGATCACCTACAAGGCGCGCGACGGCCTCGACATACCCGGCTACCTGACGCTGCCGCCGGGGCGGCCGGCGAAGGGGCTGCCGCTGGTGCTGATGCCGCACGGCGGGCCGTTCGCGCGGGCCCACTACGATTTCGACCCCACGGTGCAGATGCTCGCCACGCGCGGCTATGCGGTGCTTCAGCCCAATTTCCGCGGCTCGACCGGCTTCGGACGCGACTTCGTCGAGAAGGGCTATGGCCAGTGGGGCACGGCCATGCAGGACGATCTCGACGACGGCGTCGCCTGGCTCGCCGCGCAGGGCATCGTCGACCCGAAGCGGGTCTGCATCGTCGGCGGCTCCTATGGCGGCTATGCCGCCTTGTGGGGCGCGATCCGCAACGGCGACCGCTACCGCTGCGCGGTGAGCTTCGCGGGCGTCGCCGACATCCGCGCGATGCTGAAATATGACGGCGGCCAGTTCTTCGAGAGCCGCTATTCGAAGCAATGGCGCAAGCGCGTGGAGGGGGAGGAGAAGCGCGACCTCGCCTCCGTCTCGCCCCTCCAGCAGCAGCAGGGGCTCGCGATTCCCGTGCTCGTCGCCCATGGCGAGATGGACACCAACGTGCCGGTCAGCCAGAGCAAGCAACTGGTCGCGGCGCTTCGGGCGCGCGGCGCCGCCGTCCAGGCCGCCTTCTACCCGCGCGAGGGGCACGGCTTCTCCTACACCGCCGACCGCCTCGATTATCTGCGCCGGGTCGCGACCTTCCTCGAGGTCCACAACCCCGCCGACGGCGCGCCCGCCGCGGGCCCGCGCGAGGCGGAGCTGATCGGCGGCCGCTTCACGGCGACCGGCCTCCTGTCGCTGGCCGGCAAGAAGAAGCCGCCGAGCCCGATCTCGGTCCGCCTCAAGGTCTCCGCGGACGGCCGCGTGACCGGCTGCACCGTCGAGAAGCCGAGCGGCTCCGGCGCGGTCGACAAGGCGGCCTGCCCGTACGCGCAGGAGCTCCAGTTCCGCCCTGCGCTCGGCCCCGACGGCAAGCCGCAGGAGGCGAGCGTCGTGCGCACCGTCAGCTTCGAGGAGGAGCCGGCGAAAACCGAAGCGACGACGAAGAAAGGCGGCTGAGGCGCCACCGCTTCCCTTTCGCAGGTGCAGCGGCTATGGGGCGGCGGATTTCGCACCTAATCCAAGAGGATCAATGGCCAAGGAAGAGCTTCTCGAAATGCGCGGGCAGGTGGTCGAGCTGCTGCCCAATGCCATGTTCCGCGTCCGCCTCGAGAACAACCACGAGATCCTCGGCCATACCGCGGGCAAGATGCGCAAGAACCGCATCCGCGTGCTCGTCGGCGACGAAGTGCTCGTCGAGCTGACGCCCTACGACCTCACCAAGGGTCGGATCACCTACCGGTTCAAGTGACGGCCCGAAGAGGCCGTCGCCCTGAACGCGTTTCAGGGCCCAGCCGGCCGCCTGTCGGGGCGCAGAACCGGATGCTGAAACAAGTTCAGCATGGCGAATAACCCCCGCCTCATCCTCGCTTCTTCGTCGCCCCGCCGGCTCGAGCTGCTGGCGCGGCTCGGCGTCATTCCCGACGCGGTCGCCCCCGCCCATATCGACGAGACGCCGCGCAAGGGCGAGCTCCCGATCCCCTATGCCAGGCGCATGGCTGCGGAGAAGGCCGCCGCGGCGGCGGAAGCCGGAGCGCTCGTCCTCGCCGCGGACACGGTGGTCGCCGCCGGGCGGCGGATCCTGCCGAAGGCGGAAACGGAAGCGGAGGCGCGGGCGGCGCTCGCCTTGCTCTCCGGCCGCCGCCACCGTGTCCATTCGGCGGTGACCCTCGTCGATGCCGACGGCCGCGCCCGGCACCGGCTCTCGACCAGCATCGTCGCCTTCAAGCGGCTGACCGAGGCGGAGATCGAGGCCTATCTCGCCAGCGGCGAGTGGCGGGGCAAGGCCGGCGGCTACGGCATCCAGGGCCGCGCCGAGGCGCTGGTCCGCTTCCTCGCCGGCAGCCATTCGGCGGTGATGGGACTGCCGCTCTACGAGACCCGAGCCCTGCTCCTCGCCGCCGGGTACACGATTGGCTGAGTGGCTCTACGAAGCCGGCATCGGCGAGAACCGGGCCATCCGCGTCGAGAACGGCCGAATCGTCGAGGCCGCGATCGAGCTTCCCGACGAGGCGCGGGTCGGATCGGTGATCGAGGGCCGCCTTGCCGACATCCTCGCCTCGGGCCGCAGGGGGATGGTCCGCGCGGGCGAGGAATGGATCGCCGTCGATCCGCTCCCCGCGGGGCTCACCAAGGGACAGGCCGTCCGGGTCGAGCTGGTCCGGGCGCCGATCGCCGAGCCCGGGCGCGGCAAGTTCGCCAAAGGCCGGATCACCGACGCGCCGGAACGGGAGGGGCCGACCCTCGCCGAGCGTATCGGCCCACACCGGACGGTCACGCCCGCCGGACCCGACCCTTTCGAGGAGGCGGGCTGGTCCGAGCTCCTCGACGAGGCGGTGTCCGGCGACATCGCCTTTCCGGGCGGCGCGCTGCGCATGAGCCTCACTCCGGCAATGACGCTGTTCGACGTCGACGGCGCCCTGCCGCCGCCGGAGCTCGCGCTGCGCGGCGCCGAGGCGGCGGCGCGGACGATCCGCCGGATGGGCATCGGCGGCTCGATCGGGATCGACCTTCCCACCATCCCGGCCAGGGCGGAGCGCCAGCGCGCCGCCGCCGCCGTCGACGCGCTGCTGCCGCAGCCCTTCGAGCGCACCGGGGTCAACGGCTTCGGCTTCCTCCAGATCGTCCGACGCCGCGAGCGGGAGTCGCTGCCCGAGCTGCTCCAGCATCGCCTTGTCGCGGGCGCGGCGCGCGCCCTCCTCCGCCGGGCGGAGCGCTGCACCGGGGTGGGCGCGCGCCTGCTCGTCGCCCATCCGCAGGTGATCGCGCTGCTCGAGCGGAATCGCGGCTGGATCGCGGAGCTAGAGCGCCGGACCGGAGCGCCGGCGGAGTTGCGTGAGAACCCGTCCGCCACCACATGGGCCTTCGATGTCCACGCCTCCCCGCCAGCCTAGGAAGCGCGCCGGCTGCCCCTTGTGCGGCAAGCCTCCGAGCGGCGCGCACGGCCCCTTCTGCAGCCAGGGCTGCCGCGACCGCGACCTTTTGAACTGGCTCGGCGAAGGCTATCGCGTCGCCGGGCCGCCGGCTTCAGAAAGCGAGGCGGGCGGGCTGGACAGCGAGGGCTGACCCCCTCTATAGGCCGCGCTTTCCGCGCCCTCGCCGGAAATGCCCAGGTAGCTCAGTTGGTAGAGCACGTGACTGAAAATCACGGTGTCGGTGGTTCGATCCCGCCCCTGGGCACCATCCGCTCCCAGCCCTGGACCGCCCTCTCGGGACCCCGTTGATCCGCGAGCGTTCAGCCGCGTCTCGGCCGGAGCCGGCGCAGCACGAAGACCGCGGGATACAGAAAGTGCAGCGCCCGCGGCAGCGGGACGGCCAGCATGTCGTAGGGGCTCATGAGCTGCCGCCTGATCTCGCCCGCGGCAAAGCGCCAGCCGCCGAGCAGCGCCGCCTGGCTGAGGTGAATCGTCGCCGTTCCGAGCCGAAGGTCCTGAACCTCCCGAACGGCCGAGCGGCCGGTGAGCTTGCGCAGGGCAACGGCGAGCAGCAGGCGGTTCACTCTCTTGCCCTGAAGCTCGGCGAGCAGCGCGGGCGGCAGGGGCGTCTCGAAGAGGCGGTGGCACAGCAGGAGCGCCTGGGCGGCGGCGCGTCCGGCCCCCAGCTGCTGAGACCGGCGGAAGAGCGCGTCGATCTCCTCAGGGGTGCAGCTGGAAAGGAGCGCCGCCAGGTCGGCTGCCCATTTCAACCGGAACCATGCGCTCGAGGCGCCGTGGACGCACAGATAGGCGAAGAGCGGCTCGATCGCGAGGGTCGGCAAGGTCTCGCCCGATCCGACGGGGACCTCCTGAAGCGGCGCATCCATGCCGACGCCCTGGAGCAGCGCGGGATTGTCGGCGAGCGCGGTGTGCAGCTCGACATAGATCCGCCGATCCCCGGACCGCCACACCGACTCCTTCCAGTGGCGGTGCCAGAGGCCGAGCTGGCTGCGCGCTCCGGCTCCTTCGGGCGTGATCAGCGCGTAGCCCTCGGCCTCGAGGATCCGAGCCGCTTTCTCGACGTCCCCGACGTGGATCAGGACGTCGACGTCCCTCCCCATCTTCACGGCGGCGGTACCGTAGGCGAGCTGGCCGAGAGTGATTCCCTTGAAGAAGAGGACGCCGATCCCCGCGTCCCCGAACAGCCGCTTCAGGCGGATCGACTCGCGCGTCATGAACAGATTGTCGCGCGCGATGGCGAGGGCGCGCTCGCGCAGACGCTGGATGCCCTCGGCCTCCGGCAGGGGAACGGAGGCTTCGCCGAGGCCGTTCCAGACGAGGCCTTCGACCCGGTGCCGCTGCGCGATGCGCTGCACCAGGTCCCAGTCGACGCCGTCTGCAAGGTGGCGCACGCGCTCGCGCCGTTGCGCGACGCTGGGACGCAAGCAGCAGGCCAGGACCAGCCTGAATTCCGGCGTCAGATGCACGCTGCGCCTTTCCTGCAGGCGGGCAGGCGCGGGAGCGAGCGAAGCACCTAGCGCGGTCCCTCGCCGTCGCGGGCAAGCGCGGCAACGGCCTCGCCGACCCGCTGGCTCTTGTCGAGCGGCACGACGAGCACCGCATCGGCGGTGGCGACGATCGCGATATTCTCGACGCCGATCGCGACGACGCGCGGGCCGGTCGAACGGATCAGGCAGCCCTGGGCGTCGAGAAGGGTGACGGGGCCGGAGACGCTGTTGCCGCCCGGGTCGAGCGGGCTGACCGCATGGAGGGCTTCCCAGCTGCCGACGTCCGACCACCCGGCGTCGACGGGCACAACGGCGACATTGTCGGCCCGCTCCATCACCGCGCGGTCGATCGCTTCGCCCCCGATCGCCGCGAAGGCCGCCGAGTCCGGCGTCAGGCGGCCCCCTGCCTCCGTCCTGTTCTCCATCGCGGCCTGGGCGCCGGTGAGGATGGCCGGCGCGTGGCGGCCCAGTGCGTCCAGATATTCCCCCGCGGAAAAGAGGAAGATCCCCGCGTTCCACAGATAGCTGCCCTCGGAGAGGAAGGCGGCGGCGGTGGCGAGGTCGGGCTTCTCGAGGAAGCGCTCGACGCGGTAGACCCCGTCGCCCGCAGGCGCTCCGCGGCGGATATAGCCGTAGCCGGTCTCGGGACGCGTGGGCCGCACGCCGAAGGTGACGAGCATTCCGCCCGCGGCCGCATCATATCCGGTCTCGACGGCCGCCAGGAAACGCTCCGGCTCCCCGATCAGATGATCGCTCGGCATGACCAGCAGCAGCGCCTCGCGCGGCAGCGCCAGCGCCGCGAGCGCGATGGCCGGGGCGGTGTTGCGGGCGCACGGCTCGACGATCATGCGCGCTTCGCCGAGCTGGGCGGCGACCTCGTCGGCGTGCGCCGCGCCCGTCACGACCAGCGGCGGCTCGAACAGCGCCCCCCCCGCGACCCGGTCGGCCGTGAGCCGCAACATGCTCTTTTCGCCCAGGAGCGGCAGAAGCTGCTTCGGGCGCGCCTCGCGCGACAGCGGCCAGAGGCGCGTGCCGGAGCCGCCTGACAGAATGACCGGCGTGATCCGCCGCCTGGTGCCGTCGTCGCTGCTCAAACCGGTCTACTCCCTGCCCCTCCCTACGGGAGACGCTCCGCTGCCCGCAAGCCGCGGGGCCGGAGCGAGCGCGGGCGGCTCTCGCCCGCGACGCGGGGCTTCACCCTCGCCCGGCTGCGCTTACGCGCCGAGGCCGTGATAGTCGCGGAACCAGGCGATGAAGCGCGGAATGCCCTCGGCGATCGTCGTCGTCGGCTGGAAGCCGAGATCGCGCTGGATGGCGCTGATGTCCGCGTAGGTGTCGCGGACGTCGCCGGGCTGCATCGGCAGCAGCCTCTTCTCGGCCTTGCGCCCGCACGCCTCCTCCAAGAGGCCGATCATGTGGGTGAGCTCCTCCGAGCGGTGGTTGCCGATGTTGTAGAGCCGGTGCGGAGCGCGGCTTCCGCCGGCCTTCTCCTCGCCGTCGTCGGGCGCGGGGTTGTCGAGGCAGGCGACGACGCCGGTGACGATGTCGTCGATATAAGTGAAGTCGCGGCGCATGTTGCCCTCGCCGAACACGTCGATCGGCTCGCCGGCGAAGATCGCCTTCGCGAACAGCCACATGGCCATGTCCGGGCGCCCCCAGGGGCCGTAGACGGTGAAGAAGCGAAGGCCCGTCTGCGGCAGCCGGTAGAGGTGGGCATAGGTCTCGCTGATCAGCTCGTCCGCCTTCTTCGTGGCGGCGTAGAGCGAGAGCGGATGGTCGACCCTGTCCTCGACCCGGAACGGCAGGGTGTCGTTGCCGCCGTAGACGGACGAGGAGGAGGCGTAGACGAAATTGCCCGAGCGGCGATGCCGCGCAACCTCGAGCATGTTGAGGTGCCCGACCAGGTTGGACTGGACGTAGGCGTACGGATTCTCGATCGAATAGCGCACGCCCGCCTGCGCGCCGAGATGGACGACGCGGTCGAACTCGGCGCCCTCGAGCGCCTCGGCAAGCGCGGCCCGGTCGGCGAAATCGGCTTCGATGAACCGGAAGCCGTCGTTCCGCGCCAGCTCGGCGAGCCGGTCCCGTTTGAGCTTCGTCGAATAATAATCGTTGACGTTGTCGAGGCCGATCACCGCGTCGCCGCGCGCGAGCAGGCGCGCGCTGACGTGGAAGCCGATGAAGCCGGCGGCGCCGGTAACGAGCACGCGCATCTGGTAAAGTTTGTCCGCTGTCGAAGGAGTGGCGGCGCCTTAGACCATCGTCCGCGTCTGGATCAATGGACCCCGCGGCGGTAGACTTTGCGGCCGACAATCTTCTAACGGCTGGCCGGGGCCGGCTGCGTCTCCCGGGAACCTACGCGAGTATCGAGTGACGATAAGTTCGGCGAAGTTTACGAGCGCGCGGCGCAGCCTCTGGCACCGGGTCCGCTTCCAGCTCGGCATCGGCCTGCTGCTGTCGGTGCTCCTGCCCTATGCGGTTCGCTACCAGTTCGACGCCGGCACCCCCGGCATGCCGCCGCTCAACAATTCGCTGGTCGCAACCACCCTGGCGCTCATCGCCGGCTATTATTCGTTCCGGAAGGTGTCGCAATATCCCGGCGTCCGGGTTTCCTACCACATCCTTCCGACCTTCGCGGCGACCTACGGGGCGGCGCTCGCCACCTTCTTCTTCCTGCGCCTCGACTATAGCCGCCTGCACTTCCTCACCAGCTTCGCCCTCTGCGTCGTCTGGTACTTCATCGTCTATTCCCGCCTGCAGCGACGCCACCGCGTCCGCATCGCCGTCGTTCCGTTCGGCGAGGTGAACCGGCTCTACAAGATCGCCGACGTCATCTGGGTGCCGCTCGAGGATCCGGCCGAGACCGCGCTTGCCGTCGACGGCATCGTCGCCGATCTGCGCGCCGACATTCCCGACGCCTGGGAGCGCTTCCTGGCGGACCGCGCGCTCGCCGGGATGCTCGTCATGCACGTCAAGCAGATGGAGGAATCGCTCACCGGGCGAGTCGCCATCGACCACCTGTCAGAGAACAATTTCGGGTCGCTCATCCCCGGCATCGTCTACGGCAAGGTGAAGCGCCTCGGCGACCTCGTCGCGAGCATCCTCGTCCTGCCCTTCCTGCTGCCGCCGCTCCTGCTCGTCGCCCTGCTGATCAAGCTCGATTCGCCGGGCCCCGCCTTCTTCACGCAGGAGCGGATGGGCTACCGGGGACAGGTCTTCCGGATGTACAAGTTCCGGAGCATGCGGCCCGAAACCGCCCCGGCCGACGCCCGGACGGCCGCCATGACCCAGGACGACGACGCGCGGGTGACGCGGATCGGCCGCTTCATCCGCAAATATCGGGTCGACGAGCTGCCGCAGGTCATCAACATCCTCAAGGGCGAGATGAGCTGGATCGGCCCGCGCCCGGAGGCGGTGCCGCTGTCGCTCTGGTACGAGGCGGAGCTGCCCTTCTACCGCTACCGGCACATCGTCCGGCCGGGCATCACCGGTTGGGCGCAGGTGAACCAGGGCCATGTCGCCGAGGTGACGGACGTGCTGTGGAAGCTGCAGTACGATTTCTACTACATCCGCAACTTCTCGTCCTGGCTCGACATCCTCATCGTCGCCCGCACGATCAGGACGATCCTCACCGGCTTCGGCGCGCGCTGAAGGCGGCCGTCACGCGGCGGCGCGCACCTCGCGCCGGTCGTCCCGCAGCCACGCCTGGAACATCAGCACGGCCCACAGCGCCGAGGCGGATTCGCGCCGCCCCGAAAGGTGCTGCTGCCAGCGGCGCGCGACGGCGTCGGCGTCGAAATAGCCTTCCTGCGCCATCCGCCGCGGATCGAGGAGCTCCTCCGCCCACGGCCGGAGCGAGGTCTTGAGCCACTCCCCTACGGGAATCGCGAAGCCGGCCTTGGGGCGTTCGAACAGAGCGCGCGGCGCCTCGCGGTAAAGCAGCTCGCGCAGGATGTGCTTCCCCCTGCCGCCGCGCACCTTCATTTCGAGCGGGATGCGCGCGGCGAGCTCCGCGACCCGGTGATCGAGAAGCGGCACCCGCGTCTCCAGGCTCACCGCCATCGCCGCCCGGTCGACCTTGCAGAGGATGTCGTCGGGCAGATAGCCGACGCCGTCGCAATACATGGTCCGCAGGGCATCCGGGGCGCCTTCGCCGAGGTCCAGGTCCAGGGCCGCCGCTCCGGCGCCTGCCCCGAGCACCGGCGACGCCTCGAGGTTCCATTCGTCCAGAAAGCTCGCATAGACGTCGTCGAACGTCCGCGCGGTGCCGGCGATGCGCAGCGCCTTCTGGATCTTCGGTCCGAAATTGGGCGGCCGGCGGCCCGGCCCCATCTCCCATGTCCGAGAGGGGAGGCGGCTGAGCGGCGCGCCGAGGAGGCTTCTGACCCGCGGCGGCAGGAGCTGCAGCCGCTGCCACATGCGCGGTGCGGCGAAGTGGCGGTTGTAGCCGGCGAACAATTCGTCCCCGCCGTCTCCGGAAAGGGCGACGGTAACCTTCTCCTTGGCGAAGCGGCTGACGAGATGCGTCGGAATCTGCGACGAATCCGCGAACGGCTCGTCATAGATGGAGGGAAGCTGCGGAATGACGTCCCGCGCCTCCGCGACGGTGACGTAGCGCTCGTGGTGCACCGTGCCGAAGTGGCGGGCGACCGCCTTCGCATGCTCGGCCTCGTTGAACCGGGCCTCCTCGAAGCCGATCGAGAAGGTGTGCACCGGCACCGACGAGTGCTTCCGGTACAGCGCCACAACCGTGGAGGAATCGATGCCGCCGGAAAGGAAGGCGCCGACCGGCACGTCGGCCACGGCCTGGCCGCGTATCGCCTCCGACAGCGTCGAATCGAGCCGCTCCAGGGCCTCGGCCTCGTCGCGGATCGGATCCTCGAACCCCTCGCGCATGACGTCGCGATAGGACCAGTAGCGCCGCAACGTGACGCCGCCCTCGCCGGCGCCTTCGCGAGGCGCCGCGTCGCGAGGCGCGGCTGCGGCCTCGCGCCGGACCGTGAGGATCGTTCCGGGGAGGAGCTTGAACAGCTGACGATAGATGGAGAGCGGCGCCGGTATCCAGGTCCGCGCCGCGAACACGGCGAGCGCCCCGCGGTCGATCGGGTTGGAGAAGCGGGGATGCTCCCGGATCGCCTTCAGCTCGGAAGCGAAGACGAAATCGCCCCCGGTCCAGCCATAATAAAGGGGCTTCTCGCCGAATCGGTCGCGCGCGAGATGGAGGACCCGCTCCTTGCGGTCCCAGAGGGCGAGGGCGAACATGCCGACGCACTTCCTGAGCGCCGCTTCGAGGCCCCAGGCCGCGATGCAGGCGACGAGCGTCTCCGTGTCCGAGTGGCCGCGCCACCCCCCGGCGAGTCCAGCCGCCTCGAGCTCGGCGCGCAGGGCGGCGTGATTGTAGATCTCGCCATTGTAGCTGATCACCCAGCGGCCGTCGGTCGACTCCATCGGCTGGTGGCCGAGCGGCGAGAGATCGACGATGGAGAGGCGGCGATGGCCGAGGCCGACGCCGCCCTCGGCGTCCGTCCAGACGCCCTGATCGTCCGGCCCGCGATGCGCGATCGGATCAATCATGCGCCGGACGAGCCCCGGCTCAGGCCGGCCCGTGGTCAGCAGTCCCGCAATCCCGCACATAATCCCGTCCCATCGCGGCGCCGCGCCGCCGAGCGGCCCATCTAGAGGCTCGGCCGCCCATATCCAAGCATCGCCGTCGCGCCCGCGCCCCCTCCGCCGCCAGCCCAAAGGCTTGCCTCTGGGCGGGGCGGCGGCTAGACGCCCGCGGTCTGCGGGACGCCTGTGCGGCGCCCCAGCCACGATCATCGCCGGCCAGCCGGCGTCGTTCCACCATCCTCGAGTGAGCTTCTTGTCCGCGCGCAGCGACCCTAGCATCTGGGCTTCCCTCCGGGAAATCTACCGGCAGATGCCGGCGCGGCGCCGTTGGGCGCTCGCGTGGGTGCTCGTCCTCATGCTCGCCGGCGCGCTGGCGGAGATCGTCGCCATCGGCGCTGTGCTGCCCTTCCTGGCGCTGCTCGCCGATCCCGCGCGCCTGCAGCGCTTTCCGCTGCTCCCCGCCTTGCTCCGGAGCGTGGGCGCGACGACCCAGTCCGAAGTGCTGCTCGCCACCGGCATTCTCTTCTGCGCAACCGCGATCGTCGCCGCGATCGTGCGCCTGCAACTCGCCTGGAGCAGCCAGTCCTTCGTGTTCCGCCTGGGACACGACATCGGACTGGAGATCCAGCGGCGCGTTCTCTCGCAGCCTTACGCCTTCCACGTCGCCAACAATACGAGCCAGCTCGTCTCGTCGCTCGAGAAGGTCCAGATCCTCGTCTACAACGTGCTGCTGCAGCTGATGCTCGCGGCGACCTCCGCGGTGATCGCCTGCTTCATCGTCGTTGGCCTCGTCTACGTCGACCCCGGGACCGCGGCGATCGCGGGCCTCTCCTTCGGCGGCATCTACGTCCTGGTGACCTTGATCACGCGCGGGCGCCTGCGCCGCTATTCGGACGTGATCGCCGCCTCCTACGCGCAGCGCGTCCAGATCATCCAAGAATCGCTCGGCGGCATTCGCGACATCATCATCGACCAGTCGCAAGGCGTGTACCTCGAAAGCTTCGAGGAGGTCGACCGGCGCTTCAGCATCGCCAAGTCGCACACCGCGTTCATCGGCGCCGCGCCGCGCTTCGTCATCGAGGCGGCGGGCATGATCCTGATCGCCGCGCTCGCGCTCGTGACGGTGCGCCAGCAGGGCAGCCTGACCGCCGCCCTCCCCGTCCTCGGCGCCCTCGCGCTCGGCTCGCAGCGGCTGCTGCCCCTCGTCCAGGGCATCTATTATGGCTGGACGACAAGCGCCTCCAGTCGCGGGGTCGTCGCCGACGTGATGCACCTCCTCACCCTGCCGGTCGACTCGGAGCAGACCGCCGGCCAGGCGCCTCCGCTTCCCTTCGCCCGCGAGATCCGGTTTGAAAACGTGTCGTTCCGCTACCCCGGCCGGGACGAGGCGGCGCTCTCCGGCGTCGACTTCACCATCCGCCACGGCTCGCGCTTCGCCCTCGTCGGCAAGACGGGCAGCGGCAAGAGCACGCTCGTCGACCTGCTCATGGGGCTGATCGAGCCGACCGAGGGCCGGATCCTGATCGACGGCGTCGCCTTGACGGGACCGGCGCGGCGCGCCTGGCAGAGCGGCATCGGGCACGTGCCGCAGGCGATCTTCCTCGCCGACGCCAGCGTCGCGCGCAACATCGCCTTCGGCTCCCCGGCGGACGCCGTCGACCGCCGGCGAGTCGTCGAGGCCGCGCGCATGGCCCAGGTCGACGAGTTCATCCAGGCCCTGCCCCATGGCTACGAAACGGAAGTGGGGGAGCGCGGCATCCGCTTCTCCGGCGGGCAGCGGCAACGCCTCGGCATCGCGCGCGCCCTCTACAAGGCGGCGCCGGTGCTCATCCTCGACGAGGCGACGAGCGCGCTCGACGGGGAGACCGAGGCGGCGGTGATGGCCAGCCTCTCCGGAATCGGCGAGGAGCGGACCATCGTCATGATCGCGCACCGCCTGACCACCATCGAAAAATGCGACACCATCGTGCGGCTGGAGAACGGCCGCGTTATCGACATCACCACACGCACGGGCAGCGGCCCGGACGCCGCAACGGAACGGACCCATCATGCTTGATTCCAGATCGATCCTCATCACCGGCGGCACGGGCTCGTTCGGCCAAGCCTTCGTCCGGCGCGTCCTCGACCGTTATCCCGGCGTCTCGCGCCTGGTCATCTACTCGCGCGACGAGCTCAAGCAGTTCGAGATGGGCCAGCGCTTCTCCGCGGAGGAGCATGCGGGCCTGCGCTACTTCATCGGCGACGTCCGCGACGGCGACCGGCTCCGCCGTGCCATGGAGGGGATCGACGTCGTCATCCACGCGGCGGCGCTGAAGCAGGTTCCCGCCGCCGAGTACAATCCGTTCGAATGCATCAAGACCAACGTTCTCGGCGCCGAGAACGTGATCGAGGCGTGCCTCGACACCGGCGTGAAGAACGTCGTCGCGCTCTCCACCGACAAGGCGGCGGCGCCGATCAACCTGTATGGCGCCACGAAGCTCTGCTCGGACAAGCTGTTCACCGCCGCCAACAACATCCGCGGCGCCCGCGACGTCCGCTTCTCCGTCGTCCGCTACGGCAACGTCATGGGCAGCCGCGGCTCGGTCATCCCCTTCTTCATGGCGCGGCGCAAGACGGGCGTGCTCCCGATCACCGACCCGGCCATGACCCGCTTCAACATCACCCTCGACGAGGGCGTCGACATGGTGCTCTGGGCGGTGGAGAACGCACTGGGAGGGGAGATTTTCGTTCCGAAGATCCCGTCCTACCGGATCGGCGACGTCGCCGAGGCGATCGCGCCGGGTTGCGAGACTCCGGTGATCGGCATCCGCCCCGGCGAGAAGATCCACGAGGAGATGATCACCGCGAGCGACAGCTTCAACACGGTCGATCTCGGCCGCTATTACGCGATCCTCCCCAGCGCCGGCTTCTTCTCGATGGACGATTATCTCGCGCGCACGGGGGGCACCACGGTCGCGCCCGGCTTCGCCTACAACAGCGGCACCAACGAGCATTTCCTGACGGTCGAGGAGCTTCGGCGGCTGATCCGCGACCATGTCGACGCGAGCTTCAGCGTGCTCGAAGGCACGTCGTGATCCCCTACGGCCGCCAGTCGATCAGCGAGGAGGACGTCGCCGCCGTCGCCGACGTGCTGCGGTCCGATTTCCTGACCCAGGGCCCGGCCGTGCCGGCCTTCGAAGCCTCCGTCGCCGCCCACACCGGCGCCGCCCACGCGATCGCGGTGAACAGCGCGACCAGCGCCCTCCACATCGCCTGCATGGCGCTCGGCGTCGGCGCCGGCGACCTTGTCTGGACGAGCCCGATCACCTTCGTCGCAAGCGCCAATTGCGCGCTCTATTGCGGCGCCGAGGTCGACTTCGTCGATGTCGACCCGACGACCTACAACATGTCGCCGGACGCGCTGGCGGCGAAGCTCGAGCACGCGGCAGCGCGGGGGCGGCTGCCGAAGGTGGTGATCCCCGTCCACCTCGCCGGCCAGTCCTGCGACATGGCGGCGATCCGGGCGCTTGGCGACCGCTACGGCTTCCGCATCGTCGAGGACGCCTCGCACGCGATCGGCGCGCACTATCGCGGCGAGCCGGTCGGCGATTGCCGCTACAGCGACATCGCCGTGTTCAGCTTCCATCCGGTGAAGATCGTCACCACGGCCGAGGGCGGCCTCGCCACCACCAACGATCCGGCCTTGGCGGCGGCCATGAACCTCCACCGCTCGCACGGCATCACCCGCGACCAGGCGGAGATGGAGGGGGAGAGCCACGGCCCCTGGTATTACGAGCAGATCGCGCTCGGCTACAATTACCGGATGACGGAGCTCCAGGCGGCGCTCGGCACCAGCCAGATGACCCGGCTGGAGACATTCGTCGAGCGCCGCCGGGCGCTGGCGGCGGTCTACGACCGCGCCTTCGAGAACCGCAACTTCTCGTTCCAGTGGCAGCATCCCGACACGGAATCGAGCTACCACCTCTACATCATCCGCGTCCGCGGCGGGGCCGAGCGCCGGGCCGAGGCCTTCGCGCAGCTCCGGGCCGCCGGGATCGGCGTCAATCTCCACTACATTCCCGTCTACCTGCAGCCCTATTACCGGCGCCTCGGCTTCCGTCCCGGCCTCTGCCCGGAAGCGGAGCGTTATTATGAGGGGGCGATCAGCATCCCGCTCTATTACGGCATGAGCGACTCGGATCAGCAGACGGTGATCGACGCGGTGCTGGCCGCCACGACCGCGTGAGCGGCCCGGCCGCCGCGCGGATCGGCCTCGGCACGGCCCAGCTCGGCCTCGACTACGGGGTGACGAACAGCGCCGGCCGGGCCTCGGAGGCCGAGGCGCGGGCGATCCTCGGCGTGGCGGCCGCGAGCGGGATGGACCTGATCGACACCGCCCATCTCTACGGCGACAGCGAGGCAGTGCTCGGCCGCTGCGCGCCGGCCCCGGCGCTGCGGATCGTCACCAAGACCCCCAAATTCGCCGGCCTCGCTCCGGCCGAAGCGGCGTCGGCCCTCCGCGCCGCCTTCACCCGGTCCCTTCGCCTTCTGGGGCGCGACAGCGTCTACGGCCTCCTCCTCCACGATCCGGCCGACCTTGCCGGCGCCAGCGGCCCCGCCCTCTGGGAGGCGCTGACCAGCCTCAAGGAGGAGGGGCTGGTCCAGAAGATCGGCGTCTCCGTCTACGAAGGGGCGGAGATCGACGCCTTGCTCGCCCGCTACCCGCTCGGACTCGTCCAGCTTCCGTGGAACCCGCTCGACCACCGGCTGGAGGAGGCGGGGCAGCTCGCCCGGCTCGCCGAAGCCGGAGTGGAGGTGCACGCCCGCTCCCTCTTCCTCCAGGGGCTGCTCCTACAGGAGCCGGGCGCGATCGCACCCCGTTTCGCACCAATACGCGGTAGCGTGGAGACGCTTCGCGCCGCCTCCGAGGCACAAGGCCTGACGGTGCTGGAGGGAGTGCTCGCTTTGTCCTTCGCCCGGCGGGAAATCGGTCGCTTCATCTGCGGCGTCGCGGCCGCCGGCGAACTGCGCGCCATCGTGAACGCGGCGGGGAAGGCCCAGGAGGCGGCGCATCGCGTGCGGCTCCCGGCAATGGCTCCGCTCGATCCCGTCTATCTCAATCCGGCGCGCTGGTCGGAGCTAGGCTGACAGCGCGGCTTTCCGCGGCGGAGCGTTGTGCTAAGCAGGCACGCGATGCAGCCCCTGGCACCTTTCCAACATGAGCGGATTTCGCGCGACCATTCCGCCTATCTGGACGCCTGGCGGGGCGGTTCGGCATTGGCGGTCGTCGTCGGCCATTACTTCCAGATTTTCACGCCCTCGCCATGGATCATCTGGGGCCACCTCGCGGCGGGCGCCGTCATGGCCTTCTTCGTGCTGAGTGGCTTCTTCATCCACAAGTCGCTTTCGAAGAGCGTCGACCGGCCGACCGACTTCATCGCCGCGCGCGCGGACCGGATCCTGCCGCCCTTCCTCGCGGCCATCGCGTTGACGATCGCCTTGTGGGCGATCGCGCCCCACGTCTTCCCATCGGGCAGCCGCGCCCTCGCTATCCCCTACGGCCGTCCCGATTTCTCGTTGCACGGCCTCGCGCCGACGCTTCTTTTCGTGAACGGCTTCTTCGGAGGCACGCTTTCCGCCGACGGTCCGCTCTGGTCGCTGTCCTACGAGGTTTGGTACTACGTCCTCGCCTTCGGGCTCTTCCTCGTCTGGAGCGGCCGGCGGCTGGGGTGGCTGCTCCTGCCCGCAGCGCTCGTCCTGACGGTTCGCAACCCGGCCTTCCTCGTCCTCGGCCTCGTCTGGGCGATGGGCTTCGCGGTCTCGATAGCGCACGCGAACGCGCGGCTGCCGCGCATCCCCGCCTGGCCCGCGCTCATCCTCGCGGCGGCGCTCTACTGGAATCTGATGTATTTCGAGCTGGCCTTCGGCCTGTTCTTCGCGCTCCACGTGGCGAACGTCCTGCGGCGGCCGGCGCCGCACGTGCCGTTCCTGCCGAAGACCGCGAGCTTCGGCTACACGCTCTACGTCATCCATTTCCCGATCATGCTGTTCGCGGCGGGGTGCGGCTTCCCGGCGCTCCCTTCGGCGTTCGTCGCGGTCGGCTGCGCCGCTCTCGTCGGGCCACGGCTCGAAGCGCTGAAGCCGTTTGCGCGGCGCCGACCACGGACGCCCCCAACGGCAGCCCCCGAGCCGGCAGTGCCCGTCACCGAACCTTGAACAGCGGGACGAGCGGCTCGCAGCGGAGCCGGTCCAGCACGTCGCCCTTGGCGACGGCATCGCGGAGCATCGGGAACACCTCACCATAGACGGCAAGGAGCCGGTCCACGTCTGCGTCGCTGTGGGCGTAGGAGATATTGTGGGTGCCGACGGTGAGGATGCCGCGGGCGAGCACCTCCTGCAGGAACAGCGTCTTGAGCTCGAACTGGGTGGCGCTCGGCGTGTCCTTGATGAGCAGGAAGGACCAGCTCGGGTGGCCGGCGATCGAGAGGAATTCGGCGCAGCCGTGCGCGTCGATGAGCGCGGCGACGCCCTCGAGGATTCGGGTCCCCGTCCGGGCGAGCGCCGCCGGCAGGTCCACGCGCCGCGACTTGTCGACGGCCGCCTTCGCCGCGGCCAGCGAGAGGGTCTCGCCGCCCATGGTGAAGGAGAAGAAGACCTCCTCGAACTCAGCCATGATGTCGGCCCGGCCGGCGACGGCGGCGAGCGGATAGCCGTTGGCGAGCCCCTTGCCGAAGCAGGCGAGGTCCGGCGTCGCCCCGAAATAGTCCTGCGCGCCGCCGATCGCGTAGCGAAAGCCGGTGATCGTCTCGTCGAAGACGGCGACGGCGCCGTGGCGACGGGTCAGGTCGACGAGCCCCTGGAGATAGCCTTCCTCCGGCCAGGCGACGTTCATCGGCTCGAGGATGACGGCCGCGAACTCCCCTTCGTGCGCCTTCAGCAGCCGCTCGAGCGCGTCGAGGTCGTTGTAGGGGAAGTTGTGGGTGAGCCCCTGCGTCCCCTCGGGCACGCCCTTCCGGCGGGCGGTGGCGCCGATATACCAGTCCTGCCAGCCGTGATAGCCGGAGACGGCGATTCGCTCGCGGCCGGTGAAGGCGCGGGCGGCGCGGACGGCGCCCGCGGTCGCGTCGGAGCCGTTCTTGCCGAACCGCACCTTCTGGGCGCACGGCACCGCGGCGACGATGCGCTCGGCCACCTCGATCTCGATCTCGCTCGACAGGCTGAAGATCGTGCCGCGCGTCAGCTGGTCGGCGACCGCAGCGGTCACCTCGGCGTCGCAATGGCCGAGCGTCACCGAGCAGAGCGCGTTGTTGAAGTCGACATATTCGTTGCCGTCGACGTCCCAGGCGCGGGCGCCCTCCGCCCGCTCGATGAAGAACGGCGCCGCGCCGCGCGGATACTGGGTATAGCTCTTGGAGAAGGTCTGTGCGCCGAGCGGGATCGTCCTCAGGGCGCGGGCAAGCATCGCCTCGGATCGGGCGTAGCTGCGGGGGGCGGGTTCAGCCATTCTGTCTCTCTTTCCTGAGGGCCTGTTCCGCCTTGCGGAGCCCTTCGTTGCGTTCGATGCCGGCATTGATGTGGAGGAGTTCCGGCTCGTCGCTGAGCAGGCCGAGGACGTCCGCCGTCGTGAACGCCGGGTTCTGCGGATACAGGCGGTCGTAGACCTGCGCGACGAATTCGTAGTCGGCAGGCTCGTCGACCGTCCAGCGTAGCGCCGAGAGGTCCGTACCCTTGTTCTCGAAGGAGCCGAGGCGGAAGCGTCCCGGCCGCCGCGCTATGTAGGGCGTGACATGCTCCCGCTCGACCGGGCCGCGGCCTTCGCGCCAGGCTTCGGCGAGGGCGGCGAAGGTCATCGCCTCGACGTCGAGCCCGTCGGGAAAGGTCGGGTTGAGCGCGTTCGAGACGTAATCGTAGCCGCCGGCAATGAGGAATTCGATGCAATCGTCGATCACCTGCCAGTCGGCCAGCGGGCAGTCGCCGGTGACACGCACCACGATGTCCGGTGAATAGGGTTCGGCGGCGCGATAGAAGCGGTCGAGGACGTCGTCGAGCGCGCCCCGGAAGGCGCCGACGCCTGCGGCTTCGGCCAGCTCGGCCACGCAGAGGTCCTCGTCCCTGTCGCTGGTCGCGACGACAAGCCGGTCGATGCGCCGAGAGCGGGTGATTCGCTCGATCTGGCGCATCAACATCGGCGTGCCCCGCAGCGGCAGCATCACTTTGCGCGGCAGCCGCGAGGAGGAGGTGCGCGCCTGCAGGATGGCGAGTATCATGGCGGGAATTGGCGGCCGATGGGCTGGTCGAGGGAGCCGCCCGCATAGGCCGAGCGGCGGCGGCGGGCAAGGCTCCGCTCCCGCGGACGGTTGCGGCGCCCCTCCAAACTCTGCTTAGGCATGGGCCCGCCTCCAGGAGGATGATGTTGGACCAGACCGAAGTTTTCCGTTCCGGCGAAGGCGACAACTGGTTCGCGCGCAACGCTCCGCACCTGGCGGGGGAGCGGCGCCGGGGACCCGGTCGGCGCCGCCGTGGAGCGGCTGGCCGCCGCCGCGCCGGTGGACAGCGTCTGCGAGATCGGCTGCGCGAACGGCTGGCGGTTGGGAGTGCTCTCCGAGCGACTGCCCCCCTCCACCCGCCTCGCGGGGTGGGGCGTGAGCGGCGACGCGATCGAGGCGGGGAAGCAACGCTGGCCCGGCATCGATCTGCCCGTCGGCCGGCGGGCTCTCCCAAAGTTGACGGGGAGTTCGACGTCGTCGTCATCAGCTTCGTGCTGCACTGGGTTGCCCGCCCGACGCGCCCACCGGGCGCGAGGTGTATGCGCACGGCGGCGGCAGCCTGGCCGATGAACGGGACCGGGCCGTGTGCGCCGTGCTGCGCAAGTCGTTCGATGTCTATCGTCCGGTCGGCTGAGCGATGAACAAGGTCCTGATCGCCTCCGCCAATCCGTGGTCGTTCGCGCTCGCGGTCGAGCGCGACATCATCGCGACTCGTGCGGACCGGCAGGTCGACGTGCTGAACCTGTTCAGGATCTGCAGCTCCCGTGCCCCGGAATGGCGGTCGCGCGACCGGTGGATCGAGGCCCTGAACCGCAAGATCAACCGCTTCGTCGTGCCGCTGGCGACGGGGCGAGAGATCACCGGCGACATCGCCCTGGGACATTTCGACGCGCCCCCATTGCCCGCGGACGAAGCGGCGCTGCGCGCCTACCGCCACGGCGAGGCGCGGATCGGGCTGGCGACCCTTAGCTCGGTCACCAGCATCACGACGATCATCAGGCCGCCAGCGCTGGAGGACTACGGGCCAGCGCTCCGCCAGGCGTGGCATGCCGCGCATCTTTCGGCGGAATACGGCCGCCTCGTCGCCGAGCGCGGCTATGACGAAGTCTACATCTTCAACGGACGCCATTGCTACTCGCGTCCCTTCTGCGACGCGCTGAGCGGCCACGCCCGCGTGTTCCGCTACGAGCAGGGCGGCACCGGCACCCGCTACGTCATGAGCGACCGCGGCGTGCATGCGCCGGACGCCGTCGCAGACCTCATCCTGTCCCACCCAACGGACGAGGCGAGCGGGCGCGTCTTCTTCGAGCAGCGCCTCGCCAAGGCTGCCGGCAATCCCGTCGCTTTCTTCACGGCCAACCAGGTGGAGGGCCTGTTGCCCGCCGGGGTGGAGGCGGGCGGAATCGTGTCCTTCTACACCTCGTCGTCGGACGAGATGTACGCGGTCGGCGACGACCCCGGCTTCGGCGACTTTCCCACCCAAGGCGCCGTCGGCCTCGCCGTTGCGGAAGCCTGCAAGACGCGGGGACTTCGCTTCGTCATCCGCTTCCACCCGCATCTCCTCTACAAGCATCCTTCCTGGCAGCGGGAATGGGATTTCGCGGCGCTGCGGCGGCTCGGAGCGGTGCTCGTGCTGCCCGAGGATCCCTGCGACACCTACGCCCTCGCCCGCGCCTCGCGCTGCGTCCTGACCTGCGGATCCACGATCGGCTTCGAGGCGGCCTATCTCTCGGTTCCCGTCGCGGAGGTCGGGTATTGGGCGGCCGGCGCCCTCGGAGCGGTGACGACCGTCCGCACGGCCGCGGAGATGGCGGCTTTTCTCGAGGCTCCGCGCCTCGCTCCCTCGGCGCAGGAGAGGGCGATACGCTACGGCGCCTATGCGAGCGGCGCCGGCAAGGAACTGCCCTCCCTCGATGTCGGCCGCCATCCCGATCTCGCCCGGATCGACGGGCGAATCGTGGATCCCGTCCGCTACGCGCTACGCAAGGTGCGCGACCTCGGCTCCATTCGCGAGTACAAGGCCTTGCCCCCCGGTGGGAAGATCATCGTCGATCCGAGCGTGCTCCAGGCGCTCGCCCGCAAGATGCAATGACCCGCCCGCACGGCGAGGGCATCTCGGTCGAGCATGTGGCGTTCCGCGCCGACGCTTGCGAGCGGATCGGCGGCGGCCATGTCGTCCGCTGCCTCGCCCTCGGCGAAGCGGTCCGGCGCCGTGGCGGCCGCGTCAGCTTCGTCTGCGGGAGTTTGACGGCGGGAGCCAAGGCGGCGATCGAGGCAGCCGGCCACCGCCTGCTCCGGATCGCGCCGCTCCCCGCCGCCGCAAGCGCCGACTGGGACCGGGCGCCGCTGCCGCCGCCGGTGCAGGAGGAGGACTGGGCGGCGACCCTGGCCGCTCTCGCAACGGACCGGCCCAGCTGGATCGTCGTCGATCATTACCGGCTCGACCGGCAATGGGAGGGTCCGGCCCGGACCTCCCGATTCCGGCTGGCGGTGCTCGACGACCTCGCCAACCGGCCGCACGACTGCGACCTGCTCGTCGATCAGACGTTCGGCCGGTCCGCCGCCGATTATGACGGCCTCGTCGGCGGCGCCGCGCGGCGGCTGACCGGATCCGCCTACGCGCTCCTGCGGCCCGAATTCGCCGCCGCCCGGCCGGAGGCGCTCGCGCGCCGGAGGAGCGCCGGCCCGGTGCGGCGAGTCCTCGTCTCGCTCGGCACAACCGATCCCGGCGGAGCGACCGCGCCGGCGGTCGAGGCGGCGCTCGCGGCCGCGCCCGACGCGGAGGTGGACGTGGTCCTCGCGCGGGGGGCGCCGAGCCGGACCAGGGTCGAGGCCCTGGCGGCCGCGTCGTCGCGCGTGCGCGTCCACGACGAGGCCGACATGGCCGCGCTCGGCTCAGCCGCCGATCTGGCGGTCGGCGCCGCCGGGGGGTCGGCGTGGGAGCGCTGCTGCCTCGGCCTCCCAAGCGTCATCCTGGTGCTCGCCGCCAACCAGAGACTGGTCGCCGCCGGGCTGGACGCGATCGGCGCGGCCCGCGCGGCGGCGAGCGTGGAAGAGGCGAAGGCGGCTCTCGCCGCGCTCGTTGCCGAGGCCGACGCGCGCCTCGCAATGACCGCGGCCGCGGCGCCCGTCGCGGACGGGCTCGGCGCAGAGCGGGTCGTCGCGGAAATGGCCGGCGGAGCCGCCGCCTCGGGTGAGGGCGTCCGCCTGCGGCGCGCCACGGCCGACGATGCCGAGCGCGCCTGGCTGTGGCGCAACGATCCGGGCACCAGAGCCGTCTCGCAGCAGCATGCGCCGGTCCCCTGGCCCGACCATTCCGCGTGGTGGGCGCGGGCGATCGCTGCGCCGGAGCGTGACCTGTTCATCGTCGAGCAGGCGGGACGCCCGGTCGCGATGGTGCGGTTCGACCTCACCGGCGCGGGCGCCGCGGAGGTCAGCATCAACCTCGCCCCCGAGACCCGCGGCCGCGGCCTCGGCAAGGAGGTGCTGGCGGCGGGATGCGAGGCGGTCAGCGCCGCCCGCGGGCCGATCCGGCTCGAAGCCGCGGTCCAGGCCGGCAATCACGCCTCCCGCCGCATCTTCGAGGCGCTCGGTTTCCGCCGCAGCGCGGGGCTGGGCGAGGATGGCTTCGACCGCTATGTGCGCCCGGCGCAGGAAGAAGCTACGGAGACCGGCGAAGATGTCGTACAGCGTTGAAATCGCGGGCCGTCCGGTCGGGCCCGGCCATGAGCCCTATGTGATATGCGAGCTGTCGGGGAACCATAATGGCAGCCTCGACCGCGCGCTCGAGCTGCTCGAAGCCGCGGCGGCGACCGGCGCCGACGCGGTCAAGATCCAGAGCTACACGCCCGATACGATCACCATCGACCATGACGGGCCGGGCTTCCGCATCGACGGCGGGCTGTGGGGCGGGAGGACGCTCTACGACCTCTACAGCGAGGCGCAGACGCCGTTCGAATGGCACAAGCCGCTGTTCGACAAGGCGCGCGCGCTCGGCGTCACCCTCTTCTCCTCCCCCTTCGATCCGTCCGCCGTCGATCTGCTCGAGAGCCTTGGCGCCCCGGCCTACAAGATCGCCTCGTTCGAGGCGGTCGACCTGCCGCTGATCGCGCGGGTCGCCCGCACCGGCAAGCCGATGATCATCTCGACCGGCATGTCGAACCTCGGCGAGATCAGCGACGCCGTGCGCACCGCCCGCGCCAACGGCTGCAACGAGCTGATCCTCCTCCACTGCGTCAGCTCCTATCCCGCCCCCGACGAGGATTCGAACGTCCGCACCGTGCCTCACCTCGGGCAGGCGTTCGGCTGCGTCTCGGGCCTCTCCGACCACACGTTCGGGTCGGCCGTCGCGGTCGCCTCGATCGCGCTGGGCGGCGCCGTCGTCGAAAAGCATTTCACCCTGCGGCGCGCCGACGGCGGCCCCGACGCCGCCTTCAGCCTCGAGCCGGAGGAGTTCAAGGCGCTGGTCGAAGACTGCAAGCGCGCGTGGCGCGCGCTCGGCCGGGTCACCTACGACCTCCAGGGATCGGAGCGCGGGTCCGCCGTCTTCCGCCGCTCCCTCTACGCGGTCGCCGACATAAGTGAAGGCGAGGCGCTGACCGAAGCCAACGTCCGCTCGATCCGCCCCGGCTTCGGCCTCCCGCCCAAGCACCTGCCGGAGGTACTCGGCAAGCGCGCCGCGCGCGACATCGCGCGCGGAACCCCTCTCGCGCGGGACCTCATCCGCGGCTGATGCCCGTCGAGCCCGCGTTGGTCGCGTCGCCGCGGTGCCGCCGGGTGCCCGCGAAGCGGCCTTGCGCTACGCCTCGTCGTCCGCCGCGCCGGAACGCGGCGGCTCGACGAACTCGAGATCGGCACGCACCCCCACTTTGCGCGGTTGGCGGGCGCCTGGTCGACCCTGTCCGCGCCACCGTGCAGGCACTTCGCGGCGCGCCCCGACCGCGGCTTGGATGGTCGACGGCAAGGTTCTGATTGATCCCGTTCTCGCGGATCGGGCAAGGAAGCACCTCGGCGGCGAGAGCTGAGCCGAGGTTCGTCGGAGGGCCAGACTCCGCAGGGCAGGGAGTTTCGCATGATCGGATCACGTCGCAGCTTCCTCAAGGGCATTGCCGGCGTCGGCACGGTCACCGCCGCGCGCGCCGCGGGCGCGGCTGGCGCGGATACGGTGCCGGATCGCCGAGCCCTCGCGGCCCTCCCCCAGCAGGGCTCGGTCGCTCTGCGCGAGCCGGGGCGGGAGGGAAACTTCGTCTGGACCGCCGGCGACATGCGCCGCGAGATCGACAGCGATCCCAAGCAGGGCGTCTTCGTCGCGTCCGCGGCGGACCCGTTCGGACGATCGGGCGCTTGGGTCCGCCAGTCGGGGGACATGGTCCACGTCGGCTGGTTCGGCGCCAAGGGGGACGGCGCGACGAACGACACCGATGCGATCAACGCCGCTGCACGCCTCCTGGAAACGCGCGGCGGCGGAACGCTGGCCTTCTCCCGCGGAACCTATCTCATCGGCCGCCAGTCGCAACTTCCCGGCGCGAGGGCGGCGTACGGAGCATGGGAGGTCGTCGCGATCCGCCGCTGCAAGCGAAAGGTCACGATCCTCGGCAACGGCGCCTTGTTGAAGGGCGCGCCGGGCCTCCGGTACGGATCTTTCGAGCCGGGAACCGGTGCGCCCGCGGCTGTGAAGCTCCCGTTTTCGAACACCGATTTCCTGGCGACGCCCTTTCTCGCAGCGATCGCTCTGATCGCCAATCAAGGCGGCGTCGAAGTCAGCAATATCGAGATTGACGGGAGCATCGGCGAGCAGGTCGTCGGCGGGCAGTGGGGCGATATAGGCTGGCAGATTCCGCATCACGGCATCCACCTCGACACCAATGCGGGGCCGCACGTGGTTCGCAACGTCCATGCCCACCATATGGGGGGCGACGGGATGATGGTCGTCACGGCGGCCGAGACGGAGGCGAGCCCGCCGATTCCGGTGCTGATCGAGGATTGCCGCTTCGAATCGAACGGCCGTCAGGGCGTGTCGGTGATCGGCGGGCGCGGCTACACCTTCCGTCGTTGCCGCTTCCTCAACATCGGCCGCGGAATTCCGATCTCCTCCAACCCCGGGGCGGGCGTCGACCTCGAAGCCGAATACGGCGTCATTCGCGACGTCTCCTTCGAGGATTGCGTCTTCGATGGGAACATGGGCCCGGGTCTCGGCGCCGATTCCGGCGACATTGCGCGGGTCGTCTTCACGCGTTGTCGCTTCGTCGGCGCATACAGGTGGGCTCTCTGGGCGAACAAGCCTGATATGGTGTTCAGACATTGCACCATAGTGGGCGCTGCCACCGGCTTCTTCGACGATCCTTCAGGCCGGCGTGCGAACAAGTTCTACAATTGTCGGTTCAGCGACGATCCTCGCCTCAGCGGGTCCGGGTCCGTCTACACGGTTCCGCTGAGCTCGGGACCCCACAAGGGGACCCTCTTCGACGGCTGCGTCTTCACCTATCGGAAGATGCCGCTCCCCTACACGCAGGCGGGAACGACGTTCCACAATTGCCGAATGTCGTCTTCCGCTCCGGGAATTGCGCAGCTGAACGGCACCTTCACCGGGACGAACATAATCGACGGCGGCGCCGATCTCACGGCATCGACGTTCCGGGGCCGCACCGTTCACAACGGCAAGGTGATCAGCTCCTGAGTCCTTCGCGCTCTCGCGCGGTCAGGCAGCGCGCGCTTCCGTCACACGGCGCCAGACCTGCTCATAGTCACGCACCATGGCGTCGAGCGTGAAACGGGTCGCGATTCGCTGACGCGCGGCGGCGCATCGGGCCGCCCAGCCCGGCGGATCGCCTTTGAATTGCGCGTAGGCGGCCTCGATGCAGGCGGCGAGGGCCTCCGGGTCGCGCGGAGGCGCTACCCATCCGGTCGTGTCGACCATGAAGGCCGAATCGCCGACGTCGGTAACCGCGCACGGCGTGCCGCAGAGCATCGCCTCGGCGACCACGTTCGGGAACGCCTCGCCCCCGCAGCTCGCAAGGACGTGGAGGTCCATCGCCCGCATGATGTCCGGAACGTCGGCCCTCGAACCGAGCGCGATGACCGCATCCGTCAGCCCTGCCTCGTCGATCGCGCCGACCATCGCCGCGTTTTCGCGGTGCATCTCGAACCCTGCAAAGATGCACTTGAAGTCGGTGATCCCCCTCGATTTCAGGATCTTCAGCGCGGCGAGAAGGTTCGGATGGTCCTTCTGCACGTGCCAGCGGGCGACGCTGCCGACGACAAAGGTGCCGGGCGCAATGTCGAGCGACCGGCGCAAGCGCCCGCCCGCCTCCTCGTCGGGAAAGAAGATGTCGCTCTGGTGGCCGTTGTGGATGACGTGGCCGGGCGCGCTGTCGAACCCGAGCGCCGCGTGCAGCTCGGCGGACCGGTTCGAGCAATTGATCACGTAGCTCGCAACCCAGCGCGCCAAGGTTCCGCTCGCATAGACCCACAGCTTGGCGCCGAAGGAGAGCGGCTCGAGCGAGGAATTGTGGATGCCCCAGACGGCGGGGATCCCTTTCGATTTCGCAGCCAGCGCAGCCAGTAGGTTCGAACGGTACATCCAGCCCTGGACGACGTCGGCGCCGCTGCGGCGAACGAGCCCGAACAGCCTTGCCGTGGCGGCAAAGCTGTTGCTGCCGGCGTTGATGTTGAGGTGCTCCACCTTGATCCCGCGCCGCTGGAGCTCCTCGCTGTACCAGTCGGGGCCGGCGAGGCAGATCACCTGGTGCTCGACGTCGGAGGGATGGGTCACCACCCGGAACAACATCGTCTCCGCGCCGCCGGGTCCGAGGCCGCCGATGACGTGAAGCACCCGAAGCGGGCGCGCAGGCAGGCTGGAGTCTGGAACGGTCATGCAAGTAGGTCCCGCCATTGTGCGGCAATGGTCTCGCCGGAAAAGCGCGGCCCTACGGAGCTCCGGATCTCCTCGGCGAGCTGCTGGCGGTCGGCCAGATCGCCGATCGCGCGAAGCCGTGCCGCGAGCCCTGCGACGTCGCCGATCGGGACGAGCTGATCGGGGAAATCCCGCAAGATGAAGGATGGGCCGTCGGCTGCGTAAGCGAGCGGGAGGGCGCCCCCCCGGATCGCCTCCACCAGCACGAGCGAGAAAACCTCCAGCAGTGAGGTGACGAGGAGCACCGAGGCACGCGCATACCATTGGTCGATCGCCAGGGTCGGCGCGTGGATCGTCGTCCGGGTGAGGCCCAGATCCCTGATCAGGGCCTCCAGTTTGCCCTTCTCTGGACCGTCGCCGACGATCGCGAGACCCCAGCCCTCCGCCTCGAGGCCGGACTGCGCCATGGCCCTGATCGCGTCGCCGAAGTTCTTGCGCGGCTCCAGGTGGCCGACGGCGAGCACGAGCTTCTCGCGCACCGGGGCTCGAGCCTGCGGGACGGCCTCGGGTACGACGTTCGACAGGAGACGGACATTGCCGAGGAAACGGCTGTAATAGCGCATCTCGACGTCGTTGAGGACGAGGACCCGCCAGGCCAGGCGATAGGCGAGCTTCCTCAGCCATTGAACCGGCTTCGACGGGAAATACCAGGACGTATGCTCCGTCAGGATCACCTTGGTGCCGGACAGCCAAAGCAGCACGGCCGCCAGGATGTTGTCGTGAGGCCAGAACGCGACGACGAAATCGAACCGCCGGCGGCGCAGCCCCCACAGCACCTTGATATAGCCTGCGGTGCTCGCTCCTTCCGGGTGGGATTCGACGGTCACGCCCGGGCCGAAGGGGTAGGTGGGGGACGCCGTGCCACGAGCGCTCAGGACGACCACCCTCAAGCCGAGGCTGTCGCTGAACATCTCCGAGAGATCGCGAATGATCCGATTGACTCCCCCGCCGCCGGACAAGGCGCCGCCGACAATGAGGGCGATCGAACGCTCGTGCGAGCCGTGCATGCGCTTGCCCTCAGCGTCCGCTCGGAAAGATGCGGCGCAGCGATGCTTCGACGAACGAGGAACCCATTTCAGTAGACATCGAGAGAATCGCCTTCGAGCGGGTAGAACCGGTAGGGAATATAGGCAGCACTGTTCACCCCGAAGGTCATGAAAATCGCCAGAAGGGCAGCGAGGTAGAGCAATATCATTATCGTTATGAGGATATAGATTGCGCGGGATTGTCCTGCAAACAGCGTAGGCACTCGCGATAGAACGAACATCTGCAGCGGGTAAAGATAGAGAAGGACGCGGTCGAGTGCCGTCGATGACGGGATCACCATGTAAATACCGACGCTGGCTATCGCGAGAAGGGCAAAGTTCCGCCACAGGCTCCGATCGCGCGGGTCGAGCGGAATGTATTTCCCGTAGCGGAAAAATATAAGCGCGGGCACGAAATTCATGGCTATTCGGTAGACCGTGCCGCTCGACTCGGAGGTCCGGCCCGACTTGACGATATAGTCGTTAGTATATTCGGCGAACGAGCCGCGGAGGAGAAAGTAGCCGGCGAGGGCGACGATCAGGAGGAGCAGGACCGACTGGAAGCGGTTGCGGGTAAACGACATTCCGGCGAACGGAACCACGAGGACGGCGCTGGCGTGAAACGCGGCTCCGCAAGCGATGTAGAAGAGGAACCGGACCGGCGAGCGATCGGCGAACGCGACGAGGGCCAGAAAGACGAAGCCGATCGCGGTTGCCTGGCGAAGGCCGCTCATGGCGATGACGATGACGAGGTACGGGACCGCCACGGCGACAGCGAGCCAGCGGTTCGGCTGACGGTTGGCGAACGCGAACAGGCCCCACGTGAAGAACACGGCGCACATGAGGTTCAGCACCCAATAGCCGAAGCCGTAGTTCTTCAGGAACCACACGATCGCGTAGAAGACGGGATCGCCGGGATATGCGTTGATGAGGCCCCGGGCGTCGGTCTGCCCCGCATAGCCCCAGATCGTCAGGTAGTTCGCCCAATCGACGCCGACATGGTAGCGCAGGCCGATCATGATCGTCATGAACACGCCCGCGAAGAAGAACAGGATGGCCGCTCGCGAGTAGGTTGCCTGCCCCCTTTCGGCCAACGCTCCGAGGGCGAAGGCGCCAAACAGCAGATAATAGGGGAACATAATCTCTCCGCGGGCCGGCCTCGCCTCGGCGGCGGCGCCCGTCGGGCGCGAATAGCATGTGCACCGCAACAGGCAATCCCGCTGTTCTCGCCGCCCGGGCCCGATCGCGCGCCCGGGAGGGCGGCCTGCGGCCGCGCCGACGGCGAAGCCTAGTCGGCGAGCCTCGTCTTGGCCTCTCGGGTGCGCTCGCGGAGTCGCTTGGCCGGGATGCCGCCGTAGATCGCCCATTCCGGATAATGCCCCCGGACGAGCGAGAGCGCGCCGATCACCGCGCCTTCCTCGAGCACCGTCGCGGGAAGGACGATGCTGTTAGCACCGACGACGCAGTAGGAGGCAATCCGGATCTCCGCCACCTCGACGTTCGTGGTCTCCGCCGGCACGGTCGGTCCGGTAAGCCAGGCGCCGCTATAATCGTCGTCGGAGGTGAACAGGCGCGCGCCGCTGGCAAGGCCGCAGAAGCTGCCGATCGACACGGGGGCGCTCGCGCTGATCGTCACGGACGTCCCGACATGCCCATAGTCGCCGATCTCCACGCGACCGCGGCCGATGATGCTGCTGAACGCGTCGATGCGGATCGAGTGACCGAGGTGAAGCCCGGCCGGATAGCCGATTACCGCCCGTCGGCTGATGAACACGTTGCGGCCGCACGAACCGAGGCCGAGCGCCGCAAGCTCCTGTTGCGTCAGATATTCCTCAGCCTTGATCATGCGTTTCCCCGAGGCTGATCGGCGCCTTGCCGTTGCGTTGCCGCGCTCCTTATGCTGAGCCGAAGCCGCCTTTTCAATTGCCGCGGCCGGAGGTTTTCGAATGCACGCCCAAGGGTTGGCCGTAGGGGATTGCGCCGAGTTCTCCAAGACGATCACGGAGACGGACCTCGTCCTGTTCGCCGGCCTCACCGGCGACTTCAACCCGTGCCACATGGACGAGGTGCAGGCCTCGGCGGGGCGGTTCGGAGGGCGCATCGTCCACGGGATGCTGACCTCTTCCCTGATCTGCACGTTGCTCGGGATGCGCATTCCCGGCCCTGGGACGCTTCATCTTCGGCAGCAGCTCGAGTTCCTGGGGCCCGTCCGCCCCGGCGACACGGTGACGGCGCGCGTGGAGGTGCTCGAGCTGATGCCACGCGGCCGGGTGCGCCTCCGGACCTGCTGCCGCATTCAAGACGGAACGCTGGTGGTGGACGGAGAGGCCCTGGTCGTCGCGCCGCGACGGGACGCCTAGGCCGCCGCGGCGGCCCTGCCGCCAGCCCGCTCGCGGCAATAGCCGATCTGGGTGAGCACCCGGCAGCGGCCGGCGTCGCGCCGGCGTGCGACCTCCTCGACCGTCGCCCTCAGCAGATCGAGGGTTGCCGGCGCCGCCGCGACATTCTCCGGATGGAGCCAATAATGGACCACCTCGCCGGTGCGTTCGGCCCGGTCGAGCAGGTTGCGCAGCCGGAGCAGCGACAGAAGCTGCGGCACCAGCCGCCGCGGGCCGTGCTGGTAGTTCACGAAATAGCCGGCGGGGATCGCGATCGGGTTCCCGGCAGGCGGGTCTTTCTCAGGGCGGGAGAAGATGTTGGCCTCGCTCGCCAGCGAGCGCGCCCGCGACCTCCGGGGCGGCGCGAGCCGGTACCCTTCGACACCCGCGCCCGGCAGGAGCTGGGCATGCGCCACGTCGTTGCGGGGGTAGATGAAGGTGCGCGCGCCCCGGATTTCCGGGCGCAGCCGCTCGAGCAGCGCCAGCTCGGCGCGCGCGAAGCCTTCGTCGACGGTGCCCCACGGAACGTGGGTGACGCCATGGAGGGCGATTTCGTGCCCCGCCTTCGCGGCCCCGACGCTGTCGACGGCCCAGGCGCCGTGCCACCCTTCACGGCTTCCGCTTTCGATGTCGACGAGCGCGGGCGACAGGTAGTGCGGAGCGGCCGCCGACAGCGCCTGCAGCTCGCCGCCGAGACGCCGGAAGTCTTCCGGCGTCTCGCCGAACAGGCCCACGAAGGCGAACGTCGCGGGGACCGAGAGCCGGTCGAGAAGCGCGACGATGTCCGAATAGGCGCGCCGCAGCCGGGCGTCGGAGAGCGTCTCCTGCTCCCGCGGGCCGAGAATGTCGGCGACGCCCCATTTGCCCTCGCAGTCGAGGCTGAGAATGAAACGGGCGGTCATCAGTTTGTGTCCGAATCCACGTAGCTCAGATACCAGGATCGGCCGCGCCGCGCCTCCTCGGGCAGATCGTCGCTGAGCGGCTTTGCCCCGAAGTTGATCGTGATCGGGCGCAGCCGGTCGGGGAGGGGGAAGAACCCTGCCCGGCGGAACGCCTTCCGATTGGGCGAGTCCGGCGCGCACCAGGCCAGCACGGCGTCGGCGCCGCTCCGCGCCGCCCGCGCGATCTCCGCTCGCAGCAGGCCGGACACCGCCTTCCCCGCGGGCTCCCGTCCCATCGCCTCCATGACGTAGAGGATGCGGCCACCGTGCTTCTCCACCAGGACGGTCGAGACGAGCGCCTCTATCTGCCCTTGGGCGTCGCGACGGACCACGTTCCTGTACCCCCCTTGCGGACGGTCGCAGAGTCGCCAGTTCAGCCATTCCGAATCCCGAACCACCGCCACTCCGGCTTGCGGCGCGAACCGACTCCACAGGTCATCGACGGAGGCGTCGAACCGCTCCACCACCTCCGGCTCTTCGCCGGGTCGGCGGGAAAAGGCGAGCGGAAGATTGATCCGGCCGAGCGCGGAGGAAAACCGCCGCAGGAAGTAGCCGGTCCGGAGCGGCTTCATCACGAACGGCGCCGTTCCGAAGTTGAGCCAGGTGAAGCGCCCGAACCATCCGGGCGCCGCATTGGGGTTCGGGAAGCCCCAGACCATCTTCGCTCCCGCGGTCGCAGCGTGCGCGAGCGCGATGTCGCCGAGACCGGCGAAGACGCCGCGGCCGCGGCAGGCCGGGTCCACGATCAGGTCGACGGCCTGATAGGAATCGACGGTGCCGGACGGCGTACGGACGCGGCTGCCGACGAAGCCGACGAAGCCGACGATCTGATCGGCGGCATCCGCATCGCGGGCAACGGCGAAGAAGCCGGGCCCATGGGGGGCGTCCGCGAACCGCCAGGCGAGCCGGGCCGGGCTCTTCTCCTCCACGTCCTCCGGGAACAGGCGCGCGTAAGCGGCCAGCATCTCCGCGTCGAAATTCTTAACGCCGTAGACGATCTGCATTCCGGGATTCCGTTCGCCCCCAAGGTTCGGTAGTGCGCTTCCTGCAGAACAACGGGTTGCGCGGCAACCCGCGCGTCGCCCTCCAGCCCAGAGAGAATAGCTTGGCCCCCCGACCTTCCCGGACACCGCGGCTCGTCATCTCGAGCAACGCCGCCTGGAACGTCGTGAACTTCCGGCTCGGCCTGCTCGACGCGCTGCGCGCGGACGGGTTCGACGTCGTCGCGGTGGCGCCCGACGACGCCTATGCGGCGCGCCTCGCCGACCACGGCATCGGCTATGTCCCGCTCGCGATGGACAAGCAGGGGCTGTCGCCGCTTCGCGACGGACTCCTCCTCCTGCGCTACTGGTCGGTGCTGCGCCGGCTGCGGCCGGACGTCTATCTCGGCTACACCGCCAAGCCCAACGTCTACGGCTCGCTCGCGGCGCACCTGCTCGGGATCAAGGTCGTCAACAACGTCGCGGGCCTCGGGACCGCCTTCATCCGCGGCGGGCTGCTCTCGCGGATTGTCCAGCTTCTCTACCGCCTGGCCTTCAGCCGGTCGGCGACCGTGTTCTTCCAGAATGACGAGGATCGCGCGATGTTCGTCGCCCGCGGCATCGTCGCGGCCGACAAGGCGGCCCTTCTCCCCGGCTCCGGCCTCGATCTTTCCCGCTACCCCGCGCCCCAGCCGCGGGCGGCGAGCGGGGAGGGCTTCACGTTCCTGCTGATCGCCCGCCTCATCTGGGACAAGGGCGTGCGGGAGTTCGTCGAGGCGGCGCGGATCGTGAAGGCCGCCCGCCCCGGCGCGCGGCTCCAGCTGCTCGGCTTCCTCGACGTCGAGAACCGCACCGCCGTCCCGCGCGCGGAGGTGGAGGCGTGGGTGGCGGAAGGCCTGGTCGAGTATCTCGGCGACACCGAGGACGTGCGGCCGTTCATCGCCGCGGCCGATTGCATCGTCCTTCCGAGCTACCGAGAGGGCATGCCGCGCGTGCTGCTCGAGGGCGCGGCGATGGCGAAGCCCCTGATCGCGACCGACGTGCCCGGCTGCCGCGGGATCGTCACGGCGGGCGAGAACGGCTTGCTGTGCGAGGTGCGCAGCGGCGCCTCTCTCGCCGAGGCGATGCTTCGGATGATCGATCTTTCCGAAGACGAGCGCGCGCGGATGGGCGCCGCCGGCCGGCGCCGGATCGAGACGGAGTTCGACGAGAAGATCGTCGTCGACCGCTACCGCGCGGCGATCGCGAAGGCGCTCGGGCGCTAGGCCTCCACGTGGCGCAGGCCGCCGTCCTCGCGTTTGCGCGACGGCCGCGCGTAGGGCCGGGCTCCGGCCAGCACAGCGATGCAGAAGGCGAAAAAGGCAGACATCGCCGCCGTGCGGAGCGGATAGTCGACGAGGCTGTGCGCGAGCATCGCCGCCGCGGCGACCGAGGCGGCGCGCGCGAAATAGTCGTTTTCGTCGGAGCGCCACACCGCCATCGTCCGCGCCACGAACCACCCTAGAAAGAGCAGGACGAGGAGCATGCCGGGAATTCCGGTCTCCAGCAGCAGCTCGAGATAATCGTCATGGGCGTGGTTGGTGTAGAGGCGGTCCGTCAGGGCCGGATCCTCGTAGGTGCGATAGAGCGGCTGGAAGGTGCCGATGCCCGACCCGGCGGGGAAGACGTCGTGCACGGCGCGCATCGTCGTCTGGAGGAAGAAGGCCCGCGATCCGGCGGTGGCGTGGGTCGCCGCGGCGACGTCGCCGTTGACGGGCGCGAGGAAGATCGCTCCAAGCGCCGCCACCATCAGCGCCGCCGAGCCGAGCCCGACCAGGGCGTTTCGGCGCCGGCTGGAGGAGCCGAGAGCGAGGAGCGTGATCGCGGCGACCGGCACGGCGAGGCCGATGCCGGCGCGTGAACGGTTGATGGCAAGGCCGACGAGGATGATGCCGAGCGCGCCCGCCAGCATCATCGCGAAGGCGGAGGTTCGGCGAAGCGAGCGTCCCTTGCGCCGCGCGTCGAAGAACAGGGCGGCGAGGAACGGCACGGCCGTCACCATCAGCATGCCCATGTGGTTGCTGTTGGCGAAGAAGCCCACCGCCTTGCCGAAATTGGTGATGCGGTAGAAGTAGAATCCATTGCTGCCGCCGACCTGGAGGGCGCCGAGCGTTACTCCGGCCACGGTCACGCCGACGATCGCCCAGGCCGTCCAGCCGCTGCGGAAGCCGCCGAGCCGCGTCGCCGCGAGGTAGACGGCGACCGCCGGCAGCAGCCACAGCGCCGACGAGACGGTGGCATAGGGCTCGAGCGACAGAGGAAGCCACGGCAGGGGCCGCCCGATCAGCGCGTAGCCCGCCGCCACCGCGCCCCGGCCAGGGAGGTGGGTCCAGAGGAACGGCGGAAGCGGCACCAGCTGCAGCGCGATCAGGAGCAGGACCAGCAGCAGGAGGATGTCTCCCTGCCGCACGCCCGCGGGCGTCGCGGGCCGGCCTCGCGCCGTCATCGCCGCGAAGATGATCGGGAGCGCGAGGAGCTGGAGCGCCAGGTTTGCCCAATAGCCGGCCGCGCTGGCGCCGCCCAGCAGCAGGCAGAGCAGCAGATAGCCGGGCACGATTGCGTGGCGCAGGCTCGTCCTCATTTTGCGCCCTCCGGCTGAACCTCGACCGCGGCGAGGCGGACGCTCTGCTGCGCCGCCACGTCGCCGGGCTTGCCGACCAGCTCGAGCCACTGGGCTCCGCAACCCGCGGGCACGGCATAGGCCGCCTCGAACGTCCTCGGCGAGGTGGTGATGCCGACGAGCGGAATGGTCGCAAGCGGGGTCTGCGCGCCCACGCACGTCACGCTCCACAGGAGCTGCGATCCGTCTCCCTTGGCGTCGCCGCCGTCGGTGCGCACGCGAAGCCGCTGCGGCCCGGGCTTCTGGGTCAGGAGCTGCCGCGCGAGCACGCCCGGCTCGCGGCCGTAATAATCGACCTGGAGCCCGCCGCCCGAGACCCGGTCTGCCGTGCCCACCTTGCCGGTGACGAGCGTCCAGTTGAACGGCGGCGGCCCCGGCAGGCCCTTGAAGTCGGGATCGTAGACGCCGCTGGCGGCGGGCGGCGCCGACGGCCCGACGAAGCGCTGCCACAGCGCACGCGCCCCGGCCGCGTCGCCCTTCTTCGCCATCCGCTCGAGCAGCGTCGCCTGCCATTCAGGCGCGGCGCCGCGCTGCGCCGTGCCGAGGCGCGAGGCGATCGCGAGGATCAGGGACGGATCGGCACCGGTCGCGGCCAGCCTGGCGAGCACCGACTGGGCGAGGCCCGGATTGGCGCGGAACACCGGCTCGAGCGACTTCGCCTTGACCGGGTCCTGCGCCTGGCGGGCAAGCTCCGGCACGAGCACGTCGGCGACGCCGGCGGTCAAGCGGTCGATGACGGCGATCTCGTTGCCCGCATCGCGGGCGCGCCCGGTGCGCAGATAGCGGTCGAGCAGCAGGAGGCGCACCATCCTCTCGCGGGGGTTGCGGCGCCTCGCCTCGACGAGCAGCGCCTCCCCGCGCGCAGTGTCGCCATGGGCGAGCGCGGAGACGGCGGCGAGCAGGAACGGCTCCTCCGCAAGCGCGGAGCGGTCGAGCGCCGCATAGGCGTCCCGTTCCGCCGCCGGGCTGACCCGCCCGCCCCGCAAGGCAAATTCGAGCATCGCGAGCTCGATCTCGACGCGCGGGTCGTGCTTGGCCACGAGCGCCGCGGCGAACGGGTTCGCGCGCGCAAGCGCTTCAACCGTCGCGCAGCGGACCGCCCACCAGCCTGTAAAAGCCAGCGCGAGTCCCCAGCCGATCAGACGCGCCAGCGCGGCGGCCGTGAGCCGGCCGCGCCCGGACTGTCCTTTACGCCTCTTCACGCTGCGGGATGAGCTTGATTTCGCGCTCCCGGCTGCCGACGCCGCCGTAGCGATACGGCTCGTAGCCATAGCCGTAGCCATAGCCGTAACCGTGTGCGCGCTGGTGGAACTTGGTCAGGACCGCGCCGACGATGTTGCCGCCCGCGCCCTTGAGCCGGTTGACGGCATCGAGGGCGGCGCGCGTGCGGGTCTTGCCGCTCTCCACGACGAGCAGGGTCGCCCGGCAGGCGCCGGCGAGCAGAGGGGCGTCCGCAAGCCCGAGCACCGGCGGACCGTCGACGATCACCATCTCATATTGAGTCAGCGCCTCGGCGATGATCGCCTTGAGCCGCGGCGAGGCCAGCAACTCCGCCGGGTTGGGCGGCAGCGGACCGCACGGCAGCAGCGACAGGTTCTCGAACTGCGTCTTGAGCACGTGCTTGGCGAGCGCATCGGTGTTGGTCAGCAGCTTCGACAGCCCCTCGTCCGGGTCGGCGTCCGTGACGAACGCCGGCTTGCGCAAGTCGCCGTCGATCAGCAGCACCTTGTTGCCGAGACGGGCGAAATTCTGCGCAAGGGCGAGCGTCGTGCTCGACTTGCCCTCCGCCGCCCGGGTCGAGGTGATGAGCAGCGTCTTGGGAGCGCCCGTCTCCGTGGTGAACTGAAGCGACGTGCGGAGCGAGAAATAGGCTTCCGAGATCGGCGAGGACTGGTCCTTCAACTCCTCCGCCAGCGCCTCGCTGCCCTTCTTGCGCGGAATCACGCCAAGCGACGGCAGCTGGAGCTTCTCGCGGACGTCTTCCGGAGTCTTGATCGTGTCGTTCAGGAACTCCAGGGCCAGCGCCGCCCCGAGGCCGGCAAGCAGCCCGAGGCCAAGGCCGATCAACAGGTTCAGCATCAGGTTCGGCTTGTAGGGGCCGCCCGGCGGGGTCGCGCGGTCCACGACGGAGACGGTGTTGGTGCCGATGCCGCCCGCGACGCCGACTTCGCGATACTTCTGCAGGAGCGCGTCGTAGAGCGAGCGGAGCGTGTCCGCGTCGCGCTGGAGGATGTTGTACTGGATGCTGGTGCCGCGCAGGTTCAGGACCTCGCCCTTGAGACCCGAGACACGCGCCTGGAGCGCCCGCTCGGCCGCCGCCGCGGCCTGATACTCGGCGAGCAGGGTCGCGGCGCGGCTGCCGGAGACAGTGCTCTGCTCCTGCTTGATCTGCGCCTGGAGCTCCTGGATGCGGGAGCGGCGCTGGATCATCTCGGGATAATCGGGTTTGAACGAGGCGAGCTTCTCCTGATACTCGCTCTGCAGCTGGGCAAGCTGGCCACGCAGCGCCGCCGTGCTGGCGGTCACGTCGGTGGTCACGACGCGTGCCTGGTTCCGGTACGCCTGCTCGGCCGCGATGCGGCGTGTCTGCGCCTGGGCGAGGGCCTGGTTCAGCGCGGTGAGCGAAGCGCCCTGGAGCGAGCCGGAATCGGAAGCCCCGCCCTTGCCGCCTTCAGAGGACCCGCCCGCGCCGCCGCCGCCGCCGAGGTTCAGGATGCTGTGCGCCGTCGCGTAGGCGACGAGCTGCCGCTCCGTGTTTTCCAGCTCGCCCTTGGTCTTGGCGATCTGGCGCTCCAGGAAGTTGCGCGCATAGGCCGAGGCCTCGTATCGGCGCTCGAGGTTGGAGTTGATGAAGCTGTCTGCGAAGCTGTTCGTGATCTGCGCAGCGAGCGTCGGCGACGGCGACGAGTAGGAAATCTTGACGATTCGGCTGCCTTCGACGGGCTTCACCAGGAAGTTTCCGGCGAGAATGGCGCCCGCGACCTTGATGCGCGCGTTGCGATCGAGGCTCTGGGAGACGAAATCCTTGTTGGACGCCAGGTTGAGATCCTGGGCGACACGCTGGGCGAGGCTCTGGCTGGCCAGCAACCCATATTGCGTCGCGAGGAAGCTGCGCTCGTCGCCGCCGTAGCTCATCCGGCCACCCTTGCCCGGATCCATGATCTCGACCGTGGGCGGATTCATCTCGAGCGTCGCCGTCGCCCGGTAGAGCGGCGTCGTCAGGAAGGTCGCGACGATCGCTCCGGCGAGACCGACGGCGACCGCGCCCAGGATCAGCCAGCGCCACTCCGACACGATCCGCCAGAGGGTCGCGAAGTTGAGATCGACCGCGGGGCTGCCGGGCGGCGCCGGAGCCCATTGCTGCGGCAGCGCAAGGCTACCTCCGCCATGCGGCG
>Ga0157369_10000839_pt1 | contig 39271 bp, 71 predicted proteins | sample C25metaG_FD_113461 | JGI IMG/M metagenome (GOLD analysis project Ga0157369, IMG submission 113461) | Corn rhizosphere microbial communities from Kellogg Biological Station, Michigan, USA - C2-5 metaG | ecosystem: Host-associated > Plants > Roots > Rhizosphere > Soil | place: USA: Michigan... | reverse complement strand
CGTCGAGTGTTTCGACCTGGCCTATTGCGCTGGGTGTTTTGGGCGCGTTAGTATTCATTCAGAGCCACTCCTTCTAGTGGTTATGAGGCCCGCCGGTGTTAGCGCACTTGCGGGCCTTTGTGTTGCTTGCTTGGTACTTACTATCTTACCCGATTTTTCCCTCAGATTCCCCCATTTATACCTAGTGACACGCCGGTAATTTACTTGCTTTCCCGCAGTTTCCTACTTGGGTTGGGGCACACAAAAGGACCCGCCCGGCGCGTGGCCGAACGGGTCCCAGGTGGTGCGGGGGTCTAGGTCAGAACGGGGCCTCGGAGTTGCCGCCATTGCCCCAGTCATTCGAGCCGGCCGTGGCCGCAGCGTTGCCGCCCCAGTCACCGCCGGATGCCTGGCCGCCGCCGTTGCCGGAGCGCTGGGTCCGGTTTACCTTGGCATTCGCGTACTTGAGGCTTGGCCCGATCTCGTCGACCTCCAGCTCGATCACGGTCCGCTTCTCGCCCTCCTTCGTCTCATAGGAGCGGGACTTCAGCCGGCCATCGACGATGACGCGCATCCCCTTCGTTAGGGACTCGGCGACGTTCTCAGCCGCTTCCCTCCAGACCGAGGCGCGGAGGAACAGGGTCTCGCCGTCCTTCCACTCGTTGCTCTGCCGGTCGAAGGTGCGGGGAGTGGACGCGATCGTGAAGTTCGCGACCGCGGACCCTGACGGGGTGAAGCGGAGCTCCGGATCTCCGACCAGATTGCCGACCAGAGTGATAGTTGTTTCGCCTGCCATGTTGTTTACGCTGCTTCCTGACTAGTGATGATGTTGTGGGACAAATCTAGGTAGTGGCCGTCATCGTCCAAGTAGACGTGGCGGCCGAGCTTGGGGATGTAGACGGGGATGGTGTCGATCTCATGGTCCGTGCGAAGCTTCCACCCGAAGCTTCGGGCTTTGGATGCCGTGGCCGCGTCGGACTCGACCATCCCGTTCCACTGCCCGCAGACGAGGAGGCCGTTCGCGACCCTGTTCCGGGACTTCACGCCGCCGGCTCCGCGGCCCTTCCGGTGGTGGTGGGTCAGGTCCCCGACGCATACCCCGCCCGCGCCGTGGATGACACAGTCGAGGTCCCGGGCGGAGATTGCGATCTTCTGGGCCTTGCTGAACCCGTTCACGCGACCATCTGCTGCCCTGCGCCTTGCGCACTCCACTCGGACTTGATCGCGGAGTTCAGGGAGCGGCCGATGTCGAGCCGGTCGCGGAGGACCTTGATGGACTCCCGCGCCGCCCTGAGAACTTGGTCCGCGATCTCCGCGTCCAGCTTCAGTTCCGCCGTCTCCTCGACCGCCTTGTATTTGCGGATGTCGAGGTTCCCTTCGGACTTCAGGAAGTGCCGGGCGAACGTCACCTCGTAGCGGGAGCGGGCGCGGACGGCGTCCTCGTCGAGGCGTCGGATCTCCTCCTGCTTCGCGTCCAGGTCCCGGCCGAGCTGGGCGAGCTGCAGGATTACGTCGTTCGTCGTGGGCGTGTTCATCGCGGGTAATTCTTGAGAATGTCGGCGGGGTGGTCAGTTCCGCCCCAGTCCATCGATCCGCCACAGACCGGGCAGGACAGGAAGAATGTCGAGGTGTCCCAGTCATCCTCATCATCCGGCAGGTCGGATAGCGCGTCCGGGTGTGGGTAGATGACGATCGAGGTGAGGCAGTCTTCGTCTTCGCACGTTCCCCAGTGCGCGGTGCGGTCTTCGGTCTTTGCGCTCATGCTGCTGCTTCCTGTCGTGCGGGTTCGATCTGGGGGAGGACGGTCCCGGCGGCGAGGTCGTTCAACTCGCCCCGGACGTAGGCGGTCGCGATCTTCTCCCGGCCGCCCGGGGAATAGGTGACGGTAAAGGATGAGGGGGCCTTGCCCACCACGCGCCGGACGCCCGGGATGGCTTCGCCGGTTTCGACGTCGATGAGCTCCCCGTCGTCGCCCTCGATCGCGGACTTGATCTTCGCGGCCAGCCAGGACGGCCGGACCCGCTTCACGTCACGGGCCGGAACTGCCGGGACGTGTTCGACGTCGATCCCGTCGTTCTCCTCGGCCCATTCAAACAGGGCCGCCTCGTCCACCGTCTTGTCCGACGCCTTGCCCTCGGGGATGGTGATCTGCCCGATCTTCGTCCCGTCCGGGAGGGTGATGGCGAACGACTTCGTCCCCTCCTCCTCGTACTTGGTGAGGAGCTGTTCGAGGTGTTCGGCGCGGGCGTCGGCCAGGAACGCGCCGAGGGCGTCGTGGTAGGCCTTGATGAGGGCGATCCGCTGGTTATCGGTCTTGATGCTCATGCTGCACTCCGTTCCTGCAGGGCCTTGCCTGCGGCTTTGATGTCGTCGATGACCTGTTCCGGGGCGTTCATGCCCTGCGCCTTCTGGAGGAGATCCAGAAGCATGTCGCGGCTGTTCTTCGCGTTGTTCAGCGACTCGGCCCAGTTGGGCGGGTCGTGCCGGTACTGGCCGAGGCTGGAGGCGGCGGCGTCACCGGCGGGCGCTGCCGGGCGCTGGGCGGCCGGTGCGTAGGTCTGTCGTTCGTAGGTGTGTTCGTCCGGGTCGGCGTCGTCCGTGGGGAGCATGAACGTCTGCAGGAGGCAGGTCCGGAGCGCGACCGACATGGCCTTCGCGGTTGCCTTGTCGCCCTGATCGAATGCCTCCGCGACAACCTGGGAGGTGAACGTATCACCCTCCGGACCGACGAACGTGTAATCGACCACGACGACGGGGGAGGTGGCGGTCTTGCCGCCGGAGAGCTGCATCGTCCCGGGCCGGTGTTCGACCTTGGATGGGAAGACGGTCAGGCCGTGCTTGCGCATGGCGGGGGACATGGCGTTCACGACGGCGTCGATGCCGCGGAAGCGGAACTTCTGGTGCTGGTTCACGCCATCTTTGGCGACGGCGCCTACTTCGGCCATGACGGCGGTGACGGCTTCGAAGACTTTCATCGGGTTAGCTCCAGTTTCTGGGTCCACGCGTTCAGCCGCGCTTGGGTGGGGGTCACGTATCCGGCCGTTACTTCGGCCTGGGTTTGGGGTGCGCCGTCGGTCCGGCACTGGCAGTTGCAGACGTCGCCGCCGCAGTCCTCGCACGGGTAGAGCCGGCCGCAGTAGCAGGCGCTCACAGTCCGAGCCATTCGTCATCGGCGGCGGCGCGTTCGGCGTCGGCACGGTCGGCGGCGAGGGCCCAGGCGAGCCAGCAGGCGGCGCCGATCGTGGCGAGCATCAGGATAAAGGCGTTCATGATTGGGCCTCGGCGATCGGAGTGAGGGCTTTGATCCACTGGGCGGCGGTTGCCGGGTCGATCCAGAGGGTCAGTGCGCGGCGAGTCTCGTCGGCGTCCACGTAGACCATCGTCTGGTCATCAGCGACGTGCTCCCGCATGACGGTCATGGTGCCGGGATTGTTGACAGTGAGGTTCATGCCAACACTTCCCAGCGGGTCTTGACGGTGCCGAGGATCATGCTGATCTCCCAGAACAGCGTGATTAGGAGGGAACCGCGGACGTGGTCGGTGTTGTCGACGGTTCCGGCGTCGTTGACCCGGAGGCCCGGGTGGGTGGCGGCTTCGATGGTGCGGAGCTCACGGGCGTAGGAGACGAGCTGGTCCGTGTCGGTCCAGCGGAGGTCTTTGTCGATGATCCAGGCGAGGCGGCGGGTGAGGGTCTGCAGTTCAGCTTCGGAGGGGCCGTGGATGGAGGCTTCGGCGGCGAAGTGTTTGATCTCGGCGAGCACGATGTGGGCGGCGAGGTCCTTGTCGAACAGGTACTGGGTTCGGGTAGTCTGTAGGAGAGTCATCACAAGTCCTTCTAATTGGTTGTGGTGGTTTCGAGGTCCGGGAGTTACCGCTTCCGGGCCTCTTTTGCTTATGGATCTAACTTACATCAGATTCCCTCATATTCCAATACAACACGCGGGAATGTTGTGGGAGTCTATTCCGCCGGTTCCCACACGCCGACCCAGCGGCGCACGATCTGGACCTCAACGGCGCCCAGCCTCCGCTCCACCCAGAGCCGCGCCTGCTCCTCCGTGTTGAACCCGGACTCCAGGACCACGTCCCCGCGCTTCACCGCGTACTCCACCCCGTGCGCCTCCACGTAGCCGAGGCGTTCGACCGCCTCCGCAGCGGCGCGGGCCTGCAGGGTGAGGAGGTCATCGGGGGAGCCGGCGGCGGCCTCGGAGTCGTTGATAGCCTGGCGGACCGCCGCGAGCAGGAGCTCATTCACCGGGGGCCTCGTCCGAGTGGTATCGCGCCGCCTCGTCTTCCATGAGCGCCCATGTGGTCGGCGCTGATCCGCTGGCTAGGTCGCGGAGATATGCAATGACGCGCTGCTTCGGCGTGGCCTGCGGGTAGTTCGGGCTCTCTCCGTCATTTACCGGGTAGAGCATGTAAGTGGTGGCCCATAGCTCCTCAAAGGCGTCCCACAGGTCGCTGCCCTCTTTGTCGTCCTTGCCCATATTGAACAGGTGACCGAAGAAGCAGTTCGTCGCACCGTCGGTAGAGCGGACCGTGCCCACCCGCCACGAGTCCTCGGGGGTCGACTCCATATAGGCGACAACCGAGTCCAGACTGCCGAGCCTCGTCATAGCGTCCTGCATGCCGCTCATGCGGACACCCGCGGCTGGGTCTTCTCGTAGTCGTACACGTCCTGCCACGGGATGCGGACCTGAGCGGCCGGCTTCGGCCCCAGCTTGAACGCGCCCGGGAACTTGCCCTCCCGCGTCATGATCCGGACCGTCTCCGGGTGCACGGACAAATGGTCGGCGACCTCCCGGACCTTCGCGTTGCCGCTCATGCTGTTACCTCCTGGGGGATTGATCTGGCGAACTCGGAAGCGTCACGGATGGCGTCCGGAAACGTCGTCCATGTTGCGGTGGTGGATGGGGTCTTCACGTACCAAAACCGCTTGGACGGGACCCGGACGAGGCAGCAGTCGTCTTTGCACTGGTAGACCCGGATCACAGCGACCACGGCAACTTCCCGGTGCGGACCATCGTCATGGCCTCGGGCCAGGACCTGACGCTGTCATAGTTGCCGGGGGCGATGGACACGTTCCACCACTTGCCGCCGTGGGGCTTGGAGGTGCAGCACCAGTCCCGGCACTGCCAGACCCTGAACTTGGGCCCGCTCATGCCGCGGCCTTCCATACCGCACACGCGCCACCTCGGCGGCCGGGGCGGGGGGAGCGGATGTGTCGGCGGTACTGGATCAACTTCCGCTCGGACGCGTCCTTGAAGAGCTTCCCCCACATCGACGACACCGGCGGTTCCCGGAGGCCAGCCTCGACGAGACTGTAGGCCGTGAATGGCTTCCCCTCGGCAGCGACCTTCGACAGGACGTCGTGAGCATCGGCCATCCAGTCGAGATCCTCAAGCGCCGCGGCCCTCATGCCGACACCCGCAGGAGTGCCCGGGCCCGCTTCGTGGCCTTCCGCATCTGCTTCGGCTTGGCCTGCCACCACTCCATCCCGTCGCCCGTCAAGAGCTCGTTACGGAGAGCCAAGACCTTCTCCTCATAGGGAAGGTGTTCCTCATACCACTTGGCCATGGCGAGGTGAGCGACGGCTCGGCGATACTCGAAGGCGACGTTGTGGTTGGCATTGATCATGGAGGATGAGGGGAGCTGCACGCTGGTCTTGATCAGGCCACCCGTGAAAGCGCGCTTGTCCAGACCGTCGATGTAGGCCAGCAGTTCGTCCTCGTCAGTCTTGACTTCGGGGAGGTCGGACGGCGGGATCACGATGTATCCCTGGGCTTCGAGCTCTTCGATGGCGTTCATGATGCTTTCCGTTCTGCGTAGTCGCGGATGTCTTCTTCGGTGCGTTGGGTCCGGGCTTGGGTGATGATGTCAGCGAGTTCGGCCGGGGTGAGGGGGTTGTAGCGGAGCTTCTGCCCTGCGGTGGGGCCGCCCAGGATGCCGCGTTCGATGGGGCGGGTCATGGTGGACCGGCGGGTGGACCGGCGACGGGAGGTATCGTCGCTCATGCTGACACCTTCCGATAGCCGAATTCGGTGAGCATCTGCTTCATGGCCGCGATTCCGTTTGGCTCCCCGTCGCCCGTGTGGACGAGGTTCGCCCAGCGCATCCACGCCTCGGCAGCTTCCCGGTCGGTCGGGTCCTTTATGTTGCTGAGCCCGCAGTCGCCGTCGAATATCTTCCGGTAGCCAGCGTTCCGGAGGGTGTCGGCTAGGTCGATCGGGGCTTTGTCGGTCCATGCGATGAATCCCGGGATCTCGTCCAGAGCGGCAGCAACGTCTATTGCCAGTTCGTCGCGGGCGCTCACTGGTCATTCTCCGTGGCTCCGGGGGCGGGACGGCGGATCGCGATCGTCGCGACCCCAAGGAACCGGGCCGCCTGAATCAGCTTCCCGTCCGTGAGGGGCCGGAGCCCCTGTTCGATCTGGGCGATGGAACCCTGGTTGCGGAACCCGATCGCGGTCCCCAGTTCGGATTGGGTGACGCCGCGGTCGAGGCGGAGCTGGCGGAGGGTTTCCCCGGTCCGTTCCCAGTCCTGGTCGTTGTGGCGTGGGCGGCGTCCTGGTCGTGTGGTTTCTGTCTGTGTAGGCATAAATCCACTATATAGGAATCTAAGGGAATCCGGTAGTCCCATGTTGTGGAATGTGACCCAAAACGAGTGTTTGCGCAGGTCAAACCAATATCACAAAGGTGTAATTACAGAGCAAGTTTCCCGCCAAAGGGGCAGGATTCCCAAAGGTTTCCCAATGGACATTCCCTAACTATTCCTAGACCATGGCGGCATGAAGGAACAGGAAACACTCGAAGCACTCGGCAAGCTCATCGCGGCAGCCCATAAAGACAAGTACCCCTCCCGCCGGCAGTTCGCCATCGCGACCGGGATCGACGTCAAAACGATCACGACCGCCGAGAAGGGCACGCGGGAACTCCACCCGAACTCACAGCGCCGCATCGAACAGGCCCTCGGCTGGCGAAAAGGCTCCATCGAGGAAGTATGGGAGCATCGGGACGAGATCGACCTCTCCGCGCTGACGGTGGCGGAGATGGAACGCGGCGCCGCTTCAGAGGCCGGCGGAGTGGAAGCTGACCTGGTTGTTAGCCGGGCGTCACAATTGACCGACGAGGAACTCCTCGCCGAACTTTCGTATCGTTTCCGTAACTATAAAGTCCGACTTAATGGCGAGTCCTAGCGGATCGTTAGTGCACGAAACTAAGTGCACATAGCACCGACGGTTTAGGGAATGTGATGGAAGCCTTACGCTTACCTCACCGCACCACACAAGTGGCGGTGAAACATGGGAAGCAAGGCCTGATCATGCACAACTCACGGACCCCTGGGGGGCCTCTCGAACATCACCACTGGCAAGGACTGGCGGGGCTCGTCGCAGCCCACCGTCCGGAGTGGCACGTCGCCGACATCCTCGCGAAACTCAAGATGTGCGATGACCTGCAAACCTACCCCGACCTCGCCCGGACCGCGCTGACCGTCGCCATGGACCCGGCGTCAAAGTCGCCCGCGTCCATCCACTTCGCCGCCGCCGGGCTAAGCCGCTAACCATGGCACGCCTCGAAGACCGTTGGGTTCGGAAGGATCGGACCCGGACTGCCGAGTACGGGAAGGGCAGGCGCTGGCGGGCCGTCTGGACCGAGGATGGCCGGGAGCGGAAGCAGTCCTTCGTGGTCAAGGATGCCGCGGCGAAGTTCCTGGCGGACAAGACGCTCAACGGTCCGGCGAACCCGGCCGCCGAACTGACCATCGGGGAGATCTGGCCCGGTTACCGTTCGACGAAGAACCGGATCGGCGCCGGATCACAGCAGGCCTACGATGCCGCATGGGCCCACCATATCCGGCCGCGGTGGGAGGATGTCCGGGCCGCCGACGTCACCGCCGCCGCGCTGCGGGAATGGATACCATCCCTGCTCACCGTCCACCGGAAGCCGCTCTCCGCCGCCTATGAGGGCTACCTGATGGGCGTCATGAAAGCCATCCTGGAACACGCCGTCGAGGCGAACGCGATCACCTCGAACCCGATGGCCCGGGTCAAGCGCCGGAAGAAACGGACCGTCCCGCGCCGATACCTGACCGTGGCGCAATCGGACGCGCTGCTGGAGGCCGTCAAGCCGCACGACCTGACCGTGTTGTTCATGCTCCGGACTGGGGCACGGCGGGGCGAGGTCGCGACCGTGCGGGTATCGGATCTGGACGTCCGCCGGCGCCGGGTCCGGATCGAATCGGCGATCGACGGCGACGGAACGGACGGGGAGACAAAGTCCGGAGAACACCGCGACGTCCCCGTCTCCGGGGAACTGCTCGCCCGGCTCAAGGACGCCGCGAAAGGCAAGCCCAGGGACGCCTACCTCATGCCGGACCCGGACGGGAACGCCTTCACCCGGCACAAGTGGCGGCCGATATGGAACAAGGTCCGGGCCGTGACGGGCATCCCGGACTTCGATACACACGAGCTACGGCACACGGGTGTCTCGTGGGCCATCCATGCCGGGGCGAACGTGAAGACGATCCAGCGGATGGTCGGGCACGCCTCCGCGGCCATGACCCTTGACGTTTACGGGCACCTCTGGGACGACGAGCTGGACGACGTCGTCGGCCGGGTGGATGACCTCCTGGCGGCCGAACGTGCCAAGGCCCAAAAACCCGAACCTGACTGAATCCTCCCTGAAGCCGAAAAATCCGCGGATTCTAGGGGTTTCCGCACGACTCATAATCGTGAGGTCGGGAGATCGAGCCTCCCCACCGCTACATATTGGATCACCCCGTTGTTCTCGGCGAGTCGCCCGGAACGGCGGGGTTTTTCATTGCCTGGGGGCGTGTCCGCTTTCCGTCGGTTTGGATCGGTCCGGTCCCACAGTTTCCCTCAACTTGCAGTCCGCCGCCGTGCCCTGCAGTAGGCAAGGCTCCCTGAATCCTCCCTAGAGACGACGAAACGCCCCGCCCTCCGGGGATGGAGGACGGGGCGTTGAAGTCAGGCTTTGTCAGGCGCGGCCTTGGTCTTCTGCCAGTAGGCAGCGGTCGCGGCGATGACGGCAACGAGGGCCATGCGGAGCACGGACACCCAGAAGTCCCACGTGAGCACGTCAGCGCCCCGCAGGAGTTCCACTAGGGCGGTACCCACCGAGACGGCAATGACGCCAGAGACGGCCTGCCACCATGTGCGGACGGCGCGCTGCACGGCGGTGAAGGTTGCTGGTCGGGTTGCGGCGTGGTCGGCCATTACTTGCCTGCCTTCTCGAAGGTGGTGGTGCCGGTCAGGTTGGAGAGCGCCTTAGATGCGCCGACCTCCGCGGCGGCGGTCACGGCGGCGAGATCCACGGGGGAGCCCGCTGCGGCGACGACTGCCTTGAGCGCTGCTTCCAGCCCGGCCAGCTTCGCGGCGGACGCCTGGGCGGCGCGGGTGCCCTTGGCGATGAAGTCCCGCAGGCTCTCCTGCCCGTCGCCGGACACGTTGATCGGGCCGGTGTTGTCCTTGGCCGCCTGCGCGGCCCGGGTGCCGAGCGCGATGAAGTCACGGATAGTGACCTTGCCAGCGTCGGTGTTGATGTCGGCGAGCTTGGCCTGGATGTCGGCGAGCTGCTTGGTAATGCTGTCGATGTCGGCCACGGTGAGCCCTCCTGTTTTGATGTCGCCTTGTGCGGCGAGTCCGAAGTCTGTGATTACGGGGATGCCCTGGACGTCCTCGGTCCAGCCGCGGTAGGTCAGTTTCATGCCGTAGTAGGCGTAGTACCGTTCGAGGTCGGCGAGGTCCGGGTGAAGGTGTGGAGTGTTGCTCAGGTCCGAGGTGGAGTAGACATTGCCGTTCGGGGCCCGGAGGACCACATGCCCGGCGGGTTCCTTGTCCAGCCCGTACCAGACGGGTACCCAGACGCCGGCCGGGAAGTTCCGGTCCCGGTGCTGGGTCTTCGAGGCTTCCCACGCGGCGGTCGCGGTCGGGTAGACGGCGGGCTGCCCGAAGGCCTGCCGGACGTACTGGAGACACCAGCCGGGCTTGCAGGGGATGTTGGGGTTCGGGGTGACAGCCTGGGCGTAGCTCATGGGTTATCGCCCCTGCGGATGCGGCGTTCGACTTCGATCCGGAGCTTCACGAACAGGACGGATAGGCGGATGCCGGCGTAGAGGACGGCAGCGAACACGCCCGCCCGGACCCATTCCTTGAACGGGTAGTCGCCGAAGATGCCGCCGGTCAGGAGGAGTAGGAACAGCCCAGCCGTGGACCCGAGCAGCCACATCAGGGCGCGGCCCTCCATGGACTTCCTCCATCCCGGCGCCGTGGCCATGTAGACCAGGGGGAGGGTGATCCAGATGATCGCCGCGGCGTATCCGATGTAGTTTGCGTTCATGTGGCCTCTCCTAAAGTCCTGTCGAATGATTTCCGGATGGCCGGGGCGAACCCGTTCCGGACGTTGACCCGCTTCAGTTCCGTGACGACCTGCTGCGCCTCGGCCGCCTGGGACTGTGCGGCCCGGTGATCCGCGACGGCGCGGTCGATCGCGGCGCTGGCCAGCGAATGATCCACCGTCGGCAGTTCGGGAACCTCTAGGCGTCGTGCGATCCGTTTACGGAAGAACATGGTGGCCTCCAGTGGCGTTCTCCTGGAGGGCTGACATGACATGCGTAGAGAAGGCCGCCGTCTCCAGAAGCTTGGTATTGGTCTTGGCAAGGTCAGCGTTCGTCTGGTTCGCGAGCCCGGCCGCGGACTGCCAGTTGCCCCGATCGAGGACCACTTCGGCGTTCCGCTCCTGAAGCACGCGGACGACGGCGTCGTGGGACGCCCGAGGGATCAGCCGGCCGGTGAAGACCAGATAGAACATGGCGAGCGCCGTGGCGATGGGGGAGCCTACTCCGAGGAATCCGGGGATCTGTTCCATCAGGGGGCATCCGTGGGCGTAAGGTGTTTGGTACCCATGCGGGCGGGCCTCCTAGATAGGCGTGACTGTGTGGGGGTTTGTGTGGCCCCGGAGCTCAAGTCCGGGGCCACACTGAGTGGTTCACTCTGCGGGTGCGGCCTGAGCCTCGACTAGGCGGGCCTTGTCGGCTTCCAGCGACTTCACGTAGTCCAGGAGGTCGTTGTTTTCCTTCATCAGGCCGACAACCTTCTCCGAGAGATTGCTGGCCGTGGACTCTCGTTCAGCAGCCCCGTCCAGCCAATGAGTGAGGACATTGAACGATGACACTTCGGAGCCTTCGAGGGTCACGCGGTGGAGGAATAGGGTGATGCCCTTGACGATTTGTTCTGTCGTGGGTTCCATGACTGGTTCCTTCGATTAGGAGGCGTAGGCGAACGGGATGCCGCCTTGCGCCGTGATTGCGGGGGATGTTGCCGGGGTCGATGCTGCGTTGGTGAGGCTTGCCGCGCCGTCGCCGTTCAGGACGGGGGCGATGGTTGCGGAGTTGGATGATGAGGCCAGTCCACGGAGCGCCGTTACGGTAGTGGCGACTTCACAGAATCCGAGGTAGTAGAGCCCGTCCGCGGGGACCGTGTAAGTGCTGGACAGGTTCAGCGTGAGCGTGGCGCCGGCTGACCATGCCGCCGTGTTGTCCGCCGTTGTCCTGAGCAGGTTCCGGGAGCCGTCCAGCAGCGCGAACCAGCGATTGGTCAGGCCTACCGGGACCGCGCCTGACAGGTACGTGATGGACGAGACGACGGCGCCCTTGGGAAGCCATACGGCCGAGAGTCGCATGGTGCCAGAGGTCAGTGCGGTGATGCTGGACCCTGAAACGACCCTCCGGTCCATCGTTGTTGCCAAGGCCCCCGTGGGGGCGTAGCGGGCTGCTGACCCGTCCAGTTGCCCCTTGTTGACCGCATCACCAGCCTCGGTCCCGTTCCCAACCTTGGCGCGTCCGCCGACGTTCAGCAGCGCCGTGCTGTCCGCGACGGCTCCGATGCCAACCTTGCCCGTCGCATCCATCTGATAGAGCGGAGTGCCTGTTGGGATGTTGATGTTGGGGACGGTCGGGCCTACCCAGATGTAGTTGTCGCCCGGGGCGTTCGCCGTTCGCATCAGCAGGTGCGTGCGGAAGGCGCCCGCGATAGCACCGGGCGTGCCGTCCGCGACCGGGTCCGAACTGATCATCAGGCCGAATGCCATCTTCGAACCTGTGGACTTGCCGACGATGTGCAGCCCGCCGCCGTTGGTTTCGACGGTGCCGTAACTCTCGCCGCCGACTTCCAGCCCGATGGGGGTCTTTGCGTAGGCTACGCCCGGCTTGATCGAGAAATAGATATTCCCGCCCCAGGCGTTCCGGTTTGATGCCGAAGTGATCCAGGCGTCAGCCCACAGGGCGACGCCGGCGCCGCTGTTGCTGCTGCCCGCGTCTCCGAAGTCGAGGCGTGCGATCATGGCCCGGGACGCGCCGTCTTGTGCGCCGTTGAGCAGGTTCACGTTGCTCTGGATGCCGTCAGGCGCCCGGCCGGTCCCGTCTGTTGGGGAGTCGATCTTTACCTTGATGCCCATTGTGGGGACGTCGGTGAGGCTGCCCGTGCCCGAGCCGATGTAGAACCTGGCGTTGATGGGATTCGATTTCTCAATGCCTATATGTCCGGCGATCCATTGCACGAATGACGCTGACAGATTCCAGTTAGCGGCGGAGTAGGTTGCGCCCGAAGTGAATGCCGCCTTTGCCGTGACGAGGTCGCCGGACGGGTTGACGACTGCCTGGCCCGCCGTGTATGCGGTGCTAGGCATCCAGAGCGGCGCGTGGCGGGATGACAGGTCGGGCACTTGTGCGAGCGGGACCCTGGACCCGGCGTCGAGGCTTGCGACGCCGGATGCGGCGCCCTTCTGGGAGGCGTCCAGCTTGGGCGCAGCGGCGGCCGCGGCGGCTGTGTCCGCTATGGACTGGACCGCCGCCTTGGTGCTGGTGCCGCCCGTGTTGACCTTCGCCGCGACGGCCGCGTCAAGCGCCGCCTGTGACTGGTAGGTGCCGACCGCGTCGTCCGTGTTGAGCTTGGCGGCGTTGGACGCATTGACAAGTGCGGTCACAGCGGCCTTGGTGGTGGTGCCGCCGGTCGTGATGAGCGACGTTACCCCCGCGTCGTTCGCGGACGCCTCGGCGGCGGCTGCTGCCGCCGCCGCCTGGGCCGCAGCCGCGTCAGCAGCGGACGAGATGGCCGCGGCCTGCGCGGACGCGGCGAGGGCTTCGGCCTGTTCGGTGCCGATGCCCGTAGAGGACGGGACCTTCACAACGGTCGTAAGGTCCACGGTGCCGCCGGACGGAACAGCGAACGAGTGCGTGGGGATCGCGAGCTTCTGTCCCGCGACCGTGCTGAAGGAGTACGTGGCGTTCCACGTCCAGCCCTCAACGCTCAGGTCCGGGTCGTCCGTGGCGATCAGCCGCACGCCACGATAGGACGGCTCCAGCGTCACCTCAACCGGCGTGCAGAGGTAGCCCTCATTGTCGAGGACCGCGACAACGCTGGTCGTCAGGATGGTGGCCGGGTTCGGCGCCGCGGTGGGGTCGGGCAGGTACGGGACGGACGCGGTAAACGTCACAAAGCCCGCGGCAGGGACCGCGTCCGGGTCCTGATCAGAGTCGGCGCCGTCAACGACGCCGGCGAGGAACTGCCCGGTGACCCGGCCCGTGGCAATATTCGTAGGCAAAAGCAAGGGGGGCCTCCTAGGCGGTCGGGGTGAAGCTGATGTTGTCCCAGCCCATGGAGAAGGCCGAGGATGTTCCGAGGAGGCCCATGCGGGTTTCACCGAGGAACGCCGTGTCAATCGCGGTGGTCTTCGTGGAGCCGTTGACGCGGAGGATGATGTTGGAGCCGTTCAGTTCCAGCTCGTACACATCCCCGTTCGCGGGGATGTAAGAGGAGTCGCCGATCTTCGTCGCCGCACCGGCGACACGCTTGTAGATGGCGAGCCCTGCCGTGTCGGACGCCTGGAAAACGAACAGGTGATTCTGAATGTCCTGGTAGCGTGCAACGAGCCCGCCGACCCGGTAGGAGCCGAGCGAGGCAGCGGTGACGCCGAGCTTGCCGTTCGTGGTGAGCGCGTCCACGTAGGCGACGTTGCGGGAGTCGCCGGACACGTTGACCGCCGCGCCGCCGGAGCTGGTCCGCCACACGGGGGTTACGCCGGTCGATTCGTAACGCCACGCCTTCCCCTCACCCGACGTGAGGCCGAGCGCCTGGCCGGCGGGCCGGTCGAAGTTGTCGAAGAACCCGGGCAGCTGGGCACGCTTCAGGAGGCTGGTATTGGCACGGGATTTCACGATGATTCGCATTTACGCTCCTACGGCGGTGACGGTGACGGGCGCGGATTCGGCGGCGCCGTTGAGGGCTGTGACCCGGACCTGGGTGGTTCCGGCTAGGACTGTGACGGTTTCGGACAGGGCCATTCCCCACGCCCGAGTGGCGGTGGCCCATGCGCCGGCGCCGGTCTTCGTCTCCACCCTGTAGCCGGTGGCGTGCGACTGCGGCGCTGTCCAGTTGTAGGCGGCGGAGTCCGCGACAAGGTCGAACGTTTCAGACTTGGCCAGTGACGCGGGAGCTCCGGACCACTGGACCGTTACCGTCGTTCCGGACTTGGTTGCGGACACGTTGGACGGCGGCTGCGGGGCTGCCGTGAGTGCGTTCCCGACCGCCTGCCAGTAGCCGGCGAGGTACGTCTTGCCGAGGTACTCAACGCCGACCTTGTTGAAGTGGGTTGTGTCGCCGTCGTTCGTCGCCCCGCGCAGTGACGGAGCGAAGCCGGTGTACGCGACACGGGCCGGGGTGCCGCTGTGGGCTTTGTCGATGTTGGGGCGCCCGGGCGTGATGTCGATCCCTGCGAGGGACATCTGGCCCGCAACGAACGGGATTTGAGGCCAGCCGAGCGAGGTCCGCAGGTACGAAATGAGCCCGTCCAGCAGGCCCTCGTAGCTACTCTGTGACATGCCACTGTTGTTCTCGCCCTGGTGCCACAGGATGCCCTTGGGGATTACCGTGTAGCCTGCTGCCCTTGCGGCCTCGATAGCCTCAAGCGTCTGAGCAACCGCCAGTGCGGGGAGGTCATAGGAGGGCGCTGATGCGGCGCCCACGGTCCATGTGAGCGTGTCCGCGGCGGACGTGAACCCGGTAGCGCCGTGTGCCGCGGGGATGATGAGGACTCCCACGTTCGCGGGCTGCGTCTTCAGATAGTTCTGCGCAAACGTCGTGGCGGGGGACAGCCCGGACGCGGTGTCGTGCATGTCGAGCGGAATCGTCGCGGGCTCAAGGACGCGACGGGTCGCGCCATACTGGAAGATGCGCGGGTCCTTGACCTCTCCGCCAGTGAGCGGGCCGCGTCCGGAGCCATTCGACTGCCCGGACATAAGGACGACGTGCAGCGTGTCCACCGCCGTCGTCGCTGTAGTCCCGAATGTGCCGGGCGCCTCCGCGTCAAAGAGGATGTACCCGTCTTCGGTTTCGATGGTGAAGCCCTCAGAGGCATAGATGAGCGCGTCCTCAACGATCACTCCGCCGTCGTCCGTGGTGCCGATCAGGATCTTGCTGTTGAGGTCCACGACCTCGAACCTGGAGTCCGCGCCGGGCTGTGGCATCCGTGCAGTGAGCGCATCAAACGCGGCCTGCATGACTGAATCGCCGTTGTCGCCCTTGTCACCCTTGGTGAGCAGCTTGCCCGCCTCGACATTGGCGAACATGTCAACCAGCAGGCCATTACCGGTAACGACGACCAGCCAGGGGATTTCCTCGGGTACAGTGAAGTCCCCGGTGGAGTTCGCCCACTCGATACGCAGCTTGTACGCGGTGTTCGGGTTCGTGGACGCGTAGGATGCGAGGTCCACGCTGAAGGACCCGTCGGACGCCGCCGTGACCCGGACCTCTTTCGGGATCAGCAGTGATCCGCCGGACGTACCCGCCGGGTTAGTGGCGGTGAAGACCAGTGTGGCGCCGCCGATGGCCTGCGGACGAAAGTCCTTCACGTTGCCTGTGATGGTGGACAAGTGCGCCTCCTGGGCATGGGAAAAGGCCCCCTGGGGAGGCCTTGATGTATTAATTCGGGGGTGGGTCCGCTACACTCACGGCATGGGAAAACTTGGGGGACTCGCACTAATCGCCGCTCTTGCACTCGCGGGGTGCGCGGCCCAGACCTCACCGGAAGCGTCAGCGCCGGCCGGTCCGCTGAGTGGAGTCGCGCCACTGGTTGCCGCGCCGATCCCCGCTCAAGACGCGCCGGCAGTAGCCAGCCCGACACTGTCAGTAGCGGACGGAACCGCGCTGTTCTTCAAGAGCGCGAAATATCGCTGGGTAGGCCAGCCGCCCGCCGATGACGTCCTGCTCGCCGCCGGAAAGCTCGCCTGCCAGCAGATGCTCAGCGGAACGGACGTCACGGCGGTCAAGGTCGTGGAGCCCGGGGCCGGGGAGGACCAGAGCCTGGCCATCGCCGTTGCGGCTCAAGACGGGCTGTGCCCGGAAACCATTCCTAAACCACAACCTTGAGCATTTTGTCTACGGAATCCCAGTAGACATTTGCGGTCTTTCCGGCGGGCGCCGTATTCATGACGTCGACCCTGACCGTGGAGGTTGCCCGGAGCGGCCCGTTGGCACGGACCCCGGAACTGTCGGCGCGGACGTAGTTTGATCCGTCGCCCTGTACCGTTGCCGTGCCGTCCGCTACCGTGACCGCGCTGCCGCCCTTGAACATCTGGACCGTCGTCGCGTCGGTGAAGACCTGGGCGCCGTTGGAGAAGACCAAAGCGCCGGAGGATACCGTCGGGTCCAGGGTCATCGAGGACCCGACCTTGACCCTGCCGGCGGTGTCGATGTTCGTGTTGCCGAACTTCGCTGACCCGTCCGGATTGATTTCGGCGGTCCCGGTGGTGATCTTCCCCGTGGGGCTGATCGTCATGGTCCCGAACTTCGCGGAACCGTCCGGGTTTAGCTCAATGGTTCCCGCCGTGATCTTGCCGCCGGACGCCACAACGAGGTTGTTCGTCACGGTGGTGAGGCCCGAAACGGTCAGCGGCCCGGAGATCGTCACTACGCCCGTGAAGTTGATGATGCCCGAGGCGATCAGCGTCCCGAGGATTGTGGCCGTACCGGTGACGGACAGGCCGCCGTTGCTGATGGTGATCACACCGCCGTCGTACACCTCGAAGCCGCCGCGGCCTACCGCGCCGTTGTTCATGGGCGCCGCGTTCTCCAGGGCCCGCAGCCGGCGGAGGATGTCGGGGATGTCGGACTGGTTCGGGTTGTTGATCAAACCCATGTCATGCTCCTGCCGGTTGAAATTCGAGGGCGATGGGCGCGGCCAGGCTGCCGCTGAACTTGATCAGCCGGTGTGTTGACCAGCCTTTGGGGAGCCACGGGTCGGCCGCGGCGTATAGCTTGATCGTGTCGCCGAGGGCGAGGTCCGTGATGCCGGCCGTCCCGGTCTTCAGGACCGACATGGAGTATTGCCTGGTCGGTACGGACAGGACCCGGGACCGTTCGGCCGCGAGATCCCCCAGCACGCCCAGGCTGGTGACGCCCTTGAACGTTGCGGCGCCCTCGGCGGCCGGGCGGGAGTGGTCCGCGGACGGGTTGGACCGGAGCAGGGTGTTCTTCTCCGTGCCCTCGCCGATCGCGTAGGCGTTGTTCGTGAACCTGCTCATGTCCGACTTTGCCCGGACTTTCGTGGCTTCCTGTTTGGGGGCGTCCAGGTTGTACTCCCAGACCCCGGCGGAGGTGAGCCCGGGCGCGGCCCGCATCACCCATTCCAGGTTGCCGGAGGAGCCCCAGCGGGGGGTGAAGTCGATGTCCGGGCCGCCGACGGCTTCCATGACTTCCTTCAGCGCGTCCGGGATCTCCTGCAGGGAGTACCCGTAGAACGTCCGCGAGTCGGAACCTCCGACGTCAGCCGGAAACACAATCGGCAGGTCGTACCAGCCGCCCGGGGAGATCGCTTCCTGCACGAGCCGTTTCGCGATGGTGCCCAAAGACAGCGGCCCGTAGACCAGCTTTTCCGTCTTGATGTTCGCCGCGCCGTGCTTGATCGCCCACCGGTCCGCGAGGATCGACCAGAGGTCCGCGTGCGGGACCGTCAGGGTACCGGCGTCCTTGTCGTAGTCCGGCTCCCCAATGACGCCGGCGGCGACGACCGTCCCGCCGACCTCATAGACGAACGTGTTCGACCGCTCCACGATCAGGGAGGGCAGATCCAGTTTCTTCACGTCGGCATCGAGCACCGGGATCGTCGCCTGCCCGCTGGAACCGCCATTGAAGCCGCGGCCCCAGGTGAAGTCCTTCACCGGGATTACGTTCAGCCGGGCGCCGGTGATCGTGTCACACACCCAGACCCTTTCCAGTGCAGCCACGGGGCCTCCTTAGATGTGGTGGTTGAATGGCGGCGCGTCTTCGAGCTTCTTGAGACGGGCGAAGATGTCAGCCAGTTTGTCGCTAGCAGGCTCGGTTGCCGAGATGGTGGCCACGTACCCTCTTTGGTCACAGAAGGAGATGCGGCCCGGCTCGATACTGAACCTCCGGGCATCTGCGTTGGCTGCAACTCGACCCCACCGGAGCGCCTGTCGCCTAGCCTCTGCGGCTGACCTAATCGCCCCGATTGAGAGGATGATGGAAGTGCCGGTGAGGCCGATGCAAACGCCTAGCAGGGAATCCATGAAGCTCCTTAGATGTAGGTGTTGAGCAGGGTCACGGTTGCCGTGCCGGAGCCGGTGGTGATCGGCTGGAGCCGCAGGTCGGTCGCCGTGGAGGCGCCCTGGATGCGCCACAGGTCGGCGCGGGTCACGCCGCCGGACACCACCGAGCCGTTGCGGACCAGCAGGCCGGTCGCCATGTCGATTGTGTGCGGGGTGGCGTTGAGCGCCGTCGTGACCCGGTACTCGGCGCCGGCCGAGGACTGCAGCACATACCCGCCCGGGAACGAACCGGACACCTTGATGACCGGGTAGCCGACCGCGTTTCCCTGGTGGGACAACGTCGTATAGGCAGAGCCGGACGGGATCGAGTAGGGGTTCGCGTCCCCGTACCGGCGCGGCTCCGGGGCGCGGAGCTGATACAGGAACCGGACCAGCGTCCCCGTCCGCTTCGTCGTGACCGCGTCGTTGAGTTTCACGTCCGCCCACGTCGTCAGGCCCTCGTCCATGATCTGGACCCGGACGAGGCCCTGCACGAGGCCGGTGATCCGGGCCCGTGCCCGCTGCGCCTGCGCCTGGGAGGAGCAGATCACCCGCCCGCCGATCGTCACCAGCCGGGGCCCGTAGTTGATCGGCAGGTCGAAGTCGCCGTCAGCGTTCGGCCGGGCCACGTCCTGGGATTTGACCGGCGGGGAATCATTCCAGCCGTCGAGTTGGGTGACTTTCCACCGCCCCAACGTGTCGGCCCCGTGAAGGACCTGCCCGTTGAGGATGACGCTCTTATGCTCCGACACGGAGGCCTGCTTCCTGCAACTTGAACTGGAGCTTTCCCCAGACCTTCTGCGCCACTTCGTCCGCCTTGTCTGCCTCGGTGATTTGCCAGATGTGAGTCGTGCCGGATGAGGCGGCCGGGCTGGAGGAACTCGGTGCGATCGGTGCGGCGGCGCCGGAGAGGCCCACCGTTCCGCCCGTGACGCCGCCGGCGATCGTGTCGGACACGCCGCCGAGGGTCTTCTGCAGGGAGGGCATGGAGGATGCTATGCCCGTTTCGAGGCCGTCCATGATCCAGCCGCCGGCCGGGACGAGGAGGGCGAGGTCGTAGGCTTTGGGGCCCTTGTTGTCTGCGATCCATTGCCCGATGCCACCGACGAAGTCCTTCACGGCGTTGAACCCGTTCTCCAGGCCCTTGAGGAACCCGTCGAGGATGTTCTTACCCGCGTCGATCAGCAGCTTGCCGAGGTCGCCGAGCGCGTTCAGGATGTTCCCGGGGAGGTCGCGGAAGAACCCGACGGCCCCGTCAATGAACCCGGTGATTCCGGCGTTCGCGTTGTTCCAGGCATCCGAGAGGAAGCCGAGGAAGCCGTCCCAGACGCCTCCCCACCAGACGAGGAAGCCGTCCATGACGGACTTGACCCAGTTGATGAAGCCGCCCCAGATGACGCCGACGGAGTCCGCGACGGTCTGCCAGTTCATGACCAGCAGCACGATCGCGGCGATCAGGAGCATGATGCCGAGGACGATCCAGGTGACCGGGTTCGCTGCCATCGCTGCGTTGACGACCCACATGATTGCGGCGAACGCGGCCAGGGCGATGACGAGAGGGCCGAGGATCGGCGCCCATTCGGCCATCTTGTCCACAATGGGCGTCAGGACCGGGAGGACCTGTTCGCCGATCTTGGCGAGGGACGTTTCGCCGGCGCGCTGGAACTTGGCCCAGCCGTTCGACGCCCCGTCCGAGAGGGTCGTATCGAGCTCCCCGGCCTTGCCCTTGAGAGAATCGAACTTGTCGCCCATCGGGTCGATCGAGCCGAGGAACTTGGGGATCTCGGTCACGCTGAGATCTTCGAGGGGGGTGCCGAACAGGGCGAGGGCCGCCTGGGACTGGGCAACCGGATCGTCCATGCCCTGCAGTCCGGCGACGATTTCCCCGAAGGCCTGCTTCGCGGTGTCCCCGCCGGCGAGGAGCTTCTTCGTCATGTCGCCCTGGTTCATGCCAAGGTCCTTGTAGGCCACGCCCGTCGCCTTGGACATGTCGGTGGAGCGGATGGTGAACTCTTTGAGCGCGTCCCCGGTTTTGTCGATCCCGTACATGCCCTTTTCGGACGAGGTCGCTAGGATGCCCATGGCTTCCTCGCCCTTGATCCCGAGGGTTGCCATGAAGGGGGAGTATTCGTCGACGGCGTCGAGGATGTCCTGGCGGACGTTCTTCGGCACCTTGGATAGGGTTCCGGCGAGGAGGTCGGTGGCGTTCTTCGCGTCCTTCGCGATCCCGGAGGTGATCATCTGCCCGACGATCTGGGAGGTCTGCCCGACGTCGACCTCGAACGCGGAGCCAAGGTTCAGGACGTCTTTGGTGACTGCCTGGATGTCGGCCTGCGAGGCGGTCCGCAGCCCCTTGACCGAGGACATGACACCCTCAACGGCTCCGGTGACGTCTTCCATGGAGGCGCCGTAGTTGTCGGCGTAGAGCTGCCCGGCGGCCTTGCCAGCGGTCGCGGACTGGGTCTTCGTCAGGCCGAGGGAGGCGGCCATTTTGTTGTTCAGCTTCTGGGTCTCCATCGAGGAGAGCATCCCGGAGAGGATCGCCGTGCCGGCCGCGACACCTGCGGCGGCGCCGGCCACTTGCCACTTCTTCGAGCCCATCGAGTCGAAGGCCTTGCCGATGCCCTTCTCGAAGGGGCCCGCGTCGAGGTCCAGATACCCCACCAGTTCGCCGATGTTCAATGCCACGGTGGGGCCTCCTGTGTTTAGTTATCGTTTGCGCGGCGGGCCGGGCGGGTTTATCGCCATGCCGAGCCGGGTGGAGGGGATTGCGCGGCCGTCGTCCGTGATCGTGCCCGGAGGTTTGGCGAGGAGCCCGGCGATGCGGGTCGCAAGCCACCGCCAGGACCGCTCCTTCAAGATTCCGGAGGACACGTCGATCCCGACATCCTGCAGGTCAGCTTCGATCAGGGACCAGTGCCCGAGGATCTTCGCCCAGGTCAGGCCGGCTTGGTGGCCTTCGGGGTAGTCGTACCATTCTGAGAGGCCCGTTTCTTCGTCGTAGAGGCCGCGCCCGTACGGGTCCGGGTCGCCGTTCGGCGCCCCGCCCTGTTCGGCGCTGGTGCTTTTCCCCCGGACGCCCAATAAGCGTCCGCGAACGTGTCGCCGTAGACGGCGTGGAAGATGACGTACAGGGCGGCGAGTTTCAGTTCGGCGAACGTGACCCCGCCGGCCACCATGAGGTCGTGGGAGGGGCCGAGGGCTTCGCGGTAGAGGTCCTTTTCCGCGGCGTCGTTGAGGACTTCGGTGTCCGCGTCGTCCGGGGCGAACTCTTTGTCGGCGTCCGTGGCCTTCTTTGCCCGGGCCGCGACGTCCATGAGGTCCTGGAAGCGGAGGCCGAGGTCGGCGCTGATCGGCTGCACTTCGTAGACGGTGCCGCCGATGGGGAGTTTGTGGGCGGCCGCGAGTGCGGTCCGCAGGTCTTTCAAAGCCATGTGATACTCCAAGGTGTGAGGGGTTCCAAGGGTCCAAGGGTGGAGCCCGCCGCGCAGCCCTTGGAAACTGCGCGGCGGGAGTAGGTGGGTTACGGGATGGTGACGTCTTCGAGCCTGCCGCGGCCCGCGAGGCTGAACGCGGCTGTCTTGATGTCCGTGCGGGGTCCGCCGTTGTCCGTGAAGGACGCGTCGGCGATGCCGGTCCGGCCCGCGGTCGGCTTGGTGCGGTCCGTGATGCGGACGTGGACCAGACCGTCCTCGGCGAGCTCATTGCCGGCGGCGCGCAGGATCTCCTGGCCCGGGTCGGCTGTCAGGGAGGCGCGGGGGAGCTTGACGGTGCCCTCCGCGGTCCACGCCAGCCCGGTCGCGAGCTGAGAGCCCCAGCCGTCGGAGTCGAAGGACGAATCGTCTTCGAGGTTCTTCTCCACGGCGGGCGGGGTGAACTCGGTAATGCCCTTGACCCGGGTCCAGGTCGTCGGTTCGGCGCCGTCGGTGTACGCGGCAACCTCAAGCTGCCAGTCTCCAACGGTTCCGGGGGTGATTTCGGTCATTTTGTTCTCCTAGTCTTCCCGGTGTGTGCCGGTGCGAGTGATTTGCAGGTAGTAGTTGGCGGTGTGTTCAGGCCTGTTGAGGGCGTCCGGGCCGAGGTTCGCGCCGGACTGCCACCAGATCCGGACGACCGGGACCCCGCCGAGGGTGACGTGTTCGAGGTCGTGGAGGGTGTCGAAGATCCGGTCGAGGATGTCTTTCGCGGCGGCCCGGTCCTTGGGGTTGCCGCGGACCCGGCATTGCAGGCCCATGACGGAGTCGGTCCCGCCGGAGTGTTCGACGTCGTACAGGGTCAGGGCGATGCCCTTGTCCGGTGACGCGCCGAGGGAGTCGATGGCGATGGCCGTGTCCGTGGCGGCGAACGACTGCCCGGACCCCTGGGGTATCCAGCGGCCGACGTTCTCGGCGTTCAGGAGTTCGGCGATGCCGGTCAGGAGGTTCGTGGTGAAACCCATCTACAGTTCCCCCTTGATGGCCTTGGCAATGATCTGTTGCACGGCATCCTGTTCGGAGTTGAACGCGCTCTCCAGGAACTTCGCCTCCCGGCCGGCGTCGTGCCGGAGGTGCATGTCCTCGTGCTGCCTTGTCGCGTAGGGCGTGTCGTAGGAGACGGCCCCGCGGAGGTTCTTGTCATCGACTGATGCGGCGCCGGAGCGGATCAGGGTGCTTTCCTCGATGGGGGCCTTGTTGTTCGAGACGCCGAGGATGTGTTCTCCGGCGAGAGCGAGCCCTCGCACGGCACCCTTATGTGACCTGGCGATAATGGTCCGGTTCGGTTTGAAGCTCCAGGACTTCCCCACGGCGGCCTCCTAGGTCAGGGTCACGGCGATATGGTCGGGGAGGTCCATGGGTCCAGAGTCCGCGACCTTGCAGCGGATCACGGTCGACACCCGGTCGGGCAGGTTCACCAGCGACTCCGGGGCGAACAGGGGGGCGTGTTCCTTGCCGGTGTAGAACGTCGACTCGGACACGACCTGATCCCCGGTGGCGGATCTCACGAGCGCCCGGGAGTCGTCGAGGAACCCGAGGATGGGGCCGGAGGTGGTGGTGTTGACGTTGCCCCAGGAGTCTTCCCCGGACTTCGTCTCGACCGTGACCTCATGGACCATGAACTCCTCGAAGTCCTCGATCACAGCAGCACCACCGGATTCCCGAGGAGCCCGGCGTCGGAGAGGATGTAGTGGGCGTCCGGAGCAAGGCCCACAAGCGCCTCGACCCTTGCCGCGGTGGCGCCTGATTCGTAGGTGATGGACGCGCCGCCGATGGACTTGGACACTGCCGCCGGTTTGAGCCCGGCCAGTCCCAGCCCCGGGGTGATCTTGTGGTCCATCCAATATTTGACCTGGGCGCAGGCCGCGTCTTTGAACGCTGACCGGGTGACGGTGTTACTGGCGTAGCCGTCAGCGTCGGTGGGGTAGATCGCGGTCTTCGTCTCGGACCGGATCAGCCCGGACGCACTCCGCAGGAGGCCCGCAGCGTCGGCCGGTGCCGGGATCGGAGCCAACCATGCGGTCAGTTCCTCGGGGGTGGCATAGATACGCACTGCAGGCCTCCTGTGGGGCGATGGTTACTTGGCCGCGGGCTTGGCCCGGGGCTTCTTCGCGTCAGCGGTTTCGGCGGCGTCCTGCTTGGCCGCGTCCTCGACATGGACCTCGCCGGCCTTGACCGGGCGGACACCCTCGGAGGCGTGGATCTCCGGGGCGACAACGTCGGGACCGTGCGGGTTCGCCTTGCCGGCGTTCGTCGGCGCGAGGTAATCCTCGGGCTTCGGGTCTACGGCCGCGTCCCGCAGCGTGGACGCCTCGGGTGCGGGGACGTCGCGGGGGTCCGGGGACTCCGGAGCGTCCGGGAGTGCGCGGGTCTTGCCGGACACTGTGTATCCGGCGGCGCGGCAGTAGCTGAGGACTGCCTGGTTGTCGGTTTCGGCCTCGCCGTCCGTGAACTGGACGCCGCCGACCTCGCCGTTGAACCCCTTGGAAGGGGCGGTGATCTTTGCCATGATGGCTCCTAACCGTTGGGGGTGCGCGGGCGCCCGTCATAGGCGCCCGCGCAAGGGTGCTACTGGACCTTGATGTTGCGGAACACGCCCGCAGCCTTCGAGGCCTTCAGAGCCACGGCGACGGGGCCGAGCTCCACTTCGCCGGTCTTCACGGCGCCGGGGGTGGAGAAGTCCGGCAGCCAGGTCTGGACCAGCGAACCGCCCGCGGTGGACACGCCGTGGAAGCCGTCCAGGCCGAAGCGGACCGCGTACAGGCCCGTCGAACCGGCAACCAGCGGGCCGGCACCGTCCGGGTCGGCCACGTTGACCGGGATGACGTCCGAGGCGGAACCGGCGACGAGGCCGGCGTCCTGCAGGATCGCCCCGGCGTAGGACACCAGCGCCGTGTTCCGCGGGCCGACGACCTGGGTGGCCTGGTTCGCGAAGCGGCTGGCGGCCTTGATCAGGTTGATCAGTTTCCGGTTGCCGAGCAGGATGCCGGCGGCACCGTCGAGGGTGGAGAGCAGGTCATCGACGTCCGTGAGGATCTTGAACGCGAGGGTCTGGGACATCGGGCCGGTCCAGTCACGGGCGATCGTGTCTTCCGTGGTGGAGCCGGTCAGGGCCTTGGACAGGCCGTCGAAGCCGTTGGCGTCCACGGCGGTGTCGCCGTTGATGACGAGGTCCCCGAACTTGGCCTGCGTGGCCTTGATCTTCTGGGAGATGTTCAGCGCGACGGCGCCGGACGCGGCCGGGCCGACCTTGGCGAGGACACGGTCAACCTGGAACGAGCCACCGAGGACGCCGAGGTTCACAGTCTTCTGGACCGTGGTGACTTCCTGCGGGGCGTACTCGGAGTTGATCGCACGGGTCGCGGCGGTCGCCGTGGTCAGCAGCCGGCGGTAACCGTAGGTCAGCGTGGCGCCGCCACCGGCGGGGTTCACGGCGTCATCGAAGGTGATGAGGTCCATGATCGGGTTGGTCCGGAACTCGTCGATGACGTTCACGTCGAGGTCGGTCTGGGCGTTCTGTGTCGCCTGAGCGAGGGTAATGGGCACGGGGTTCTCCTAAGCGGTTAGGCGCGGTAGCGGGCTGCTACGGCGTCTGCGATGGTGGTGGGTTTGCTTGCGCCTTCGCCGGACCCGCCGGGGAAGTTCGCGCCACTCGCGCCGGCCGCCAGGACCGTCTTGAGCTTGGGGTTATCGGTGACGGCCTTCGTGATGGCGTCACTGATGGCCTTAGCGTCCGTGGGGTCAACCTCGCGGATGGTGCTAAGGAAACTGTTGGAGTCGAGCAGGGCGTCGGCGTCGGCGCCTGCCTTGGGTGCGGCCCGGAAGATGGCGAGCTGGATCTGGGCGTCCCGTGCGGCGGCTTCCCGTTCGGTGAGCTGGGCTGTCAGTGCGGCCGGGTCAGGCGCCGGGTCGCCGTCCTGGACGAGGCCAAGGGCCTTGCCGAGCTTCTGGACGAGTTCGGCCTGCGCTGCTTCGGCGGCGGTCTTGCCGGCGGCGCGGGAGTCCCCGGCTTCCTTTCGGGTGTCGGCGATGATCTTCTGCGCCCATGCGGGGAGGTCGGCGACGTTCTCCGGGGCGGGCTCTGCCGGGGCTGTGACGGGCGCAGCGGGCGCGGGCGTGATGACGGGCGCCGTGACCTCTGCGGGCACGCCTGCGGGGGCGCCGGTGGCTTCTGCTGGTGCTGTACTCATGGTGCCCTCCAAGTGGCAATAAAAAAGCACCCGGGGTTAGCGGGTGCTTCGGTTTGATGGGGTGGTGTGGCTAGCGGACCTTCAGCGATGTCCTGTAGGCAAGGTCTTTGCGGTCGTTCTCGTCGCGGAAGGCCTTGAACTCGGCCCGTTTGGCGTTCAGTCTGGCGCGGGCCTGCGCGGCTGCCGGACCGCCGAACTCGGAAGCGATGGCATCCTGCCGCTTCAGCTCCCGCACGCGCCGCTCATAGCCGCGCTGCTGTTGCCGGAGCGCGTCCCCTGCCGGGTCGGCGAGGTCAGTTCCGGGGCCCTTGGTGATGCCGGGTAGGTAAATGCTGTGGGAGTGTCGGCAGTTGTTGTGGAACAGGCCGGCGGACTTAGCTTGTGCCAGTGAGGCGACGACCGTCTTGCCGTCCTTGAGCCTGCCGGTGGTGCGCCCGGAGAGGGATAACACCTTGCCCTCGAATGGCCGGCAGATCTTGCACTCCTCGGGAGCGTTCGACACGATGACCGTGTCTATGCCCAACTCCTGGATGCGGTCCGTGTGGCCTTGGAGCATGGCGTTGGAGGTAGCGGACCGTGCCGCCATCTCCGCATAGGACGCCATGTTCCAGTTGCGCCCGGCGGTGTCCCGGAAGCCGGTCACGCCTTGCGCGGCCAGCCTCATGAGGATCTGCCCGGACGCTTCCCGCCGGGTCATCGTCCCGAGCGCCGTCTGGGCGATCACGCGGGTCACGACCTGCTGGTAGACGTCCATGGTGGCGCGCCGGATCTGGAACGACATGGGGGTGAGTCGTGCCGTGGTTTCGGAGACGATCGCGGCGGCAGCCGAGGTGGTCTGGACTTCCCCGAACGCGCCATGGACGAGGCCCGCGGCGGTCAGTTCCGTCCCCGCGGTCGCTATCCCGCGGTTGTAGGCCAGACCGACGGCCCGCTCCACAGCGCCGGGCACGTTCGCGGCGAGGTCGGCGAGGATGTCCTCGACCTGCCGGGAGAGTGCCTGGATGCCGAGGAGCTTCTGTTCAGCCCAGTCCGGGGCGTCTGCCCCCTTAGCGAGGGCCGCCGCGATGCGCTGGAGCAGCGTGGTTTCGGCCTCCGCGTAGAGTTCGCGGAGGTCCTTGGCCAGCACTGCGGCATCGTCCGGGCGGATCGCCATCGGTTATCCCTTCGAGTGCATCGGGCAGTCCGGGTCGGTTGTCGTCCGCACCACTCGATCATGTTCCGTCGGGTTACTCAAGTCTTCCCAGTTGCAGGTGCACTTCATGCCGTGATCCTATCCGGTCGGGGTTGGGAACGGCTGGGGGATGATCCCGGCGCCGTCGGTCCCGAACGCTGCCGGGTCCTCCAGCGCGCCGAGGCCGAACTCCTCACGGATCAGCGCGACCTCCTCGTCCACCTTGGTCTGATCCCAATCCGGGTTCTTGGTCCGGACACGGGTTTCAATCGAGGATGACTGGGAGTTGTAGTCGAGCTGGTTGGTTTCCGCGATCGCCTTCGGGTCATCGCTGATGCCGTCCGGGAACTCGACACTCACCTTGTAGGGTTTCGCGCCGCCGGCGGGGAAGACTGCCGCGTCCGTCGCGAGGGCCTTCGCCAGGATCGCCTCGTCCGCCGGCTTCACGCCCAGCACCTTCCGCTTTCGGGTGGTGAAGGACAGCTGCTGCCGGGCCGCGACCTCCGTGGCCGTCATCGCCCCGCCGTCGTCGGTCAGCCCGAACGTCGAGGGGGAGTAGCCGGCCGCGGCGAGGATGATGCGGCGGAAGTGGTCGATGGCTTTGAGGAAGTCCTCGGTCCTAATGTCGAACTGGACCTTCTCGATCGCCATCTTCGAGTCAGCCATGGACGCAGGCGCTGCCTTGACCGGGGTGAAGATGGTCTGGTCCAGGTCGAACCCTGCACCCTTGCCGGTGCCGAGGTCGGTCAGCATGGATTCGCCTACGATCAGGCGGCCCTTGCCGAGCCGGATGTCGCGGAGCCAGGAACTGTACAGCTCGTCGAGGGCGTCGAGCTTCTGCTCAATGCCCTCAAGGTCACTGCGGCCGAGGTTGGACCCGAGCGGGTCGTTCCGCCACAGCGAGGAGGGGAGGATGTTCGGGGCGTACACGGCGCCGAGGCCCGGGGTGAGGGTGGAGACGGTGTTCCCGTCGAGGAGCTGGGTGACCGTGTCCGGGCGCAGTAGCCACGCGGTGGACTCGTGTGCGTCGAACGGCTGGGCTTGCCCTAGGTTGACGTCCGTGCCCTGGTAGAGCCCGTACACGATGACGCCGACGTTGTTGCGGACCTCGTGGCGTTCGAGGAGCCGCCAGACCGTGGTGTTGTTCCGGCCGACGACCCGCCAGAACGTCACTGCGGTGAGGACGCCCGCGGTGAACTCCGGCCATGCCGAATCCGCGTCGACCTTCGTGATGAAGACGTGGTCCTTGACCGTCGTGTCCCAGGTGATGCGCTTGAACACGCCGCCGAGGGCCGCGGAGATCTCACCCGCGCTGATGCTGAGCTGTTCGAAGTCGGGGCCGGCGATCAGGTCGAGCCGTTCCTGGACCTTGTCGACGTTGTCCGACTCGGTGGGCGGGACGACGGTGGCCTTCGCCGGCTCACTGTAAAGCAGGTTCGCAGAGGTGCGGCAAATCTCTTGGGCCAGTGAGACGTGGATCGAGTTCGTCTCCACCGCCCCGGACGTCTTCGCCCCAAGGAACCATGTCCGCAGCCGGGACAGGACACCCTTGCGCCCGGCAGCCCGGGTGTAGATGTCCGTGAGGGTTTCGACGTCGTTCCCGTACCATGCGCCGTACTCGCGGTACTTGGTGAGGATCGGTGCAAGCTCAGCCGGGGGCCATGCTGTGCCGTTAGCGGGCAATGCCATCATGGCCTCCTAGGGGTTGGTTAGTCGTCGTCTTCGTTGCCACACGGGCAGCTGATCGCCTGCCCGTGACAGGATGGGCAGCGCTCCACATCGCATCCGGGGTGATGGAACCCGCCGGCTGGAACGGAGCAGTCGTGACAGTGTGCTTCGGTATCGTCCGGGCTGAATGGTGTGCGGTCCCTCGCGATCCCGTCGGGGAAGTCGTCGTACCTCGTCAGCGTGCAAGGTGACTTGACTTGCATTTCCTGATTACAGTCCGTGCAGATAGCCATGTCAGCCTCCTAGGCGGCGAGGTCGACATATGGCCGCCAGTTTGTCTCCGTCGTGGTGACCGCATACCGGAAGGCGTCGATACTGTGATCGGCTACCTTCATCGGCTTATCCTCACCCTTTTCGGTGGCCTTGGAATCCCAGCTGTACCCCGGCATCTCGTTGATGAGGCCCTTGCAGCGGTCCGAGATCCGCAGCTTCCCCGCGTTCAGCAGGGATGACACGGTCCGGATGCCGTAGAGGACTTCGTTGTCGCCGTTGATGACGTTGCGGAGCCCGTCCTGGTCGAGCTGGACTTTGAACGACGCGGCGGCCGGGTCAACGATCAGCCACTCCGGGACGTACCCCTCGGCGGCGGCCTTGGTCAGCCACGTTTTGAGGGCGGCGGAGAGTTGCCCGTCGGTGAGGCGGATCTCGGCTTGGCGGGAGTCGTACCGCCATTCGTCGATCGCGTACAGGACCCCGTCGGTGCCGAGGCCGAGCATGATCGCGGAGGTCGCGTTCGTGGTGCCGTAGTCGACGCCGGTCCCGAGGACGGACCGCATGGGCGGCAGGTCCTCATGGGCGATGATGTGCGTCTCATGGTTCCAGGAGTCGAACACGGCGCCGTCGGCCGCGACCCATTCGGCGAGGATGTAGCGGCGGTAGAACAGGCCGGTGTAGGCCTTCTTCTGCCGTGCCACATACTCGGGCGTCAGGGACTGGTTGTCGTCCATGAGGAACGTGTAGCGGTGCAGCTCCAGCGCGTCGTCGGACAGGTTCCGTTTGATCGTGCCGGCCCCGTCGATCCAGAGCGCGGCCTTATCCAGCCAGTCAGTCTTGAGCCAGTGGACGGGACCGCCCGGGTTCGAGGTCAGCCAGAGCTTCGCGCCCGGGATGGAAAGGCGGGTGTAGAGCATCTTGAAAAACGACTCCGGGACCGTCTCCGCCTCATCGAGGTAAGCGCCGGCGAGGGTGAGGCCCTGGATCTTCGTCTTGGCCTGTTCGTTGTTCGCGCCGTAGATGTGGATCTCACGGCCGATGATCGTCGCGGTCCCGGTGCCGTAGTTGATCTTCACCCGTTGCCGGCCGAACATCTCCTGCAGCGGGAGGAGGAGGTTGTTGATGACCGTCCGCTCCGTACGCCCGCACATGGCAAGCGCGCCCGGCGGGCCCGTACGGATGAACCTGACCCAGTCGAGGAGGGACGTGAACGTCTTCCCGGACCGGACAGCACCCTCATACGCTTCGATTGACGATGACGGGTGAGCGAGCGCCAGGAGCGCTTTACCCTGCAGTGGCTTAGCTTCCACCAGTGCCGCCCATCATGAACTCCAGCCACTTATCCACGGCCGCGCCCGACTCCTCGCCGGACCGGTCATAGTCTTCGAGCTTCGTGGCCTTGTCCAGGTAGATCGCGATCGCCGTCGCATGGTTGCGTTCCTCCGCTGCGGGAGCTTCGCAATCATCGAGGACTTCGGTGCCCTCTTTCGTGGCAACCTTCCAGCGGTACGTATCAGCCTCAAGCCGATCCAGAATCCGCTCAGTGCGCCCGTACAGCCTTTGGACGATGGCTTGGCGCCGGGCCTTCCCGTCCGCGACCTTCGCCTCCACAGCGGCCCTTGTACGTTCTGTACGTACCGTACGCGTACCGGTCTTCCTAGCCCATCCTGCGACGGTGTTCTTGGGGATGCCGAGTTGCTTCTCTACAGCGGTTGGGCCGTCTGTTTCGTAGAGGGCGAGGGCGGCGTCCTTCTGGGCTTGGGTGTAGGTCTTTCCCGGAGGCACAACGCGCTCACCTCCTCGTCTACTTTGCTTGGAAGTGGATCACTTCGCCTATGGGTCCGATGGTGGTTGGGAACTTGTACCCAGCCCATGCGCGGGCTTGCTCTTCGCCTTTGGGCGCCGCAGTGAACACACCGGCCGCCGACAACACTCCCCACATGCGGGACTCCTATGGTTGCGATTCAGAAAGGGTTGGCACTACTCGCTAGCCCGCTATGTACGTTGACGTAACTTGACCGGGGTGCTTTCGTGCCAGTGGGATAGCCGGGATTCGAACCCTTATCTCCCGTCGTTCTGACGGACGCTCTACCATTGAGCTAGCTTCCCTTGTGTTCCTTGGTGCCAGACCGTGGAGGTTCTGCAGTCCTCCACGGCCCGACGGAGCCGATCTCTCACCCAGGATCGGCGCTGGGGGTTTGGGTGGCGCGTCTCTCGACATGACCGTAGATAGTGACCTCCTAGGAGCTCGTTTCCTATCTTGACCATCCGGGCGGTAGCGGTGCCCTATGTGGTCAGGTTGCAGATGAGGCCCGGCGTTGTGGGGGCCGCCGGGCCTCAAGTCTCATGCGCGGGAGGGTTCTTAGCCACTTCTCGCAACATATCCACTTACTACGTTACAGCACTTTCCCTCATTGTCCAGCACATTCCCTCACCTATTTCTCCCGGCCAGCTGAGTATGTCGGTTCGACGTTGTCCAGCAGGTACATGATGCCCTCGGCGTAGTGCCACATCTCGGCACTCTTCTCGGCCGAGTCTTCCGGGGAAAGCGTCACGCCGTTGACAATGACCTTCCGCTCCTCGCATCGGGTGCACATGTACTCGCGGGCTTCCCCGTGGGTGATCGTGTGTTTCCAGTGGTGTCCAAAGATTCGGCAAAGTGCGGCTCTCATGCTGCGTTCTCCAGTCGTTGTTCGCGTCGTTCGGCGAGGACGTCGAGGCGGGCTTCCCACACCGCCCGGACGTCGCTGATCAGGTAGGTCGGCTGCCCGGTGGGTGTGACCCCGACGGCGGTGAGCTTGTCCCGGCTGGCCCATACCCGGATGGTGCCCTGGGGGAGGGCGAGGTTGCGGACGGGGTCGGAGAGGATGCGGGAGATCTCCGCCGCGGTGCCGGTCGCGTAGCCGGCGGCGGTCACGGCGCGCTCCCGCCATTCGGTCGCGTCCCACACGGTCCCGCACGTCCCGCAGCGGGCGTCCGTCTTCCCGGTCGGGGTGTAGACCGGCGTCCCGCACTCTTCGCCGTCTTCCTCGGTGGGGCAGATCCCGGCGAACACCTTCGGCGCGGTCCGGTCCATCGCACTCCGGCAGTCGGCCAAAGCGTCCCGGAGCTCCTGGGCGAGGTCCGGGGCCCATGCCTGCGCCCGTACCTCACGGATCTGTGCGAGCAGTACGGTCGCTGCCTTCACGGCGTGCGGCTGGCGGGTGCCGAGGATGCCGGTCCAGCCGGTGAGGATGACGTTCAGGGTCCGGCCGGCGTCGTACGCTCGGGAGTTCGTCGGTTCCATGGGGGCTGAGTGCCCGGAGGACCCGACGGACCCGGTGCCGACGTCGAGGCGGGCGGCGGAGGCCCAGAGCGCTTCGACCATCGACTCGACTTCGCGGAGGTCCGTTTCGAGCTGTTCGGTGTGCGCGTGGCAGACCATGACGTTCGCTTCCCCCGTGCAGACCCCGCAGTTACCCATGATCCAATTGTATCCTTTCGTTTCCCTCACATTGGACTGTGTTGCGTCCGATGAGGGTGTCTTTCAGTTCGCCCAAGTCGGTCCTTCCGGAGCCGAGGGATTGTTCAATGAGGAACACGGCCATCTTGATCCGGCGCTCCGCCTCACACTCAGCCACGGGGACGACCTCCCTTGTGGATCAGGGCGGGCCGCCTGTTTGCCCTAATGAGGTCCCGGTTCAGTCTCCGCACTACCTCCCCGATCTCAGCCATCGCCTTCGCGGACCGGGAGAGTGTCGCACTCACGGCGCGGAACGCCTCGTCTACGTCTGCCAAGCTTGTGAACTCGCTCATGCTGCCCATCCTGCCCAGAAGTCGGCGGACTGGATGCGGAGGCATTCCCGGTCGAACGCCTTGATGGTCCCGGCGTCCCCGACGATCCAGCCGTGGGCTTCGCACCCTTCGAGGTAGTCGACCTGGTCCGGGGTCATCCGGTCCCGTGCGAGGGTGTGGCGGGCGGCGAGGATGCCGAACCGGATACGCTGTGCCTGATACGCGTTCATGCGGCAAACTCCCAGCTCAAATAACCGTCGTACTCGTATTGGGCCACGATCTGCCCTGACGCCGCGAGGTCCCTCGGTACGCCGCATTCGTCCATGTCATTCGATTCGGGGCCTTCGTAGCTGTGGCCGTCGTTGTCGAACCAGCCCTGCATCCAGCACTCGTCATGGGGGACACTCGGGTGTTCGTGGGTGTCATCCCACGATTCGCAGTCGCAGTCCGGGTACTGGTGGCACGCGCTGGACTTATCACCGCGGCACTCGAATGTAACCGTCGGCCTATCCCTCCAACCATCCATGTCCGGGGCGGCCGGTTCGACTTTCACGAAATGCAGTTTGTCGCTCACTTGTGGTCCTCGCGTTCGTAGGTGTCGGGGTGTTCCTGGTCAGGGCCGATCCGGTCGGCTTCCTGCGCCCGGGCCTGAGACTCCCGGAGGGCTTCGTAGTCCGGCATCCGCTGGCTCATGACTTACCCCGAACAGCGGCGGCGCGTTCACGAAGCTCCATCGCAATCCATCGGCAGGTCGCGGCGTCCACCAGCACGTCAGACGGGCCCATGACGGAATCCGCGGCCTCTTCGAGTGCCTGGGCCTTGATGAACGGGGCCACAGCTTCCACGATCGCCGTGATCTCGCCCCGCAGCTCTTCGACCTCGTCCGGTGCGTACCGGCCGCCCCAGTATGCGTCCATCGCCCTGGCTCCGGCGACGATGACCTCTTCGGCCGGGGCGCTCACTCTGCCCCCTCCGTTGCGGTGAGCGCGGCGTAGTCCTCACAAGGCCAGTGCACGCGGCAGTTGGGGCACCAAGCCTCCTCGCCATACCCTTCGTGGACGGCAAGGACTTCGCGGACGTGCAAAGCCTTCACGCGTTCAATCGCGGCCCGCTGTTCCCGCACCATGGCGAGGAGGGTGGGGATGTCCGTGCGGGCGCGAGCGATGAACTCCGCGTCGTTCTCGCGGACATATTCGCCGGGAATGATACCTTCGCGCTCGTAGCTGTGTTCGCCAGTTTTTACGGCGATCTCATAGCTTTGGACCACGTCCCCGTCGTGCGTTTCCCACGGCCCGTCTGTGGCGGCCTCTGCGCGTGCTTCGATGGCGGCGAGCTGGTCAGTGGTGGTCATGGCTGTCTTTCGTTTGCGTTCGTGGATGGCGGCGGCGAGTGCCCGGCCCTCCGGGTCGTCCAGCATTGCGGCGGTCATGCGTCACCGTTCTTTCGGGCGCAGGGCTTGCAGGGGTGAAGCGCCTCGGCCTTCTCGTACTCATCCTGTGAGCCGGTGCCCCAGAGGCCTTCCGGATACCAGAGGCCGCAGAGGGTCACGGTGCCTTGTGTGGAGAGGTGGGCGACTTTGCCCTTTGGTGTGTAGTGGCGCTGGGTGTCGCTCATGCGGCGGTCCCGAGGTGGTCGCGGATCTCGGCCTGGATGGACTCATACCGGGCGCGGGCCTGCGCGGCTTCGGTGCCGGCCTGGGCGAGGTCGGCGTCGGCGCGTTCGGAGGCGACCTTCGCGATGGTGAGCTGGCGGCGGAGGACGGCGGCCTCCAGCTTCTCCGGGGAGGCGACGGGGCGGGGGCTTGATAGTGTGGTTGTCATCGGAACTGATCCTTCCGGTCCTGCCCCCGCGACCTCTGAGTCAGTCGCGGGGGCTTCTTTGGTATGGGACCAGTCTAGCGGAAGATTCCCCCAGATTCCACCATTTTCCCTTATTTGTGCGGGAAACTTGCGCCGGTTATGGAATCTCCCGGACCCGGACGCTCATCCGCTTCCGCTGGCCCTTTACGTACTCCACGACCGGCATCGGCTTGACCATGAACTCCGGCGTGTCGTCCTTCACGATGGGGTGATCCGTGGGCTTCTTCCCCGAGGAGAGCGCGTCACACAACGGTTTCAGCGTCCACACCAAATTGTCCGCGTCCCGGGCGATCCGGTCCCCGACATGCCAGGTCAGGAGGACCTCACACCGGGCCATGACCGGGAGGCCGGCGGACCGTCCCAAGATGCCCATCGCCTGCCGTGCGGCCTTCACCTTCCCGGCGTGCGCGTACACGTTCCCGTGCCCGCCGTTCGGCTTCACCGGTGGAGTCGACCACGGGAGCTCTATCGTCCACTCCCTCACGCGGCGGCCTGCGTCCGGGGCATCGTACCGACGTCGTACGCGGACGAGTAATGGCCCCAAAAGGTCAGGTGTGCGACGTCGGTCGCGCCGTTGCGGTTCTTCGCCACCAGCATGGCGAGGTCCCCGCGGGCCTCTCCCATGATCTCCCGGTGCAACAGGATCACGACGTCCGCGTCCTGTTCGATCGACCCGGACTCCCGGAGGTCCGCGATGGTCGGCATCTTGTCCTCCCGCTGCGTGGAGCCGCGGTTGAGCTGGGAGAGGGCGACGACGGGGATCTTCATCTCCATCGCCAGGATCTTGAGCTGCCGGGACATGTCGGAGACGAACTCGTGCCGGGGGCGCTTGTCCCCGGGCGGCTGGGACATCAACTGCAGGTAGTCCACCACGAGACCGGCCAAAGGCTTGCGGCGGTTCACGGACCGGGCGAACCGTTTGATGTCCGTGATCGTGACCCCGGAGTTGTCGTCGATGAACAGGGGGACGTCCTGCCATGCGGCCCGGCGGTCCCGGATCTTCGCCCAGTCCCCGGCGGTCAGGTCCCGTGCTTTTAGCCGCTTCAGGTCAATCCGGAGATCCGCCGAGACTGCCCGCATCTGGACATCGGCCTCGGACATCTCCAGGGAGGAGAACGCGACGGAGCCCTTCGCCGTCATCGCCTTGGCGAGCTGCAGGGCGATCACCGACTTGCCGACCGAGGGGCGGGCGCCGACAACGTACAGCCCGCCAGGGCTCAGGCCGCCGATGATCTCGTTCACCGACGCCCACGGGGTCGGGATGTAGTCCGGCTTCTCATCCAACTGATCCAGCATGGAGTCGATCGTTTCGCCGAACGACTGGACCGTGGACGTTGTCGCCTTGGATGTCGCGTCGACTTCCTTCCGGGCCAGTTCGACCAGCTCACCCTCGTCCCCGGGCTGGTTCGCCATCAGCGCGATCTTATGCCCGGCGGTCACCATGCGCCGGCGGACGGCCTGCTTCGCGACGATCCCCGCGTAATACCCTCCTGCCGAGGGCGTGGGGCAGCCCTGGGCGATGTCGTGGAGGTAAGCGATGCCGCCGACCCTTTCGACGTCCCCGTCCCGGGAGAGGGCGTCTGAGACGGTCACGACGTCCACCGGCTCCCGGCGTGCCACGAGTTCGAGGATGGTCCGGAAGATCGTCTCGTGCGCCGGCCGGTAAAAGTCCGGGCCCGACACAAGATCCGTAACGTCCTGGATGACCTCGCGGGAGAGCATCATCGCCCCAAGGGTGGAGCGTTCCGCGTCGACGTCCTGCGGTGGTGCCATCGTGTCATTCATAGTTGGTCTCCGATGCGTAGGGGCGAAGTGCGAACTGGAGGAGGGTCTGGGTGCGGGCGCCCTCGATGTGCGGGCCGTGGATGCCGGTCACGGCGGCGGAGCGGGCCCACTCGCCCATGAGCTCCGCATAGGTGAACCGCTTCATGCTGCATCCCCAAAGATGTCGAGGACGTCCTGGGCGCAACGCTTCGCGATGATCTCGCAATATTTTTCTTCGAGTTCGACGCCGATCACACGGCGGCCGAGGTTCTTCGCCGCGACCAGCGTGGCGCCGGACCCGGCGAACGGGTCCGCGATGATCCCGGGCGGGCACTTCTCGATCAGGACCTCCATGAGGCCGGTTGGCTTCGGGGTCGGGTGTGCTTCGCGGTTGTTCACCGGTGGCTTGTTCGCCCGGATCACGTTCGGGCCGCGCTTGCCGGTGAACCCCTGGCCGAGGATGTAGATCTCTTCGTCCGACTTGCCCCAGGGAAACTTGAGGTCTCCCATGCCCGGGTCATCGCCCTTGGACCAGATCAGACGGGCCCGGGTGCCGGCGGGACGGGGGATGTCCCATGCGCCGAACACGACGGCGGGCTTCGTGCCCCATGCGGCCAGGGCGTTGTCGCGGACATCCGGAGACGAGTCCCCGGCGATGGTGCGATCTTCCTTCACCCAGCCGGACTTGTAGCTCACGCCATAGGGCGGGTCGGTCACGAGGACATCGGCGTCCAGCCATTCGCGGTGATCGGCGAGGCAGTCGCCGTGATAGAGCGTGACGAACGGGTCCGAATAGTAGAGGCTCATGCTTGCGTTCCGTTCTTGTGGAAGTCCTTGGACCATGGGCTGTTCGTCGGGGCAGTCCCCGGGATGGACTTCAGAATCCAGTTCCGGAACGCGGCGTCCCAGTTCCTCACCCGGCGGTCATTCGCCTCCGCATGATTGCGGAACGCCTCGGCCAGGATCATCACGTCCAGATGCTTCTCTCTCGCCTTTGCCTTGTGCTGTTCGTTCGGGGCCCATGCCTCCGGGATCGGGGCTTCGGGCGAACGGCGGGGAGAGAGTTCTGTAGATGTAGTAGTAGCTGTAGTAGTAGGCAGGGGGTCGGCTTGGGCGACGTTTAGGGTAAACAGAGGGGTAACCGCAGGGGTAAAGCCGAGGGTAAACTCCGCCATATCCGTACCCTTACCCTTGACCAAAGCCATGACCTTCTCCTGCCCGAACGCGGCCCACTCCGGGAACTCCGTGTACAGCTTCTGAAGCTCGAACGTGACGATTTCCCGGACCCGGGCCGAGGCGATCGCCCCGTACGCGTTGACCATGGAGATCGACAGCTTCGGCTGCTTTAGGAGTCCATCGTGCCGGAGGAAGGACCGGATCAGGATCTCCTCGGTTTCGTCGTCAATGAAGACGAACCGTTCGGCCTGCAGACCCTCCGCCGCCTCCCGGATGGACTCCGGGGTCGCGTCGGCTGTCATGGCCGCCAGGCGGGCCTCACGCCAGTCCACGACGCCCGCATAGGAGAGTGTCGGGTGAGAGGTGAGGAGGAGGTAGAGGAGCTGCTGGGCGCCCGGCAGGTCCCGCCAGTCCTGATCGGTCCAGATGTTCGTGTTGATGTTTGCGCGGTCCCGTGCCATCAGGCGGCCGCCTTTCGTGCTTCCCGGAGCTGGAACGTGTAATCGGCGTTCGCAACCTTGCACGGGCCACAGGCTGGCACGCCGTAGCGGCGGTGCCGGTGGTAGCCGGCGTAAGTCCCACACTTGTCCGGGTTGAAGTCCTCGGCCGCGACGTCGGTCCGGTTGCCCTTGACGATGCCGGGGGTGTCCCCGCGGTATGTGTAGCTCATGCCGCCGCCTTCGCCCGGTACTCGGCCGTGTAGAGACGGGAAGCTTCGGCGCACGGTGCGCAGGCCGGGACGTTGTGGCGCTGGTGCCGGCAGTATCCGGCGCGGGTGCCGCACGCGTCGGGACGGAAGCCGCGGCCGTGGCGCCGGACCCCGCCGATCTTCAGCCGGGCCTCATAGTCGCGGCTGACTGCGGCGTTCGCGTCCTTGCACGGCTGGCACTTTTCGGTCCCGAATCGTTCGTGCTGCTTGTACCCGTAGTAGGTCCCACATTTGTCCGGGTTGAATACGGGCGTCTTGGGCTTCGGGCCCGGGGTGGACGGTGTGCGGGTTGTCGCCGGTTCGCTGACGTCGCGGAGCGTGCCGCGGTAACGGTACGCCATCATGCCGCGTCCCGGATGAGTACGTGGGCGGTGGAGGGCTTGATGCCGTACGCGTCGGCGATCTCTTTGGTCTTGGCGCCGGCGGCGGCGAGCTTCGCGGCGGCCGGGCCGTAGATGGCGTTGATCCGGCGGCGTTCCTCGGCGATGAGGCGGAGGTCGTCGAGTGTTTCGACCTGGCCTATTGCGCTGGGTGTTTTGGGCGCGTTAGTATTCATTCAGAGCCACTCCTTCTAGTGGTTATGAGGCCCGCCGGTGTTAGCGCACTTGCGGGCCTTTGTGT
>Ga0157369_10000838_pt1 | contig 39310 bp, 29 predicted proteins | sample C25metaG_FD_113461 | JGI IMG/M metagenome (GOLD analysis project Ga0157369, IMG submission 113461) | Corn rhizosphere microbial communities from Kellogg Biological Station, Michigan, USA - C2-5 metaG | ecosystem: Host-associated > Plants > Roots > Rhizosphere > Soil | place: USA: Michigan... | reverse complement strand
CGGGTTCTGGTCCGCCCCACTCCGATCAGGCGTGCTCGGGCTGCTTCGCCGGCGCGCTTTGCGCGGGAGCACTCCGGTGGCTGGTGAGCGCTGGCGGCAGGCTGTTCATCAGATTTGGAATTGACGACAGTTGCCCAGCCCTCGCTGATCCCCAGAGAGGCGGCGGCGGCGGCGTTTTGTCGCCGCACCCGCAATCGCATCCGGTATTGGCGCCTGCGTTGGGGCAGCACGAATCCATCGCCTTGTTCAGCGCACAGGCGAGCAAATTGATCACGCACAGGACCGAAGAAAACGAATCACAAACACTGCTGCACGAGCCTGAGCCACCGGTTTGCGTGCTCGTCGCCGGCGCCAGCGCGCAAATGATCGTCTGCAAGATCGTCGTGATCCCGTCGGATGCCGTCGGCGTTCCCGAACTCATATCGAAGAATTTTCCGCCGGTCCCCGAAGCCAACGCCTGATATTCCTGCGCCACGGTCGGGTCGAGCGTGTTAGGGGCTTTGGGCGGCGTCAGGCAGGTGAACACCGTCACTTGGTGGCCCTGTGCGGCCGAAATTGCGGCTGCGCTGTTACTCGTACCGGGGTTTTTCAGGCCGCCACCATCGGGCCACGCATTACCGATGAGCAGGACCGCCTTTTTTGCGCCCGTGCGCCAATCAAAATACTGACTGGCGTCAATCGTCCCATTTTCCAAGTCATAGTTTCCGTCTGCGGGCGCAGTCCCTGCATCGCGCTCTTTCAGGTTCGTAGGAGCGGTCAATGAGGACAGATAGGTTTTGAGCGTCGGACTCGGGTAAAAATGCTGGAAACTGTCGGTGCCGAGGCTGAAGAAACTCACGTCCACGTCGGAAGGACATTTGTTGGAGGCCGCGCTGACCGCTGGTGCGCCAGCAGCTTGAAGCGCCGTCACAAGATCCGTCATCGAGGTATCGCCGGCAATCAGCACAACGATATCAGCGAGCGGGCTCTGCGGGTAAGGTTGATGGTAAAAACTCATGGTCAACTCCTCCATTAAATGAGAATCTATGAATCAACACTGATACTGCCGCGAAAATCGCATCCAATCATCACTAGCGTTAGACGTCAAAGCGAAGGTAAAACGAAATTTCGCGCAATTTCAAAAATCGACTATCCGGTTACGCGGGACTAGAAAATCAAAGCTCTTGCATGCATTTGAAGCAGCAATTCATTGCGAGATGGAATCGGCAGCGAGGATAGCCATCGTGGTCTGAATAGCCTTTTTGATCCCATTCGGCAGTTCCTTCGATCCAATCGAACTCAGATCGGTGAAGCTGCCTTCTTTCGCCAGCGTCTTGTATTCCTTCACCACGGCAGCGGCGAGCGTCATCCCGGTCGGCGGCGGCGTCAAACACGTAGAGATCAGCACGGGATTAGCTGAGCCAATCCGGGCCACTGCTTTCACCGCATCTGCCAAGCTCGTTCCGCATTACGACGATTACTGCGCAACGACAGCGGGATCGTTTCGATAATAGCCACGCACCCGCCCGGTATGATCAACAATCGCGAGATAAAAGAAATATGCTATGTAGCCGGCCCTAAGGACAGTGGATTCCCAGAAATGATCCACGACGCTTTGCGAAATCAGTTGCCCTGGGTTTGATTTATCGGGTATGAACGATTTCGTCTCAAGCACGCGATGCACCGGCTGGGTGATAACATCTTTTCCGTCGTAGAGGATAAAATTGGTCAGGAACGCCTCATAGCCAAAACCCATGGAGACGGAGCGAGCGCGCCATCGAATACTCGTAGCGACACTTTCATTTTCGGCACTGGCTTTGAGGTAAAGATACGGCGATTTATTGTAGTTCAGGTTATTGCCGTTTCGTATCACCATGTATAGATTTTCGTACTCCATCATAGGAGGAGCAGTTGGCGCATTGTTTTCGCCGTACCCCGCAATTATCGACTCACAATCCACGCCGATGAGTACATCCACGATATCGGACATCATATCCTCTCTTTACGTCTCGTCGCTATCCATAAAAACAAGCAACCGAAAACGACAGGTTTTTGCGATACAACCGGATCAATTAACCGCCAATGTCGATTGCAGTCGATAGTATCCTTGCAGGTTACCGTGGTGATCGAGCACTTTCACGCTCATTTCATATTTGACGTTTCCGGCTCCTTTGATCTCCGCCGCCCAAACAGTCTCTGTTTGCGTGCGGATTTCCGGCTGCACGGCGGTCTCGACCAAAGTTACCAATGGTGTCGGTCGATCGATCCACTGCATCACCGGTTGGCTTACGAAGCAGTTCGCAGTATCTTCAACTGACACGCCGGTGATCAAACAGTGATATTTCGCGTTGAATGTGAGAGAGGTCGCACGCCATAGCACCCATTTCGCACTAGTCACGGATGAGACACTGGCCGGTGGCAAAGGCGCCAGGTACCCGCTCACATTCGCAGCAAAAGTCCCCATGCAGTCGGCGTCAAGCATTACGGCCGCATCGACAGAATTATTTACCCCATGCTTCTGCAAAACATCGTCGACACTAATGACCGCCAACACGTTTCTCACAGCGTCAGTCATGATACGCGCTCCCTTGTAATGCAAATCAATCTTGCGGATCCCCAATATTCAGCGACGACTTCACCACGAAATACCCAACCACCGATGGCTTCGTTGCCGTCGTGAGATCGGCCACCATGAAATTGAGTGAATAATTCACCACCCCGGAATTCTCCATCTCCATTTCCCAGAAGATGTCGTTGACATTCGGTTGATGATTGAAGGCGTCAGGCATTAAATTGTTCGGATCGCGGACCAATTCTGTATAGGTAACCGCATGAAGCGCTGGCGCCTCCACATCAGCACTCTCTGATGGGTCGATAGTGATGCCGATAATCTCGCATTGGTAATGCCCCATCTGCAGGCACAGCTCGCGAAAGCGAACGAAAGTCGACGAATCTTCGCCCTCGGCCGTCACGTTGAGAACGAGTGCGTTGCTAGCCAATCCGCTCTTTACATACTGAGGTTCAGCCAGCATATAGATGCCTTTATCCACCAATAGGGGGCTGGTCTCGCTGGTACTGGAAAGCTTGTCCACGAAGGAGCTGATGTCTGCCACCGTCAGCACATTGACGATGTTCGTGCCGTCCGCATTGTCTTGGCTCATAAGTACCTCGGAATGTTTTTGATTAACCGTTGATAAGGAAATATGGGTCGATCTGGGTGTGCATTCTTACGGTTCCCTCCTGATCGACGACCATAAACATGACGTTGTATCCGATCGTCCCGTCACGAACGGCTCGTGATTCCCAGCAGCGGTCGATACCTTTCTGCACAACCGGTTTTGTCGCATCGGTCGGATCGGTAACGACAAGGGTAGTGGAGTAATGCCTGAGCAGCGGCGTTTCGACTTTCCCGGCGCTGTTGGGACTAAAATCGAATCCCGTGATCGGGCAATCGAACTTATGTCCGAGGTCTAGCGCAATCCAACGCCAGCGTATGATGTCGACAGCAGATTCCGTTTCCGTTCCAGTCGAAACATCAAGCTGCCAATTCCCGTTGTTCGCGTAAGCGTCGCCCTTCTTTGTTATAAAGAAGACGAACGAGCCGTCCACAACCTGGGGTTGTTGCAGGGATCCCGGGCCCGTCGTTGGCGCCGATGTCGACCCGGGTTGTCCATATTGTTTCAGAATCCCCTCGGCATCTGCGACCATCAAAATATCGATATGCGCCATCTCGGCCTCATTCTGTCTGGTTTAACCATATGACGGTGATAAATCACTTCTCGTCACTGTCCTTCCGCACAGTTGCAACGTTACTCGTTAGCCGCGCGCACCGACTTAGCAACAGTGTTAGGCATCAATTTAGGTTCGAGGATTACAATCGCGCGCCCTCCTCGTTTCGCCGTACCCGAAATTATCTCGGACTGCCAGATTTGGTCCCGGGTCGATTGAACGAACATGAATATTGAATCGACTCTCTAGCATCGCTCGAATATCACGGTACATGACGCTAACGACGCTCACCCTCGCAGATCGGCTAGTAGTCATCTGGGAATTTCCAGCGTAGCCCCCGCGTCCCGACCCCGCTGACGTCGTCTCACCTCCCTGCGCGCACGGTTGATGGAGCGAACGACCAGAATTTCCCTTGACTTAGTATCTTTAGATATATATCTTTAGATACGTCGTTCCATGAGGAGAACCCCATGCGTCATGCTCACCACTTTCGCTGCGCACCGCGCGCGGCCACGAACCGGGCGGCCGGCCTCGAGCGCGAAGACTACGCATTTGATGAATTGCGCACTGACTGGCACCGCGCCTACTATCGAGGCCGTTTCCCCGATGCTTCTTCTTTCTTCCATGGCCTCTGGCACGCAATCGGCCGCCATCGTCATCGCCATGGCGGCGGCCAGTTCTGGGGCGGCCGGGGAGAACACGGCTTCGGCGACGATGACGGTTTGACGCGGGGCCGCAAGTTCACCGGCGACGACTTGCAATTGATGCTGCTCGCGCTCATCGCCGAGGCACCACGCCACGGCTACGAACTCATCAAGGTGTTGGAAGCGCGTTCGAATGGCTTTTACGCGCCCAGCCCGGGTATGGTCTATCCGGCGCTCACTTACCTTGAGGAACTGGGTTATGTGACGGTGCAGCAGGAGGGAAACCGCAAGCGCTATGAAATCGCCGAAGCGGGCCGAGCGCATCTCGAAGCACACCGTGACGAGGTCGACGTGATGCTGGCCAAGCTAAGTTTTATCGCGAGCAAGATGGAGTCGATGCGGCGCGCCTATGCGGCCGATGATGACAACGGCGGCTTGGGCACCGAGGGCGGCCGCTGGCATCCCAAACTGATCCAGGCGCGCTACGCGCTGAAGCTGGCAGTGGTGCGGCATGCAGATGCCAGCGAAGCCGAACAGCGCCGCATCGCCGACATACTGCTGCGTGCCGCGGCCGAGATAGAGGGCAAAGCACAAGGATCCGGCAGTGAATCCACGCCCGCCTGACCGGGAAAACGCGGCATAGCACATCGCCATGCGCGGTTTCGCGCGTCGAGGCCGGCTCATCGACCTGCTGTGCCCACGCAAGACAGAACAAACAAGGACACCGAAGAATGTACGCACTGTCTCCCACCCGCGAGCGCCAGCTGATCTGGCTGCTCGCGCTCGTGCAATTCACGATCATCATGGACTTCATGGTCATGATGCCGCTCGGCCCGCAGATCATGTCCGCGTTCCACATCACGCCCGCGGCCTTCGCGGCAGCCGTATCGGCTTACTCGTGGTGCTCGGGACTGTCGGGGCTCTTCGCCGCAACTTATATCGATCGTTTCGACAGACGCAGGCTGCTGCTCGTCGCCTATGTGCTCTTTGCGCTCTCGAATCTAATCTGCGCGTTGACGACGAGCTACACGCTGCTGCTCACGAGCCGCGCATTCGCGGGCATCACGGGCGGTGTACTCGGTGCGGGGGTCATGGCCATCGTCGCCGATGTCGTTCCGGTCGCAAGGCGCGGCGCCGCCACGGGCGTCATCATGACCTCGTTCTCGCTGGCCGCCATCGCGGGTGTGCCCGCGGGCGTGCTGCTCGGCGCACATTTCGGCTGGGCCGCACCGTTCTGGCTGCTCGCGGCATTGAGCGCTTCGATCGGTTGCGTGGCGGCGCTCACCGTGCCTTCGCTCGTGGAGCATCTGCGCGCGGGGGCGCCGGCCATAGCCGATGCGCTGCCTGCCCTGTGGCGCATGCTCACGCGTGTGCGTCATCTCAAGGCGTTTGCGCTCACGTTCACGATGATGCTCGCGCACATGCTCGTCATCCCGTTCATTTCACCAGTGCTCGTGGCGAATCATGGCGTGGCGCCCGGCCGCATCTCATGGCTCTACATGGCAGGCGGAGCGGCAACGTTCTTCACCTCGCGCGCGGTCGGCAGGCTGTCGGACCGCCTCGGCCATCGGCGCGTGTTTCGCATCTTCGGGGCGCTAGCACTTTTGGCGGTCCTCGGCATGACGCACTTGCCCGCGTTATCGTTCGCCGTCATGGTGCCGTTCTTCGCGCTGTTCATGGTCATCAGTTCGGGGCGCATGGTGCCGCTGCAAGCCATCCTGACCACGGTGCCGGAGGCGGCCGAGCGCGGCGCTTTCCTGAGCGCCAACGGCGCGGTGCAGGCGCTCGGCACGGGTTTTGGCGCATGGATCGGCGGCATGTTGCTGTCGACCGATGCGGCCGGACATGTGCTCGGCTATGGCACGAACGGCTGGCTTTCCGTCTCACTCGCCGCGCTGGCGCTCGTGTGGATCGGCCGCGTCACGAGCGCGCCCGCGGCCCGCGAGCCGCTGCGCGTCGTGACGGACAGGGACGACATTGCGCCCGACGCCCGGCCAACGCTCGCATCAGAGGGCTGATCGAAGCCTGGGCGCCTAGGCAACATGCGCGGGCTTCGACTCGCGCTCGCCCGTACGCGCAAGGACCGGCGCGAGCGCCGCCCCCGTATGACTTTCGCGCACGCACGAGAGCGATTCCGGATCGGTCGCGGCCACGACAGTGCCGCCACCTGCACCGCCCTCCGGACCTAGATCGACGATCCAGTCGGCCTCCGCGATCACGTCGAGATCGTGTTCGATGACAACGACGCTATGCCCCGCATCGACAAGCCGATGCAGCACGCGAATGAGCCGCGCGACATCGGCCATGTGCAAACCGACCGTCGGCTCATCGAGCACGTAAAGCGTATGCGGCGCCTTCTGTCCGCGCCGCGTCACGTCATCGCGCACCTTGGCGAGCTCGGTCACGAGCTTGATGCGCTGTGCCTCGCCCCCGGATAACGTCGGCGAGGGCTGGCCCAGCGTCAAATAGCCGAGTCCGACATCCTTCATCAATTGCAGCGGGTGCGCGATGCTCGGCATGGCCGAAAAGAACTCGACCGCCTCATCGATCTCCATCGTCAGCACTTCGCCGATATTGCGTCCGCGCCACGTCACGGCAAGCGTTTCGGGGTTGAAGCGCTGTCCATGGCAGACATCGCAGGGTACTTTGACGTCGGGCAAAAAGCTCATGCCGATCGTTCGCACGCCCTGCCCTTCGCATGCGGGACAGCGCCCGTCGCCGGTATTGAACGAAAAACGCGAAGCCGCATAGCCACGCGCGCGCGCCTCCAGCGTATCGGCGAAGAGCTTGCGGATCGTGTCCCATACGCCGATGTACGTTGCGGGGCACGAGCGCGGCGTTTTTCCGATCGGTGTCTGATCGACTTCGAGCACGCGGTCGATGGCTTCAAAACCTGTCACCGCACGGCAACCCTGCCAACGATGTTCGACTTCGATCCGTGCGGGCGCATCCGTTGCGCTCGCAGCGCGCCCCGATCGGCGTGGGGCGGCGCTCGGCGCGGCACGTCGCGCTCGGCGTACCGCGGGCGATGACAGCACCGAGCGACCGACCGCGTCGAGCAGATTCGTCATCAACACATCGCGCGCCAGTGTCGATTTGCCCGAGCCGGACACGCCCGTGACGGCCACGAGGCGCGCAAGCGGAATGTCGACCGTGATATCGCGCAGGTTGTGAAGGTGCGCGCCGTGAACGGTCAGCCAGCGTTCGGGGGAACTGGGTGACGAGAGATCGGCCGTCGTCGCCTTCGTGCCCGTGCCCGTGCCCGTTTTCGTTTTGCCGTTGCCCCCACGACGTAACGGATGCACCGGGCGGCGCGGTTGCAGCGGATGAACGATCGGATGCGCGAGGAACTGCCCGGTCAGCGATTCCGGGTGCGTGGCTAGATCGCTCACCCCGCCCTCGGCCACCAGCCGGCCGCCGCGCTTGCCGGCACCGGGACCGATATCGATGATGTGATCGGCTCGCCGGATGGTGTCTTCGTCGTGCTCGACGACGACGAGCGTGTTGCCCTTGTCGCCCAACTGACGCAAGGCATCGAGCAAGATCCGGTTGTCGCGCGGATGCAGCCCGATGGTCGGTTCGTCGAGCACGTAGCACACGCCCTGCAGATTGCTGCCGAGTTGCGCGGCAAGACGAATGCGCTGCGCCTCGCCGCCCGACAAGCTCGGTGCCGCACGATCGAGGCTCAGATAGCCGAGCCCCACTTCTTCGAGAAACTGCAGGCGGCTCGCGATCTCGCTGACGACGTCGCGCGCGATCTGCGCATCGCGCCCCGCGAGCTCGAGCGAATCGATCCAGCGACGCGTCTCGGTGACGGTCCACCGGCCGATGTCGACGATCGAATGCGAATCGAACGTCACGGCCCGCGCGACCGCGTTCAGACGTGTGCCACCGCAATCGGGGCAAGGCGTATCGCCGACGTCCTCGGGTTCGAGCTCTTCGCTCGGCAAGCTCTGCTCGCGGCCGCGGCCATCGTCGGCAAATGCCGTATCGTCGAACGCGGCACGCTGCTCGCGCGTCAGCGCAAGTCCGGTTCCGACGCAGGTTTCACACCAGCCATGCTTGCTGTTGTACGAAAACATACGCGGATCGAGTTCGGGATAGCTCGTTGCACAGACAGGACAGGCCCGCTTGACCGACAGCACCTCGAGTTCGCCGAGATGCGCATGCTCGCCTCCCTGCGACAGCGTATCGGCAAGCCCGTCGAGCGGTGCCAGCAGATGCATGACGCCTTTACCAAGCTCCAGCGCCTGATCGAGCCCGCGGCGCAGCTCGCTCTCGCGGTCGGCGGAAATCACGAGGTCCGCCACCGGCAGCTCGATCGTATGTTCGCGAAACCGTTCGAGCCTCGGCCATGGGTCGACAGCAACGAACTGGCCGTCCACACGCAGATGCGTATGGCCGCGCGCCTTCGCCCACTTGGCGAGATCGGTATAAACGCCCTTGCGATTCACCACCAGCGGTGCCAGCAAGCCGACATGCTGGCCGGCATAGTCGCGCAGCAGCTTCGCGGCGATCGATTCGACGCTTTGCGGCGTAACGGCAGCACCGTCGTGGACGCAATGCTGCACGCCGAGCTTGACGTACAACAGGCGCAAGAAATGCCAGACTTCGGAGGTCGTTGCGACAGTGCTCTTGCGGCCCCCGCGAGACAGGCGCTGCTCGATCGCAACCGTTGGCGGGATGCCGTACACCGCATCCACCTCGGGCCGGCCGGCGGGCTGAACGATCGAGCGCGCATAGGCGTTCAGCGACTCCAGATAGCGGCGCTGCCCCTCGTGAAAAAGGATGTCGAAGGCCAGCGTCGATTTGCCCGAGCCGGATACGCCCGTCACCACACTGAACTTGCCGTGCGGAATGTCGACGTCGAGCGATTTGAGGTTGTGCTCGCGCGCGTTGACGATGCGAATGGCGTCGTCGCTCGCGACAGGCTGCCTTGCCCGCGCCGCTAACAATGCGGCCTGAAGCGGCACGCCGGTTTCGACATCGGCCGATGTGTGCGCCATCTCGCTCAGCGCGTCATCGTATTGGAGCAGCGCTTGCCCCGTATGCGACGCTGCGCATGCCTTCACGTCATCCACGGTGCCCGCCACGACGATCTGCCCGCCGGCGTCACCGCCCTCGGGGCCGAGATCGACGATCCAGTCCGCGGCGCGCACGACATCGAGATTGTGTTCGATGACGAGCAGCGAATGCCCGCGCGCGAGCAATTTGCCGAATGCGCGCATGAGCTTGGCGATATCGTCGAAATGCAGGCCGGTGGTGGGCTCGTCGAACATGAAAAGCCGCCCGCCCGGCGCTGACCCGGCGCCTGGCTTGGCCGCGGTCTCCGCCAGAAATCCGGCGAGCTTGAGCCGCTGTGCCTCGCCGCCCGACAGCGTCGGCACCGGCTGCCCCAGCTTCACGTACTCGAGCCCGACATCGACTATCGGCTCCAGCACGCGCAAGACGTCCGCATCGTTCGCAAACCACGCAACGGCCTCGCTCACGGTCAGTTCGAGCACATCGGCAATCGACAGCGCACGCGCACCGCGCTCGAGCTTCACCTCGAGTACCTCGGCCCGATAGCGGCGGCCGTCGCAGTCGGGGCATCGCAGATAGACGTCCGAGAGAAACTGCATCTCGATGTGCTCGAAACCGGAGCCGCCGCACGTCGGGCATCGGCCATCGCCCGAATTAAAACTGAACGTCCCGGCCGTATAACCGCGCTGCAGCGCGAGCGGTGCCTTCGCGAACAGCTTGCGGATTTCGTCGAAGGCGCCGACGTAGCTCGCCGGATTGGAGCGCGCGGTCTTGCCGATCGGCGATTGATCGACGAACACCGCATCGGCGATCCATTCAGCACCGCTCAGCGCCCGGTGCGCTCCCGGCGTCTCCGTGGCTTTGCCAAGTTGGCGCGCAAGTGCGGGATAAAGGACGTCCTGGATCAGCGTCGACTTGCCCGAACCGGAGACGCCCGTTACGCAAACGAGCCGTGCAAGCGGAATCTCCACGGTCACGTCGCGCAGGTTGTGCTCGCTCGCGCCAGCGAGCACGAGCCGCGGCGTCGATGCGTCGACGGGCCTCCCAGCCCAATGCGTCGCATCGGCGACGTGCCGCCGCGAACCGAGATAGTCGCCGGTCAGCGTCGGCGCGGTGCGAATGTCGTCAGGCGCGCCGTCATAGACGATCGTGCCGCCGCGCTCACCGGGCCCGGGTCCCATGTCGATGAGTCGGTCGGCCGCGAGCATCACCGATGGATCGTGCTCGACGACGACGAGCGTATTGCCGGCATCGCGCAAACGCCGCATTGCTTCGACGATACGGTTCAAATCGCGCGGATGCAGGCCGATGCTCGGCTCGTCGAGGACGAACAGCGTCTTCGTGAGCGACGTGCCGAGCGCGGTCGTCAAATTGATCCGCTGCACCTCGCCGCCCGAAAGCGTGCGGCTTTGCCGGTCGAGCGTCAGATAGCCGAGCCCCACATCGCAGAGGTACTTCAGCCGCGTACGCACTTCGGCGATCAGCAGCTTGAGCGCATCGTCGAGCAAGGCGCTCGGCAAGCTCAGCGTGTCGAAGAACTGGCGGATGCGCGAGATCGGCAACAGCATCACGTCGTGCACGGTCAGCCCAGGTAACGCATGCAATTGCGCCGGCGTCCATGCCGTACCGTTCGGCATGAACCGCAACTCCGGCGCAAGCACCGCATCCGCGTTTTCCTTGGTGCCGAGCCGCCACAGCAGCGATTCGGTCTTCAGCCGCGCGCCGCCGCAGGCCTCGCAGGGCGTATAGCTGCGATATTTCGACAGCAGCACCCGGATGTGCATCTTGTAGGCTTTCGATTCCAGATAGCCGAAAAACCGGCGCACGCCGTACCAATGGCGCTGCCATGCGCCGTCCCAATCCGGAGAGCCTTCGATGACCCACTCGCGTTCGGCCTCGGTGAGCTCCGACCACGGCACGTTCGTCCGAACGCGAGCGCGTGCGGCGTAACGCATCAGGTCGTCCTGGCACTCCTTCCAGGCCGGCGTCTGCATCGGTTTGACCGCTCCGCCCGCGAGCGTCTTGCGCGCATCGGGAATGACGAGCCCGAGATCCACGCCGATGACGCGGCCAAAGCCGCGGCAAACCTCGCACGCGCCGTAGGCCGAGTTGAACGAGAACAGTCCGGGTTGGGGATCCGCATAACGCAAATCGCTGTCCGGGCAGTGCAGTCCCGTCGAAAACCGCCAGATGAGCGGCGCCGCCAGATCCTCAGCCGCGCTCGCCTTCGCGCTCCGGTCCGGTTGCTCGGAGCGCCCCGCACCCTCCGCCAGCACATAGACGTTCACTCGACCTGCACCACGCTTGAGCGACGCTTCGATCGCCTCGACCACACGTACCTTCTCGGTTCCATGAATACGAAACCGGTCGGCCACGACATCGAGCACCTTGCGCACGCCGCCGCTCGTTTGCTGCTCGCGCTCGGCCTGCACACGCGTATAGCCGCTCGCGGACAGCCACTCGCCGATCTCTTCGGCACTCGCGCTTTCGGGCAACTCGACGGGGAACGTGACGACTACGCGCGGGTTGTCCTGGACGGTGCGCTCGAGCAGCTCGGCGTAGATGGTCTCGGGCGTATCGTGACGCACCGGTTGCGCCGTCACCTTGTCGAAAAGTTGTGCCGCGCGCGCATACAGCAGCTTCAGGTGATCGTTGAGCTCGGTCATCGTGCCGACGGTCGAGCGCGAACTGCGCACCGGATTCGTCTGGTCGATGGCAATCGCCGGCGGCACGCCGTCTACCCGGTCGACCTGCGGGCGATCCATACGGTCGAGAAACTGGCGTGCATAAGCGCTGAACGTTTCCACGTAGCGGCGCTGCCCCTCGGCGTAAAGGGTGTCGAACACCAGGCTCGACTTGCCCGATCCCGAGGGTCCGGTGACAACGGTCATCTCCCCCGTACGCAAATCGAGATCGATATTTTTGAGATTGTGCTGACGAGCTCCGCGAATGCGGATCACTCCGAAAGTCATGGAACGGTCCCTCTATACGCGCGTGCTGCGCTTCAATTCGATGTCGTCGCTCGCCATTTCGAGACAAGCGGCGGTCAGGGGTGCAATGATAGTCCCGCGCGCGGCACTGCGTTGCACCCGCGCGCGACGTTTCTTCGTTTGTTTCGGGTGTCATCGGCGCCAATAAAGGCGCGCGTCGATTGCTCGCGCAATGCGGCTAATGCGACGTTTTCGGCGATGCGGCGAAACGGGGCGAAACAGGGCGAAACGGGGGGAATCAGCTCGCGTTTCCCAGTGCCTGCGCCACGCGTTCGCGCAGCACCGGCACGAGCTCGCGCTCGAACCACGGATGATGCTTGAACCAACCTTGGTTACGCGGCGACGGGTGCGGCAGCGGCAGCCGTGCAGGGCCGTAGTCGCGCCATGCCGCGACGGTTTCCGTCAGCGTCGCGCGCCGGTCGCTCCGTAGAAAATGCTGCTGCGCATAGGCGCCGATAAGCAGTGTCAGCTCGATATGCGGCAGTTCCGCCAACACCCGGTCGAGCCATAGTGCCGCACATTCGCGGCGCGGCGGCAAATCGCCCGATGCGCCGCGCCCCGGGTAGCAATACGCCATTGGAAGCAACGCGATGCGTCGCTCATCGTAAAAAAGCGCGGGGTCGACCGCCATCCACTCGCGCAGGCGCTCGCCGCTGCGGTCGTTCCACGGTATGCCCGTGGCATGCACGCGCGAGCCGGGTGCCTGCCCGACGACGAGCACGCGTGCGCCGCGGCCAACCTGCAAAACGGGCCGGGGGCCCAGCGGCAGATGCGACTCGCAAGCGCGGCACGCGCGGATTTCGGTCAACAATGCGGACAGACGAGAGGAGGAGCGGGAGGACATCGAACTCGATCGAACGGCTGCGTCGTTCGCGGTTATCGGCGGTGCGAGAGCTTGCGCTCGAGATAGTCGCGCAGCGCGACGGCCTGATTATGCTCCGGATCGCGCGCGCCATAGACGAGCGTGATCGGGCCCTGTGACGCCGCTTCCAGCAGCGGCTCCCATGCTGCTCGATTGGCATCGAGTTCGGCGCGGTAGCGCTCGACGAAGTCGTCCCAACGCTGCGGGTCGTGGCCGAACCATCGTCTCAGCTCATTGCTCGGCGCGACATCGCGAAGCCATTGTTCGATGCGCAAAGCATCCTTCCTGATGCCGCGCGGCCAGACCCTATCGACGAGATAACGCGCACCGTCGTCGTCTCCCGGCGGGTCGTACGCCCGCGCCACACCGATTCGAACGTGCTTCATCATGCCCTTCTTGCCATGTGTCGAGTTCAAGCCGAGCCGTGCATCCCCGTGCCGCTACGCCTTCGCTTGCTCGAGTGCCGCATCGAGCGCACGCGCGGCGGCGCGATCGCCTGGCTTGACCAGCGCGGCGCGCAGTACGATCTGCCGGTTGTGCCCGGCCGCGGCGGGGGAATCCCATATCAATTCGACGTGCGAGCGGCGTGCCTGCCCGCCCCCCTGCGGCAGGCGCGCCGCCGGTGCGGGCCCGCGACGCGCGGTCGCGGGTTCGCTCACGAGCGGATGAGCGGTTTCGATGGCTTCGCTTGGGGACCACTTCACGGAAAGCTCCCGCATATCGTACTGACCGAGCTTGCGGCTTTCGATCCAGACGACAGCGGTCTGCGCAGCAGCATCGAGCGCGATCGCATAGCGCCCGATCGCAAAGCGCCGTGCGGCGACATTCGTGCGCCAAAGCGGGCGCGGCCGGCAAATCCAGAGTACGGCTGCATACAGTGCGGGCCCGACGACGAGCCACCCGTTGGTCTCGGTCACCGCATACACCGTGTCATGCCAGCCCGCCTGCCACGCAAAAAGGCCGATGGACCAGATCGCAAAGGCGAGCCCGAGCAGGGAAAAGAGCCGAAGGGCCTGACGCAACCGTTGCGGCAACGGATGAAACGGCCGTTCGGCACGAGCCCGCGCCCCTGGCAGGACGATCAGCAAAAACAAAAAGACAACGTTGACAGATGCCCAAGGCGAAGAGCTCATCGCCGAAAAAGCAGCGCCATAACCCATCTGGGCCATCGAAAACAACCATCGCGCAAGAAGGACGAGCCCGATCGCGCGCAGCGCAAAGACCGTCCCGGCGCCTGGCGCCGGGTTCTCCCGCGAACGGTTCGGTCTCGTCAACTCATCCTCCTCTGAACGGACGGCACAGGGTCTGTCTCATGGCTGCCACGCGCTGTGGCAGCGCCATTATAGGAAGCCGCGCGGCACATGCCCGAAATGCTGCGGCAGCGCAGCACCGGCCGCGCGATCTTTCGCGCATAAAACAAACGCCCCACCTGCCGCTGGGGCAGACGGGGCGTGACACACCGGCACTCGGGCCCCGGCGCCGATCGCGCCAGCGACCCGGCACGGCCGGCACTCAACCGGCCGCGACTTCGCGCAGAACGGCGCGGCGCTTGCGGTGCAAGAGAGTCTCGTACGACGCGATGTAGTTCTGCGCCATCACCTTCGACGTAAAGCGCTGCTCGAAAGCCTTGCGTACCGTTTCGCGCGGCAGCGTATGCAGGCGGTTGACGGCAGCAACAGCCGACAGTTCGTCCTCGACCACGAACCCCGACACGCCGTTTTCGATGACTTCGGGTACCGAGCCGCGCTTGAACGCGATCACGGGCGTGCCGCAAGCCATCGATTCGATCATGACGAGCCCAAACGGCTCCGGCCAGTCGATCGGGAACAGGAGCGCATGCGCGCCGCCGAGGAACTCGGCCTTTTCCGCCTCGCTGATTTCGCCGATGTACTCGACGTGCGGCAACGACATCAACGGCTTGATCTGCTCTTCGTAGTAAGCGCGGTCCGCCTTGTCGAGCTTCGCCGCGATCTTGATCGGCATGCCCGCCTTTTCGGCGATGCGGATTGCCGTATCGACACGCTTTTCGGGCGAGATCCGCCCGAGGAACGCCAGATAGCTCGGCTTGATGTCGGTGCGGGGCATCAGCAGGTTCTCGGGCAGCCCGTGATAGACGGTGGACAGCCAGTGCGCCTGCGGCAGCGGCGTACGCTGGTTATCGGAGATCGACACCACAGGTACGTCGTTGAACGTATTGAAGATCGGCTGCAGTTCCGGCAGATCGAGGCGGCCATGCAACGTCGTCAGGTGCGGCGTGGGCTGCCGCGAGAACAGCGAGAACGGGTAATAGTCGATATGGAAATGCAGCACGTCGAAATCCTGCGCCCGGCGGTGCACTTCCTCGAGCAGCAGCATATGCGGAGCCATCGTGTCGCGGATCGACGGGTCGAGCCGCAGTGCCTGCGGCCAGAACGCCTCGAGCTTCGCCGATGTCTGGGAATCGCCGCTCGCGAACAGCGTCACATCGTGCCCGAGCTCGACCAGCGCTTCAGTCAAATAAGACACCACGCGTTCCGTCCCGCCATACAGTTTCGGGGGAACCGCCTCATGCAAAGGAGCGATTTGAGCGATCCGCATAGTGATGAACTCCTAATAAAAATTCAGGCAAAAAAGACTGCTGTTTCTTGGAAGCGAATCGCCCGCTTGGCGACGCGAACGGCCGGCTATTGCCTATTGCCGCTGACCCGCTGCGCTCATTTCTCGTTCAGACTTGCGGTGGTTCGCCTGATTGTGATCTTCCTTCTGGAAGCAATCACGGAGCCCGTTTCCGGGCGAGCTGGCCGATGGGCCGGCACGCCGCGAGCGCGAAGCTCTGGACGGGTTAACGCACCGCCTGCATAACCGTTGACCGGGTCGGCAGGAATTTCTAGGGGCTAACCCGTAGCGCGATTATCCTGCCGCTGCACTGCAGCACCGTAAAGGCTTTCAGAAATTTTACATTGTTACAATCAAGAAACACTCTGTCAATCCCGCTGTGCCGAGCGTCGCCTACACTGGGCGTCTGTGTCCTGCCGAATCCCGTTTCGGGGCGTCGATGCGCCCTTGCAGGCCATGCGCGGTCGTCCACGCGCCGCATTGGCCCGCGCTGCTGCATGCGAAGCGGGCAGCCCCTCGGCGATCCGGTAATCTTGACCGATTCCGGCGCCGTTTGAGTCGTGTCTCCATAGCGGACGTCGCCGCACGTGGCGGTCCCGACAAGCCCGGCATGAGCCGTGCAACGCCTCGTTGTGCGTTGTGCTCATCCAACGCTTGCATCGAGGCGCCCGTCCGAACCACCCATGATTACGCGGATGTTTACAATGGCGGCTTGCCAAACCATCTCGATATTGGCTCGCGGTGCGCCATCCGCAGACTATCCTTTTCATGACTTCATCCGTTTTGCGTACACCGCACGAACAATTGGAACATTTGACCGTCGCCGAGCGTAACGCCCGCGATGCGAAGCTTTCGAGCTACGCGGATCGGCCCCTCGCCTTCCTGATGAGTTACATCCGCCGTCACCCGTTCGCGCACGCGATCGTGCTGACGAGTGTGTTCGCGGCTGTCAGTTGCGCGCTCGCCTCGCAATATGCGATCAAACATTTGATCGACGTGCTGGCGGCCGGCCGGAATCACCCGGGGGCGCTGTGGGGCGCATTCGCCATCCTCGTGGGGCTGATTGCCGCCGACAATCTGCTCTGGCGCATCGGCGGCTGGGTCGCGGCGCATGTGTTCGTGAACGTGACCGGCGACTTGCGGCGCGATCTGTTCCAGTACCTGAGCGGCCATTCGCCCACTTACTACGCCGAACGGCAGCCCGGCACGCTCGCGAGCCGCATCACGGCGACGTCGAACGCGGTCTATACGTCCGAAAACACGATGGCGTGGAACGTATTGCCTCCTTGCATCGCCGTGATCGGTGCGATCGTGATGATCGTCACCGTCAACCCGATCATGGCGCTCAGCCTGATGCTCTGTTCGGCCATTCTGTCCGTCGTGCTGTTCAAGCTCGCGGGGCGCGGCTCATCGAGGCATCATCAGTTCGCGGCCAAGGCCGCGGCAGTCGACGGCGAGCTCGTCGACGTCATCGGCAACATGGGCCTCGTGAGAGCCTTCGGTATGACGCTGCGCGAGCAAAAACGCTTCGGCGCCACCGTACAAGCCGAAATGGCCGCCCGTCAGGAATCGTTGCTCTACCTCGAACGGCTGCGGCTCCTGCATGCGGGCGTCACCGCGCTGCTCTCGGCCGGCCTGCTCGGCTGGGCGCTTTGGCTCTGGAATCAGGGCCGCGCCACCTCGGGCGACATCGTGCTCGTGAGTTCGCTCGGTTTCACGATTCTGCACGGCACGCGCGATCTGGCCGTCGCGCTCGTCGACGTGACGCAGCACATTGCGCGGCTGGCCGAAGCCGTCAAAACGCTTTTGGAGCCGCATGGCATGCCCGATCGAGAGGATGCGGTGCCATTGCGCACGAGCGGCGGCAGGGTCGACTTCGAAGGGGTGACGTTCGCCTACCCGCGGCGGCGTCCGATTCTCGATCACTTCGATCTGCATATCGCGGCAGGCCAGCGCGTGGGGTTGGTCGGCAAGTCGGGCGCCGGCAAATCGACGGTGCTCGCGCTATTGCAGCGCTTTTACGAGACACAGGGCGGGTCGATCGAGATCGACGGGCAGGACATCGGTTCCGTCACGCAGGAAAGCCTGCGTCATGCGATTGCACTCGTGCCGCAAGACATTGCGCTGTTTCACCGAACCGTCTACGAAAACATTGCCTACGGTCGCCCCGACGCCACGCCCGACGAAGTCCGCGCGGCCGCGCGCGAAGCGCGCTGCACCGACTTCATCGAGGCGATGCCCGACGGCTTCGACACGATCGTCGGCGATCGCGGCGTCAAGCTGTCCGGCGGTCAGCGGCAACGGATTGCGATCGCACGCGCCATCCTCAAAAACGCACCGATCCTGCTGCTCGACGAAGCCACTTCGGCACTCGACAGTGCCTCCGAAGAAGCGATTCAACAAGCCCTCGACCGGCTCATGGTCGGGCGCACGGTGATTGCGATCGCGCACCGGCTTTCGACGCTGCAGAACTTCGACCGGATCATCGTGATGAGTGCCGGCAAGGTTATCGACGACGGCTCGCCCGAAGAACTGCGCAACCGTCCCGGCATCTATCGCGACCTGCTGGCGAAGCAGCACGGCAAAGGCGTGGTGCTGCATCCGGGCGGACGCAAAGTCGGCGAGCACGTTGCATAGCGCATCGATGCGCCGGCCTGCTGAGTCGGAACAGGAACGCGAGCCGGCTACCGGCCCAGTTCAGGCCACCACCGCCTTGCGCGCCGCTCGCGCTCGCACGGCCCGTGGCTTGTCGGCCGCACCCCGGTTGAGATCGCGCAGAAAATTGTCGCGCCAGATGGAGACATTGTTGTCGCGCAACTGGGCGATCATGTCGCGATAGCGCGCACGGCGCTCCGCGAGCGGCATGGCGAGCGCCTCGCCGAGCGCGTCGGCCATTCCATCCACATCGATCGGATTGACGATCAGCGCGGCGGTGAGCTCTTGCGCGGCGCCGGCGAACTGCGACAGAACCAGCACACCCGGATCGTCGGGGTCTTGCGCCGAAACGTATTCCTTCGCCACCAGATTCATCCCATCGCGCAGCGGCGTCACATAGCCGACATGCGACTGGCGAAAGAGCGCCGCGAGCACCTGGCGTTCGTATTGCCGATGGATGTAGCGGATCGGCGTCCAATCGAACTCCGCGAAACGCCCGTTGATTCGGCCCGACTCCGCTTCGAGCCGCAGGCGAATGTCCTGATAGGCGTGCATATCGGCCCGCGTCGGCGGGGCGATCTGCACGAACGACACCCGGTTGCGAAATGCCGACGAGCGATCGAGCAGGCGCTCGAATGCGCGAAACCGTTCGACGAGACCTTTCGAATAATCGAGCCGGTCGACGCTCATGATCAGTTGTCGATCGTGCAGCGTGGCTTTCATCGTGCGCACCGGTTTGCCGCGCGCTCCAGCCTTCGCCAATTGCGCGATTTCATCGGGATAGACGCCGATTGGATAGGCAGCCGCGCGCAGCGACCGGCCGAAGGCGCGGATCGATGCCGGCTGCGTGCCGTCCGTGTCGTCCACCTGCCCTGCGGCTTCGTGCACGATGTAGTCGCAAAACGCACGCAGATCGGGCCGGGTCTGAAAGCCGAGCAGATCGAATGCGCACAGGGCTTTGACGAGATCCCGATGAGGCGGCACCGAAAGCAGGACCTGCGCCGCGGGAAACGGGATATGCAGAAAAAAACCTATACGGTTCTTCACGCCCGCCTCGCGCAACGCTTCGGCGAACGGAATCAGGTGATAGTCGTGCACCCAGATGACATCGTCGTCGCGCAACAGCGGTACGAGGTGCCCCGCAAGCCAGGCATTCACGCGCCGATAGCCTTCGAACTCGTGACGATCGTAATGCACGAGGTCCGCGCGATAGTGGAACGCGGGCCATAGCGTCGCATTCGAAAAACCGCGGTAGTACTGATCGTAATCGCGCCTTGCAAGCCCGACGGTGGCAAATGTGACGGGCCCGTGTTCGACGAGCTGGATCTGCGGCTGCCCCGACGACAGCACTTCGCCGCTCCAGCCGAACCACATGCCGCCGGTCTCCTTGAGCGCGTCGTAGACGCCGACTGCGAGACCGCCGGCGGCCGGGCCGCCCTCGGAAATCGGCGCGACGCGGTTCGAAACGATGATCAGGCGACTCATGAATTGCCGCGTGAAGCTGCTACCAGCGAAGCGAGCCACGCCCGAAATGCGTCGACCGACTCGATTCGCGCGCGCGCCGACGTGTCGCCCTCGCCCACCTTGATCGACAGGCCGCCGCGCGCGTTCACGACGGCGAAGCCTTTTTCGTCGGTGAGATCGTCGCCGGCGAACAGGGGTATGCGCCCCGCAAAAGGCGGCTCGTCGAGAAACGCGGCGAGCGCACGGCCCTTGTCGACGTTCTTCGGCTTGATCTCGTAGACCATCTTGCCCGGCTGCAGGACATAGGCATCGGCATGCTCGCCCACGAGCCGCTCCGCTGCCTCACGCGCGACAGGCTCGGCAAGCGGCGCGTTGCGGTAGTGCAGCGCAAGCGACGCGCCCTTGATTTCGAGCAGCATGCCGGGATGTAGGGTCACGAGTTCCGCGAGCGCGCGCTCCATGCGCACGAGGCGTGCATCATCGAAGCCGAGGCGCATGACGTCGCCCGCCGCATCGCGCCGTTCGGCGCCATGCAGCCCGGCCACCGGCAAATCGAACATGCCGAGAAAGCCGTCGATACTGTCGATTCCCCGCCCCGAGACAACAGCCACGGCGCCTCGCGAGAGGTACCGGAGTTCGGCGAGCGTATCGAGCAGCGTGGGCGGAACGATCACGCCGTCAGGCGTGGAAGCGAGATCGACGAGCGTGCCGTCGAAATCGAAGAAAAACGCGGTCTCGGCAGGAGACAGGAAAGCCGGTAACGATTGCATCAGCAGAGTTCGTAAAGCGGCCCGGGGGGATGCCCGAACCCGAAAAGTAGAGGCATCTTACCGCGCCTTGCCGGCGATTTCGAGAAAATGGGTCGCAAGACTGCCCGGCAACGCGTCCGTTCGATGACCGCTCGGTGAAACAGATGGCTCGGCATTTTTCTGCGACAAATTGTCTCGACGTGCCCCGTCGCGGCTTCGCCGCCTGCAGCGGCACGGCTTTTGCGCTATAGTCGCAGGCGCTTCCCGCCCTGCGTCGAACGCGCTTGCGACGGTGCTCGGCCTTCGCCCGCCTGCATTTCTCGAGCCTCGGATGCCGCCCCATTCCCCTGCCGCCGGTTCGCCTTTAGAGGCACAGCCCTCATCGCTTTCTCCCGTGCAATCGCGAAATCGGTCGCTGCGTCGCGTAGTGCGGCTCGCGGCGACCGCGATGCTTGCCCTGCTCATGGCGGCGTGCTCCGAGCGCGGGGCGCCGTGGCAGTTGACGAATGTCAGCGGGCACTTGCCCGATCTGCAATTCTCACTGACCGGCGACGACGGCAAGCCCATCGACGCATCTGCCTTCAAGGGGCAGACGACACTCGTTTATTTCGGTTACACGCACTGCCCCGATGTCTGCCCCGAGACGATGGCGCGTCTGATGCAGGTCCTGGCCAAACTTCCGTCCAAGGACGCCGGACAGGTCCGCATTCTTTTCATCTCCGTCGATCCGGCCCGCGATACGCCGCAGTTGCTGCGCGAATACGTCGGCGCGTTCGATGCGCAACACGCGCGCGGTCTGACAGGAAGCGACCGACAGATCGAATCGCTTGCAAGGCGCTATCGTGTCGCTTACCAGATGGAGAAACGCGACCCGAAGGGCAATTACGAGGTCACGCACAGCTCGGCCGTCTATATTTTCGATGCGCAAGGCCATGCCCGGCTGCTTGCCACCGACCACGACTCGCCGGACGCGATCGCGCACGACCTGCGCCGCATCGTGGAAGGCGATGCTTGATATTTCCGATCTGCTCAGGAGCTCAATGGCTATGAACCGACGAACGACAACGCTGCGTTCCATTCGCGCTGCCGCTTTGGGGATATCGCTCGCTTTCACCCTTGCAACGGGGGCGGAGGCAGCCGAAACCGTGCATGCCTCCAACGCCTGGGTGCGGTGGTTACCGAACAAGCTGCCGGCGGCCGGATATGTGACGCTGACGAATAGCGGCGATAAACCCGTCGACCTCGATCTGGACCACGTGACGAGCCCCGATTACGGCAGCGTCATGCTTCATCAGACGGTGTCGAACGGATCGACGTCGCAAATGGAAATGGTCGAGAAAGCAACCGTTCCCGCACACGGTGTATTGAAGATCGCACCGGGCGGCTATCACTTCATGCTCGAGGAGGCCAAGCGCAAGATCGCGCCCGGCGATACGGTGCATTTGCGCATGAAGTTCTCCGACGGCACGACGCTCGACACACCGTTCGCCGTGAAGTCGCCTGGACAGGCTCAGTAAGCGGCACGCCGGACATCCAACTCTGCACACGATGAATCTGTTGTACTGGCTCGAACCCTGGGAGCCGTCGCCGACGGTCGTGGTCGCCATCCTCTGTGCGGCGGTACTGTTTTTGCGTGGCGCACGGCGCGCGCACGTTTCGGTTGCGCGGCGCATCGCGTTCTGGTTCGGGCTCATTGCGCTCTATGTCGCGCTGCATACTCGGCTCGACTACTACTTCGAGCATGAGTTTTTCATGCACCGGTTGCAGCATCTCGTGCTGCATCACCTCGGGCCGTTCTTCATTGCATGGTCGTATCCGGGCGCGGCACTACGTGCGGGCATTCCATTTCGCTGGCGTCAGCGCTTCGTCAATCCAGCGATGGGCACGAAGCCGATGCGCGCGGTGCTCGATACCGTATTTCATCCGGTTGTCGCAGTCGTGCTCTTCGTGGGGCTGATCTATTTCTGGCTCTTTTCGCCGATTCATTTCAAAGCCATGCTCGACTGGCGGCTTTACCGAATCATGAATTGGAGCATGGTCATCGACGGGTTGCTCTTCTGGTGGCTCGTGCTCGATCCACGGCCCGCGCCGCCCGCACGCCTTGCCGCGGGACGGCGCCTCATCATCGTCATCGCGGCAATCCCGCCGCAAATCGTGCTCGGCGCACTCATCTTCTTCACGCCGCATGAGCTATATCCGATTTACTCGATTTGCGGCCGCGCATTCACATGGTTGAGCCCAATCCGCGATCAACAGATCGGCGGCCTGCTACTCTGGATCCCGGGTTCGATGATGAGCGTGTTCGGCGCGTTGATCGCGCTGCGCCATTGGATGCGGTTGTCGGCCCGCGCGCGGCTCATCGAAGAGCGCGCACGTGGGCATGTGAAGCCGACACCGCAGAGTGTGCCCCGCTTTGAGCCCGGAGGCTAGGCGGAACGCATCCAGATGTGAGGGATGCCGTCTTCATCGTGGATATCCGATGACGGTTTAAAACCGAAGGCACCGTAAAAGGCTTGCAGATGCGCCTGTGCATGAAGGCTGATGGCGATACCGGGCCACTGCGCGGTGATATGCGTTCGTACCCGTTCGAGCATGGCACTGCCGAGTCCGATGCCGCGAAATCCCGCCGTGGTCAGCACGCGGCCGATGCGGACATCGGGTTCGTTTTCGTCGGGCAGCAATACGCGAAGGTAGCCGGCCAGCTCGCCGTTGGCCGCGTAGGCGAGCAAATGCCAGGCCTCTTTGTCGAGGCCGTCGACATCGCCATAGACACAGTTTTGCTCGACGACGAAAACTTCGTTGCGCGCGGCGAGAAAGTCATAGACTTCCGCCGGCGTGAGGTCAGAGAAAAACTTCCAACGCCATTCGAGGGCTTCCAGCGTCGTAGGGGATCGAGCGGTCATGGGGTGGCAATCGCTGTAATTCGTCTTCGGTAATTCGCGATTATCCGGTGAGCCGCGACCGAAAGCTACCCCGGCAGGCGGGCGGATTCGCCAGCGCAATACAGGCGCGGCCCACCGCCGCCTTTCGAGGTCAATCTTCGGGCTCGTCGTCCGTATACTCGACTACGAAACGGTGAAGCCACTCGCGGAAGCTCCGAGCGACTAGCGTTCGCTGGTCATCGTCGTGCCAGACCCGGATGACTTGTCCCACAGTGCCACCCTCCGCCGGATCGAAATCGAGACACAGATGGTCTCCCGCACCATTCGACGTAAACGGAATCCATTTGAGGTTGTACCAATCGTCTTTGATGCCATCGTCCGGCTCGGCACTGCAATCCTCAAAGTCACCGCTCACGACGAGCTTGTGCCAAACCTTCCATGCGTTCAGGATGTCCCGGCCGGATAGCAGACTATCGCCGTCGAAGAAATCGCCGGCGATCCCCGGTTGTCCATTATGGATTTTGAGGCTCTCGATAAAGTCCTCCGGCAGCTCGATGTCGAGTGCTGCTTCGAGCGACCGTATGTCCTCGTCGCCTGCTCCGGCGTTCAACCCGCCCGGAATCTCTTCGGGGTGGTCCGCAAGCCACGGATCCAGGCGAGACCAGGACTCGGAAACCGTCAAGGACGGACTTACGATTTGTAGTTCCACTTGCTTTTCCTCCTGTTTGGGTAGCGGCTCTTCGATTAGAGAGGGCAACGCACGATTGGCTTGACCCGGCTGCCGCGTGGCATCGAGCCGGAGAAAATGAATGCGACTACCTGCGAGAAGGCGCGTCGCGCCTGCAGGGATCGCCGCGATGGTTTCGGCTTCGATAAACGGTGTAATGAGGTGAGGCCGTTGATCGGAAAGCGGATCGATCAGCGGCTCGCCACGTGGGCCCCAAACAATGCGCGCCCATAGCATCGCGTTCAGTTTCGGATCGCGTTCGACATCACGAGCCAGTTCACCGATTTCCCAATGCGGGCCAGCGGATTCGACGAATTTGTAGGGAAAAACTTCGACAAACTCGTACAGATCGAGAATGCGCCGCACCACTGTGTGCATCAGCATGGCAACCGTGCCAGGCTGGCCCGGCAGGTTGACGAGCGTGGCTCGATCAACATGGCCAATGCCGCAGCGTCCCACGAGTCGGCCGGCCTCGTTCCAAACGTCAACCATCTCGGTCCACTTGGGAGAGCGCTCGTCGCTGAGTGCAAAATTGACGGTTTCCCCTCGAATCTGCTTGAGATCGAGTTTATTATCGGGCCAACCTCCGAACATCTGCAGATCGTTTAGCCCAATGCGGGCGTATGGCTCGACTCCGAGCAGGCCACTGCCGATGATGAGGTCATACCGCGCCGCGAGTTCCCTGATGCGCTGTTGATACGCGAGTTCCGCTTCCCTCGTGGGGCCACTATGCCGATTCGGCCTCTGAGGAGGCGCAATAAATTCGATCGCCGGTACATCGTGGCCCCATTGTTTGAGCAACGAACGCACGTATGCGCCGCATGAGTCGGGAATTTGCCAGCACTCGCGCGCTGCGTCGGGCGCACAGCGCTCATAGCTCGATACCACGACACCGATGCGCGGACGCTTCGCAACTTTGATCGTGCGGACTCCCGCCGCTATCAGGAGTGCCTGACGCTCCGCCGTGATTCGCTGCCCTTTTCCAAGCAAGGTAGTGCCCGCTGCAAATTCGCTGCCGCGCGCACGGATATGCGCCCCCGCAGACGGAGGTTCTCTCAGCCAAACCTGGCGAAAGCCTCTACCGGTGGGAGGCTTGTTCTCTTCGATCGAAACAACCGTATCGGCGTTTTTTGGCAACGGGCTATGGGCGTGGACTTCGATAACCTCGTTGGGTAAGAGCGAACGGACTACCGGTCTGTCGACCCGTCGCTCAAGCCTCCCGTGCGCCTGATCGAGCTCAAAGACAACGGGGCGCCGCAGTGTCGCCGCACTTCCGTCGCTAGCACGCATCGCGTATCCGCGGCACGATGCGACCGGCCATCGAGGTACGTCCTCGGGCGCTGTCACCGGCTCAGCGGTCACCCGCAGACACGCCTCTTCGATTGCGATGGTCTCCGCTTGCAGCCCCCGCGGAATCGCTCGCCGGCACCCCTCGTAAACGAGCCCAAGCCACGCTGGAAATGATGAATGGTCTGCCATGATCAGCCTCGTGTACTCCCTATTTGTTGTGGATGTCACACTCGTCCGGCGCAGTACCCTTCGTTCCCTGAGGCTCAACGTCTATATAAAACTTCTCGCCATCCAGCACTCGTTGGGATGCAAGAAAGCATCCAAACAGTGCTCCAGCCCGGCGGTTGTCACTAGCATCGATCCGTTTCACCGAGAACTCGTTTCCGTCGGCTCCTTGGTTCGTCGCGGCAAAGGGGTATTCATCACAATCGCAGTTCGTCGGCGTTTCATCGGGATCGCCCGTAAAATCGCACAGCCCGTTCACCTTGCCGTATTGAGCAATACATTGAGTCTTCGAAACCGCTCTATTGTTCTTCCGCGCTTGCTCATTTCTCAAACGCGTCAACTCAGCGGAGCCGAATGCCGGCTTAATGCTTCCGTCCGAGGGCGATACATATCTTCCCGGTCGGCCGGCAGCTTGCGCCTCCTTGATATGGAGCGCGGACTCATCCACGTCGGGGTTGTCCGTCTTGACCGATGTCATGATCGCCGGTGCCTCTGGGTATACGCACCCTTGCGTACCCGTCTTGGCAAGACCGACATCGCATCGAATCGTCGGGACGTATCCCAGGCCAACGGTCACCGCACTCGGTCCGTCCTCGAATGACTCTCCAGACTTCACAACGCGATAGCGAATCGACGGATTGAATTGGAACAAGCTCTGTCCGCTCATATTTGGCGTCAACGTGACAACCAACTCCTGCGACAAGCCGTCGGTGGGCAACGGCACACCCGCCGTAGGACTGACAGTACAGGCAGGACCGCAATCGATAACCGGCTTGATCAGCAGCCCCACTCCGCTGCCCGACACGAGTCGCGTCTTAAACCGGAACTTGAGTGGCCACGTGAGCCCTTTGAGTGCGTTGTCCGAATAGGCGTAGGCATTGATCTCCAGACGGCCGCTCTCGGCGTTGTTCTCGTCGATGATCACATATTCGAACGGATCAGATTTCTGACAATACGCCCCACGGTTGACGAGCGTGTCATCCGACGTCTGTTGCACTTCCCTTTTGCAAATACTCGAAAAAGTATCCGCGCCCTCTGTCTGCGCATACGCTCCCGATGCACCGCACGACAACAACCATCCCACTATCAACCAACGACACAAGACTGACTTTCCCACGGCCCTCTCCTCTCACTGTGGATGCGCAGCGGATGCCACGCAAGGAGAGGACGGTAGTCCGCGTTACCTGCCTGCCACTTCGACCGATCTCACATTCGGACCAAGCGAAGCAACCGCATGCAACAGGCATATCGGCGAGTAAAAGGACGCCCAAAAAATCAAAAAGCCCCTACGTCACCGTCGGGGCTTCGGGTTAGTCGACTAGCGAATTGGAATTACGCCGGCCAGGGGAAAACCTTAATCGATACAATCCATGCGTTTTCACCCATTCTTCTGCGCATCGAGCCACGCCTGAAACATCAGCACGGTCCAAAGCGGATGCTGCCAATTCATCCGCCCGCTCAAATGCTGCTGCCACATCCGGTCCACACGCGTCGCATCGAGAAACCCTTCGTCACGCAATCGCGCGGGATCGAGCAGCGCCTGCGCCCAGTCGCGCAACGAACCGCGCAACCATTCGCCTACAGGCGCGCAAAAACCCTGCTTCGGCCGATCGATGATCTCGCGCGGCACATAGCGGTACAGCAACTGGCGCAGCAACCATTTCGGCTTGTCTTCGGGTATGCGCATCGAAAGCGGAAGGCTCCAGACGAACCCGACGACGCGATGGTCGAGAAACGGCATGCGCGTCTCGAGGCTCACCGCCATTGCCGCACGATCCACCTTCGCCAGAATGTCATCGGGCAGATAAGTGAGCGCATCGACCGCCATCACCTGCTCGGCAAATTCCAGATCGACGGACCATGCCTCGGGCGTATCGACACGCGTCGGCAGCTCGCGCCCCGAGAGGGCAAGGCGTTCGGGATGATGAACCGACGACAACAGAAGCCGATAAAGATCGGTCCTGCTTTGTGCGCCCATCACGTTCGCGAGCTTGTGCAGACGCTCGCCGATGCGCGTCCCGTCTCGCGCACCCGGGGACCAGGCGCCCTGAAACAGCGCCGCGAACTGATCCGCATGATCGGGCCGAAGCGAATAAAGCGCCGATGCGATCCGTTTGCGCATGCCGGACGGCACGCGCCGCAGGCGGCTCCAGAGGCGCGGCGTCAGGAAATAACGCGTGTAACCGCCGAATAGTTCGTCGCCGCCGTCGCCCGAGAGCGCAACCTTCACATGCTCGCGCGTGGTCTGCGCCACCACGTAAGTAGGAATCTGCGAGGCATCCGCAAACGGTTCGTCGTATATCGTCGGCAACTTGGGCACGAGCTCCAGCGCTCGGGCAGCCGTCACGACGATCTCCGTGTGCTCCGTGCCGAGATGACGTGCAACCGCTTTCGCATGAACGGCTTCGTCGTAGGTCGCATCGTCGAAGCCGACCGTAAACGTGCGCACCGGCTTGGCGGACTGCGCCTGCATCAGCGCAACGATGGCCGACGAATCGACCCCGCCCGACAGGAACGCTCCGAGCGGCGCGTCCGCCATCATCTGGCCATGCACCGCGTCGCGCAACAATCGGTCGAGCTCGTCGACGGCGGCTTCGGGACTGCCTTCGAACGGATAGGCCCGGCCTCGGCCGATCACCTGTTCGAGCGTCCAGTAGCGCCGCGGCGCCGGCCAGACCTCCGGCAGTTCGAGCTGGACGTAGCTGCCGGCCGGCAACTTGCGCACATTCTCGTAAATCGTGTGCGGCGCCGGCACGCATGCGTAACGCAAATAGAGGCAAAGCGCATCGCGATCGATCGCGCGGGCGTCGAAGCCGGGATAAGTCCGTAGCGCCTTGAGCTCGGAGGCGAACACGATCCCGTCGCCGACTCTCGCGTAATAGAGCGGCTTTTCGCCGATGCGGTCGCGGGCCAGCGTGAGCACGCGCGATTGACGATTCCACAGCGCAAGCGCGAACATGCCGACCGCCCGCTCGAGCGTCCGGTCGACACCCCAGGCAACGAAGGCCGCCAGCAGAATTTCGGTATCGGAGTGCCCGCGCCAGGCGGGCGCACGCCCCTCGGCCTCGAGGTCGCGGCGCAACGCCAGGCAGTTGTAGATTTCGCCATTGAAAGTCATGACGTAACGGCCACATTCCGAGACCATCGGCTGCCGCCCATGCTCCGACAGATCGACGATCGACAACCGGCGATGACCGAGCGCGAGGCCGGCGGCCGGATCGAACCAGGCACCGGCATCGTCGGGGCCGCGATGCGCGACGCTATCCGTCATCCGGGAAAGTATTGCTTGGGCCGTCTCGTGCTCGGACGCCGTTCGGGTCCAGAAGCCCGCAATTCCGCACATATCCGCAATCCGTTCGAGTGGTCGGGCAGGGCGCTTGCCTCATGGGACATGCGCCTGTTCGACGACCCATCTTACGGAGAAAATAATCGCGAATAATCCGCGACAGAAGAACCGATTTTTCCACGCCTCCAACGGCGCCCGCGGCTAATGCAAGCGGAATCACGCCGCGCGAGCACGGATTATTGCCGCAGCGACGCCGAAAAAATTGATTAAAAAAAGAAAATTGGATATCCGCATCCAGGTGCTTTTGTCTGCGTAAAGCGCGATGGAACGAATTAGAAGATGCTGCGGAATTGCCAACAAAAAAGCCCCAACGGGCAGACCGTCAGGGCTTCGATATTTGGAGGCGCGAGCCGGAGTCGAACCGGCCTACACGGCTTTGCAGGCCGCTGCATAACCGCTTTGCTATCGCGCCTTAAGCGATTTCTCCGAACCGTCGCCACCCTCGGGGAGCACAACGATTCGCGAGTGATCTAAACAAAAAGGGAAGCTCAGCTTCCCTGTCCACCTGGAGCGGGAGACGAGTCTCGAACTCGCGACCTCAACCTTGGCAAGGTTGCGCTCTACCAACTGAGCTACTCCCGCTTTGACCGACATACTCGACGCTGACCCGCAACCCACTGCGTACCGCAACGTCTTTGCAAACTGGAGCGGGAGACGAGTCTCGAACTCGCGACCTCAACCTTGGCAAGGTTGCGCTCTACCAACTGAGCTACTCCCGCAGTGCGCCTCCCCGGCTGACGATCGACTCGCCTGGCTCAGCGCGTCGCGCTCAAAGGCTTGTCACCGGAGAAGCGAGATTATGTATAACCTGCTGAATCGTGTCAACACCTTTGTCGCCGCCGCGGCACCGCATGCGGCTCACAGACGCGTCTCGCGCGCCGCGCGCAAAAAGCTGTCGAGCAGCGGCGTGCAATCGAGCAGCTCCGGGCCGCCCGCGCGATGGAATTCGGGGTGCCATTGCACGCCCATCACGAACGGCGCCCGCCGATACCGCACCGCCTCGATCAGCCCGTCCCCAGCCGAGACCGCCTCCACGTTCAAGTCGCGGCCCAGCGTCTTCACGGCCTGATGGTGGATCGAATTGACCAGCGCCTCGCGGCGCCCCGGGAACATATTGACCAGGGTCGAGCCATCCGGGAACCGGACCGAGTGCCGATGCTGATCGTAACGCTCATTGACATGGACGCCCGCTGTCGGCACTTCGGTCGCGATGTCCTGATAGAGCGAGCCGCCAAACGCGACATTGATGAGTTGGCACCCGCGGCAAATTCCGAGCACCGGCTTGCCCGATTCGATGAATTCGTGCAGCAGTTCGAGCTCGTACATGTCGCGCACGCGATCGCCCGGCCATTCGGCCAATGTTTCCGTGGCGGCATACGTCTGCGGCGAGACATCGGCGCCGCCCTGCAGCAACAGGCCGTCGAGATGCTTGGCGTAATCGCGCAGGCGGATGTTGCTCGGATGAAGCATGCCTTGATGGCCGACCGTCGGAATCATGAAGACCATCACATCGCGCGACATCACCCAGTGCGCCACCGATTCCTCGAGATATTGCAGCGTTTTGCCCCGCAACCCGATCGCCCCCGGCTCGGGGTGAAAGATCCGTGCCGACACGCCGATGCGCAGCGTGCGTTGGGTGATCCGCTGCCCCGCCCGGTCGAAAAAGAGTCGGGCGCGCGCCGCGATCGTCCGTCCGAAGACGGTCCATGCCGAGTCGTTGTACTTCAGATAGGCAGGTCTGGACACGGTCCCGGCGGCGCCCGGGGGCGGCGGGCGCGGGACATCGAAGTCGGGCGGCGCACCGAATCCCGGCGGCGGCGCCCCTCCTCCCGGCGATCGTTCAGCCTCGTGCGCGGCGCTCTCCTGTGCCGACGTCTCGCGCGCCGCCGACGCCCGCGCTTCGGCGGCTTCAGCCGCCGCGCCCGATTGCGGGGGCGCCGCTTCGGGGGTAACGGCCACCGTCGAAGCACTCCCGGGCGTATCGGTCGACGCACGCGCCGCTGCTTCGGCAGCGGTACCGCTCGCTCCCGCGCCGCCGGCCGGGGCCGGGGCCGGGGCCGGGGCCGGGGCCGGGGCCGGGGCCGGGGCCGGCGGCGGTGCGTCGGGTCCGCCCGGGGACGCCGCTCCCGCCGTCGTGCCCGACGGCTCGGCCGTATGCGGTGCGGCAAAAGAATCGCTGGAGGAGTGGACTGGAGTCTCTGGACCGGCGTGGCCGGCGTTCGGTGGCGTTTTTTCGCTCATGACGATGGGACAGGGGCGCGCGTCGCACGCACAGCGATGAAAGAGCACCCATTATCCGCCACCGTGCAAAGTCGCGGCAATCGTGGCGGATCGATGCGGGCCGGCGGCCCCGCGACGCCCGCCGTGCGACCCGGTTGTTTCGCTCAGGCTCGCCTGCCTGCGCATGCCGCATGCCACCGCTACAATGCCTACAGCATGCTGTGCGCTATGCCTCCATCCGACTCGACACCGTCACCCCATGGCCACCGAATTCGCTCCCTTCCCTCCGCTCGCCCGCCTCGCCGACGATCTTTCCACCGGTAAAACGACGAGCCGCGTGCTCGTCGAAACCGCGCTCGAGCGCATTGGCGATCCGGCGGGTCAAGGCTCGACCGTCTTCATGCAGGCGGATGCCGAAGCGGCACGTGCCGCCGCGGACGCGCACGATCGCCTGCGGGCCGCCGGGACCGTACTGTCCCCGCTCGCGGGCATCCCGGTATCGATCAAGGATCTGTTCGACGTGAAGGGCCAGGTCACGCGCGCGAGCTCCCGCGTGCTGGCCGACGCGCCGCCGGCTCGAGCCGACGCTCCCGTCGTGGCGCGTTTGCGCAAGGCCGGCGCCGTGCTCATCGGCCGCACGAACATGTCCGAATTCGCGTTTTCGGGCTTGGGCCTCAATCCGCACTACGGCACGCCGCTTTCGCCGTACCGTCGGGGCGAGCCGGGCGAGGCCCGCGTCGCGGGCGGCTCGTCGTCGGGCGCAGGGGCGTCGGTCGCCGACGGCATGGCCGCCGTCGCCCTCAGCACGGACACTGGCGGCTCGATCCGCATCCCGGCCGCATTTTGCGGTCTGACCGGGTTCAAGCCGACCGCAAGCCGTATTCCGCGCGAAGGTGCCGTACCGTTGTCCACCACGCTCGATTCGTTCGGGCCGATAGGCGTATCCGTGGCCTGCTGTGCGCTCGTCGATCGCATCCTCGCCGGCCTCGAGCCGCGCGTTCCCGCTCGGCGCCCGCTCGAAGGCGCGCGTCTCGGGGTGCTGACCCACTACGTCACCGACGATGTCGAGCCGAGCGTCGCTCGAGCGCTCGACACAGCGCTCAAGCACCTGGAAGCGGCCGGCGCGATCCTCTCCGATGTCCATTTCGCACCGCTCGAGCGCCTGCCCGAGATCAACCGTTTCGGCTTTTCGGCGATGGAGGCCTACGCCTGGCATCGCGGGCACATCGCCACGCAGCGCGAGCGCTACGATCCGCGCGTGCTCGCGCGGATACTCAAAGGGGAAAGCGCACGGGCGACGGATTACCTCGATCTCATCGCCGAGCGCGCAGCGCTCATGAAAGCCGCGGAAGAAACCCTTTGGCAGCACTTCGATGCGATCGTCGCGCCGACTGTGCCCATCGCGCCGCCCCGTGTCGCAGACTGCGATCGCGACGATGCAACGTATGCGCGCATCAACGCGCTGGTACTGCGTAACCCGAGCACGTTCAACGTCCTGGACGCCTGCGCCGTTTCGCTGCCGTGCCACGCACGCGGGGACGCGCCCGTGGGGCTGATGCTCGCCGCGGGACCGCATCGCGACGACGCGCTCCTCGGCGTGGCACTCGCGGTCGAACGCGTGCTCGACTCGATTCGCTGAGCCGGTTCAGGGCGTGCGGATCGTCACGCACGCTCGATGTCACTGGCTGCGGCAAATCACACTAAAATGCAGCGATTTGCCCCTCGGAGCCCACGCTTCATGAACGACCTCCTGTCCCTGCGCCGCGAACGCCGCCTACTCGTGCTGCTCGGTCTCGTCTCGCTGAGCCTCGTCGGCGGTGCGCTTTATCTGCAGTTCGCGAAGGGCGAAGATCCCTGCCCGCTTTGCATCATTCAGCGCTATTTCTTCATCCTGATCGCAATTCTCGCGTTCGCCGGCGCAACGCGCGGCGGCTGGCAAGGCGTTCGCGTGTTCGAAACGCTGATAGCGGTCGTCGCCGTGGCGGGCATCGGCACCGCCGTGCGTCACCTCTTCATCCAGCTCCATCCCGGCTTCAGCTGCGGATTCGATGCGCTGCAGCCCGTCGTCGACGCCCTGCCGCCCGCCCATTGGCTGCCGAGCGTGTTCAAGGTCGCGGGCCTGTGCGAAACGGTCTACCCCCCCATCCTCGGCCTTCTGCTGCCCGGCTGGGCGCTCGTCGCCTTCGCGCTGACGTTCGTCGCCGTGGCCGCCAGTCTCTGGCGTCGGCGCGCCAAGGGTCGTCTGCATGCGCTCTGAGCGCTGAGCGCGCCGACACACGCGGCCGGCTCACGCCCCCCGCCGTCTTCGCGGTGCAACATGGCGATGGCTTGCAACTTGCACGCGTGCCGCGCATCGTAGAGCCGTAATTATGCTGGCGCTGATAGCGACCATCAGCGCCGGACGATCTTCGCCGCATATTGCGGTGCTATCTTGTGCTCTGGATGGCGATCCACGTGCGCGAGCCGGCCGTTGCCGGTACGAAGCGTAACGCGCGCCTGATCCGCAACTCCAGGATTCGGCCATGACCACGCATCCCATCCGCTTTTACTACCGCGGCGCGATTCACGAAGTGCACGACGCCCCGGCCACCCGCACCGTGCTTCAGCACCTGCGCGAAGACCTCCAGTGCACGGGCACCAAGGAGGGCTGCGCCGAGGGTGACTGCGGCGCGTGCACGGTGGTCGTCGGCGAACTCGACGCCCACGGCGCGCTCGCGCTCAAGGCCGTCAACGCCTGCATTCAATTCCTGCCCACGCTCGATTCGCGCGCCCTTTTCACGGTCGAAGACCTGCGCCGCCCGGATGGCACGCTGCATCCCGTGCAGCGCGCGCTCGTCGACTGCCATGCTTCGCAATGCGGTTTTTGTACGCCGGGCTTTGCCATGTCGATGTGGGCGCTCTACGAAAACCGGCAAGGAGAAAGCCAGACGCCCTCGCGCGATGAAATCGCGACCGCGCTGTCCGGCAATCTGTGCCGCTGCACCGGGTACCGGCCGATCGTCGAGGCCGCACAGGCCATGTTCGACGGCGGGCGCCATGCGCGCACCGCGCTCGATCGCGCGCCCGTCGTCGCGGCGCTGCGCGCATTGCGCCGCGACGAAACGTTCGAATACGCGAGCCGCGAAACGCACACTGCAGACTCCGGCACGACGACATTTCGCGCGCCGGTGACGCTCGACGCGTTCGCCGCCCTGCGCGCGGCATACCCCCAGGCGTGCGTGCTCGCCGGCAGCACGGACGTCGGGCTCTGGGTGACGAAGCAAATGCGCCGCCTCGGCGATCTGCTCTATATCGGCAACGTCGAGGAATTGAAGCGCATCGAGCGCGACGCATCGATGCTCACCATCGGCGCCGCGGCCTCGCTCGAGGACGCCTACGCCGCGCTCGTCGGCGAGTACCCGGCGCTCGCCGAGCTGGCACGGCGCTTTGCCTCGCTGCCGATTCGCAATGCGGGCACGCTCGGCGGCAACGTCGCGAACGGCTCGCCCATCGGCGATTCGATGCCGGCTTTGATCGCGCTCGGCGCGCAGGTCGTGTTGCGGCGGGACAAGGCTTCCCGCACGCTTGCGCTCGACGCGTTCTATCTCGGCTATCAGAAGACAGCACTCGAGCCGGGCGAATTCCTCGCCGCCGTTCGTGTACCGCTCCCGCGGGCCCAGCTGCGATTTCGTACGTACAAGGTGTCGAAGCGCTACGATCAGGACATCTCGGCGGTATGCGGCGCGTTCGCACTCGAAATCGACAACGGAAAAATCGTCTCGGCACGTATCGCCTTCGGCGGCATGGCCGCGACGCCACAGCGTGCGGCCGGTGCCGAAGCCGCGCTCGCCGGCGAGGTATGGAACGAGGCGAGCGCGCAACGCGCCATGAATGCGCTCGAACAGGACTTCGTGCCGCTCACCGATATGCGCGCATCGAATACCTACCGTATGACCGTCGCCCGTAATCTGCTCTGGCGCTTTCATCTCGAAACGCGCGACGAGGCGCCGTTGGCAGCAAGCGAGGTCGAAGCGTTCTCGTTCGAGCCCACCGCCCGACCGGCCAAGGAGATGCGATGAATCTGATGACCGAAGCATCCGCCGAACGCATGGGGACGGCTTCCCAGCCGAGCGCCGCGATCGGCGTGGCGCGCCCGCACGAATCGGCCGAATTGCATGTGAGCGGCGAAGCCGCCTACACCGACGATCTGCCGGAGTTCGCCGGCACGCTCCATGTCGCGCTCGGCTTATCGCGCCACGCGCATGCGCGCATCGTCTCGCTCGATCTCGAAGCCGTGAGAGCTGCCCCGGGCGTGGTCGCGGCATTGACGGCGGCCGATATCCCCGGCGAAAACAACTGTGGCCCGGTCCTTCACGACGATCCGATCCTTGCCGAGGGCACCGTCTCCTATCTCGGGCAACCCGTTTTTGCCGTGATCGCGACGAGCCGCGACCTCGCGCGGCAAGCCGCGGCGCTCGCCAAAAGCGGCGACATCGTGCGCTACGAACCGCTGGAGGCCGTGCTGACCGCGCGAGCGGCCCACGATCGCCAGCAGTACGTGCTGCCTCCGCTGCATCTCGTGCGAGGCGATCCCGCGGCCAGGATTGCGGCCGCACCGCACCGGTTGACAGGCGAGTTCGAGGTCGGCGGACAGGAACAGTTCTATCTCGAAGGGCAAATCGCCTATGCCGTTCCAAAGGAAGGCGCCGGCATGCTCGTCTACAGCTCGACGCAGCATCCAAGCGAAATGCAGCAGGTCGTCGCGCATATGCTCGGCTGGCCCGCGCATCGCGTCCTGTGCGAATGCCGGCGCATGGGCGGGGGCTTTGGCGGGAAGGAGTCGCAGTCGGCCGTGTTCGCCTGTATTGCCGCGCTCGCCGCTTCAAAGCTCAAGCGGCCCGTCAAACTACGCGCAGACCGCGACGACGATTTTCTGATCACGGGCAAGCGCCACGACGCCGTCTACCGATACGAGGTTGGCTTCGATAGCGAAGGCCGCATCGCGGGCGCGCGCGTCGAAATTGCATTGCGCGCCGGCTATTCGGCGGATCTCTCGGGAGCCGTCGCCACGCGCGCGGTCTGTCACGTCGACAACGCCTACTATTTATCCGATGTCGAAATCGCGGCGCTGGCCTGCAAGACGAACACGCAATCGAATACCGCGTTTCGCGGCTTCGGCGGTCCGCAAGGCGCGCTCGTGACCGAAGTCATGATCGACGATATCGCGCGCGCGCTCGGGCGGGACCCGCTCGATGTCCGTCTGGCCAATTTCTATGGCATCGGCGAGCGCGACGTCACGCCTTACGGCCAACGCGTCGACGACAACATCCTTGCTCCGCTGACCGCGCAACTGCTCGAATCGAGCGACTATCGCGCGCGCCGCGCGGCGCTCGCGGCATTCAACGAAGCGAGCCCCGTGCTCAAACGCGGCATCGCGATTACGCCGGTCAAGTTCGGCATCTCGTTCAACGTGCCGTTCCTCAATCAGGCCGGCGCGCTCGTGCACGTCTATCGGGACGGCTCCGTACTCGTCAATCACGGCGGCACGGAAATGGGCCAGGGCCTCAATACGAAAGTGGCACAAGTCGTCGCGCATGTGCTGGGGCTGCCGCTCGAGCAGGTGCGCGTGACGGCGACGGACACTTCGAAAGTCGCCAATACGTCGGCCACGGCGGCGTCGACCGGCAGCGACCTGAACGGCAAGGCCGCCGAAGCGGCTGCGCAAACCATCCGCGCGCGCTTGGCCGAAATGGCGGCGCGGCTGCTCGGCGGCCAGCCGGGCGACGCGATCTTCGCCAACGGATGCGTATCGCTCGATGGTGCATCGTTGCCATTCGCGCAGTTGGTGAACGAGGCCTACCTCGCCCGCGTGCAACTCTGGTCGGACGGTTTTTACGCCACGCCGAAAGTGCATTGGGATGCGAAAACGCTGACGGGGCACCCGTTCTACTACTTTGCGTACGGTGCCGCGGTATCGGAAGTGGTCGTCGACACGCTGACCGGCGAATGGAAGCTCCTGCGTGCCGACTTGCTGCACGATGCGGGCCGATCGATCAACCCGGCGATCGATCTCGGGCAGGTCGAAGGGGGATTCATCCAGGGCATGGGCTGGCTGACGACCGAAGAACTCTGGTGGAACGCCGATGGACGGCTCATGACCCACGCGCCGTCGACCTATAAAATCCCCGCGATCAGCGATACGCCGGCCGCGTTTCACGTCGCCCTTTATCGGAACGAAAACGTCGAGCCGACCGTATTCCGTTCGAAGGCCGTCGGCGAGCCGCCACTGCTGCTCGCCTTCTCGGTTTTTCTGGCCATCCGCGACGCGGTCGCCGCGGCCGCCCCCCACGCGCGCTCGGCCCCGCCGCTGCGCGCGCCGGCGACGCCCGAAGCGATCCTCGCGGCCATCTCCGCGTTGGGTCGCACAGCAAGCACTGCCTGAAGAGGATCGTCTCCGCATGCAAACATGGTTGTCCGACCTTCAGCATCTGCTCGCACATGGCGACGCCGTGGTGCTCGTCACCGTCGCGCGCGTGGAGGGATCGGCCCCGCGCGAAGCCGGCACGAAGATGATCGTGACACGCGACACCGCGCGCCATACGATCGGCGGCGGACATCTCGAATGGCGGGCGATCGAGATCGCCCGCGAGGTTCTGCGCGACGGCACGCGCGTGCCGCACATGCGCAGGCTCGAACGTCTTGCGCTCGGACCGAGTCTCGGCCAATGCTGTGGCGGTGCAGTGATGCTGGCGTTCGAACGCCTCGATGTAGGCGATCTCGGCTGGGTGGCGACGCTCGCCAAGCGCCTCGCGGCGGGAAAAGCGAGTGTGCGCAGCGTGTCGTTCGGCCCATCGCCCGACAGCGTGCTCCTTTCCGATGCGCAACCCGGCTGCGACATGCCGGACTGCCTGCTCTGGGACGGCACCGGGTTCGATGAAGGCAACGCGCTCCTGACCGAGACGATCGTGGCGCGCGAGTTTCCGGTGGTGCTGTTCGGCGCCGGACATGTCGGCGCCGCGCTGATCCGGATCCTCGCGACGCTGCCGTGCCGCGTGCGCTGGGTCGACGAGCGCGATGCTCAATTCGAACAGCACCTCGTACCGGTCTCGCCGCTAGATCTGCCGAACGTGACGATCGACGCAAACGATGCGCCGGACGAAGCTGTCGATGAAGCCGAGCCCGCGAGCTATTTCATCGTAATGACGCACAATCACGCGCGCGACCTTGCGCTGGCCGAGCGCATACTCAGACGCGGCGATTTCGCATTTTTCGGCATGATCGGCTCGCTCACGAAGCGCCGGCAATTCGAACATCGGCTCGCTGCGCGCGGCATCGACCCCGCGCTCATCGCGCGCATGCACTGCCCGATCGGGGTTGCCGGCATCGCCGACAAATCGCCGGAGGCCATTGCGATTTCGGCGGCGGCCCAATTGCTGCAAGCCGTCGAAAGCGTGCGAACGCGGCGTGCGCCGCGCGCCGCACCGTCGCCTCCCTCTTCCCCGTCGTCTTCAACGATCGACCATGACCCCGACATTCGCTGAAAAAATCGCCGGTGCGCCGAAGGCCGAGCTCCATATCCATATCGAAGGATCGCTCGAGCCCGAGCTGATCTTCAAGCTTGCCGAACGCAACGGCGTTGCGCTCGCTTACCCCTCGATCGAAGCGCTGCGCGCCGCCTATGCGTTCACCGATCTGCAGTCGTTCCTCGACATCTACTACGCCGGCGCGAGCGTGTTGCTCACCGAAGACGACTTCTACGACATGACCGCGGCCTATGTCGAGCGCGCACTCGCCGATGGCGTCGTGCATACCGAGATCTTCTTCGATCCGCAAACGCATACCGAGCGCGGCGTGCCGATCGAAACGGTAGTCGCGGGCATCGAGCGCGCGCTGGCCGAGGGCGAGCGTCGCGGCTTATCCAGCAAGCTGATTCTCTGCTTCTTGCGACATCT